>LNFM01013032.1_pt1 | contig 10736 bp, 8 predicted proteins | sample 596031 | NCBI WGS metagenome assembly LNFM01 (sample SAMN04254537, study PRJNA301005) | activated carbon metagenome | isolation source: dual media filters at the Ann Arbor, Michigan drinking water treatment plant | place: USA: Ann Arbor | reverse complement strand
CATGCTGGAGCTCCCTCACGGAGGGGGCTCGGGGGAGCCGTGCGTAAAGCCGTAGGCTAGGAGTCCGCGCGGCTTCTGCCGCGCGGACTCCTAGGCCGCCGCCGCCATCAGGCCTTTGTGGCGGACCGCGCTGCAGGTGATGCCCGGTGCTGCCGCCGCATCGGCCCGTGCGCGGCGCCGTGGGGCCTGCGTCAACGCCCCAGCGCGGCGGGCGGCGGCGCGGTCTTGCGCTGTGCCGGCTTCCAGTCGGCCAGGCGGCGCAGCACGTCGGCGATGGCCGCGTCCAGTTGCGTGTCCTCGCCGCGGTTGACGGCCGCCGGGTCCAGTTCGACATCGATGTCGGGCGCGACGCCTTCGTTCTCGATGCGCCACTCGCCCTCGGGCGTGAAGAAGCGGAAAAAGGGCACGGTGAGGAAACCGCCGTCGATCAGCGGTGGGTTGGCCGAAATGCCGATCAGCCCGCCCCAGGTGCGCTTGCCGATCAAGGGGCCCAGCCCGACGCGCTTGAAGGCGTAGGGCATGAAGTCGCCGCCGGAGCCGGCGTCCTGGTCGATCAGCATCGCCTTGGGCCCGTAGATGGCGCCGCCAGGGGTGTCGAAGACGAGGCCGGCGCGGTCTTTCCAGCCGGACAGGTAGGGCCGGGCCAGCAGTTCGGTCACGTAGTTGGCGGCCTGGCCGCCCCCGTTGGCGCGGTCGTCGACGATCAAGGCCGGCTTGTCCACCTGCGCGAAGAACATGCGGTTGAAGTGTTCGTAGCCACCGCCGCCGGTGTCGGGCATGTAGACGTAGGCGATGCGCCCGCCGCTGGCGCGTTCGACCTTCTGGCGGTTGCCTTCTATCCACGCCCAGCGGCGCAGCGCGCGTTCGCTGGCCACCGGCTCGACGGTGATCTCACGCCGGCCCGCGCCGGCCGCGTCACGGGCCACGGTCAGCGTCAGCTGCTTGCCCACGGTGTTCTCCAGCAGCGCGTAGAGGTTGCTGCGCGCATCCAGTTCGCGGCCGGCCACGGCGAGGATGAAGTCGCCCTCGCGCACGCCCAGCCCGGGTGCCGACAGCGGCGAGCGTTCGTGCGGGTTGAGGCGGTCGCCGGGGTACAGCCGCGTGATGCGGTGGCGGCCCTGCTCGAGGGCGAAGTCGGCACCCAACAGGCCCACGGCCACGGGTGTTTCCTGGTGCACGTCGCCGCCGCCGGCGCGGTTGTGGCCCACCTGCAGCTCGCCGATCATCTGCACGATGAGCTCGTTCAGGTCTTCGCGGCGCTGCACATGGGCCAGCAGCGGCAGGTAGCGTTGGTAGACGGCACTCCAGTCCAGGCCGTGCAGGCCGGCGTCGTAGAAGAACTCGCGCTCCATCCACCACGTCTCGTCGAAGATCTGCTTCCACTCGGCGCGCGGGTCGACGCGGGTCCGCAGGCCCGAGAGGTCGACCGGCTTGCCCTCGTACTTCTCGCTCGCGTCGCCGATTTCCAGCCGTGCTTCGGCCAGCGTCAGCAGCAGCTTCTTGTGGTCGCCGCTGAGCGCGTAATCGGCCACACCCGACTTCAGCAGCTTGGCCTTGCGCTCGTCGAAGTCGTAACGCCACAGCTCGGCCGTGGCGCGGCGCTCGGCCGTCGGCGCCTCGTTGCTGGCGCCGGGCTGCGGGCGCTGCAGGTAGTAAAGCGCGCCATCGGCGCCCACGGCCAGGCGGTCGTGGTTGCGCTCGGCCACCGGCAGCGCCAGCACGCGGTCGGCCAGGCCGTCGAGGTCGATGCGCACCGGCTTGGCGGGCGCGGCGCGTGGCGGGGTGTCGGCCGCGTTGCTTTCCGCCGCCTTCCCGTCAGCGCCTTTTTTGTCGGCCGCACCGGCCTCGGCCTTGCCGGCTTCCTCGTCGCCCGGCTTCGGCGCCAGCGGTGACTTGCCATCAGCCGCCAGCAGCAGCGCGTACAGGCCGGCCCGCCGCGGCCTTTCCTGCGACGACAGGTCCAGGCCCACCGCCGCCGGGCCGGCGTTGATGGACGCGGTGAAGAAGAGCACGTCGCCCTTGGGCGAGAAGGCCGGGCTGCCGGTGTGCGCCAGGCCGTCGCTCAGCGCGTGGTTGCGGCCGCTGGCGAGCTCGTGCAGCCACAGGCGGGCCAGGTGGTTGGCGCCGGTGGACACATAGGCCAGCCAGCGGCTGTCGGGCGAGAAGGACACCGCGTTCGGTGCACGCCGCGCGTGCGTGGTGATCTTCACCAGCTGCCCGCGCTGTGCGCCCGCGGCCAGGCCCAGGCGGTAGAGGTTCAGGTGGTTGTCCTGCAGCACCAGGTGCTGGCCGTCGGGCGACCAGTCCAGCAGCGTGAAGTAGCCCGTGGCCGGCAGCGCCAGCGTCTCCGCCGGCCCGAGGCCGGACTGCGGCTGCAGCACCAGCTGATGGCGCATGCCCGGTGCGTCCGACACATAGGCCACGCGCTGGCCGTCGGGGCTCCACAACGCGTCTTTCTCGCGCACGCCGGGCGTGGCGGTGAGGTTGCGCACGCTGCCGTCCTTCACCGGCACGGTGAAGACCTCGCCGCGTGCACTCACCAGCACGCGGCGGCCGGTGGCCGACAGGCGGGCCTGGGTCAGCGCCTTGCCGGCGTCCTTCCACTGCGGCCGCGCCTGCGGGCCGTCGGCGGCCAGGCGGATGTCCAGCACCTTCGGCGCACCGCCGCTGGCCAGGTCGAGTTCCTTGATGCGGCCGCCGACCTCGTAGACCAGCGTGCTGCCGTGGGCATCGACGCTGCGCACGTCCCACACGGTTTCGCGCGTCAGTTGGCGCAGCGCCTGAGTGGCCGGGTTGAAGGCGAAGAGGTTGGCGGCGCCATCGCTGCGGTCGGAGATGAACACCACCTCGCTGCCCTGCGCCGAGCGCGCCCACACCGGCGCGGTGTCGCTGGCGTTGACGTGCGGAATCTGCTGCCACTGCTGCCTGGCAGCGGCGCCCTGCATCTGCATGATCCACACCGGCGGCGTGGTGCCGCCGCGGCTCTGGCGCCAGCCGCTGACACCGCTGTTCGCCGCGCCATAGGGGCGGTAGGCCAGTTGCTGGCCGTCGGGCGACCAGGCGCCCTCCCAGGCCGGCGCGGCCATCAGCTTGTGCTCGTGGCCGCCCTCGATGGACACCTCGAAGAGCTGGCGGCTGCGGTGGTTCAGCACTTCGCGCGGCGAAGCGAAGAGCACTCGCCGGCCATCGGGGCTGAAGCCGCTGACGACATCGGGCGTCGGGTGCCAGGTCAGGCGGCGTGGCGTGCCGCCGTCCAGGCCGATCAGGTAGACGTCGGTGTTGCCGTCGTAGCTGGCAGAAAACGCGATGAGCTTGCCGTCGGGCGAAAAGCGCGGCGCGAACTCGCTGGCGGCGTGGCTCGTCAGGCGGCGGGCATGGGCACCGTTGCGGTCGGCCAGCCACAGGTCGCCGCCGTGCACGAAGGCGATGTGCTCGCGTGACACCGCTGGCTCGCGCAGCATCAGCGCGGGTGCGGCGGGCCGGGCCAGCGCGGGCGCGCACAGCAGCAGTGCCAGGGTGGCAACGAAGGCGGCGCGACGGGCCGTCGTCCGGGGGCGCAGCCGGCCAGGCACAAGCAAGGTGTTCATGCGGAGATGCTAGTGCAGGCTTGGCGCCGTGCCGGAACGGCATGGCGATGACTTTCCGTCTGTCCTGGGCCAGGGCTGCCGCCTTGACCCTGGTTTCGGCGGTCCATGCACAGACCGCGGCGGGTGGCTCGCCCTACACCGGGCCGGGCATGGTGGCGGCTGTTCGACGGGCGGCCGATCTGAGCGTTGCCGAGGGTGAGACCTTCGGGTCGATCAGCGGCCCGCGGGCGCATGCGGCTGCTTGATCGAGTGAAGGCGCACCGGCACCGGCACCTTCCTGGTGGACCCCGTGTCCGGCGGCGTGGCCAACCCCACCAGCGTGCCTGCAGCCGGAAGCCCGCCGCTGGACAGCAACGACCGCGGCCTGCTCAACCGCTGCGGCCCGAGTTCAGGCACGCACCTCGTGAACGCCGAGCTTCTGGTGCAGCGGCGTTTCGTCGGCGATGAAGATGAAGGCCGGCTCGCTGCCCGACGCATTGCCCAGCGTCACCGCGGTGTAGCCCGGGGCGCAGGCGGTATCGGCGGCAGCCAGCACGAAGCGCTGCGTCTCGACCTGCAGCGTGGCGCCACCTTCGATGACGTGAAAGACGCAGGCCGGTGAACGTGCCGGCAATCGCAGCACCTGGCCGGGCCGCAGCATCAGTGCGCCGAAGCCCAGCACGTTCAGCACCGGGCCGCCGGTTTCCGGGTTCACGTAGCTGATCTGCACGGCATCCAGCCCGGGCTGCTCGGCCGCCAGTGCGAGCAGCGCCGCACGCGCCTGCGCCCAGGGGTAGCGCAGCATCGGGTAGGGCTGCTGCGAGCGCTGGAACACCGGCGTGGGCAGCAGGCCGCCGTGGGCGTAGCGGCGCTCGCCCTGGCCGGGCACCACCGTCTGGCGGCCGCCGTTCACGTGGTAGCTGACCTCGGCGTAGAACATCAGCGGCAGGTCCAGCACGTCCAGCCACACCACGGGCTCATTGCCGTCGTGGCCGTGTTCGTGCCACAGGCCGCTGGGCGTGAGGATGAGGTCGCCGCGCTGCATCGTGCACTTCTCGCCTTCCACCGTGGTCCAGGCGCCATCACCTTCCACCACCATGCGCACGGCATTCGGCGTGTGGCGGTGGCTGGGCGCCCATTCGCCGGGCAGCAGCAACTGCATGCCCAGGTAGATGGCGGCGCTGGCCTGCATCTTCTGCAGGCCATGGCCGGGGTTGGCCAGCACCAGCACGCGGCGTTCGGCTTTTTCGATGGGCGTCAGTTCACCGGCGCGCAGCAGCAGCGGCCTCAGCGTCGCGTAGGGCCAGTGCGTGGCCTGGGTCTGGCGCGTCGGCACGCCGGGCGGCAGCACCGCGCGCAGGCTGGGCCACAGCGGCACCAGGTTCAGCGCGGCCAGGGCTTCGCGGTAATCGGCGGGCAGGTCTTCCAGGCGGCCGAGCTCGTTCATGGCGGTCTTTCAGTTCGGGGTGCGGGCGCGGTGCAGGTGCGGTGCAGGTGCGGTGCAGGTGCGGTGCAGGTGCGGTTCAGGCGGCAGCCAGGCAGTTGTCCTGGCGCCAGCCGTACAGCCAATCCAGCGCGTCGTAAAAACGCTCGGGCGTGCGGCCGGACCAGAGTTGGTTGCGCACCAGGCGTTCCACGCCTTGGGCGTGGTAGAGCCGCCCCATCTCGCGCGAGCTGAGCACGATGCGCGCGGTGCGCGCCACGCGGCTGCGCTGGTAGAGCTGCAGCGCGGGCGCCCAGGCGTCGCCGTGCACACGCAGGGCCTCGCCCAGCGTCACGGCGTCTTCCATCGCCATGCAGGCGCCCTGGGCCATGTACTGCGTGGTGGGGTGGGCGGCGTCGCCCAGCAGCGTCACGCGGCCGTGGCTCCAGGTGGCGATGGGTTCGCGGTCGGCGGTGGCCCAGCGTTTCCAGCTCCTGGGCAGGTCGATGAGCTGCCGCGCGCGCGGGCAGATGCCCTGGAAGTAGCTCTGCACCTCTTCCTTGCTGCCTTCCGTCACGCCCCACTGCTCGGTGTTGCGGCTGTGGAAGGTGACGACCACGTTGTACTGCTCGCCGCCGCGCAGCGGGTAATGCACCAGGTGACAGTGGGGGCCGGCCCACAGGCTGGCGGCGTTCCAGCGCAGGTCTTCGGGAAAGTCGGCCTTGTCCACCACGGCGCGGTAGACCACATGCCCGGTCACGCGCGCGGCGTCGCCCACGAACTGCTGGCGCACCACGCTCTTCACGCCGTCGGCGCCGATCAGCGCCTGGCCGCGGTGGGCGTGGCCGTGCTCGTCGTGTGCGGTGACGCTGTGCTCGTCCTGTTCGATGCGCTCCACGCGCGTGCCGGCGTGCAGGCTCACCTGGCCGCTGGCCAGCGCGGCTTCCAGCAAAGACAAGTGCACGTCGGCGCGGTGGATGACCGCATAGGGGTTGCCGAAGCGCGCCCGAAACGCCTCGCCGGTGGGGATGCGGCCGACCTCGCTTTCATCCACCGCGTCGTGCATCACCAGGCTGTCGGTGTAGACGGCCCTTGCGCGGGCCTGCGCGCCCACGCCCAGCGCGTCGAAGGCGGCGAAGCCATTGGGTCCGAGCTGGATGCCGGCGCCGATCTCGCCGATGTGCGGCGACTGCTCCAGCACCTTCACGGCAAAGCCCCGGCGTGCCAGCGCCAGCGCCGCCGCCAAGCCGCCGATGCCGCCACCGGCCACCAGCACCGGCGTGCGGGTGTCTCGTGCCGTCGGTGCTGTTGTCTGCACGCTTGCCTGTTCGGTCGTCTGTACGGTGGTCTGTGCGGTCATGGGTGCCGTCGTCCGTGGGGCCGGGGGTGCCTGCATGCACGGCATTCTGCGGCGCCGCGGCCGTGGCCGCATCGGGGCGTTGTCTAATGCCGGCCATGCCCGCTGTTCCGCTGCTCACCGTCGAAGACCTGCGCGTGGCCTACCCCTTGCGCGAGGGCGGGCTGCACGAGGTGGTGCGCGGCGTCAGCTTCACGCTGGGACGTGAACGCCTGGGCATCGTCGGTGAATCGGGCAGCGGCAAGAGCCAGACCGGCCGCGCCATCCTGGGCCTGACGGCGCCGGGTGGGGTGGTCAGCGCCAGGACCCTGCGTTTTGGGGACGGCGAGGCCGCCATCGACCTGCTGACCTGCACGCCGCGGCAGCGCCGCGCCTTGCGCGGGGGCCGCATCGCGATGGTGCTGCAGGACCCCAAGTTCTCGCTCAGTCCGGTGATGCGCATCGGCGCGCAGATCGAAGAAACCCTGAGCACCCACCTGCCGGTGACCGCCGCCGAACGCCGCGCGCGCATGCTGCAGGCGCTGGCCGATGTGGGCATCGAAGACCCCGCGCGCGTGGCGCGGCTCTACCCGCACGAGGTCTCGGGCGGCATGGGCCAGCGCGCGATGATCGCGATGATGCTGGTGGCCGGCCCCGAGCTGCTGATCGCCGACGAGCCGACCTCGGCGCTGGACGTGACCGTGCAGCTGCAGGTGCTGGGCATCCTGGACAAGCTGGTGCGGGAAGGGCGTGACGGCAAGGGCATGGGCCTGGTCTTCATCTCGCACGACCTGCGCCTGGTCAGCAGCTTCTGCGACCGGGTGCTGGTGATGTACGCCGGGCGCGTGGTGGAGGAGCTGGCCGCGGCCGAACTGCACCGCGCCCGGCACCCCTACACGCGCGGCCTGCTGAACTGCCTGCCGCAACTGGGCGCGCCCCAGCACCCGCTGCCGGTGCTGCAGCGCGACGCCGCGTGGGCGCGATGATCGGCCTGCGCGTCGCAGGCCTGAGGGTGCTGTACGGCGGCTTTGCCGCCGTGGACGGCGTCAGTTTCGAGGTGGCGCCGGGCGAGAGCTTCGGCATCGTCGGTGAATCGGGCAGCGGCAAGAGCACGGTGCTGCGTGCCCTCTGCGGCCTGGCGCCGCGCAGCGCCGGCCACATCGGCCTGACGGGCGAAGTGAGTGCACAAGCGGCGCTGCCCGAACCCGGCAGCTTCGCATGGCGCCGCCAGGTGCAGATGGTGTTTCAAGACCCCTACGGCAGCCTGCACCCGCGCCAGACGGTCGACCGCATCCTGGCCGAGCCGCTGGCCATCCACGGCCTGCCCGACGCCGAAGCGCGCATCGAACGGGCGCTGGACGAAGTCGGGCTGGGCACGGGTTTTCGCTTCCGCTATCCGCACCAGCTGTCGGGCGGGCAGCGCCAGCGCATCGCGATCGCGCGTGCGCTCATCCTCGAGCCGCAACTGCTGCTGCTGGACGAGCCCACCTCGGCGCTGGACGCCAGCGTGCAGGCCGAGGTGCTGAACCTGCTGGAGGCGCTACGTGCGCGCCGGCAGCTCAGCTTCGTGATGGTCAGCCACGACCTCGCGGTGGTGACGCACCTGTGCCAGCGCCTGATGGTGATGCGCCGCGGCGAGGTGGTGGAGATGCTGGCGGCCGACGACCTGGCCGCCCGGCGCGTGAAGGCCGAGTACACGCAAAGCCTGATGCAGGCCGCCGCGGGCTTCGTGCGCGCGCCGGCCTGAAGCCTTTCAGCCCAGCGCCGCCACCTCGGCAGCGATGGCCTGGCCCATGGCCGTGGTGCTGGCGCTGCCGCCCAGGTCGCGCGTGACGGCACTGCGCGGCCCGACCAGCACCTTTTCGATGGCCTGCAGGATGGCGTCGTGCGCGGCCTGTTCACCCAGGAACTGCAGCATCAGCGCGGCGCTCCAGATCATCGCCACCGGGTTGGCGATGTTCTGGCCGTAGATGTCGGGCGCGCTGCCGTGCACCGGCTCGAACAGGCTCGGGAACCTGCGCTCGGGGTTGAGGTTGGCCGAAGGCGCCAGGCCGATGGTGCCGGTGGTGGCGGGGCCCAGGTCGCTGAGGATGTCGCCGAACAGGTTGCTGGCCACGACCACATCAAAACGCTGCGGCTGCAGCACGAAGCGCGCGCACAGGATGTCGATGTGCTGCTTGTCCACCGTCAGCCCCGGGTAGTGCGCGTGCATGGCGTCGGCGCGGCCGTCCCACCAGGGCATGCTGATGGCGATGCCATTGCTCTTGGTGGCCACGGTGAGGTGCTGGCGCGGGCGGCTGCTGGCCAGCTCGAAGGCGTACTTCAGCACGCGGTCGGTGCCGAAGCGGCTGAAGACGTTCTCCTGGACCACCACTTCACGCTCGGTGCCCTCGTACATGATGCCGCCGAGCTTGGTGTATTCGCCCTCGGTGTTCTCGCGCACGATGAAGTAGTCGATCTCGCCGGGCTTGCGGCCCGCCAAGGGGCAGGGCACGCCTTCGAACAGGCGCACCGGGCGCAGGTTGATGTACTGGTCGAACTCGCGGCGGAACTTCAGCAGGCTGCCCCAGAGCGAGACGTTGTCGGGCACGGTGGCGGGCCAGCCCACGGCGCCGAAGAGCAGCGCGTGCTGGTCCTGCAATTGCGCCTTCCAGTCGGCCGGCATCATCTCGCCGTGCGCGGCGTGGTAGTCGCAACTGGCCCACGCCACGGGCATCAGGTCGAGCTGGAAACCGAAGCGGCGGCTGGCCACTTCCAGCACGCGCAGGGCTTCGGGCATCACTTCCTTGCCGATGCCGTCACCGGGAATGACGGCAATGCGGTGGGTCTGGTTCTTCATGTCGGGGCTGGTGAGTCGCTGCGGGCCGACATGGTAGCGGGCATGAGATAGTGCGGCCCGCCATGCCCCGCTACGAATCAGTCCCCTTCCGTCCCATCAACCGCCGCCGGCGTGTCTTGATCGCCCTGCTGGCCGTGGCCACGGCGGTTTTCGTGGTGTGGGCAATGACGCGCAAGTCGGGCCTGGTGCAGAACGCGGCAAAAAACGCGGCGCTGCACCCCGCCGATGTGGCGGCCTGCAGCAAGGGGCAGACCGCAGGCTGCGTGGGCAGCATGACCAGCGTCATCGCGGCGCCGGCCGTGCCCGCTTCGGCCGCTACCGCCGTCGCGCGCTGAGGGCGTTTCAGTCGCCGCGTTCCACCGGCGCTGGCGGCCGCACCACCGTCACCGGCACCGGGCTGTGCGCCAGCAGCGCCAGCGCCACGCGGCCCAGCGGCCCCGAGCCTTCGCCGGCGCCGTGCGCGCCCATCACCACCGCCTGGCAGCCGTAGTTCTCGATCAGGTCCACCAGCACATGGCCGGGGTCGCCGCCGGCCACTTCGCTCTCGAAGGCCAGGCCGGCGGCGTTCAGCATGGCCTCGGCGGTGCGCAGCAGGTCGGCACCGGCTTCGGCCCGCACCCGGTCCAGCACCACGGGGTCGTGCGCCACCACCACTTCGTACAGCGATGGCGGCTCTTGCACATTGCCCAGCACGAAGCTGGCCTTCAGGCCGCCGCGCACCAGTTGCAGCGCGTGGTGCACGGCGGCCAGGGCCGCCACCGAACCGTCGACAGGCAGGAAGATTTTCATCACCCGAGTGTGCACCAGGGGCGCTGTGCCGCAGCCGCGCTCAGGACTTGGCCGCAGCCATGCCCAGGCGCTCGATGGTGGCCTTCTCGGCCTGGAAGGTTTCGCGCGCCCACTTGGTGTACTGCTCGGTGCCCATGTAGATCACGGTCTGGTCGAACTTGTCCAGCGTGGCCAGCACGGCCGGGTCTTCCAGCGTCTTGCGGAAGGCGTCGTGCAGCTGGCGGGTCAGGCCCGCGTCCATGCCCTTGGGGCCGCAGACGCCGAAGGGTGAATCGCTCACCGTCTTGTAGCCCAGTTCGTCCAGCGTGGGCACCTCGGGCCAGCGCTTGGTGCGCTTGCTGCCGTAGGTGGCAATCAGCTTGAGCTTGCCGCTGGCGACGTGCGGCGCCCAGCCGGTGGCGTCGCTCGCGGCCATGGTGTGGCCGCCCAGGATGGCCTGCATGTTGTCGGCATTGCCCTTGAACGGGATGTGGTTCAGCTTGATGCCGGCGCGCTGCGCAAATTCTTCCACCGCCAGGTGCGGGCTGGTGCCGGTGCCGGTGCTGCCGTAGTTGAACTTGCCCGGGTTGGCCTTGGCATAGGCCACGAGGTCGGCAATGCTCTTGACGGGGCCGTCGGCCGGCACCACCAGGCCGAAGGTGTAGCCGGTGAGGCAGGCGATCCAGGTGAAGTCGTTCAGCGTGTCGAAACTCGTCTTCTGCATGTGCGGAATGCGGAAGACGCCGTGCGGCAACTGGCTGAGCGTGTAGCCGTCGGGCTTGGCGCCGACGAGTTCACCCGCCC
>LNFM01013031.1_pt1 | contig 10737 bp, 6 predicted proteins | sample 596031 | NCBI WGS metagenome assembly LNFM01 (sample SAMN04254537, study PRJNA301005) | activated carbon metagenome | isolation source: dual media filters at the Ann Arbor, Michigan drinking water treatment plant | place: USA: Ann Arbor | reverse complement strand
TCAAGAAAATGGCAGGAGTTGGGGGACTCGAACCCACGACCCTCGGTTTTGGAGACCGATGCTCTACCAACTGAGCTAAACTCCTGCACTCCGCGTTTCTGCGAAGAGTGGTGCCCTTAACGCCGTTAACGACGCGGGGCAAGTCTGCTTTCGCAAACCTGCCCCGTTCTTATGTCTTGTAGTCTGAACTAGAACTTAAAGCCGGCCTCCACGCCCCATATGCGCGGCTCGTTGACGAAGCCGGTCAAGTTGTTGAAGTCGATGCCACCCACCGCAGATGTATCCTTTGTGATATTGCGGACGAAAGCGGCAAAGTCATATTTGTCGGTTTTGTAGCCAACGCGCAGACCGCCTTCGAGCATGGACTTGTCCTGAAACTCGACTGATTCATACAGGAAGAAGTTGATCTTCGACCGGTACGCCCAGTCGGTATAGGCATAGATTTCGCCGTCGCCCACCGGAATGCCATATTTTGCCGTCCAGTTGGCGATCCATTTGGGGCTTTGCGGCAGGCTATTGCCGTTGATGTTCACGATGGCTGCCGAGAACGGCGCTGCCGCCACCACAATCGGGTCGAGCGGGGTGCAGAGCGACACGTTGGGGAAGGTGTCGACGCGGACAGCGCCACATGCCGCGGTCGTAAGGCCCGCATCGCGGATCTGCGTGTTGTTGTAGCTTATACCAGCGGTCAGTAGCAGTTCGGGGAACGGTTTGAATTCAAGGTCAGCTTCAAACCCGTAACCACGCACCTTATCGGCGTTGATCAGGCGGTTGGCGTTCACGCCGCCGCCCACAGCAGTCAACTGCGCGTTTTTCAGTTCATAGTAGAAGCCATTGACGTTGAAGCGCGCGCGACCGTCAAGGAAGGTCGACTTGATGCCGCTCTCATAAGAGGTGATCGTTTCCGAATCGCCAATGGTCACGCCGCTTTCGAGCGGGGTGGCGGTCGCTGGCGGGAACAGGATTCGGCCCTGGATCGACGGCGCGCGATAGCCGCGTGCAACGCGGGCATAGAGGTTGACGTCGTCGGTCGCGGCATAGGTCGCGCTTGCATCCCAAGTGATGTTGTTGTCGCTGACGCGGCGGCTGACAGTGCCGAGCGGGTTTTGCAGGAAGCCGGGGAATTGCGTGTCGCGGCTGCGAACGGCGACAAAGCGGCGCTTGTCGTCATTGTAGCGGATGCCGCCAGTGACACTGAACTGGTCGGTCAGCTGGTAGGTCAACGAACCGAAGATGCCGTACGCTTTGCTGTTCTGTTCCTGCGAAACGCGGATATTCACACCGTCGGGCGCATTATTCGGGTCGCCTAGCGTCGAATAGTTATCCGAAACAATTTGCAGATCTTCGTCGAAGTAGAAGACGCCTGCTTGGTAGCTGAGCGGGCCGTCGCCGTTGCTGGCGATCCGGAATTCCTGTGTGAACTGCTTCAGATTGGGAACGCTGTCGCGGGTTTCTGCAGTGAAGGGGATTTCGCCCGGGCCATAGAGATTTGGCGGAAGGAAGTTAGCGCCAAAGCCGCCATCGACATCGCCGACCGAGGTCGCGTCGCCCTGCCAGTAACTGGTGACCGAGATAAACGACACTGGACCGGCATCATAGGTGATGCGTGCGGTTGCGTTCTGGGTATCGACTCGCTGTTCGTTCTTGCCGTCTGTCGAAACGCGGTAGCGATTGTAATTGGCGTTCAGGCCCTGCTGCCCGCGCGTGAAGACGTTGGCGCGGAACAGGCGTGCGGTTCCGTCCAGCGACCGGAACTGGCCGGTGAGCAGGATGTCGAGATCATCGCTTGGCTTGATTAGGAACTGCAGGCGTGCGGCATATTCTTCATAACCTTCGAACGCGTCTTTGGTTGTTCCCGCGGGCGTGACGTTATCAACATAATCGTCTTGGCGCTGATACAGGCCCGACAGGCGGACGCTGACCTTTTCGCCCAGTGGGCCGCCCACGGCACCCTGCGCGTTGATCGCATTGAAACGGCCGTAAGAGATTTTGCCATAGCCGCCAGCGACATCGCTTGGCTTGACGCTGTCAAACTTGACGATACCGGCTGGCGTATTGCGGCCAAAGAGCGTGCCTTGCGGTCCGCGCAACACTTCGACTCGCTCCAGATCGAAAATCGGGAAGCCTTTAAGGATCGGGTTTTCGAGGACGACATCGTCATAGACGAGGCTGACCGGCTGTGACGCGTTGAAGTCGAAATCGGTGTTGCCAAGGCCGCGTATATAGAAGCGTGGGAAGGTGCGCCCGAACGAGGATTCGACCAGAAGGCTCGGCACGCGGCCCGAAAGCCCGCGAATATCGACGCCGCCTGCAGTTACTGCATCGAGATTGTCGCCGCGTAATGCGGTGATCGACAACGGCACATCTTGCAGATTTTCTTCGCGGCGCTGCGCGGTGACCACGATTTCACCAAGGCCGGAGCCATCTTCGGCGGTTTCATCCTGCGCATAAGCGGCGGGGCCAATGAACAGGCTGGCGGAAGCGACGGCAATCGCGACGCTGGATGTGAGTGTTGAGCGAATCGAACGCATGGAAATTTCTCCGAGGTGACGACTGGGAAATGAGAATCAGCAGGCTAAGTTGCGACTGAAAACGCATTTATGCTGCGGTGCGGGAGCGTTCAACAATGCATTGCAGAACAGTGACCTTTTTATGTCACCTGTGGCGTTTGTGCACCTAGAAGCTCATCTCGTCGTAGACTTTGGTAATGTCGCCATTCCATTCGCCATGATATTTGTCCAGCATCTGTTCGGCGACGGTTTTACCAGAGGCCACGATTTCACGCAGCGGATCAAGGAAGCCGGTTTCATTGTCACCGCTGCTGTTGAGGACGTTGCGTGCGGCGAGGCCTGCCGATGAAATATCGAGGATACGCCCAGCCAGATCGAGCAGCTTGCCGCCGCCGGGGATTGGGGCGTTCAGCGCTTGCGCGGGGACGGCGTTGCGCAGTGCTTCGCGTTCTTCGATTGTCCAGTGCTTGACCTCGTCCCACGCGGCATCGAGCGCATCTTGATCATATAACAAGCCTACCCAGAATGCTGGCAGTGCACAAATGCGGTTCCACGGCCCGCCATCGGCACCGCGCATTTCGAGAAAGCTTTTGAGGCGCACTTCGGGGAAAGCAGTCGACATATGGTCTTCCCAGTCGACCACCGTCGGCTTTACGCCTGGCAGGACAGAGAGTTCGCCCTTCAGAAAGTCTTTGAAATCGAGGCCTGAAGCATCAATATATTTGCCGTCGCGATAGACGAAATACATCGGCACGTTGAGCATGTAATCGACATAGCGTTCGTAACCGAAGCTGTCGTCGAATACGAAGGGCAACATGCCGGTACGATGCGGGTCGGTGTCGGACCAGATATGGCTGCGATAGGATAGGAACCCGTTTGGTTTGCCCTCAAGGAACGGTGAGTTTGCAAACAGCGCGGTCGCCAGCGGTTGCAGCGCCAGGGACGTACGGAATTTATGCGCCATGTCGGCTTCGCACGAGTAATCGAGATTAACCTGAATGGTGCAGGTCCGCAGCATCATGTCGAGGCCCATGGTGCCGACGCGCGGCATATGGCGCAACATGATTTCATAGCGGCCCTTGGGCATGATTGGCAATTCGGCGCGGGTCTTGTCCGGCCACAGACCGAGGCCAAGAAAGCCTTTGCCGGTCTTGTCGCCAATCGCCTTGACCTGCTTAAGATGCCGTCCGGTTTCAGCGCAGGTCTGGTGCAGGTTTTCTAGCGGTGCGCCTGACAATTCGAGCTGGCCAGCAGGTTCCAAGCTAACGGCTCCGTCTTCGCCCTTCAAAGCGATGACATTTTCGCCCTCGTAGACCGGTTCCCAACCGAACTCGGTCATCGCCATCAATAGGTCACGAATACCGCCGGGTTCTACATAAGACGGTGCATGATGATCGTTGCGGCAATACACGAATTTCTCATGCTCGGTGCCGATCCGCCAGCGGTCCTTGGGTTTTTCGCCCTTGGCAATCGCGGCAATCAACTGATCGCGGGTTTCGATCACAGGATCGTTGCGATTCGAAACTGTTTTTGTGCTCATGGCGGCGGTTTAGAAATGTAACAGGCGTATTGCCAGCAATTTCAGCGGGTCAGTTGATGGTCGCATGGAATGTTATCGCAAAGCTCTCGGCATTCACCATTGAAGCCGCCGACACCGATATTGTCGTTCCGGAAATCGATGCACCATAAGGATCGGTCTCGTCCGCCCCTATAGCGTCATCGTCCTCGACCGTGGTTGCGCTCGCGCAATTGGCACCCGATCGCATCGAACCTGCAACATAAGCCGTGTTCGCTGGAATGTTGTCGGTGCCGACAATGTTGGCAGCGATGCCAGGTCCGTTGTTGGTAATGGTAATACAGTATCGGACCACAGCGGCAGGCAATGATTTTGGATTGCTGCCACTAACCCCATCACTGAGCACGGCGCTTGCCTTGCTCACGCTGATGGTTGCTGGTTGTGCCGTGATGACGAGATCGGATTCAAAAAATGTGCCTGAATCGGCATTGAGACTGTCGCAGATGCTGAGCGTCCACGTGCCATTTGCATTCTGCCCGTTAAACGCACTTAGCGCCTGTAATGGCCGGAAGGTGCGCTGATATGGAGGCACGACAGTACCCGCAGTTGCGGTATCATTCAGTGTCGTGTGCGTGGTAATCGACGCAGCGGCGCTGTCGTCGTACAGCACGTTAAAGTTGTTTTGTGTATCGGCGGTGTTTTGGATCAGCGTGATTTGCGTGGCCTGCGGAGACTGCAGGAACATTCGCAAATCGCCGCGATAGGTGTGCGACATCAACACCCCAATGTTGACGTCCGAGACGCTATAAATTTGCGGAACCGCGAAGGTCCGGATTAGCGGATTGGTGCATGGTGTTGCCGTTTCATTGACTGCGCCATCTGCGGTATTGGTATAGGTTATCTGGGCCTGCGCATCGATCGGACAGATAAAGCACGCGGCGAGCAACACGGCGGTGGCTCGCAAATTCACTGCGGCCGTGTTGTAGTGTCGTACCCAAAGATGTCCCACGAGTTGCATCGTGTCAGGATATTAGCAGATCACCGTTAAACTTTATTAATCTCAAATGCCAAATTATCAAACAATATAACAAAGAGTTACATAGATATTACAAATTGGTATTCAGATATTCTCAGTTTATCGTGGCATTGAATGCAATGGCAAATCCGGCAGATGGCCCGAGCGACGCCGCTGATCCGGTCAAAGTTGTTCCCGAAAATGCTACGCCGTACGGATCGCTCTCGTCGGCACCCGATGCGTCATCATCCTCCAGTGTTACAGCGCTTCCGCAATTTGCTCCGGTTACGATGCTTCCCGGCACGAAAGTAACATTGGCGGGTAATGGGTCGCTAACGCTTACGTTTACTGCCGTGCCGCTGCCGGGGTTCGACACGAGGATGCAATAACGCATGACGGCGCCCGCCACTGCTTTCGGATTGGTCGCGCTGACGCCGTCGCTTACGACATTGCTGATTTTAGTGACGCTCAGATTGGCCTGTGGCCGGCAGAAATTGAAATCGTAAAGCGAAATCGCCTGCCCATCGGGATCCGCAGGCGCGGTCGTGTGGTTGCCATAACTTATGATGATCGTGTCGACTGGTGACGAGAAGGTCACTACGACGTTGCCGTTGGCGGTGGTGTCGGTCGCGGTTACGTCGCCGATGGCAACATTTCCGGTGACGTAATTGGCAACATTGTTAGTAAGCACGGGGTTGACCGGCGATCCGTTAAAGCTGCCCGTCACAGTCAGCTTGTCAGCGAAGTCATTTACCGCATAATCGACATCGAACACCGTGAACTGCACTCCGGGCACCGCCGTCGGCAGGGTAACTGTAGTGGTCGTCGTCTGACTACGATTGGTATATTCGATATTCTGATAAAGAGAGAGCTGTCCTGCGGCTTGTCCGCCCAAGATATTGCTGGTGGTGTCGAGCGGAAAAGAGAAGGTTCCCTGCGTCGTGACCGCAAAATTGACCGTACCGATGCCCGCCAGAGTGGCCGAGCCGGTGGGGCTACCCGTTGTCCAGGGATGGCTATTCCAGTCGAGCAGACTATTACCGACCGGACAAAGCAATGTTGGCGGGGTTCCTGCTGTTCTGGTGCCGCTGACGGTAAAACTGACAAACGCATCATCATCTTCGGCGACCGATCCGTTATTAGGTGTGGAATCAATATCCACGGCGGAAGACGTGATGATTTCCGCGCCGTTGGTCACCGTGGCCCCGCTGCTTGCCGTTACCGTTACTGTAATGGTAATTGCCGCCGACGCCCCCGGTGCTAGCGAACCGACCGTCCAGATGCCTGTGGCGGAATTATAGCTGCCTGCGCCGGACGCGCTGACAAAATTGACGCCCAGTGGCAGGTTATCAAGCACAGTAACGCCGGTAGCAGTCAGATTGGATGCGGCAGCGTTGGACGCGGTAAGGGTGTAAGAAATGGTCGCCCCGTTGGCTGGGGTTCCATTGCTGACTGTTTTTGCCAGCGACAGATCCGCAAAATTGGCAGGGGCCTGTGTCAGATAAAGGTCTGCCCGCGTAAAGGTACCATTGTCCTGAGACGGAAACAGGTCACAGATTTCCAGCCGCCACGTCCCTGTAGAGTTCTGCCCGTTGAATGCCGACAATGCCGCGTTGGGGGCAAAGTTGTTCTGATAAGGTGGTGCCGAGGTCGTGTGGTTGACGGTGTTGCCATCGGTATTGACCGTCTGCGTGCCGCTGTCGTTCAGGCGCACGTTGAAGTTGTCGCCCGAAATATTGTTGGTATCGCCGTTAACTATTTGGACGCGCGTACCTGCAGGCGATTGCAATGTCATCTGCATGTCACCGCGCCAGGTGTGTGACGCAAGCACGCCAATGTCGACGTCCGACACAGTGTAGCTGGTACCTACGGTGAAATTTCGGACGAGCGGGGCTGCGCAAGTGGTCGCGTTGTTGATCGTGCCAGTGGTGGTATTGCTATATGTGGTCGTCTGTGCCCACGCCGACGAAGGTATAAAGCCGACGAACAGCATGGCCAATAGCACGGCCAACCACGCAGCCAGAGCGCTACGATACCCGTTGGTTATCGGTACCATTGGATTTTTCCATCCCGTGTTCACCGAAATAAACTAGCGCTGAGACTTTAATTAATGATAAATTTTGACGCTTCTCCGGCGCTTTGGCTTGTAAAATCGTCTCACGTCGCAGTCAAAAATTAACATCTTTTCTGTACCATGATTCTGCGGAGATAGTGGAGTATATCCAACGCGCGTTAGGGACCTATTGAGAGTGCAAGTTTGAGCATATTCTTCCGAAAATTGGCATTTGTTCTTGCGCTGTTGTTAGGCTTTGTCTCTACTCCGGCATCTGCACAAAGCTGCGCCTCGGCAACGACGCAAGGCACGGCTCCGGCGGGATGGCAAACCTATTGCTGGCTCGACTTTGCAACATATAATGACGCTACTGCACGGTCGGGAGCGGGTCAAAATTTCTCCTTCACATTATCTGACGGTTCAGTGTTGTCGCTTAATTTGAGAGCTACCAGCACGGCTGCAACGGCTGCGGTCTCCACCGCTGCGCCATCATGGACAGGGGCAGCGGTCGGAAATTCGGCGTTTCTGGGAATCCCCGGTCGTCCTATATTATATATGGCGAACAATGGATCGACGGTGAATTTCACGATCTCTTCGATCCTGATCACCCCGCCGCCCGGCGCGCCGGCGGTTACCGCTTACGCCTTTGTTGCGGCAGACGCGGAATCAACCGATGGCGCCGAGCAAATTGTTTTTGGAACGAACGGTGGCGGCTGGGTCGAACTTGACAGGGTCAATCCGATTAGCGGCAATCAGTATCCGACATCGGCTGGAATAGGCACTAACACATTTACTACAACCGGCGGCGGCCAGGGCGGTAATGTCGGCGGATTTATTGTAGGGACCAACAGCCCAACCACGGTCACGGCGCGGATGACGGGCTCAGGTCTTCAAGGGATGATGTTTGCGGTCCGGTTCGCCTCTATTCGCCTGACGAAACAAATCACCGGCGCGAGAATCAATGCGGCCGACCAGTTCACTTTCCGTATCGCCGCAACATCGTCGGGGAGCACCTTGGCAACCGGTACAACCACCGGGACAGGCAACGGGCCTTTCGTAGCGGCTGCGGTTTCGTTGGCGTCGGGTATTCCGCTCACGCTCTCGGAAACAATGGCTGCTGGCAGCGTCAGTGCCATTACCCGATATAGTAGCCGGCTAACTTGCGTAAACGGCACGACCAGTTCGACACCCTTGCCGAACAATCTTTCGACAACATCCTATAATTTCGGCGCGCTGCAGTTTGGCGATGCGGTTCAGTGCACTTTTACCAATGCCGCATTTCCGCATATCAGGTTGCGAAAGGCGTTGGGTGCGGGTGGGCGACAGTTCAACACCGATCAGTTCACGGTTCGCATCAATCAGGGGGCGAACATGATTGCTTCGTCCACGACCACCGGTACTGGCGCGACGGTCACCGCCGGCGACACTGCGCTGGTGCAGGTCAACGCAGGTACATCTTACACGCTCGACGAAATCATATCGGGTCCGGGCAGTCTGACGCAATACACAAGGGCGCTGGCCTGCACCAATGGCACAAACGGCGTGACGACCAGTTTTCCAACAACGGTACCGGGCAATATCACGCCGGTGTTGGGCGATGTCATCACCTGTACGATCACCAACACCCGGCTGACGGGCAATGCGACCTTGCTGGTCACAAAGTCATCGGCAGTGCTGTCCGACGGGGTCAGCGTTAGCAATCCCAAGGCGATCAGCGGTGCGCGCATCCAATATACTATCACTGTTCAAAATACCGGTAATCTCGCGGTTGATGCCAACAGCATTATCATCACCGACCCGTTTCCGCCCGAATTCACCCTCGACGCATCGACGCCGATGACGATGAATCTGGGGAATAGCGGTCTCGCTGCTTTTAATCAGGCATCGATGGTGACGTACTCAAGTGCAGGGGGTGGAGGTGCGCCCTACGGTACGCCTCTGGGTTCGGGCTATAATAGCGCGATCACTGGCATGCGGTTTCAGCCGTCGGGGACGATGGCTGCGGCAACGGGGGCAGGACCGAGCAGCTTCTCGTTCACTTTTACCGGGCGTATCGACTAATTCCAGTCGCCCGCAGCGGCCATCCAGACAGATAAAGCGGCGACTGCCGCCGTATCGGCACGCAAAATGCGCGGACCCAGCGACACAGCCTTCGCTGCCGGATGCGTCCGGATCGCTGCGTTTTCTTCATCGGTAAAGCCTCCTTCGGGGCCGATCAGAATTGCGGCCGGGCCATGAGTGGGTGCAAATGGTTCGCCGCCGCGCTCGTCACAGAAATAGAGCGTGCGACCTTCCGGCCAACTTTTCAGCAGGACATCAAGTTTGGCTAGCGTCGCGATTTCGGGCAACGTGGTGCGCTCGCATTGCTCAGCCGCCTCTACCATATGCGTGCGCAGGCGGTCTTCCTTTACCTTGTCTACCACGCAGCGCGCGGTCAGAACCGGCACAAAACGCGCCGCGCCCAGCTCGCAGGCCTTTTCGGCAATCCAGTCGAACCGGTCTTTTTTGATAAGCGCTTGAACCAGCCAGAGGTCGGGCACGCTCTCGCGATCGCGCAATTTGGCTTCGACCTTCAGAATAAGGTCGCGTTTTCCCGCATTCACCACCGTTGCTAGATATTCGCCCGAGATGTCGTCGAACAGTTTGACCGGCGCGCCATCTTTCAGGCGCATCACACCGAGCAAATAATGCGCGCTGCTGCCAGTTACATGGACTTCAGAGCCTTCGGCCAGTGGCTGCTCGACGAACAGGCGAGGGGTCGATTTCGGCGGCCAGGCGGGGGTTGCAATCATATTAGTGGCAATAGCGGAAAATCGCCCTTCGACAAGCGCGCGGGCTGCGGTTATCAGGCCTTCGTGACCATCAATATCGTTCCCGACAGCGAATATAGCGGCTTTATGGGCGTGCTCCCGGCAAAGCTGCGCGCGTTTGCGTTGTTGGCGCGGTTTGACCGGCCGATTGGCTGGTGGCTGTTATTCTGGCCGTGCGTATATGGCCTCGCATTATCCGGCGGGCTGATTGCGCGTTGGGATCTGGCTTTGTGGATGTTGATCGGAGCCATCGCGATGCGCGGCGCGGGTTGCGTTTATAACGACATCGTCGACCGCGATCTCGACGCTCAAGTGGCGCGCACCGCGTCACGGCCTTTGCCGAGCGGTGCAGTCGGGTTGAAGGCGGCTTGGGGCTGGTTGTTGGCGCTCGCGGCGGTCGGCTTAGTAGTATTGCTGCAACTGCGCTGGGAGGCGCAACTGGTCGCGCTTGTCAGTCTGGCGCTTGTCGCCGCCTATCCTTTTATGAAGCGCATTACCTGGTGGCCGCAGCTTTGGCTTGGGCTGGTGTTCAGTTGGGGCGCGTTGGTTGGCTGGGTTGCGATCACGGGAAGCCTCGATGCGGCTATGGTGTGGCTTTATGCCGGGACGATCGCCTGGGTGATAGGCTATGATACGATCTACGCGATGCAGGACCGGGAGGATGATGCACTCATCGGGATCAAGTCTAGCGCGTTGCGCTTGGGTGACAATATCCGGTCTGGCGTTTCTATATTCTATCTGCTCGCGCTTGCCGGATGGGGCATGGCGATCTGGAACGTGCGTCCCGAGGGGCAGGCTCTAATTGCGCTGGCGCCAATTACTATCCACCTGCT
>LNFM01013030.1_pt1 | contig 10737 bp, 6 predicted proteins | sample 596031 | NCBI WGS metagenome assembly LNFM01 (sample SAMN04254537, study PRJNA301005) | activated carbon metagenome | isolation source: dual media filters at the Ann Arbor, Michigan drinking water treatment plant | place: USA: Ann Arbor | reverse complement strand
TTACTGTCTGAGGAACCTTTAGCTTTTGGATCTAGAGTTTTGCTACCTGATAAATTTAAATCAGATGCTGTGATTTGTGACTGACTACTTAACAACACAGCACGGCTAATTTGATGACGCAATTCACGCACATTGCCAGGCCAATTGTATGCTTGCATGGCTTCTATTGCTGATTGACTAAACACATGTTTGCTTAAGCCATAACGTTTTTCTGTGAGTTGCGTAAAGTATTTTGCTAGCTGCAATATATCGTGGCCGCGCTCGCGCAGCGGTGCCAGCGAAATTGTCATCACATTTAAACGATAATACAAATCTGAACGAAACCGCCCCTGTTGAGACATTTCATGTAAATCTCGATTAGTGGCCGCAATAATGCGCGCAGGCACGATACGCTCTTTAGTTGAGCCTAAGCGCCGCACACGTCTGCGTTCTAGCACACTCAGTAATTTTGCTTGCAGCGTTAATGGTAACTCACCAATTTCATCCAAGAATAATGTGCCATCTTCAGCCGCTTCAATTAAGCCGGGACGCGATGAAATGGCATTGGTAAAAGCTCCTTTTTCATGCCCAAACAACTCGCTTTCAATCAGCTCATTGGGTAGTGAAGCACAATCCACATGCACAAATGGCCTGTCTGCGTTAGTGCCAGACGCATGCAGCAAACGCGCCGCAACATCTTTACCTGTGCCTGTTTCACCGGTAATTAACACCGTTGGGGCAATTGCATCAGTGACATGACTCAATTGTGCAATACGCGCAATTTGCATATGAATGCTTTGTGTGGCTGGGCTGTCGCCAATTAAGGTAACGCCATCACTTGAATGTGCATTGCGTTGACGCGAATAATCAACGCTTGCCAATAACGACGCTGTTTTTTCGTTTTTTTCTACAATTAACAACAGCTCTTCTAAATCGATGGGTTTTTTTAAATAATCATGTGCACCCAATTTCATGGCGGTCACAGCATCACTCACCTCACCGTAAGCTGTCATCACAATAGTAATGATATTTTTTGCAACAAATTCGGCAATTAAGTCTAAGCCGTTGCCATCTGGCAATCGCATGTCTAGCAATACTAAATCTGCGCTGAATTGTTTATGAATAGCGCGTGCGTCGGCTAAATTTTCAACATGCTCGCACTCAAACCCTGCTTTTTGCAAACGCTTTTGTACAGCGCGTGCAAACAGCACTTCATCTTCCACAATCAATACTTTTTTTGGTTGTGCAAAATGCTGTTTAGATTTTAAATCTTCTAAAGGGGTTTGTTGTGATAGCAATGTTAACCTCTATAATCGTCAATTATCATCTAAACGGGCAACAGTTTTTTTCCCGCCAAACTCATACCTAACGCCAAACCAACCTGCACGCGGCGCGCCTGGTGCGTAAAATGCTGGTGTTACTTCGTTACCAGTAAATGCGCCTGTGCTTGCATCAAAACGATGCTCACCTAGCAAGCCACCATTGTTATATTCGCGATCAAATATATTGTTGACTCTAGCGAACAACTGCCAGCCACTAGCACCAAAGTTGTAGCGTGTATCTAGATTCATCACTAAATAACCACTGACTTTAGCGCCTTCACCATCAAACTGGTTGTTTTCATTGCCGCGAGAATATTGGTCAGAGAATGCAAAGATATTGGTACCAATATTCCAAGAAGGTGTTACGTCGTAGGCCGCACGTAATTTCAACTGATGTTGCGGAATACCAGGAATATTGTCGCCTTTACCAACTTGCTGGATTTCACTACCAGCAACGGTTTCGTTGAGCTCACTTGCAATTTCGAAGTTTGATTCATATGTCGCTTTTACATAGCTATAGCCAAGTGCCCATGTGAATTTATCTAAACGGCCATTTAATGCGGCATCAATCCCTTGACGCCTTGTTTTACCAACGTTATCAAAATAACCAGCACCTTGCGCATTGGCGGCGATAAATTGAATATCATCAAAGTTTTGTGCGCGATAAGCAGCTAATGACCATTTAATATCTTGCGTTAAATTACCACGCAAACCAGCTTCAAATGTTTTTGCAACCACTTGATCCAGTGGAGGATCACCTGCAAAGGCATTCGGCAAACGACATGGTTGGTCAGGGTTTGCACAGCCCAACTCAATTGCGGTTGGCGCACGGCTACCTTCGTTATAACTTGCATAGGCCGTTAAATCTTTACTTGGGGTGAAGTTAATACCAACTGCTGGGTTAATACGATTAAAGCTTTGGTCGCTAGTTAACGAAGAGTTATCTGCTTCAACCGGGTTTGGAATCGGGTTGAACTGATCGTCATTCTCTACTTTAGTGTGGTTATATCGCGCAGATAGCGTTAAGTGCCACATCGGGTTAAGCGACAAGGTGTCTGTTGCGAATACACTCCAAGTTTTAGAGACGCCGCGCAATCTAACTTGCAAGTTTTCATCTTGTGCAGCTAATGCAATGCCATCTGGACCCAACTCTGCTGGCTCGTTAAACACGCCTGTGCCGTCGATGCCACGCGTGCTATTTACTAAACCATACTCAGTATTTTGTCTAAAATTCGTTCTGCCGTAATCGTAACCAAAACCTGCAATAAACTGATTTTTCATTTGCATAAAATCTTGGCCAAATGTCAATTGCGCATTAAAACCATATCCAGTGCGATCAGAATTAGTGCGGTTTAGCGCACCACTACAAAATTCATCTGAATCATTTCCAGCAAGACACTCTGCGTTAGCTAAAGCTAGTTCTGCTGGATCGACCGTACCATTGCCATCACCCAACAAATCCACTGCTTCGTCATCAAAGTCATCATTTCCATCGCCGTTCAATGTACTTGTTTTTGCTTTGCGATAATAAGTATTGCCACTTAACTGTGTGTCATCATTAAAAAAGTGGCTCCAATTTAAATTAAAAAATGACAGTTTATTTTCGGTTAAGTCTGGTCTGGTTAAAATCGAATCACGGCCTTGTTGGCGCAAAAAGTCATTTGGTGCTAAGCCGTTACCGATTAATTTATTATCTGCGCCTGTGTAGCTTAAGTTCAGCGCTGTGGTCTCATTTTGCCAGCCCACTTTTGCAAATAGTTGACCGACATCACTTGGTGAAAAATCGCGCCAGCCATCTTCAGAAAACACATTGCCAGAAATAAAGTAATCTACAGAGCCATCTTCGGTTACACCACCAAATTCTGCTGAACCGGCTTTACGACCCCAAGAACCTTGATAATATTCGATGGCACCACCTGGATTTGTGCGGCCACTTTTGGTTTGCACTGATAACGCGCCACCCAAAGTATTAAGGCCGAACAAAGGGTTAGAGCCTGGGATTAAATTAATGCTATTGATTGAATTAGTTGAGATTAAATCCCAATTCACCACATCACCAAACGGCTCATTCACACGTACGCCATCAACAAAAACAGATAAGCCTTGCGGTGTGCCAAGCAATGGCGAGGCTGAGTAGCCGTGAAAGCTGACATCAGGTTGATACGGATTATTTTGCGTATCATTGACGCTAACGCCTGTTAAGTTTTGATTAATATAATCTGCAATACTCAGGCTTTTTTGCTCAGTTAGTTGCTCGCCTTTTACCGATTGCACGTTGGCAGGAATCTGCTCTAAAGGCAAACCAATGCCTTGCAGTGGCGTTGTGCTGATGACTTCAACTTTTTCAGTTGTAATCGCACTTAACTCTTCCGCCATCAATGATTGAGGCGCAGCGTAGGCTGCAATGATGGCTAATAATATATATTTTGGTTTCAATTGTTTTCTCATGTCGTTTCCCTAGGAGTGGATTTGTACATCAGATAAACATACGCAAAATATATTCCAGTATTTAGTGCATAAAAATAGCCAATAAAATCAATCACTCATGATTAATGTTTAGGTCTAAAATTGATTATAACTGCAAAATATGGTTGTATACAACCACCATATTGGCTGAATATAACCAATATGGTGGTTGTTAAATACTATTTAAAAGCTGCTTTGGTGGCACATTTAAATAGCTGCGAATGACAGACCAAGCGGCTAGCGGAATAAGAAGTGTGGTTAAAACAAAAATACCAATCGCTAAATTGCTATTCAATTGATAAGGAATTTCCAATACAAAAATACTTAAATAAGCGCTCAGTATTACTGCCATCATAATGGCTACTAAAGCCGCTACTAAACCAATACTGGCAAACTCAGTTAGCATGGCAATAGTGACTTGCTGACGCGATGCACCCAATACGCGTAACAATGCGGACTCTTGCAGGCGCGCTTCACGGGTGGCGATTAATGCGGCATACAGCACAATTAATCCTGCAACCAAGCAAAACATAAACACAAAACCAACCGCCAACGTTAGCTTATTCATAATGTCGCGCACTTGATTCATGATGCTGGCGGTATCAATCACCGTAAAATTGGGAAATTGCTGCACTAAGGCATTCATATTTTGATTTTGCGGCAAATAAAATGCGGTCATGTAGCTAGTTGGGTAATCTTTTAGGGTGTTTAATGGGGTAACAGCAAAGAAATTAGCACGCATGCTGTCCCATTCCACTTTTCGGATACTTTTAACGGTTAAGTCGATGCGACTACCCGCGATATCATAAGTTAATACATCGTTAAGCTGAATATTAAGCGTTTTGGCAATGTCTTCTTCAATGGATACAAATGGCTTTCCTGCTTCGTCAGGTTGCCACCAACGCCCTTGCAACAGCTTGTTATCGGCTTGCATAGTAGCCGCGCTAGATAAATTAAATTCGCGCGAAACCAAGCGCTTTGCGCGTTCATCCGCAAATAAATCAGGGTTGATTTCTTGATTATTCTTCGCCACTAGTCGGCCACGTATCATAGGAAATACTTGTGGTTTATCGACATTTAATGCTTCAATGAATTGCTTAACTGGCGCAACTTGATCTGGCTGAATATTAATCACAAAGCGATTGGGCGCATCAATCGGCATAGAGCCGCGCCAAGCGTCTAGCAAATCGGTTTTAATCATCATCAGCAACATCAACACCATCGCGCCCAAGCTAAAACCTATCATTTGCGCAATCGATAAACCTAAACGGCGATTGAGATTGGACAAACCAAAACTAATGGCATACTGGCTTTTAAGTTGCTGGCTAAAGCGGTTAAGTAATTTAGCCAAGCCAAAAGCCAATAAGCCCGCCACTAAACAAATGCCTAAAATTCCTGCTAAAAATGCCAAAGCCAACTGCCAAGTTTTAGCCAATACGGCGATTAATGCCATACTGACCAGCACAATTGGCGCATATTTTAGCCATAGCTTAACAGGCGCTTCTACCTCATCACGCCGCAAAATACGCATAATAGAAACATTTTTGAGCGCTTGAATATGCGGCCACATAATGCTAAATAATATGGCGAAAGATAAACTTAGCCCCATTAAAACTGGCATTAAATTAGGGCTAGGTAGCGTTTCAACAAACAATTGACCCGCGATATAAGCCAGCCCGTATTGCAACACATAGCCAATCACACAGCCCAGCACACCGCCAGTCAACGCCAGCATGGCCGTTTGCAGCAGTAATATTCTCTGTATGACTGCCCTGCTCGCGCCAAAACAACGCATTAGCGCAGCAGTGTTGGTGCTTCTTGCCACAAATGGCGCACTAGCCAGCAGCATGGCTACAATAGAGAGCACTACGCTTGCCATTGCACTTAAACCTAAAAAAGTCTCGGCTTTATCTAGCGCACTTTTGATTTCTGGTCTGGCGGTTTTAACATCTTGTATGCGCTCACCGCGTTTTAGTTTTGGTGTAATTTCCTCTGAAAATTGCGCCACATCATCTGCACTTCCCGCAACCAAAAACTGATATTTAACGCGACTACCAAACTGAATCAATTCAGTTTTGGCGATATCATCAGCATGCATCATTAACCGTGGCGCAAAGCTAAACATATCGCCACCGCGTGATGATTCGCGCACCAAAATGCCTGCTACTTTGAATTTTGCTGCGCCTACGTCTACCGTGTCGTTAACAGTCACATTCAAAATATTAGCCAATCGCGGCTCTAGCCATACCTCATTTGGATTTGGCGTGGCGCGAATATTTTTCGCTGCATTTTGAGGGTTAAGTTGCACATTAAAATCACCCCTTAACGGGAAATTATTCTGTACCGCTTTGATTTCAGCCAATTGATTACGGCTACCATTAATCGCCATGCTAGGAAATTCCAGCGTGGAGGTGCTTTGCAGATCAAACTTTTTAGCTAGTTCTACATAATCTGCGGGAATCGCTTGGTCTGAAATCACTACTAAATCGCCGCCTAGCAACATGCCGCCCTGAGAATTTAAGTGCAAAGCAATACGATTAATAAAGAAATTGACTGCGGTTATTGATGTCACCGCCAAAATCAACGCAAACACCATCACGCGCAAATCGCCCGATTTCCACTGAGAGAATAATTGCTGGTAGCTTAATTTAAATATCATGAGGTTAAAATTTCGCTTAATTGGCCGTTATTCAGGGTTAATGTGCGTTGGCAACGTTGCGCCAATTTTGCATCATGCGTGACCAAAATCAGCGTTTTACCCGCCGCTTGATTGAGGCTAAATAACAAATCAATAATGCACTCGCCTGTCGCTAAATCTAAATTGCCAGTGGGTTCATCTGCAAACAAAATGGCAGGCTGCGGCGCAAAAGCACGCGCAATTGCCACCCTCTGTTGCTCACCACCAGAAAGCTGTTTGGGATAATGATTTAAGCGCGTACTTAAGCCTACTTTTGCCAACGTTTCTTCAGCGATTGCTTGGGCATTTTTTTGACTAGCATTGTTTTGATTCGATAGTTGCATCGGCAACATGACATTTTCTAAGGCTGTCATGGTCGGTAACAGTTGAAACGATTGAAACACAAAGCCCATATGCTTGCCGCGTACGGCAGCGCGCGCATCTTCATCTAAATCACTAAATGCCGCCCCTTGCACCGTCACGCTACCGCTGGTTGGATTATCCAGCCCCGCCAGCAAACCAAGCAAGGTTGATTTACCCGAACCTGAACTACCCACAATCGCCACGCTCTCACCCAATGCCACTTGTAACTGCAAATTGGTTAGAATGTCGATTCTATTTGGCGCTTCACCCACACTTTTGCATAAGTTTGTCGCTAAAATGGCATAGTCGCGCGTTGTTAGCTTTTGTTCATTCGTTTGAAAATTCTGTTCAGAAAGTAGCATTCATGCGTTCTCGTTTGTTTGGTTTTTTAAATCAATTTTTAATATCTTGGGTTAGTGTCGCTGTATTCGCTTTGGTTGCAAGCACCGCACAAGCCGCACAAACTATCGTGGTTTTTGGCGATAGTTTATCTGCCGCTTATGGTATCCAACCTAATACAGGTTGGGTCGCTTTGCTAGAAAACAAACTAAAGCAGCAAAATAATACATATAAAGTAGTAAATGCTAGCATCAGCGGTGAAACGACTAGCGGCGGATTAACCCGTTTTGGTCAAATGCTTAAAGCGCATCAGCCCAGCATTGTGGTGATTGAGCTTGGAGCGAACGATGGTTTGCGTGGTTTGAGTTTGAGCGATATGCAAAACAATTTAAATAGCATGATTTCGCAAGCCAAAGCAAAAAATGCGAACGTGATGCTGTTAGGAATGAAAATACCACCCAACTATGGTATTCAATATACGCAAAAATTTAGCGCTATTTACGAAACGTTGGCTAAACAATATAAGTTGAATTTGGTACCGTTTTTCTTAGATGGCGTTGCAGGAAACCGCAGCCTTGTTCAGGAGGATGGACTTCACCCTATTGCTGCCGCGCAGCCAAAGTTGCTAGAAAATGTATGGCCAAAGCTTGAAAGTTTGCTTAAAAAATAAATTAAAGCTGCTGCCAAGTCACCACAATACCCATTTCATCAGCAGCTGCTTTAACGCTAGCATCTACCGCAATATTAGGAATCAACGCCAGAGCTTCATCGATATAAATCAAAGGGTGATGGTTACGTTGCCAAGGCGGTATGCCAGCTGTTTGCAAAACCGTTTTTAAGCTGCGACTAGGTCGATTGAAATCGGGCTTAATGCGCTCGCCACCCATTCTGGTTTTAATGTGCAAATGTTTATTGTCTAAGTATTTTAAGTTTAAACCCGCACCCAATTTTTTCTCAAAACTTAACTGTGTTTGATTCGATAAATTTAATATCGACTCACCCTGCCAAACGTAATCAACTGGTAGATTGGGCGTTTCGGGTACTAGATACGCGCAGTCTTGAAATCGCCTTAATATCAAATCGCTTTCGGCTATTAGGCGAATTTGAATCTCCGCATCTGACTTTGCATGAATTAGCTGTTGCGTGATTTGTTGCAATTGCGCCTTGCTTGGCATTAAGACGCTGTTTTGCGCAAGCCACCAACGCAAAACATTATTCATTCGATTAAAATCAAGCGCTTTTAAAGGTGTTAACTGCAGTGTTTTTTGACCCAATTTTTGGGTTAAGTCCGCTTGAGCGTCTTGCGCTGCCAGCACATTTAATAAGTCATTTGCATCCGCCAAGTGTTGCGCTGTACGCGCTAATGTCTGTTTGATTGCAGGATATTGCTTCACTAACGTCGGCAACACCTCATGCCGCATAAAATTGCGGTCAAATTGCGTATTGCTGTTACTATCATCATCTAACCAACTCAATTGGTGCACTTGAGCGTATGCTTCTATTTCTGCCCTACTGATATTCAATAAAGGCCGCAACAGCTTTCTTGTATCGTCCACAGCTGCCATTCCAGCTAAACCTTTTACTCCAGCGCCGCGCGCTAATTGTAGTAGCAAAGTTTCTGCTTGGTCGTCTTGATGGTGAGCGGTGCAAACATAATCGGCATCAATTGCCAATAGCTCTGCATAACGCGCTTTGCGGGCGCTTGCTTCAACACCTAACCCACTATTAATATCCACTTTTACTTTTGAAATTGTCAGCGGAATATTAAGCTTGTCACAAGTTTTCTGGCAAAAAACTGCCCATGTATCCGCCTGCCGATTTAAGCCGTGATGTACATGATGTGCGCTAAGTTGAAAAGGTAATGTTTGGCGTAGGTTTGCCAATAAATGAAGTAATACAGATGAATCTAAACCGCCACTTAAACCAATAACGATATGCGACTTAACACATTTTTTTGCTGAAAAAATGGTGCTAAAAAAAGTGTTAACTTGTGCGTAAAGCGTATTTTCAGTCGTAGATTTTCGATGCAATTGTTGTTTTTGCAATGATTTACTTGGCGACTGTTTCTTTAAATTTGCCATAACTCATCAAACGCGCATAACGTGCGGTCAATAGCTGATCAGTATTTTTTTTCTGCAATGCCACGATTTGATCTTTTAGTGTTTTGCGTAATGATTGCATGGTTAATTCAATATCGCGGTGCGCGCCGCCTAATGGCTCGCTGACGATAATATCGACTAAGCCCAATCCTTTGAGCCTGTCTGCTGTAATGGCTAATGTTTCAGCCGCTTCTGCTGCTTTGCTGGCACTTTTCCATAAAATAGAGGCGCATCCTTCAGGCGAAATCACTGAATAAGTCGCAAATTGCAACATTAACAGTTGGTCAACTACGCCTAATGCCAACGCACCGCCAGAGCCGCCCTCACCAATAATCACGCCAACAATCGGCGTTTTTAGCTCAGCCATTACATATAAATTTTTGGCTATTGCTTCACTTTGCCCACGCTCTTCGGCACCAATACCTGGGTAAGCGCCTGGCGTGTCGATTAACGTCACAATCGGCAAACCAAATTTTTCGGCTAATCGGTATAAACGCAGCGCTTTGCGATAGCCTTCAGGGCGTGGCATACCAAAATTGCGATATTGCCGCTCTTTGACATCACGGCCTTTTTGATGTCCTATCACGACAACAGGGATGCCCTCAAAGCGCGCTAAACCACCCACAATCGCAGGGTCATCTGCGTAGGCGCGGTCGCCATGTAACTCTTCAAAATCGGTAAATAGTTCACGAATATAATCTAGCGTATAAGGCCGCTGCGGATGACGAGCAACTTGCGAAATTTGCCAAGCACTTAAGCTTTGATAGGTTTCTTCCAGCAGTTTTTTTTGCTTTTTTTGTAGTTGATCTAGCTCTTTAGAAATATCCAAGCTCTCATGTTCGTCATGCGAAATCTGCAAAGCTTCAATGCGCTTTTCAAGCTCAGCAATCGGCTGCTCAAAATCTAAGTAACTTATCTTGGTATCTGTGGCGCGTCTTAATGTCATCAGTTTATATTACTCATTTATTACAATCAGTTTAATTATATAGGATTTTAACGTTTTCTCTCGATAACCAATCCGTTAAATGCTGCAATAATTCATCGTGTAATTCTACACGCCAAGCGTCGCCCAACATCATGCTGACTTGGCTTTTTGCGTTGTGATACTCAATTTTGACTGGGCACCATTTTTTTTCTGATTCGGTACTTTTGCGTTTGTATGGATTCAATATCGCGGTTAGCTTTGCAGCATCCGATTGCCCGTTGCATGAAATCTTCAGCATGCTGGCAAATTGGCTGCGCGCAGCGGCTAAATCGTACAATTTTCGCGCATTGACACGTATGCCGCCAGAAAACTCATCATGGCTCACACGCCCTTCAATCACCAGCAAATTGTCTTCTTTAATCAAATGCGCACTTTGATTCAGCATCTCGCTGCCCACTACTACATCCACACGCGAAATCGCATCATCAATCGTGACAATCGCCATTTTGCCGCGCTGCGTCATGCGCACTCGCACGCCCACCACAATGCCCGCCATTAATTTTGACT
>LNFM01013029.1_pt1 | contig 10738 bp, 8 predicted proteins | sample 596031 | NCBI WGS metagenome assembly LNFM01 (sample SAMN04254537, study PRJNA301005) | activated carbon metagenome | isolation source: dual media filters at the Ann Arbor, Michigan drinking water treatment plant | place: USA: Ann Arbor | reverse complement strand
CCGCGTCGGGGAACTTGTCGTAGGTGCGGACCATCTGCGCCATGCGGGGATTGCGCCCGATCCGCTCGCGGTGCCGCGCGATAAAATCCCAGTAGAGCGCGTTGAAGGGACAGGCGCGCGGGCCCGTCCGCTGCTTCACCTCGTAGGCGCAGCCCTCACAATAGTCCGACATGCGGTCGATATAGGCGCCGCTCGCGGCATAGGGCTTGGAGGCCAGCAGGCCGCCGTCGGCGAACTGGCTCATGCCCACCGTGTTGGGCAGCTCGACCCATTCGTAGGCGTCGGCATAGACCGCGAGATACCATTCGTGCAGCTCGTGCGGATCGATCCCCGCCAGCAGCGCGAAGTTGCCGGTGATCATCAGCCGCTGGATATGGTGCGCATAGGCCTCAGCGCGCGTCTGCGTCACCGCCGCCCGCACGCACGCCATCTCCGTCTCGCCCGTCCAGTAGAAGCCGGGCAGCGTCCGCGTATGGCCGAGGAAGTTGCTGCGCTCGTAGCCCGGCATCTTCAGCCAGTAGATCCCGCGGACATATTCGCGCCAGCCGATGATCTGGCGGATGAACCCTTCCGCCGCGTTGAGCGGCACCCGCCCGGCGCGCCACGCCGCCTCGACCTGCCGGCAGACCGCCAGCGGATCGAGCAGGCCGCAGTTCAGGTAGGGCGCGATGACGGCGTGATAGAGGAACGGCTCGCCCGCCAGCATGGCGTCCTGGTAGTCGCCGAACTTCGGCAGCGCCGTCTCCACGAAGGCCGCGAACACCGCCTCCGCGTCGGCCCGCGTGACGGCGAACCAGAACGGCTCCAGATCGCCGAAATGGTCGCCGAAGCGCGCTCCGACCAGCGCCAGCACCTCGCGCGTGATCGCATCCGGCGCCACCCCGCGCGGCCGCGGCATGAACAGGTCGGCCTTGGCGGGCTTGCGGTTCTCGGCATCGAAGTTCCAGCGGCCGCCCGCCGGCTGGTCGCCCTCCATCAGCAGCCCGGTGCGGCGGCGCATGTCGCGATAGAAATACTCCATGCGCAGCCGCTTGCGGCCCGCGGCCCAGGCGGCGAACGCGGCGGGCGAACACAGGAAGCGCTCGTCCGGCAGGATGTCCACCGGCAGCGCAAAGCGCGCCGCCCAGGCCCCCTGCATCTGCCGCACCCGCCACTCGCCCGCCTCGGTGACCACCACCCGCTCCGGCCGCAGCCGCGCGATCGCCGCGCCGAGCTGCTCCGTGAACGACCCTCGATTGTCCGGATCGTCCAGGGTCACATAATCGACCGTCCAGCCGAGCCCGCGCAGCTCCGCCGCGAAATGGCGCATGGCCGAGAACAGGAAGGCGATCTTCTTCCTGTGATGCCGCACATAGCCCGCCTCGTCCGCAAGCTCCGCCATGAGCACGCGGTCGCGCGCCGGATCGGCCCCAGCGAGGCTGGTGAGGGTCGGCGTGAGCTGGTCGCCGAGGACGAGGATGAGGCTGCGGATGGCGGGCATTGAGGAACTTTAGGCAGATACGGCCGTTGGCCCTGCCCGGTTCACTGATTGGTCGTCGTGAGCCCTCAAGGCGTCGTCAGCCCTGCCTTGAACAGGCCTTCGACATCGCCCACCAAACAGGTCACCCGGACGGCCCGCCGGCGCATTGGCAAAGAGGAAATCTCGAAATGGCAGTGACGGGCCCGCTGGGCTGTTCTCCCCGGTCGCTTCGACGTGCGGTGCGGCCATGAGCGGCGGTCTCGTGGCGCTGCTCGACGACATCGCCTCCCTGGCGAAGATGGCCGCCGCCTCGATCGACGACATCGCCGGACAGTCGGCAAAGGCCGGCGTCAAGGCGGCCGGCGTGGTCATCGACGACACGGCCGTCACCCCGCGCTACGTCACCGACTTCAGCCCGGCGCGCGAACTGCCGATCATCGGCCGCATCGCGCTCGGCTCGCTGCGCAACAAGCTCCTGATCCTCCTCCCCGCGGCCCTGGCGCTCAGCCTCCTGCTGCCCGGTGCGATCACGCCGCTTCTGATGATCGGCGGGGCGTACCTCTGCTACGAAGGCGCGGAGAAGCTCTACGAAGTCGTTTTCCCGCACGACGCGCAGGCTCACGAGGCGACGATCGAGCCGGTCGCCCTCGACGCGCGGACCGTCGAGGATCAGAAGATCGCGAGCGCCATCAAGACCGACTTCATCCTCTCGGCCGAGATCATGGCGATCACGCTGGCCGCCCTGCCGGCGGGCGGCTGGCTCAAACAGGCGATCATCCTCGCCGTCGTGGCCGTCGGCATCACCGCGGCGGTGTACGGCGCCGTCGCCCTGATCGTCAAAGCGGACGATGTCGGCCTGGCGCTGGCGCGACTGTCGCCGGCATCGGCGCTCGCCGCGCCGTTGCGCGTCACGGGCCGCGCGATCGTGCGGGCCATGCCGCATCTCCTGAAGGCGCTCGCGGCGATCGGCACGGCGGCGATGATCTGGGTCGGCGGCGGCATCATCCTGCACGGCCTCGACGCCTATGGCCTGGGCGGACCGACGCACATGCTGCACGACGCCGGCGCCGCCGTCGCGCGCGCCGTTCCCGTGGCCAAGCCGGTCGCCGCCTGGGCGGTGGAAGCCGCCGGCTTCGGCGTGGCCGGACTCGTCATCGGGCTGCTGGCGATCCCGTTGACCAGCCGCGTGCTGTCGCCGCTCTGGCGCCGGGTCAAACCGCTTGGCCGTCGGCTTCCGTCCCGGCGCCAGACCTGATGGGGCGAGCTAAGAGCCTCCGCAGGCAAACAGGTACTGTTCCGTACTGTCATTTGAGGCCGGATCGGCTAGTCAAAACATGGCGGGCGTAATGACGTTCTGCGGCCGCGGCCCGACCATCGCCGCGCGCATGGTCTCGGCCGATTTCAGCCTGATGTCGTCCCACGCCTCGGGCGTGAAGAAGGCCGAGTGCGGCGTGATGATCAGGCGCCCCTCGCACCACGGCTCGCGCGCGCGATAGGCGCGCAGCAGCTCGGGGATGGGCTCGACCGGCGGCTCCACCGGCAGCACGTCGAGCCCGACACCGGCGAGATGCCCGCGCTTCAGCAGATCGGCCAGCGCATCGACATCGCAGATCGGCCCGCGCGCCGTGCTGACAACCACGCCGCCCCTGGGCATGCGCTCCAGCATCGCGCGCGAGATCATCCCACGCGTTTCCAGCGTGAGCGGTGCGTGGATCGACAGCGTGTCGGTCTGCTCCATCAGCGCCTCGAGCGAGGCGACGCGCTCGACGCCGACGCCCAGCTCGGTGCCGTTCGGCATGTAGGGATCCTAGACGACGACACGGAACTGGAAGGCCTTGGCCCGCAGCGCCGCCGCCGTTCCGATGCGGCCGAGGCCGACGATGCCGAAGGTTTGTACGCCGTTGCGCCGCAGCAGCGGATCGCCGATGTACCGCCACGGCGCGGGCTGCGGCCGCCGCTGCGCCTCGAGATGGAGCGCAATGCCGCGGCGCAGCGACAAAGCGAGCGCCAGCGCATGGTCGGCGACCTCGGTGGTGCCGTAATCCGGCACGTTGCACACCATGACGTTGCGTGCCGCGGCGGCCTTGCGATCGATCTTGTCGTAGCCCACGCCCATGCGCACGACGCAGGCGAGCTTGGGGAACTTGGCGAAATGCGCGGCGGTCATCCCGAGCCGCAGCGTCATCAGGCCGTCGACGTCGGCGCAGTCCTTGTCCTCAAGCTGCGACAGGTCGGAGACGTTGCGGTACACAACGCGCACGTCGGACCCGAACACCTCGCGCTCGACCTTGTCGTTGTCGTAGAGCTTTTCGGCATACAGCACTGTCTTGGGCATGGCCTGGGCGTCTCCCGGATGAGGCCGGCAGCTTAGCAGGCCACCGCGCTCTTACCGGCCATTTCGCCGACGTCCTGGCTGAAGGTGCCGATGGTGGTGCCGGGATCGATCGTCACCTCGCCGTCGTCCGGCCCTCCTCCCCCGCGATCATGCGGAACAGCGTCGTCTTGCCAGAGCCATTGGGCCCGACCAGCCCGACCTTCTCGCCCTTCTGGAGGCCCATCGACGCGTCGATGAACAGGATCTGATGGCCGTTCTGCTTCCTGATGTTGTCGAGACGAATCATGGGGGCGGTGGTGGCGCCGCAGTCAAAGAGGACATGGAAATGGGAAATTGCCAGCTGTCATGCCGCCCGTCGAAGCGGCAGCACGTCGCGCGCCAATCCTTCGTGGATGCGCCGATAGTTTCCGCTGTGACTACGACTATGGTCGAGCCGGCAGCCATGCTATCTTATGCGCTTCTCTTCCTGGCCGAGAGCACCCTGTCGATTTCAAAGATATCTACCACGGTTCTCCTTACTCAATGGGAGAAAGGTAGCGCAGACGCGGAACGTCTCTGCGCTGACCTATTGCGGACTGATGGCTTTGACGATGTAGATCCTCAACACCCACTCGGCGGTCCCGATGACGGCAAGGACATCCTGTGCACGAAAGACGGTATCACCTTCGTCGCAGCCGCTTATTTCACTCGCGAACCGGTCTCGTTCGCGACCGCCGAAAGGAAGTTTAAATCCGATCTCGAGAAGTCGCTGAAGCACGACCGGGGTGGTTTTATCTTTCTGACCAATCAAGCTCTTAGTGCCAGTGAGCGCAGCGCACTCGAAAGGCTCGCGGCCGCTTCAGGCAAACGCTGCTTGGTGTATCACCGCGAACGTTTGCGTGTAATGCTCGATACTCCGTCAGGCTACGGCGCACGCCTCGCCCATCTTGGCGTAGCTATGAGCAACGAAGAGCAAGCGGCATTCTTTGCCGCCTCGGGGCAAAGCGTCACAGAGGCGCTGAAGGCACAGACGCGGGCCATTGACGAACTATCCCAACGCGTCAATCGAATGGCGGGGGGAAGCATGGACTTTATCACGGAGACAGCAGCCGTAGTAATGGATGCCGTCCGTAGCCATAACGACCACACTCATGTCGCATCAATGCTCAAGGCAGCCGCGAAAAAGGCCTTCCACCGCGTTGTGGAAGATCCTGCGACTGCAGTCAGCGCTCGATTGACGTCATCACTATTGCGCTACATCCATCGCCTGTTGCTGCCGGCAGATCCAGCATTTGCCGGAAAATTTCGCGAGACCCAGGTATGGCTCGTTAACGCGCAGGGACAACCTAATCTAAACGCTGAATGCCCAGCGTGGGACAAAGTACCGACGCTGGTCGATGAGCTTGTTGAAGAGTGGAACGTGAACTTTTCAAGCTTAGTGGGCGACTCTAAAGTCGCGATACCCGCAATGGCGCGTTTTTTTCAACGCCTGGCTTGGATTCATCCTTTCATAGACGGCAATGGGCGGCTCGCACGTGCAGTGTTGAACTTGCAGGCTCGCGAACTCTTGGGCCTTGAGGATGACCTAATCTTTGATAGAGGTGCGACCTTCAATCAAGCACTAGGTGAAGCCGATGCTGGAAATTTTGAAGCACTGGAGCTTCTTATCGCTGAGGCGATAGAGCATGCACGATAGCGCCCACTTCAACAGCGTAGTCTTGCCGGCGCCATCGGGCCCGACCAGCCCCACCTCCTCCCCCTACGGGAGACCCATCGACGCGTCGACGAACAAGATCTGATGGCCGTTCTGCTTGCTAATGTTGTCGAGACGAATCATGGGGGCGTTGCTGAAGGGAAAGAGACGGTGATGCAAGTCGCAGCCGGATGGCAATGTTGCGGTTGATTGTCCCTCTACTCTCACTCGATGGTGCAGAGCGGTTTACTCGCGACTTCGAAGGTTACGCCGTCAATACCGCACCATTCGTAAACGGGACAGGAAACGCGGCATAGGAAGCGTGCTCGATTAAGAATTATTGGTTTCCCAACCCAACGTCATCCGCCGCATAGAGAATCAACTCAGCGGGGTCTAAACACTCGTGTCACTGTCGATTGACCATTGGCAGTCGTAAGCTCGAAATCACTACGGGAAGAACGCCTCCCTAGATCCGTCTGCTCTCGCGTGATCGCCAATTCAAACCCAGCCGGGTCTAGCCAAGCTGTCTCGTGATCATGCTCCACGGGCACGACAGAGTAGCGTCCACGCTCCCCTGTCGTTCCAGTCAAATCAGCAGCCATCCGTGTCGCGCGACTAGCTGCACCGTCTCGGCGGGGGAATGAAGCTTGCCAACGCAGGAAGAGTCGCGGGTCGATCCGATCCTCACTTGTAGGAGCCCCCATCTCTTCACCCAACCAAACATCAAACTCTTGACGCCTCGCACCAGCCGCCTCTCGGGTAGGAGCCAAGCCCTGTGCAAGACAGAACGCCACGAAAGGGTCGTGTGTGCCCCACCGCAACAGTTCACGGGCCCAGAATCCAATCCATGGGAGACCTGTCGTATCCTTCCAAGCCGCTAGGCTCGGCAAGGTACTTGCGTCTTCGGCACCGTCAGCCCAAGCCTTTGCGACAACGGCGCCGATTGCCACTCCAAGGCGGAATTCTAAGTTATCAGCCACGAATCGTTGCCAGGATCGAAGGCCTTCGGCTGATGGCCCGGTTGCGTCGGGCTCGTTCATCCACCAGCGGAGGACATCAACCCAATGCTCCAGAATCGCTTCGTCAGCATCCGTTCGGCGGATCCGAAAGCCGAAGCCACGATTTCCGGAAACCAAATTGCCCAATTCTTCAAACAGATCGACTCGCGTTAAGGGGTCTGCTGAACCGTAGTTTCCCGCTGCCATCAATAACTCGCGCATCCGCTCAGCAACGGCTTCAAAGCGCCGCCCGACAGCCGGCGATAGGCCATACTGATAAAGACGGCGCCTTTCACTCGCATCCGGATAAATGTGCTCAATAATACCGGTACCCCGTCGAACAAAAGCTTGCTCAAGCCAGGCCTCTTGTGCAGCCGCAACTGCGGTAAAAGTTTTCTGCCAAATCGCGGTAAGATGCGCTTCAGCGCGCGCGCGCGTCATTGCATCCTCTTCGGCGCTGGCTATCTCCTCTAGCGCTGCAAGAAGCACTGTATCCAGTTCGTCCATTGCATCAGCCAATCTTGCGGTGTCGCCGCTTGCGCCCGTGCCAGCGTCAGCACTGATCGCAGTTGGCGCCGTTCTCTCAAGCCAAGAGAGAAAAGTGTCTGGAGCAATCCCAAGTAGTCGATTAGCTCGTTCCCAGATACGATTGAGAAGAAGCGCGAGAGGGCTTGGCACATCGTCAGCATCCCGCTCCTCGATCACCAATGAGGCGCGCAACCGATCATAGTCAGCCAGCAGTTCCGTAAGTTGTCGTCGTTGGGTCGCCCTTTCTCCTGCCGCCGTAGTCGAAATTTGCGTCGGGAGAGCGACCAGCGTCATACCTTCCGTGCCGCGGGCCGCGCCAGGACGCCCAGCACGCCCAGCGAGGTTACGAAACTCCGCTGTGGTAAGTGGCGCAATCACGGGTTCCTCTGCCACTGGATCCCATGACCGACGTTTGAGCGAGGTTAGAAAAATAAGATCGAACGGCAAATTGACACCTTCAGTGAGCGTCGCCGTCGCCACCGTGATCGAACATATCTTTCGATCAATAAGATCGACCATTAGGCGGCGCAGGCGCTGAGGCATTTGCCCGTGGCTGGTGGCGATGCCGCGATCAAGCAGAAAAAGCTCGAAAGAATCGACGCCGCAATAGTCTACGCAAGCCGCTCTAGTCTGGTCGAACCGCGTTCTGGCAGAACCATCGGGCAGCTCAAAGCGCACCGCGCCTTGCCACTCCTTACGTTCGAGTGCCTCTTTGAACCAACGCATGGTCTGCTCTGGTTCCTGGGCTACTGAAATGAGGATACGTTGATCCTCATCAGCTAGATGCAAGGCCGTCCAGAGAACATTAAGGCAATTGAAGCGATTAAGGCTGTTCCGCCACTGCGCCGGGAGTTGGGGCATTACCTGGATCTGCAGCCGGAGATAAACCGGATCCTCGTCGCCGCGCAGGTAAAGGGGTAGTCCGTTCATCAGATCGAGCAAGATTATCCCTTGAGCGTTGGGCGACGTCTCGAGCACACCAATGACTTGGCGGGTGCTGCGATAGCGTATGCCAACGGGCTGGGCAGTGGGCCGGCCCTCGACCCAGCGCGCCACAGGGCCGGCGGCACCACCAGCTACGGCAGTTAAGGCGATTCGAACGACGTTCGGGCGCTGGGATAGGATACGTGAAACAAGCCCCTCTAGGCGAATGGATCGATTGTTGTGATCTGAGAAACTCAATCGAGTGGCTTCGTTCGCTTCGGGGACAACTTGATGTGCTTCATCGATGATCAGAATGGCCAACCGCGCCAACAGCATTGGGCCGAGATAGCGCATTAGTGCGTCTGCCTTCTCGACAGTAACAATCAACACAACCGGCCGTTCGCTGGTGAGCCAGAAGTCGGTGATTCCCCAATCTGCACCACCGTAGAGTCCAGTAATTGTGACTTCCCGCCCCAGTTCCGAAGTCAGCTTGGCTTCAACTTCTCCGGCGAGAGCTCTGGAAGGAACAATGTAAAGCGCTAGCGGCCCCAGTTCGCCGACGTGCTCGCGCAGCAACAGTTCCTTAATCAAAGCAAGATTTGCAACCAACGTCTTTCCCGATCCGGTAGGCGTGCATAGCGCAAATGAACTTTCTTCAAGGAGACGTCGGAGACCTTGCTGTTGTGAAGTCCAGAGGATCCCGCGACCACGACTGAACTGGTCGCGCGCATAAGCGAGAAGATGCGCCGTGCGCTCTGGCCGTAAGACGCTTAGGCTTCGAAGTGGTCGATATATCGTTGCAGTCGCAAAGCTATCGGCGACATCTCGCAAAATTGAAATAACGAGCGAAGCATCCTCGCTAAATGTACGATTCGCCATTGCATCAAGGGCATTCAACTTGCCCATGGCGACACCCAGCCTTTGGTCATCGCCACGGCGCAGACAATCCGCAAGCAACCCTAGGCTCCTAACGAGTTCTATACTGAATGCCCAAGAAACCGTCGGCGTCGCGTCCCCATCACGCGCCTCCTCACGCATGGCCGTCAGCAGCGTCATCCCGGCGTCTGATGCGGTTAGATCCGGATGGCGACGCCAAAATTCGGCTGCACGCCGCAATACGCTGTCAAAATCCGCCCGCAGAAAAGCGCTGTAGAGCCTAACACCGCGATGATCCGAGCTTACTTGCGATAAAAGTCCCGTTGCCATCGCCGGCAGGCCGCCCAACTGATAGGCACCTGCGGCCAAGAGTTCGATCGGCACAATGCTCTGAATAGCATCAGCAGCGCGAGAGAGCCATTCCAGCACTTCACCAGCACGGCGATAACAGTCTACAGCGCGCTGCGACGACGTCCCTTCTATTGAGCGAAAAATGTGGGCGGCATGCAAAAGCCGTCGAGCATCAGTGAGTTGCCGGGCGGAATCTCGTCGGCTCCACTGGATAGTCGGAACCTGCCAAGTTACTTGCAGGCAGCGAACATAGGTTCTTGCCTGTGCACGACTCAGTTGATTTTCGATGGCCAGTTCGCGTCGAACACGTTCGGCAGCCTCTAGGCGGTCTTGATCGCGCTCGGCCATCAGACATCCTGCCACAAGGAAGCATAAAGCTCGTCAATGAGATCATCGCCACCCTCAAGGATAACCTCCACTACTTGAAGGTCATGAGGCGCGTTATATTCCTCAGGTAACTCTTCCCAGGGAATTAGGACACTCAACGGCTCACGCCGCCGCGCTCCGTTACCCACGATCAACACTAGGTTGGTACGATCTAGTTGACCCTGACTAAGGATTGCGCGGTCGATCGACAGAATAGCGTTGGCGTGTCCCTCAGGGTCTCGCTGTTCCAACAGTCTTTGCAATTGCCGCAAGCCATGCGGGATCGGAGAATCCCGATTCACTTCGAACCAAATCCCGCGTCCGTTGTGGACCATTTCGCCAGTGTTCTCGTCCTCCTCTCTCGGACCAAGGAGAAGGCTATTGACAACAGATGGCGTGAGAGAAGCCCGCCACTTGGCCTCGCCCGCAATTACGCGCGTGACCTCGCCCTGAGCGTCGAGTGAAATGCCGATAAAATCCGAACCGTGGCGACCGTATATCTCGCGCGTGCGAGCAGGATCAAACCGGAGTGACCAGAGATATTTTTCAACGTCATCGTGCGCGCGAAAAAGAAAGATAGGCACGCGCCAGTTGTGCCCACCAACGAATTTGCTCTGATACGCCTCGGTGATCAAACCGGCGACAACCTCTCCAAACAAGCCACGTAGGGCCCTTGCGGGTAGACAGCTGGGGTAGCTAACTGAAGGCTCACCAACCACAGCATCCGGATGAAGAGAAATCCCGATCTGCGTATGGAAATGTTCGCGCGCATCCAAATGCGCGGATTCAAAGTATGGGCGCAGGGCCTCAATTAGGTCGGCGTCAATCGGGCTCTTCTGCTCAAGAAGCAGGTGCCCGTAGCTCTGCTCCACTGTATCACTTGCTTCGAGCCATTGATCCAAAGCGGCAGTGGGTGGACGGCAAGTGTGCAGCGACATCGGTCGATTCTAGCTTGAAAACCAGTGGTTGCCGAGTGTGAAAATGTGATCGGCCTACGTGTGTCTAAGCAATTAACCTCTGCATACGGAATAATCGGCTAGCGGGCCCGCGCTCGCATCAGCCATGCCCGCTTTACTCAAATTCTTCGTCGAGATTGCGAGGGAGAAAGGATCAAACGCCTGGCCGCATAAACTCTACTCCCACTCGATTATTTCCTAGTACCATAACCAATTGATATTGCGCGCAAAAAAATTTTCCGACGTTCTCTATACCGTCAGGCACACCGTCAA
>LNFM01013026.1_pt1 | contig 10738 bp, 9 predicted proteins | sample 596031 | NCBI WGS metagenome assembly LNFM01 (sample SAMN04254537, study PRJNA301005) | activated carbon metagenome | isolation source: dual media filters at the Ann Arbor, Michigan drinking water treatment plant | place: USA: Ann Arbor | reverse complement strand
CGCCCGCCCAGCGTGGCATACACCCGCTGGTGGCGCTGGATCAGGCGCTGGCCTTCAAACGCGCTGGAGACCACGGTGGCATACCAGTGCCTGCCGTCGCCGGTGAGCTCGATATGTTCGCAGGGCAGGCCTGCGGCAATGATGGCTTGGAGTTCTTCGCTGGTCATGATGTTCCGTGTGTCTGGTCAGTGCCTGATTTTGTAGCCAATGCGCAAAAGGTTCACGGCGATGCCGCTGACCACCAGCCAGGCGGTGCCGACAATCGCCAGGCTCAGCCACGGTGACACATCGCTGACGCCGAAAAAGCCGTAACGGAAACCGTCGATCATGTAGAAAAACGGGTTCAGGTGGCTGACGGTCTGCCAGAACGGCGGCAGCGAATGAATCGAGTAAAACACGCCGCTCAGAAAGGTCATGGGCATGATCACGAAGTTCTGGAACACCGCCATCTGGTCGAATTTTTCAGACCACAGGCCTGCGATCAGGCCCAACGCGCCCAGCAAACCGGCACCCAGCAGCGCAAACACGATGATCCAGAGCGGCGCCACAAAACCCGGCCGGCCGAAATAAACCGTGACCAGAAACACCCCCACACCGACTGCCAGCCCGCGCACGATGGACGAGCCCACGTAGGCGCAAAACCAGGCCCAGTGCGACAGCGGCGTGAGCAGCACAAACACCAGGCTGCCCATGATCTTGCTCTGGATCAGCGAGGACGAACTGTTGGCAAAGGCATTCTGCAACACACTCATCATCACCAGGCCAGGCACCAGGAAGGCGGTGTAGCTGACCGTGCCATACACCTTGACCTGGTCCTGCAGCACATGGCCGAAGATCAGCATGTACATCACGGCCGTGAGGATGGGCGCACCAACCGTCTGGAAGCCGACCTTCCAGAAACGCAGCACTTCCTTGTAGAACAGGGTTTGCCAGCCGGTCATCATGCTGCCACCCCGATCTTCTCGGCCATCACCTCGAGGAAGACGTCTTCGAGATCGGCCTTGCGGATCTCGACGTCCTCGGCCACCAGGCCGGCTTCGCGGATGGCGCTGAGGTAGTGCTCGATCTCGTTGGCGTTGTGGGCGGGCAGCTGCACAATGCGGCCGGTGATGCGCGCCTTGTCAGCGAGCGCCTTGGGCAATTCACTGTCGATCTTGAAGCGCAGCACGTTGGAAGAAGCGGTCTTGAGCAGCTCCGACGTGGAGGCCAGCGCCACCACACGGCCCTGCTTGAGCATGGCGATGCGGCTGCACAGTGCCTCGGCTTCTTCCAGGTAATGGGTCGTGAGCAGCACCGTGCTGCCCTGCTTGTTGAGTTTGGCGATGAATTGCCACAGGGTCTGGCGCAATTCCACGTCCACACCGGCCGTCGGCTCGTCCAGCACGATGACCTGCGGTTTGTGCACCAGCGCCTGCGCCACCAGCATGCGCCGCTTCATGCCGCCCGAAAGCTGCCGCATGTTGGCGTTGGCCTTGTCGGACAGGCCCAGGCTGGCCAGCAGCTCGTCGATCCAGTCATCGTTGTTTTTCACGCCGAAATAACCGGACTGGATGCGCAGCGCCTCGCGCACGCTGAAGAAGGGGTCGAACACCAGCTCCTGCGGCACCACGCCGAGCTTGCGGCGCGCAGCGGCATAGTCGCTGACCACATTGCTGCCGTGCACCGTCACGGTGCCACTGGTGGCCCGCGACAGGCCGGCCAGTATGCTGATCAGCGAGGTTTTGCCGGCACCGTTGGGCCCGAGCAGGCCGAAAAATTCTCCCGGCTGGATGTCGAAACTGACATTGTCGAGCGCCCTGACGCCAGGGCTTGAGCGGTTGCGGGTGCTGGGGTAGTTTTTGGAGACCGACTGGAAGGAGATGGCTGGCATGAGCCGGCTATTTTAAGGTGCAAGCCGGGGATTCACCGGGGCCGCGCCCGGAAAAGGGCATTGCCGGCTGGCCTGGAACGCGCTTAGGCGGCCGGCAGCAAGTCCTGCACACCGTACAGCCCGGCCAGTTGCCGCAGGCGATCCGGCAAACCGCGAACCGAAAACCCCTTGCCGGCGGCCAGCACCTGGCGGCGGCAGGCCAGCAAAACTGCCAGCGCCGAGGAGTCAAACTCCTTCAGCGCGCTGGCATCTGCCACCACCTCCGCGGCGGTTTCGCCAGCCAGCATGGCGCCCAGCGCCTGCACCGCCGGCGCGGCAAGCTCGTGGGTCAAACGGGCGGGAAGCAGCAACACGGCAGTTCAGTTCCGGTTCAGTTCTTTTTGGCAGCGGCGACGTTGGACTGGTTGCGCTGGGCCAGCGCAGCGATCAGGCCGTCCACGCCCTTGGCGGAAATTTCCTGCGCAAACTGGGTGCGGTAGGTTTCCACCAGCCAGATGCCGAGCACGTTCAGGTCGTAAATTTTCCAGCCGGTGGGTGTCTTTTCCATGCGGTAGTCGAGCTGGATCGGGTCACCGCGGCCAATGACTTCGGTACGTACCTGCACCTCGGTGTCGGTCGGCGCAGCACGCAAGGGCTTGACGTTGACGGTCTGGTCCTTGACCTGGGCCAGGGCGCCCGAGTAGGTGCGGATCAGCAGGGTCTTGAACTCATCCTGCAGGCGTTTTTGCTGCTCGGGCGTGGCCTGGCGCCAGTTCCGGCCCACGGCGGCTGCGGTCATGCGCGTGAAATTGACATGGGGCATGACCTTGCCATCCACCAGCGCAATGACTTTCCCGAAATCGCCGGACTGGATGCCCTTGTCGGCCTTGATGGCGTCCAGCACTTCGGTGGATGTCCTCTTGATCAGGGCGTCGGGCGCCTCGTCTGCGGCGCGCGCGGGTGCGAGCCCGGCAAACAGGGCCAGTGACAGGGAAGCACCCACAACATGGCTAAAAAATCGACGGTTCATGGTTTCTCTTTCAAATCGGGACAAAGCGGGCGGAATTGCGTGATGTGCGCAAGGCCGACAGGCTTATTGGAGAGCAGCTTGACCGCTTTGGTTCATGTGGCCGGTGAAGTTGCGGCAACCAGCTTGTAAAGCTTCTTTACCTGGCCGGCGCCGGCGAAGACGCTTTTTCTGGCAGGTCATAACGTTCTTCCGGATCTCCGTTGGCCTCGATAACAACGCCACGCCGCTGCAGGTAGGCATCACGCGTGAAGCTGTACTTGTCCAGTGCGGCCTGGTCCAGCACGTCGCCGGCGCGCAGCAGGCTGGCGCGCAGGTCGACCGCACGCAGAACATACAGCGAATTGCGGGCGGACACGTCATGCACATGGGTCACCAGGTCGCCCTTGGTATCCACCACCAGCGCGGCGGTGTCACGCACGGTCGAGGAGCCGAGCACAGGCAGCACCAGGTAAGGGCCGGCATCCACGCCCCAGCGTCCCAGCGTCTTGCCGAAATCCTGGCGATGCCTGTCGATGCCCATCTCGGTGGCCCAGTCGAGCACGCCGCCCAGGCCCATGGTGGTATTGATGCTGAAACGCATGAGGCTGTCGCCTGCCGCCTGGGGTCGGCCCTGCAGCAGGTTGTTGACCATGGACCAGACATCGGTGAGGTTGGCGAAGAAATTGTTGACGCCGGTGCGAACCGGCGAGGGCAACACGTCCTGGTAGACCTGCGCGACCGGCTTGACGATGGCCTCGTCCAGGCCTTCGTTGAAGCGGCTCACGCTGCGGTTGAAGGGCTCGAACGGATCACGCGGATTGGGTCCGGTGGCGCAGCCCTGCAGCAATGCAAGGGCCAGCAGACCGGTCCCCAGACCGGCAAATTTCATCGTGTGTCGTGTTTTCATTTTTTATCGTTGGTCCCTGCCGGCGCCGCAGTCGTTGAGGAACTGCTGTCCGCCGCCTTGCTGTACAAAAATTGGCTGATCAGGTTCTCCAGCACCACGGCCGACTGGGTCTGTTTGACCACGTCACCCGGAGCCAGGTTCTTCTCGTCAGCACCCGCCTCAATGCCGATGTATTGCTCCCCCAGCAAGCCACTGGTGAGTATCTTCAGTGAGCTGTCCTTGGGGAACACATAGCGGCTTTCCATGGCCAGATTAACACTGGCTTGATAGGATTTGTCATCAAATGTAATATTTTCGACTCTACCGACAATTACGCCCGCACTCTTGACGGGCGCGCGTGGTTTTAAACCACCAATGTTGTCGAATTTGGCCACCACCGCATACGATTTGTCGAAATTCAGGGTCAACAGGTTGGCTGATTTCAGCGCGAGAAACAGGACGGCCGCCGCACCGGTCAGCACAAACAGGCCAACCCACACATCATTTTTGGAGCGTTGCATCAGGGTTCCTTCGGGAGCATGGGCCGCAGCAAGTGCAGGCGCATGGGGGTAAACGGGATTTTCGCATTGGAGAGGGGATTTTCCGGGGTGATAAAAGTCACACGCTGAACATCAAGGCGGTCAGGACAAAGTCCAGCCCGAGCACGGCCAGCGAGGCCAAGACCACGGTCCGGGTCGTGGCACGCGCCACACCTTCCGGCGTCGCCTGGGCCTCGAAGCCCTGAAACAGCGCGATAAAAGTCACGGTCACGCCGAACACAAAACTTTTGACCACACCGTTGCCGACATCGCGCCAGACATCCACGCCGGACTGCATCTGGCTCCAGAAGGCGCCAGCATCCACGCCAATCATCAGCACGCCGACCACCCAGCCGCCTATGATGCCCACCGCGCTGAACACGGCGGCCAGCAGCGGCATGGCGATCACGCCACCCCAGAAACGCGGCGCGAGAATGCGCCGAACCGGGTCCACCGCCATCATTTCCATCGCGGACAGTTGCTCACCGGCTTTCATCAGGCCGATTTCCGCGGTCAGGGCCGTACCCGCGCGACCGGCAAACAACAGTGCCGTGACCACAGGGCCGAGTTCGCGAACCAGACTCAAGGCCACCAGCAGCCCAAGCGCCTCGGACGAGCCGTAACGCTGCAGCGCGTAATAACTCTGCAGCCCGAGCACGAAGCCGACAAACAACCCCGATACGGTGATGATGGCCAGGGAGTAGTTGCCGAGGAAAAAAATCTGGTCGCGAATCAGCCCGAAGCGCCCGAATGCGGGCCCGGTCAATGCCAGCAGGCGCGCCATCATGCGCGCGCCGTACCCAATTTCGTGCAACTTGCTGCGCATGGCAAAGCCCAGGTCCGCCACCATCCCTGTCAGCCGGTTCATGAACGCCGTCCCCGGCCGGCCGGCAACTGCACGCCGAAATCATCGGCCTCGTTCGGCCCGGGGTAGTGAAACTGCACCGGCCCCTCGGCCAGCGCGTTGACAAACTGGTGCACCAGCGGATCGGTGGAATGGCGCACCTCATCGGGTGTGCCCTGGGCCGCAATGCCGCCGTTGGCCAGGATGATGACCTTGTCGGCAATGCGGAAGGTTTCTTCCAGGTCATGCGACACCACGATGCTGGTGATGCCCAGGGTGTCGTTGAGCTGGCGTATCAGTTGCGCAGCCGTGCCCAGCGAAATCGGGTCCAGGCCTGCAAAAGGCTCGTCGTACATGATGAGCTCCGGGTCCAGCACGATGGCGCGCGCCAGTGCCACCCGCCTGGCCATGCCGCCGGAAATTTCACTGGGCATGAGGTCGCGCGCGCCGCGCAAGCCGACCGCATTGAGCTTCATGAGCACGATGTCGCGGACCAGTTCGTCCGTCAGGGACGTGTGTTCGCGCAGCGGAAAGGCCACATTGTCGAACACGCTGAGGTCGGTAAACAGCGCGCCGAACTGGAACAACATGCCCATGCGGCGGCGTGCGGCGTAGAGCTCGGCCTGGCTCAGGCGCCCCACGTCGCGCCCGTCGAACAGTACCTCGCCCTGGCTGGCCTTCTGCTGGCCGCCGATCAGGCGCAAAACGGTGGTTTTTCCGCCGCCCGAAGCCCCCATCAGCGCGGTGACCTTGCCGCGCGGTACGGAGAGGGTGACGTCATCGAGTATCACGCGGTCGCCTTTGGCGCCCGGATAGGCAAAGGTGACATGCTTGAACTCAAGCAAAGGAGATGGCGCGCTGTCGGACATGAGGTGGGAGACAAGCCGGCAAGGATGCGGCTGCGATTGCAATGGCTCAATGATACGGGGTTTACACTGACCAGCCCGAGAGACAGGCCTCTGGAACGCCCCCCATGAATATGGGGGCCAAGCCTGCTGGCTGCATCCATCCGCCAACTGCCCCCCGCCAGCGCGGATTTTTGATCAAATCAGCCTTCAGCCCATGTTCCACAAGGGCGAGTAGCTACGATTTTTATAGCACTGAAAAACTGACGGCGCCGGTCTTTGAGACCGGCCAGCCTGTCAGCGCGGCAGGTCGCTGTAACCCATCAGGAATTCATCGACAGAACGCGCGGCTTGACGGCCCTCGCGAATCGCCCACACCACCAGGCTCTGGCCGCGGCGGATGTCACCGGCGGCGAACACCTTGGGCACGTTGGTCGCATAACCGCCAGTGAAGTCGGTGCTGGCCCTGGCGTTGCCGCGGCCATCCTTCTCGATGCCGAACGCGTCCAGCACGGCCGGCACGGGCGCCACAAAACCCATGGCCAGCAGCACCAGATCGGCCTTGAGTGTCTGCTCCGAGCCGGCCACTTCGTGCATCTTGCCGTCCTTCCACTCGACACGCACCGTCTTCAGGCCGGTGACCTTGCCGCCGTCGCCCATCAGTTCCTTGGTCGAAATCGCAAATTCGCGCTCGCAGCCCTCTTCGTGCGAGGACGAGGTGCGCAGCTTGATCGGCCAGTACGGCCAGGTCATGGGGCGGTTTTCCTCTTCGGGCGGCTGGGGCATCAGTTCGAACTGGGTGACGCTGGCCGCGCCGTGGCGGTTGCTGGTGCCCACGCAATCGGAGCCGGTGTCGCCGCCGCCGATGACGATCACGTGTTTGCCGTCGGCGCGCAACTGGTCCTTGACCTTGTCGCCGGCATTGACCTTGTTTTGCTGGGGCAGGAACTCCATCGCAAAATGCACGCCGGCCAGGTCGCGCCCGGGCACCGGCAGATCGCGCGACTGCTCGGCACCGCACGTGAGCAGCACGGCATCAAAGTCCTTCTGCAGCTGTTCGGGCGTGATGGTTTCCTTGGCCCAGTTGATGACTTTCGAATCCTTGCCCAGCGGGTCCTGGGTCTTGCCCACCATGACACCGGTGCGGAAAGTCACGCCTTCGGCCTGCATCTGCGCGACGCGCCGGTCGATGTGGACTTTTTCCATCTTGAAGTCGGGGATGCCGTAGCGCAACAGGCCGCCCACGCGGTCGTTCTTCTCGAACAGGGTCACGTCATGGCCCACGCGGGCAAGCTGCTGCGCGGCTGCCATGCCGGCCGGGCCGGAGCCGACCACCGCCACCTTTTTGCCGGTCTTGTGCTGCGGCGGCTGCGGCTGGACCCAGCCTTCGGCCCAGGCGCGGTCGATGATGGCATGTTCAATGGACTTGATGCCTACCGCGTCATCGTTCACGTTGAGCGTGCAGGCGGCCTCGCAGGGCGCCGGGCAGATGCGGCCGGTGAACTCGGGGAAATTGTTGGTGCTGTGCAGGGTGTCGATGGCGCTTTTCCAGTCGCCGCGGAACACCATGTCGTTGAAGTCCGGAATGATGTTGTTGACCGGGCAGCCGCTGTTGCAGAACGGCGTGCCGCAGTCCATGCAGCGCGCAGCCTGCTTGTTGGCCTGCGCATCGTCCAGGCCGATCACAAACTCCTTGTAGTTTTTCAGGCGCTCGGGAACCGGCTTGTAGCCCTCCTCGATGCGTTCGTATTCCATGAAACCGGTGACTTTTCCCATGTGGCTACTCCAGATGCTTCTTGTTCAGGCTGCGGTCTTGGCGGCTTTGGCCGCCGGCTTGCCGGCCGCTTTGGCGGGGATGGCGACCGCTTTTCTGGCTGCCATTTCGCCCAGCGCGCGCTTGTATTCCAGCGGGAACACCTTGACGAACCTGCCGCGGGCCTCGGCCCAGTTGTCCAGCAGCTCGCGCGCGCGTTTGCTGCCGGTCCAGCGGTTGTGGTCTTCGAGCAGCTTGCGCAGCTGGGCCTCGTCGGTCTGGCCGCCGTGCCAAAGGCCGTGCTCGCCGCCGGCTTCCTGCTGGGCGGCCGGCTGGACTTTTTCCAGCGACACCATGGCGGTGTTGCAGCGCTTGGCAAACTGGCCGTCCTCATCGTACACATAGGCCACGCCGCCGCTCATGCCGGCCGCAAAGTTGCGCCCGGTTTTGCCCAGCACGGCGACGGTGCCGCCGGTCATGTATTCGCAGCCGTGGTCGCCGGTTCCCTCGACAACTGCAGTGGCGCCCGACAGGCGCACCGCGAACCGCTCGCCGGCCACGCCACTGAAGAAGGCCTCGCCGGTGGTCGCGCCGTAGAGCACGGTGTTGCCGACAATGGTGTTCTTGACGGCTTCACCCCGGAAGTCGATGCTGGGGCGCACCACGATGCGGCCGCCCGACAGGCCCTTGCCGGTGTAGTCGTTGGCGTCGCCGATCAGGTACATGGTGATGCCTTTGGCCAGAAAGGCGCCGAAGGACTGGCCGCCCGTTCCCTCGAGCTGGATGCGCAGCGTATCGTCCGGCAGGCCTTCCGGGTGCCGCCGCGTCAGTTCGCCCGACAGCATGGCGCCGACCGTACGGTTGACATTGCGGGCGACCTCGATGAACTGGACTTTTTCGCCATTTTCCAGCGCCGCTTTCGATTTTTCGATCAGGCGGACGTCCAGCGCCTTTTCCAGCGCATGGTCCTGTTCCATGACATGCATGCGCGGCACATCGGCCGGCACATTGGGCTGGTAGAACAGGCGCGAAAAATCCAGGCCGCCGGCTTTCCAGTGCTCAATGCCCTTCTGGGTGTCGAGCAGGTCGGCGCGGCCGATCAGCTCGTCGAAGGTGCGTATGCCGAGCTGCGCCATCAGCTGGCGTGCCTCTTCGGCGACGAAGAAAAAGTAGTTGACGACATGTTCGGGCTTGCCGCTGAATTTCCGGCGCAGCACCGGGTCCTGCGTGGCCACGCCGACCGGGCAGGTGTTCAGGTGGCACTTGCGCATCATGATGCAGCCTTCAACCACCAGCGGTGCGGTCGCGAAACCGAACTCGTCGGCGCCCAGCAGCGCGCCTATCACCACGTCGCGGCCGGTTTTCATCTGGCCGTCGGCCTGCACCCGGATGCGGCCGCGCAGTCGGTTCAGCACCAGGGTCTGCTGGGTTTCGGCCAGGCCAATTTCCCAGGGCGAGCCGGCATGTTTGATGGACGACCAGGGCGACGCGCCGGTGCCGCCGTCATGGCCGGCAATCACCACGTGGTCGGACTTGGCCTTGGCCACACCGGCGGCAATCGTGCCGACCCCCACTTCGCTGACCAGCTTGACGCTGATGCTGGCGCGCGGGTTGACGTTTTTCAGGTCGTGGATCAGCTGCGCCAGGTCCTCGATCGAATAGATGTCGTGGTGCGGCGGCGGTGAAATCAGGCCCACGCCCGGCACCGAATAACGCAGCTGGCCGATGTATTCGCTGACCTTGCCGCCGGGCAGCTGGCCGCCCTCGCCGGGCTTGGCACCCTGCGCCATCTTGATCTGGATCTGGTCGGCCGACACCAGGTATTCCGCGGTGACGCCGAAGCGGCCCGAGGCCACCTGCTTGATGCGTGAACGCAGCGAGTCGCCGTCCTGCAGCGGCAGGTCGACTTCGACCGAGGCCTCGCCGATCACGCTTTTCAGGCTTTCGCCCTGCTTGATGGGGATGCCCTTGAGCTCCTGCCGGTAACGCCGCGGATCTTCACCGCCTTCGCCGGTGTTGCTTTTGCCGCCGATGCGGTTCATGGCGACAGCCAGCGTGGCGTGCGCCTCCGTGCTGATGGAGCCGAGCGACATCGCGCCGGTCGCAAAACGCTTGACGATCTCCTTGGCCGGCTCGACCTCGTCGATGGGAATGGCTTTGGACGGGTCAATCCTGAACTCGAACAGGCCGCGCAGGGTCATGTGGCGGCGGTTCTGCTCGTTGATCAGCTGGGCATATTCCTTGTAGGTGTTCCAGTTGTTGGCACGCGAGGCATGCTGCAGCTTGGCAATCGCGTCGGGCGTCCACATGTGGTCTTCGCCGCGCACGCGCCAGGCGTATTCGCCGCCGGCGTCCAGCATGTTGGCCAGCACCGGGTCGTTGCCGAAGGCCGCCTTGTGCATGCGCAGGGCTTCTTCGGCGATCTCGAACACCCCCATGCCTTCGACCTGGCTGGCGGTGCCGGTGAAAAACTTCTCGATGGTCACGCGGTTCAGGCCGATGGCCTCGAACAGCTGGGCACCGCAATAACTCATGTAAGTCGACACGCCCATCTTGGACATGATCTTGGACAGGCCCTTGCCGATCGCCTTGACGTAGTTGTAGATCGCCTTGTCGGTGCTCAGCTCGCCCGGCAGGTCTTTCGACAGCTCGGCCAGGGTTTCCATCGCCAGGTAGGGATGGACCGCTTCCGCGCCATAACCGGCCAGCACGGCAAAGTGATGCACCTCGCGGGCCGAACCGGTCTCGACCACCAGGCCCGCAGTGGTGCGCAGCCCTTCCTTGACCAGATGCTGGTGCACCGCCGACAGCGCCAGCAGCGCCGGGATCGCCACCTGCACCGGGCTGATGCCGCGGTCGCTGATGATCAGGATGTTTTTGCCGCTCCTGATCGCATCGACGGCTTCCGCGCACAGCGAAGCCAGCTTGGCTTCCACGCCTTCGCGGCCCCAGCTCAGCGGATAGGTGATGTCCAGCGTGTAGCTGCGGAACTTGCCCTGGGTGTAGGTCTCGA
>LNFM01013025.1_pt1 | contig 10739 bp, 13 predicted proteins | sample 596031 | NCBI WGS metagenome assembly LNFM01 (sample SAMN04254537, study PRJNA301005) | activated carbon metagenome | isolation source: dual media filters at the Ann Arbor, Michigan drinking water treatment plant | place: USA: Ann Arbor | reverse complement strand
CGGAGATCACGGATCTCGGGTTGCGCACGATCGTATCGGGGACGCTGGCGACGCTGATGACCGCGGCGGTGGTGGGGATCGTGGCGCCGTTGGCAGGGGCCGGTTAGACGCGGGCGGCCAACTGAAGGCCGGAGAAGAACGACGCGAATGAATGGGCGATGAGACTGATGTTGCCCATGCCTTCGATAGTGCCGTCGGTTTCGTCGAGGTCGGGTTCCAATTCGTGGTCCCAGAAATAGACCTTACCGCGTGCGTCGCCGGCGATGCCGAGGCAGATCGCATTGCCGCAACTGTCGTCCATGATCCAGATAAGTTCGCGGGGGATGCGGGCAAGCCAATCTTGATAGGTGGCGCGGGCGGCGCGCAGGTCCATGTGTGGTTCTGAGCGCAGACCGCCGATGTGGTGGAGATCGCTATCGATAGGTTCACCGTCGGCCGTGGTGCCGGTGATGAGGAGTGCGCCACCGACCCAGCCACCGTTCACGGATTGCAGGAAGGCGCGATAGTCATCGGGGAGGCTGGTGCCGATGTCTTTTTCGAAGGCGGTGATCTCAGCCTCAGAAAGCGGGACGCCGGGCTTGGCGAGGTAGGCGCGAAATTCGTCGAGGGTCATGCTGGATTCCGGCGGGCTGATTGCACGGATGTGTTGCGCGATTCTGATGGCCGGAAAGGGGCAACGAAAAAGGCCAGCCCGAGTTGGACCGGCCTAATCCTGCAAAACCTGTCGCGTGAAGCTTACAGCGGGATGTTGTCGTGCTTCTTCCAGGGGTTTTCGAGGGTCTTGTTGCGCAGCATGTTGAGGCCGCGACAGATGCGGCGGCGGGTCCCGTGGGGGAGGATGACTTCGTCGATGTAGCCGCGTTCGGCGGCGACGAATGGGTTGGCGAAGCGGGCCTTATACTCTTCGATGCGGGCGGCGAGCTTTTCGGGGTCGCCGGCGTCTGCACGATGGATGATCTCGGCGGCACCCTTGGCGCCCATGACGGCGATTTCGGCGGTCGGCCAGGCATAGTTGAGGTCGCCGCGGATGTGCTTGGAGCTCATAACGACGTAGGCGCCGCCGTAGCCCTTGCGCGTGATGACAGTGATCTTCGGAACGGTGGCTTCGGCGTAGGCGAAGAGCAGCTTGGCGCCGTGCTTGATGAGGCCGCCGTATTCCTGCGCGGTGCCGGGGAGGAAGCCCGGAACGTCCACGAAGGTGACGATCGGTATTTCGAAGCAGTCGCAGAAGCGCACGAAACGGGCCGCCTTGCGCGACGCGTCGCTGTCGAGCACGCCGGCCAACACCATCGGCTGATTGGCGATGATGCCCACGGTGTTGCCTTCCATGCGCGCAAAACCGGTGATGATGTTCTTGGCGAAGCCCTCCTGAATTTCGAAGAAATCCGCCTCGTCCACGACTTTGAGGATCAGCTCCTTCATGTCGTAAGGCTTGTTCGGGTTGTCCGGGATCAGGGTGTCGAGAGACTTGTCCTCGCGGTCGGGGCTGTCTGAGGTCGGCAGGACGGGAACGCCCGACTTGTTGTTCGAGGGCAGGAAGTCCATGAGACGGCGCATCTGCAGCAGCGTCTCAACGTCGTTCTCGTAAGCGCCGTCGGCAATCGACGATTTCGTGGTGTGGACCTTGGCGCCGCCGAGTTCTTCCGCCGTAACGGTTTCGTTGGTGACGGTTTTGACGACGTCGGGGCCGGTCACGAACATGTAGCTCGTGTCTTTCACCATGAAGATGAAGTCGGTCATGGCGGGGCAATAGACGTCGCCGCCGGCGCATGGTCCCATGATGACGGAGATCTGCGGAATAACGCCCGACGCCAGCACGTTGCGCTGGAACACTTCGCCATAGCCGCCCAGCGCGTCGACACCTTCTTGAATGCGTGCGCCGCCAGCATCGAACAGACCGATCAGAGGCGCACGGTTCTTCAGCGCCATATCTTGGATCTTGATCATCTTGCGGGCGTGGCTCTCCGACAGAGAGCCACCGAGCACGGTGAAGTCCTTGGCGAAGACGTAAACGACGCGGCCGTTGATGGTGCCCCAGCCGGTGACGACACCGTCGCCGGGGGTCTTGTTTTTTTCCATGCCGAATTCGGTGCAACGATGCTCGACGAAGGTGTCGAATTCTTCGAAGGAGTTTTCGTCCATCAGCAGTTCGATGCGCTCGCGGGCGGTCAGCTTGCCCTTCGAGTGCTGGGCGTCGATGCGGGCCTTGCCGCCGCCCAGACGGGCGTTGTCGCGGCGGCGCTGGAGCTCTTCGATGACGTCCTTCATGGATGTTCCACCGTGCGTTCTTGGGGTGACCCCGGATTTAAAGGAGATGGGCGCGTTGATAGCATGGCGGTTCGTTCGTGCAACCGCGACACGTGGGGGTTCTTGCGGGCGGGCCTAGCGGCCTCGGGGGGGCGTGGGTTGCATTTCCAAGGCCGGGAGCCGTTAGGCTTTGGCCGCCAGAGCGGCTGCGGCAGCGCGGAAGTCGCGCTCGTGGACGGCGCGGCGGGCTGCGGCCTCCTCGTCGGGTCCCCACAAGGCGATCTGCCAATCCTCGTCGAGGTGGGCGGCGCTCCAGACGGCGTCGGCATCAATCAGGCCGCGGACGTGGGCGATGGCGAGGATGGCGGAGCCGGTCAAGGTCGTGATGAGCTGGGCGGCGGCCAAATGGAGGTCGGACAGGCCTTCGATGGCAGCGGCGACCTTGTGGGGCACCGCCTCGGGCTGGGCGGCATGGACGATGCCTTCGGCTCGGATAAAGCGGGCGCCAATGGTTTCTTCGACCGCTTTGAGGATGGGATCCCAGACGTCGTTCTGGCGGGCGACGAGGCCCGACGGGTTCGCGGCGCGGTAGCAGAGCAGGTCGCTGCCGGCGTAGGCGACGATCTCATCGGCGACTGCGGCGCGGTTGTCGGCGACGGTATCGATCGCGCTGTTGGCTAAGCGCGTGGCCGGCATCGCGGCGGGATCAATGACAGCCGTTTGCGCGCGCCACTCTTCGACGACGAGATCGGCGAAGGCGGGTTCGGCGATGATAAGGATGCGCTTCAGCGGGGTGCGGAGCGGGCGCCCATCGAGGTGGACTTCGTAACCGGTGCCGGTGCGGGCCGGGGCGAGCGTCACGTCTTTATAGAAACGCTTCGGCAGGGGCTGACGCAGCGAATCTTTTATGGGACCTTTCGGTCCGCCAGTGGAGATGGGTTGATCCGCGTCGTTGTCGGTCATGGCGTCAATCCAGATTTCGCAGTTCGTCGCTGAGCGCTTCCGACAGCATCAGGCTGTCGGCGAGCACGCGGTGGGCGCCGGCTGCTTCCAATTCGGCGACCGGATGATAGCCCCAGGCGACGCCGATGGCGCGGGCGCCAGCATCGCGGGCCATGCCGATGTCATACGTCGTGTCGCCGACCATGAGTGTGCGATGGGCTTCCGTGCCGGCTTCGGCCATGGCGGCCTGTAGCATAGCGGGATGGGGCTTGGAGGGGTGCGTATCAGCGGTCTGCAGTGTGACGAAAAGATCGGTGAGACCTTCGCGTTCAAGAACGGCAGCCAGCCCGCGGCGGCTCTTGCCGGTGGCCACACCGATCAAGACGCCGGGTTCGTTGGCGAGTGCGTGAAGTGTTTCGCGGACGCCGGGGTAGAGGGGTTCCTGATGGGCCTTGTCGCGGCGCAGGTCGCCGAAGGCGCTCTTGTAGGCTTCGGCCAAGGCTGTGTTGTCGGTGCCGAAGGCGGGCGGCACGAGGCGGCGGACAGCCTCTTCCAGCGATAAGCCGACGACGGAGAGGATGTCCGCGCGTCCAGGCGTTGCCATGCCGAAGTCAGCGAAGGCGCGCTCCATGGCGGCCACGATCATGTGCTGGCTGTCGACGAGGGTGCCGTCGCAGTCGAAGACGACGAGTTTCAACGGCCGCCCTCCGCGCGCCGCTCCTGGCGGGCGATACGGGATTCACGCGCTTCGGCAAGACGCACAAGGAGTTCCGAGCGCCGCGCGCTTTGTTGCAGCATGTCGTTGACGACGTTGCCGTACGAGCGACCGAACGTGCCTCGCGTCTGGCGCACGGACTGGCGTAGAACGGCGAGCGGTATCGCCGCGATGGCGAGAACGAAGAGTGCGAACAGCGTGATATTCAGGGCGTCCGCCATCATCAGCGCGCCCCACCGCCGCCGCTGCCGCCGGACGATGAGCGCTTTGTTGTTTCAAGACGCTGCAGGCGGGCTTCCTGATCCTGAACGATCTTCTCGATTAGATCGTTCTGGCGCTTCATCTCCACGATGTACTCTTCCAGCATTTCACCGTGCGTCTTGCCGTTGCGGCCAGAATAGACGCTTTGGCTGCGGCGGGCGACGTAGAGAAAGACGCCGACCAACACAAGGATCGGCAGCCAATTGACGATGATCTGGATGATTTCCGTGGTCATGGCTTCTGTGGTCATGGCTGCTCCCCGCCCCGATCAGTCTTCGTCCGCAGAATACTTGGCCGCATCCAATCCCAAAAGGTCCCAGGTGCGACGCATATGGGGAGGAAGCGGGGCAGTCACATCTATTTTTCCACGGCCCGACGGGTGCGGAATGATCAGACGGCGGGCATGGAGGTGCAGGTTGTTGTCCATGTTCTCCGCCGGCAGATCCATGCCGCCTTCGTATTTCGGGTCGCCGACAATGGGGTGGCCGATGATCGACATGTGCGCGCGCAATTGGTGCTGGCGGCCAGTGACGGGTTTTAAGGAGACCCAGGCGGCTTTGCGGCCAACGCGATCGATGACGGAATAGTGCGTGGTGGCGTGCATCGCTTCCTTTTGTTCGCCCGGTTCGGCCTTGCGGATGCGATCGCCATCGGGGCCGGCCGCCTTCACGAGAGCGGCTTCGATCTTGCCTTGGGTGGGATGGGGAACGCCTTTGACGAGGGCCCAGTAGGTCTTGGCGGCGGAGCGGGTCTGGAAGGTGCGGCCGAGTTTGGCGGCGGCATTTCTGGTTTTTGCAACAAGCAGGACGCCGGACGTGTCGCGATCGAGACGATGGACGAGACGCGGACGGTCGCCGCCGAAGCGGTCGGCCATGCCGGCGAGCATGCCATCGATATGGCGTTTGGTGCCCGTTCCACCTTGAACGGCGATGCCGGCGGGCTTGTTGAGAACGAGGACTTCATCATCCTCGAAGATGATCATTTTCTCGATGATGTCACGGTCGCCCTTCGAGACGCCGGGCGGGGCCTTGAGGCCGGGCTTGGATGTCTTGGGCTGGCGGATGATGGCGGGGACGCGGATTTCCTGGCCTTCGCTCAACCGGTCGTTGGCCTGGGCGCGCTTGCTGTCGACGCGGACTTGGCCGGAGCGCAGCAGCTTTTGCAGATAGCTGTGGCCGACTTCGGGGAAGTGGACGCGAAACCACCGGTCGAGACGCATCTCGCCTTCGCCAGCCCCAACCGTCATGGTTTCGACTTTGGGGCTGTTCGGCTTTTCCTTGGCCGTGTCTTTGGTCGTGATCATGTGAGGGTCCAACGTGCGAGCGCCATGCCGGCGGCGAGACCCGCGATGGAAAGAATGACAGACGCGCCGATGTAGGCGGCCACGGCTTCGAGCGAGCGGGTCGCATAGAGATCGACGGCATCGAGAGAGAAGGCGGAGAAGGTTGTGAAGCCACCGAGGATGCCGGCCATCAAGAAGGCGCGCAATTCCGGCGAGCCATCGAAGCGTTCGAGGATTGTCACGACGGCAAGGCCCATCAGGAACGATCCGACGACGTTCACAGTTAGCGTCGCCCACGGAAAGATCGGCCCGCCGCGCGCGACCGCGGCATTGGCAAAGGCCTGATAGGTGAGGAAGCGGAGGGCTGCTCCGATTGCCCCGCCCGCCGAGACTAGGAGCAGCAGCTTCATGGCGCCCTTTAGAAAACCGGCTTTTCAGCGCTCATATAGCCCGGGGCCTGCCGTTAACGCAAAGGATCAATCGTCGTCGGGGGTGGCGGACAGACTGCGGCCCAGCGCCCAGCCGATGGTCCAGCCGATCAGCATGGCGAAGAGATTAATTCCAAGGAAAATCGCGGAATGCAGATCGGCGACCTGATCGGGGTTCTCAAACTTCATCTGGTCGACGGCCCAGGAGGCGACGGGCGTGGCCAGGAAGACGGTGGTGACGGCGGCGAAGGTCGCCGCGAAAATCATCGCTACGAGATAGCGCATGCAGTCCTCCGGTGATGCGGGTGCGGCATTCGCAAGGCCGTTCTCATTTGACTTCCCAGAACCAGATTTCGCCGGCGCCAGCGTAGTTGGAGTAATAGCCGACCCACGAGAACCATTCCATCAGCCACTTGGCGCTGGAGCGATAGCCGTTCCAGACGTCGATGTGGTCGCCCGTGGCGCGTCCCTGGTCGGTTGAGCGGTGCCAATAGTCCTGGATATAGATGATGCCGGTGCGGCCGAAGATCTTGGGATAGAACTGGGCGGCATCGGCACCGGTGAATTTCTCTGTTGGGCCCAGGCCTTCGATTTTGGCTCGGGCAATCGCGTTGGCGAGCTGGCTGGCGTTGATAAAGTGCATCTCTTCGCGCGGATGGACCGCGCAGTGCGAGCAACCGCCGATCTGGGCGGGCTGAACGCCGGCGCGGCGCAGCGCAACCCCCATGCGGATGGCGCATTGATTGGAGAACACCGGAAACGCCTTCTTGATCTGGCGGCCTTCCAGGTTGGTCAGGTCCTGCGGCGCCAAGCAGGGCGTCTGCACGCTCTCATTAATGGGGTGGCCGTACCAGAGGTCCTTGAATGCAATCATTCCAACCCACTCCACCGCGGCGCGCCTTCAGCCGGCCCGCGCCCACGTTCCCGCCCCCGCGTCGGCACCGACTATAGCATCCGCCACCGGGAGCGCCAGACCGGGAGCGTACCGGCTCAAGACAGCGTTACCCGCGCTTTTTTCGCAAGGATGCCCAATAGTCGAGGCGCTTTCTGATCTCGCGCTCAAAGCCGCGCTCGGGGGGATCGTAGTAAAGGGGCCGGCGCTTCATTTCGTCGGGGAAGTAATTTTGACCGGAGAACCCATCAGGGGCATCGTGGTCATATTGATAGCCATCGCCGTAGCCTTCATCCTCCATAAATTTGGTGGGCGCGTTGAGGATGATTTTGGGCGGGGAGAGGGAGCCTTGGTCGCGCGCGGCGCGGAGCGCTGCTTTGTAGGCGACATAGTTGGCGTTCGATTTGGGCGCGGTGGCGAGATAGATCACGGCCTGGCTCAACGCCAGTTCGCCTTCTGGTGAGCCCAAAAATTCGTAGGCGTCCTTGGCGGCGTTGGTGATGACGAGGGCCTGCGGATCGGCCAGGCCGATATCTTCCACCGCCATGCGCACGAGGCGGCGGGCGAGGAAGAGGCGATCCTCTCCCCCTTCCAGCATGCGCGCGAACCAATAGAGCGCGGCATCGGGATCGGAGCCGCGCACGGACTTATGCAGGGCGGAGATCAGGTTGTAATGACCTTCGCGGCCTTTGTCGTAAATCGGTGCGCGGCGCTGGACGATGCGGACGAGGTCTTCGCGGTTGATCGGTTTGGTGCCCTCGGGGACGGTGGCGAAGACATCTTCGGCGAGATTGAGAATGGCGCGGCCGTCGCCGTCGGCCATTTGCACAAGGCCGATGCGCGCGTCGTCATCCAGGGGAAGGGCGCGGCCGGTTTCGGCTTCGGCGCGCTGGAGAAGGCTATCGAGCGCGGTGTCGTCGAGGCGGTTCAGCGTGAGGACGATCGCGCGGGAGAGCAATGCGGCGTTGAGTTCGAAGGAGGGGTTTTCCGTCGTTGCGCCAACGAGCGTGATGGTGCCGTCTTCGACGTGCGGCAGGAAGCTATCCTGCTGGGAGCGGTTGAAGCGGTGTATCTCATCGATGAAAAGGAGCGTTCCCCTGCCCTGCTCGCGGTTGAGCTTGGCTTTGTCGAATGCTTTGCGCAGATCCTGCACTCCGGAAAAGATGGCGGAGAGCTGCTCGAAGGCTAAGTTGGTTTCGCCGGCGAGGAGACGTGCGATCGTGGTTTTGCCGCAGCCTGGCGGGCCCCACAGGATCAGGCTCGGCAAGCGTCCGCCTTTGAGGAGGCGGGTCAGTTTGCCATCGGTGCCGACAAGGTGATCTTGGCCTGTTACCTCGGCAAGCGTGCGCGGACGCAGGCGGTCGGCGAGCGGACGGGGGGCGCTTTTCTCCAGACCGGCGGCTTCGAACAGATTGGTCATGGAGCGGTTATAGGACGGCCGGAGGCCTTGTGAAACCGCAGCTCACCCCGGAACCTGCAGGATCATGGCTTTCTGGTCGCGACGGATGCCAACGTACCATGTGCGCTGACGGGTGGTGAGCAACTGCTCCAGATCGGCGATGGTGTCGATCCGCTGCTTCTGGAGTTCGGTGATTACGTCGCCCGGCTGGAAGCCAAGGCGCTGCGCGACGGAGCCGGCACGTAGGGACACAATGGCGACGCCGTCGCCTTCGTCGATGCCAAGCTCATCGGCAAGGCCGGGGAGGATATTCGACACGCGGGCGCCGTCGAAGGGGTGTTGGCCGGCGAGGTTGCGGACGTCGTCCTTGCCCGGCTGCGGAGGTGCGGCGAGCATAAGATCGATCGTGACGGGGCGGCGGTTGCGCAGCAGGTCGATGCGGGCGGTGTTGCCGACGCCGCGCGTGGTGAGCCGGTAATAGACGGCGCGGGGATCTGAGACTTCGAAGCCATCGACGCGTGTGATCACATCGCCTGCCTGTAGCCCGGCGGTCGCTCCGGGGCCGCGATTGGAAACACGCGAGACGACGGCGCCGGAGATGCGATCGAGGCCCAGGGCATCGGCAATATCGCGCGTCATGGGTTCAAGGAGTGCGCCGAGCCAGGGACGCTCGACCTTGCGGCCGCTGGCGGCGCTGTCGACGTAGAGGCGGACAAGGTTCGACGGGATCGCAAAGCCGATGCCCTGCGAGCCGCCGGTCTGGCTGAAGATCATCGTGTTGATGCCCACGAGGCGGCCGGACATATCCACGAGCGCACCGCCGGAGTTGCCGGGATTGATGGCGGCGTCCGTCTGAATAAAGACCTGGCTGTCGGACTTTCCAATTTCAGTGCGGGCCAACGCAGAGACGATGCCGGAGGTGACCGTCTGGCCGACGCCGAAGGGATTGCCGATGGCGAGCACGAGGTCGCCGACTTCGAGAGTATCGCTGTCTTCCAAATCGATGGTGGGGAAGCGGTTGTCGCCGCCTTCGATTTTTAGGATCGCGATATCGGTTTTGTCGTCCTGCAAAATAACGCGGGCGTCGAACTCGCGCTTGTCGGTCAGCGCGACGCGGATTTCGGTTTCGCCGCGCCCTTTGATCACGTGGGTGTTGGTGACGATGGTGCCGTCGCGCGAAACGATGACGCCGGAGCCGAGGGACGACTGGACCCGTTCGGAGGGGCGGCCAAAGCGTTCACCAAAGAACTGGCGGAAAAAGGGATCGTTGGCGAAGGGCGAGGAGAACGCCTGAACGCGGCGGCGGACATAGACGTTGACAACGGCGGGAGAGGCTTTGCGGGCGATGGGCGCGAAGGAATACTGAACCATCTCGCGCGAGGCCGGGACCTGCTTTTCGGCCTTCTGGGCCTCCGTGCGCGTGGTTGAGGCGAATTCGAACAGGGACAGTACGGCGATAAGCCCGGCAAGGCTCAAACTCCAGGCGGCAGCGCGGTTTCGCATCAAATCCTCGGTGTGTTCGGCTCTCGGAAACGGCAACTCCGATGGTCGATATAGGGTATCGGCCGCGCAAGAGAAAGGCGGTGGGCCGTCAAATGCTGGGGGGCGCCCCGTCGCGTCCTGCCAACGTCTCCGTTCGGGGTGGCGGAAAAGCAAAAACCGCCCGCCGTACTAGACGGCGAGCGGTTCGCAAACGATGGACGTCTCGACTTAAACGCCGGCTGCTTCGCGGGCGGCGACGTCGGCCTCGTGGCGGGCCTTGTCATCGGCGCCCTTGACGCTCTCGTCGCGGTCGACGAGTTCGATGACGGCGCGGGGGGCGCTGTCTCCGTAGCGGAAGCCGGCCTTGAGAACGCGCGAATAACCGCCGTTGCGGTTCTTGTAGCGCGGGGCCAGGACGTCGAACAATTTCTTGACCATGTCTTCGTCGCGCAGGCGGGCGGCGGCGAGGCGGCGCGAGTTGAGGTCACCGCGCTTGGCCAGCGTGATGTACTTGTCGATGACACGCTTCAGGTCTTTGGCCTTGGGCAACGTCGTGACGATCTGCTCGTGCTTGATAAGGGCTGCTGCCATGTTGGAGAACATGGCTTGGCGATGGGCGCTATCGCGGTTGAACCGCCGGCCTAAACTTCCGTGACGCATGGGTCTGTCTCTCTTTTTCTCTACCGGTTGTTACGGGGAGGTTCTACGGCCTCGCCTCGTTATTGATTGCGCGTTCCGACTCCGCTCCGCGGAGCCGGCCGGAACGCGCGGAAGTACTTAGTATTGGTCCTCGAAGCGCTTGGCGAGTTCTTCAATGTTGTCCGGCGGCCAGTTCGGCACTTCCATGCCGAGGTGCAGGCCCATGGACGCCAGGACCTCCTTGATCTCGTTGAGCGACTTGCGGCCGAAGTTCGGGGTGCGCAGCATCTCGGCTTCGGTCTTCTGGATGAGGTCGCCGATGTAGACGATGTTGTCGTTCTTCAAGCAGTTCGCCGAGCGGACCGACAGTTCGAGTTCGTCGACCTTCTTGAGGAGGGCTGCATTGAAAGCCAGCTCCGGATGGCGCTGCTCTTCCTGCGGCTTCTTGGGCT
>LNFM01013024.1_pt1 | contig 10739 bp, 24 predicted proteins | sample 596031 | NCBI WGS metagenome assembly LNFM01 (sample SAMN04254537, study PRJNA301005) | activated carbon metagenome | isolation source: dual media filters at the Ann Arbor, Michigan drinking water treatment plant | place: USA: Ann Arbor | reverse complement strand
GGTTTCGTGACGCAAGCGCGGCGCCTGGGGCAACCTAGGCGCCGTTGTTATTCGTCAATCGACAATCGATCAATGGGGGTAGGAAATTGGACAACGCACGACTGATGAGCATCGCTCTCGCGGCTGGAATCGTGTTCGCAGCATGGAAGTTCGGCAATGGCCCAGTCAAGGGCATGGCGCTGGGCGTGGCGGGTGTGATCGTCGCAAAGCAAGTGCCTTATGTGCAGGATGCGTTGATCTAGGCTTTCGCCAGGTCAAGCAATCGGCATAACTCAATCACATTGAAGGGCACACAATGATCAATCAGAAGCTCCCCAATTTTCTGCCCGTGGCGCCTGGGCAGAAGGCAATCCTGAAGGTTCCGCGTTTCAGCATGACGCTCACGCGGATTCAGTTGAAGCTCGCCGGCACGTTCACCAAGGCGCAGTGCACGGAAATCTGGGTCAAGATCGGATCGCGTGCCATTTGGGAGACTACGGGCGCAGATCTGGACCGGATGAACAACTACAAGGGCCTTTTCGCGGATGCGTTCCATCTGACGATTGACTTTACCGAAAGGGACGCTGAGGACATCATCGGAAAGGAAATCGGCGGCATTGACCTGGGCAAGCTCGCGGACGACCTGTATATAGAGGTCATGATTTCCGGCGCTGCCGTCGCTCCGCAACTGTCGGCCATCGCGTTCCTGACGCCACCGCAGGGTGACGACAAAGATCCGGCGCAGTTGATCAAGAAGCTGGTTCGGGTCACGACGCCGTCGCTCCCTTCGGGCCGTCAGGACATCAACTTCTCCGCGCAAGGGGCGTTGATCCAGCGGTGTTACATCAATTACACGGGCACGGACTGGACCACGTCGGCGGATGGCAATCTGCGCGATCTGCGCGTCAAGAAAAACGGCATCCCGATTCTCGACGACATCAACTGCTTCGAGGCGCGGTTCATGCAGCAGGAATACCGCAAGGTGCCGCAATCCCGGATGTATGTATGGGATGCCATCGTCGACAACAATCAGAGCGGCGCGGTCGTAACGGCGGATGCGAAATCGCTCCAGATTCAGCCGCTACTCAACGCGGGCGATACGCTCACGTGCTACTTCGAAATGTTGGACAAGCCTTACAACGTCTAGCGGTTAACGGCGGCATGCCCGCGTAATGCGGGCATCGGTCCATTTCAAGGGGTAGCGATGGGAGTCAATACGCAGATTTTCGACGACGGGTCGACGCTCGCATGGAGCGATGACTACGGATTCGTCCAGGCAACGCCATCAACGGATTTTCCGGTGAACGTGAACGCGTCGAACTGGCGACCGGGCGCGGTGTCGGCAGGAGCGGGTTCCTGGGATGATGTGCTCAAGTTCGGATTTTCTCGGGCCATCGACGCCAAGGTGCGCGGGATCGAGTTGCAAAACGCCATCCCGGTACGCGCGGGCTATGTCGTCAATCCGTTGCGCTCGCAGCACGGCGGAAGCAATGGATTTTTGCTGTTGCTGATCGGTGCGGCCGTCTTTATCGCAATGAGCAAGTGAGTTCGGGCCGATGTGGTCTGAACTCCTATCGGCAGCGTCGACCGTTCTAGGGCGCGGCGGCGGCGGATCAACGGCGACCGTATCGGGGGCGCCGAATTTCGTCGACGCATCATTCGATTCGTCGCAGTGGACTGTGGCCACGGGATCAAGTAGCGCGCGAGCGGAAAACTCGCGCGTTGACGTGCCGGTGGCGGCATCGGCCGCGCTGGCGGGGCAGTCGGCGGCGCCGTATGTCGGGGACGTGGGCGGCATGCAGTCGGCCGGGTTCGGTGGGCTCGATTTGGGCGGCATATGGCCCGTAATCCTGCTGGCGGCGGGGCTCGCGCTGGTCGTCAAAAAGGGCTAGGCGATGGGCCTATTCAGTAAGATTTTCGGCGGCGGGGATTCCACGTCCAGCACGACTACGTCGACGACCACGAATAACGCGGATCGGCGCTTCGTGGTCGATGCGGGGTCGGTCGGGCTGTCGGCAGAGGGCTCGACTGTCACGGTCAATTCGACAGATCGAGGCGCGGTTCAGTCGGCCTTCGATATGTCCGTGGCGTCCAGCAAGACAAGTGCCGCAACCATGCTCGGCGCTTTGGGGCTGGTGGCCGATTCGATGCAGTTTCAGCAGTCGCAGGTCACGCGAGCGGCGCAGGAAGCCGTAGCGGACGATGCGCCAAGCATTTTCGACGGGATCGAACCGGCGCATTGGGCGCTGATCGGGCTCGCGGTGTTCGGGGTCGTGTGGGTCATGGGAAGGCGATAAATGTACACGCATCGTTTCGTGGCGGTGGTGGGGCAAGAAACGGTCCTAAATGCGTCAGGGAAATACGTGCGCTATGTCTCGGTCGTGGCGGGGCAGGCGAATCCGCGTATCCGGCTGCGCTCGTCGAACAATGACGAAATAGACTTGATGCCGGGGCAAGCCATCACACTGGATCGGCGCTCGACGTATTTCAGGCTGATCAACGTCGACGGCATCGGGCCTATCTCCGGGTCATTGCTGGTCGGTGAGGGGTCGATGACCGATAGCCGGATTTCGGGCGAAGTGCTCAACGTCGACGGGAGCCATGTTCGCTCGATGGCGCTCGAGGCGTTCAGTACGGCGGACGTTGTCGCGGCGGTCGCGGCGGCGCACAGTCACATACAACTGTGGAATCCAGCGGGCAGCGGCAAGGTGCTGGTGCTTCATACAATACGAATGTCGCTCGAGGTGGCGGCGGTCGCGCGGCTGCATATCCAATCGTGGAATACGGCACTCCCGACATTCGTCGGAGCGGCATTCTCGATGCATGCGGGGACGGTGCCCGGTGGGGTCTATGGTCAGAGGCGGGTAACGACCAATGCGGCCATGATCGGGCAACCGTTGACGCTCGGAACGGTGAGCCAGGAGGCGCGGCCGATCGAATTGCGCGATCCGATCATCATCCCACAAGGCATGGGGGTCAATGTGATCTGCGGCACGGTAAACCTCGCGTTGGCGGGATCGCTCGATCACTACACCATCACGCTATGACCCATGAATCGGCTAATCGCAGCGGCGGCGCTCGTGCTCGGTGGGGTCGGGGTGTATCTGCTCGCGCGGAACTCGGAGGCGTCATACCTGCTAGACTTTTCCGGGGGCGATGCCGGGGGCGGGTGGGGCGATGCTGCGGGGTGGGATTGGTCGGCGGCGAGTGTGCCGGTGTTCGAACCGGTGCAGCCAGATAGGAGCTATGAAGACATGATCATTTCGGCGGGTGGAGCATCGCGCGGCGACCAGAATCTAGCCGCGTTCCTGATGATGATTCGAGCGGCCGAGGGCACAGACGGGCCGCGCGGCTATCAAACGATGTTCGGCTATCGGTACTTCGATTCGTTCGAAGATCATCCCCGGCAGCGGTTCGCCTTCAAGCAGACGGACGGCAAAACCAATTACACGACGGCGGCGGGCGCGTATCAGTTCCTCTCGTCGACGTGGGACAAGCTGCGCGCCAAGTTGGGATTGCCCGATTTCTCCCCGGCTTCGCAAGATGCGGCAGCGGTGGAGTTGATACGGGAGCGCGGCGCCTTGGCCGATGTGGTCGCGGGGCGCTTCGAAGCGGCGGTCGCCAAGCTCGGCACGATTTGGGCGTCATTGCCTTCGAGCCGCTATCCGCAGGGCAAGCGGTCGATGGAGTTCGTCCAAAAGGCTTACCAGCAAGCGGGGGGTGTCTATGCGTGATGCATTGGTAGTGGCGGGGGGCGTCGGGCTATTCATCGGCTGGCGCTATCTTCAGTCGCGGCGCGCGGTGGTGCCGGCAAGCTCGGGCGGCAATGGTGCGCCAAATGCGGTGGCCGATTACCTCTCGGGCAGCAATTCCCCGGATGTGGTGCTCGGTGCGCATCTGGGATATGGGCCGTTGCGCTCCGCGTGGGGCTGACCGTGCAGAACTCGAAAACCTTGGTCATGCTCGCGGCGGTGCTCGTGGCGGGCTATTTCATGCTGCGATCTTCCGGCGCGCAGGCGGCGACCGTGGCGCCGTCCGGGGCCGGTGCCTTGCCGGTGGGCGGCGGCGGTGGGGGTGGCGGTGGGGGTTCCATCTTCGAGAGCATTACAAAGGCGTTGACGGGGTCGGATGAGTCGCGCGGGTCGCCGAATGTGGTCGAGTCGATTTTCAGGGATGCGCCAGCGGGGGCGCCCACGCCGGGGCCGTTGCCGGTGTCGGTGGTCACGGTGCAGGATGCGCCGAGGGTGGCTGCGGCGACGGGGAGCGAGTCTCAGGAGGATTTCGATACGCGCATTGCTGCGTGGCATAAAGCGCGCATGGAGCGGTGGCACGAACAGCGGGACGGGGACTAGCGTATGCGCATCCAGGCGTCATTCGGGGCGGTGGTAGGGCTCGCGGTCGCGGCGGTGGGGGTCTATGTGCTGTGGCGGGCAAGCTCGGCGGCGGGTGCTGCGGTCGGGTCGGTCGACCGATGGGTGCGCGATGCGGCGCAAACACTCGGCGGGGCGGCGGCCGCGGCGGTCGATGCGGTGAATCCGGCGAGCGCGAATAACCTCGCGTATCGGGGCGTCAATGCGGGGCTCACGTCGGCGGCGGGGGCACCCACCTATGTGTCGGATGGCATCTTTGCCGTGTTCAATTCGGAAGCGCGGCGAGCGGAGCAGGAGATGTTCAATCCCGCGCCGTCGCCGAGTGTCTATGACCTGGAAGATGCGGAACTCGGGGCGGCGATGCGCGGGCCGGTCACCAATACGCCAGGGGGCGCGTTCATCGGCTACGGTCACGCATTCGGACGGAGGCGCTGATGGATGATCTGCTGAAGTGGTTGCCGTTGCTGAATGTGGCCGTCATACCGGCAGCATACGCGGCTTGGCGGCTATCGTTGGAAATGCAGGCTTGGCGCCTATTCATGGCGGAATGTCTCGATGATCGGCGCCGACTGTGGGCGACGGTTCGACCGATGGAACGCGAAATGCTGAAGCGAGGAATGCTCAATGGGATCACCTAATCAGTTCCGCATCGGTCCGGTTTTCAGTGATGCCGAAACAATCCCGGTAACGGTGACGGGGACAACGGCAGAAGTCGTCGTCTACAGTTGTGAGGTTCCGAGGTCGATCATCGGTTCGAGGGGTGTGCTCAAGTTGCAGACGTTGGCAAATATGACAAACTCGGCGAACAACAAAACGATACGCTGGCGATTGAACTCGCCAGTAGGGGCCAACTTCATGGCTTCAAACCTCGCAGCGGGCGCCGCGTCGATGGCGTTTGAAAATCGGCTATGGGTTCACGGCGATCAGTACAAGGGGAGTTGGGGCGGTATTCATGTTCCGATTGGTGCGGCGGCGCTGTTCTCAGGGGCGCTAGCCGATGTGGACAATATTCGGCTGTTCTTCTCGGTGCAGCTAGCCGTTGCGGGTGAGTTGTTCACGTTAGAGGGGGCGGCGGTCGAGGGCTGGTCGTTCTAGGGGGGGGGCGGGTATGTTTGAATTGAAAAGTCGGGCGGGTCAAAAGGATCGAGTGCCCAAGGAAGTAGATCGGCAGGTAGGCGGGCGGTGGGTGCGCGATCCGGTGCGCGCGGCGCATATCGTGTGCGATGCGGGCGTGTGGACTGTGTACGAGGATGGCGACGAGGTGCCCGAGAAGTACCTATTGGGGGCGCCGAAATGAAGCTGGGCGAGTATCTGCCATCGTTGCCGAAAATCTCTCAGGAGGTCATCGCGACGGTGCTCGGGATCATCGGCGCGGCGCTCATAATCCAGCAGTTTCCACGGCTCAAAAAGTGGGTGCGTGAAAACTCGATCACCTAGCGGCGGCAGTGCGGGCACGGGCACGCTTCGGCGGTGATGCGCTCGAAGCTCCCGTCGAGTTTCGCGGCGGCGACCTTGTCGGGGACGTTCCAGGCGCGCACGTAAGAGTCATAGCGCGGAGTGCCGGGGGCGATGCCGGCAACGGCGCGCGTCCATGCTTCGATTTCGGGCACGGTGACGGGGACGGCGCCGAATAAATCGAGCGCGGCCGAGGGGCGATGCATGCGGGGCATGGGCGTGTCGTCGGGAATCGGTCAGGCGTTATCGGCGCAGGAGGTACGCGGTCACGCTCTTGCATCATGTAAGCCCCTTACGGTATGCTGCGCTCGCAATCGGCGTTCCTGGGGCTTTCCTTATCCTGCGCTCGCAATCGGCGTTCCTGGGGCTTTCCTTATCTCCCCTCGATGCCGGTGCCTTCGGAGCGGCCGATTGCGCCTCGGGGAACTCAGACCGGCACATGGAGGGGTCCATATGTCAGATTCAGGAAAAGCGGCGCGCATCGCGGCCGTTCAAGCTCGCCTTGGTCGCTATATCGCGGTCGGTGAGGAAATCAACGCGGAGCTAAAGGCGCTCGGGCTAGACGTGCTCGTCTGCAATGGCGTGCGCAGGGTGCGGGGCGCGCAGGAAGCAATGCAGGGCGGGGTAGGTTACCAGCCGCGAGCGCGCATGCTGGCGGACCTGCTCGGGCGGGTGGCGTCATGAGCTATTACGCCAAGTTGATGGGGCATCGTTGCCTAACTACGGCCGAGGGTGCGAATGACGCGGATGCAATCGAGCGGTGCTTGGCTGACTCGGTCACGATGCGCTCAGCGAATCCGTCTCAAGTGGTGGTGGCGGTGTACTACCGTTACGAAAATGAGGATGTGCTGATCTACGCGACAACGCTTTCAAAATATCGGGCGGGGGTGGCGTGATGGCGTGCGATGCGGAAGTCCGGCAGGCGGAATACTGCGCGGAGCAGTGCTGTGGCTATGCCGAGGGCTGTCTATGCGTCGACTGCTCGCGGCGGGATCGGGTGCCTCAGTCAATGTATCTGGCGGATCGTCGGGATGCGCGGGCGATGTCTCTCTCAGAGCGTTACAAGCGGTGTTTCGGGGATCGCATCGTGACTCAGATGGGGGGTATCTGATGCGCTCGCTCATTGGTGCCATGCTCTCGGGGCTGTTCGGGCGCTCGGACCTGGGCGTGCCGCCCACGCCCGTGCTGATGCCGTTGTTTGCGCCTGCGATGGTGCGCTCGAATCGGCCGCATAGGCGCGAGCCGAATGACGGCTGGTTGAAGCTGTGGGCGGCGGACCACGTCGGGCGCGGGTTCGATTTTCCGATCTTCGAGCCGTTGCCGTCCGGTTATCTGTGGAAGCAGGACATAGACGGGCCTCGCTGGCGCATCTACCGGGTGCCGGCATGATGCCTGAGCGGCGCTGCGCGTGGTGCCGGCATTCGGTCGGCACGGTCGAGGGGCTTTGCTGCCGAGTGCAGGCGTGCGCGGTGGCGCGCAATGCCTTTTGCTATCGCTTCGAGCGCGAACCGGGCGCCGATGATGAATAGCGGGGCGCTCGGGGTCACGATCAATTATCGGGGGCTCGCGGCCGGGGTGATAGCCGGAATCGAGCGGGCCTCCGATTTTGAACTCGATCGCGGTCACGTTGCGGTGTGCCTGCGCTCGGTGCCGTCTCGCATGCATTCGGCCATCGTCGGCGCCTATGCTCGCCAGCATCGAGCGTCCGGCAATGCGGCGGCGAATCTGGCACTGCTCGATATCCGGCAAGCGTTCGCGGATGGTCGGCTCGACGTTGCCAGTTCTGAGGACGAAATCAGGCAAACGGCGGAAAACCGGGCCGCAACGATACGCGCGATGCTGGCGATGCGCTCGGGGCTCGCAAGCTCGGCGGACGTGGTGGCGGACTTGGTCGGCTACTGCCAGCGTCAAGGGGTCGAGGCGCCGCGCGTCGAGGTGCTTGCGGGGCTCGTGGCGCGGTTGTCGGATGCGGCATGGTGGCGCCGCGCGCTACGGCGCTGCATCGTGCGCCAGTGCGAGCGCGCATGTATCCGGGTCGGGATGGTTCACCGTCATGCATCCATCTATGCCAGCGATGAAGCGGTGCATCGTCGAGGGCAGCAAAAGCGGCGAAATGGTCGGATGCTCCAGTCGACCGAAGCGGTAAACGATGCCGGCCAAGCGTTCACACTGGCGGAACTCTCGGCGCGCAGCGTGAGCAATCCAAACATCCGGCGCGCGGAACTCATGACGCGCATTCGAGGCTTCGAGGAATGGGCGGTATCGCGCGGCGATGTCGGCGTGTTCTATACGGAAACCTTGCCAAGTCGATATCACGCGCGGCTGTCGGTGTCGGGCGATCCGAATCCGAAATATGACGGCAGTACACCCAAGGACGGCGCGCAGGCGCTCGGGCGCTCCTGGGCGCGGTGTCGCGCGGCGCTCGCGCGGGCCGGGGTCAAGCCTTACGGGTTCAGGGTCGCGGAGCCGCATCACGACGGGACGCCGCATTGGCACGTGCTGCTATTCATGGCGCAGGCGGAAGAGCAGGCATGTACCGAAATCATGCGTCGATATGCATGTGCCGAGGATGCGCACGAGTTGACGACGGATCGAGCGCGAGCGGCGCGGTTCACGGCGAAGCGGATCGATCCGCAGGTGGGCTCGGCAGCGGGGTATATCGCCAAGTACATAGCCAAGAACATCGACGGCGCCCACGTGGGCGTCGACGATGAGTCGGGCGTGGATGCGATCTACACAGCCGGCAACGTGGATGCCTGGGCGTCAACTTGGGGCATCCGGCAGTTCCAGCAAGTAGGCGGGCCGGGGGTCACGGTATGGCGGGAACTTCGCAGGATGCGCACGGAGCCGGTGCAGGGGGAATTGTTCGGGGATGCCTGGGCGGCGGCGGACGGCGGCGACTGGCGCGCGTACATCGCGGCGCAGGCGGTGCGCAAGGTGGCGCTATGGAAAGAGCCGGGCGCGCGTCTCAATCGCTACGGTGAGCCGGCAGCGGATCAATGCAAGGGGGTGCAGTGCGAGGGCTCGGAGGGCTCGCAGTGGGTGACGCGGCGGCATACCTGGGTCATGCGGCCTAAGCGGCGCAACGATGCCGGCTGGCTCGACGTGGGCCGGTGGCTTCGTCGGGGTGGGTCTGCTCTACCTTGGACTCGTGTCAATAACTGTACGGGCTGGAAAGGCTCGAAAGGGCTTTGGCCTTCAAAAACGGAGCCGGAATGGTTGACGGGTGCGGAGTTGGATCGGTGGCGCGCGGATCATCCAGGCGCGGATTGGGGGAAAGCATGACGGAATTGGAAGCACTCGCGGCGCGCATTGCGGACGTAAAGCGGGCGCCGTTGTTCATCAAAGCCGAAGCGGCGGATAAGGCGCTCGCGGCGCTGATGAAGTGGGCCGAGGGGATCGAGCGGAAACTACAGGAGTTAGAGCAATGCCGGAAAAAGTCGGAACGATGGCCTGCCTGGGGTGCGGGGAGAAAATCCCGGTAAAGCGGGGCGCGGGCGGCGCGCTGTCGGTGTGCTGTCCGTGGTGCGACCTGTCAGCGTACGCAAAGCGCGGCACGATGGCGTATCGAAACATTGAGGGGGGCATGGTGCCCGATGGGCCGGCGCCTGCCGCAAAAGGGGCGCCAGAGCCAGAGCCGGCGCCAGTTCCGGCGCCAAAGCCGGCCGCAAAGCCGGCAAAGGACAAGGGGGCTATGCCGTGGCTGAGTTGATCGAGGCAGAATCGGGCGATGGGGTGAACTGGTCGGCGGTCGACGCCATCGTGGACGGGGGCGGGGCGGGCGACGGCGAGCAGGCGACCGAAGCGGGCGGTGCGCCGCGAATGACGCCGGGGCAGGAGTTGGCCGGGCTACTCCAGGCGCTTGCGCAAATCATCAAGCCGGTTATGCCGACTGTCGCGGCGATCTATACGCCGGAAACCTGCGCGGGCATCGGGGCGGGAATCGATCCGGTGTGCCAAAAATACGGATGGTTGCAAGGGGGGTTCCAGTGGGGCGCCGAGCTACAAGCGGCCATTGTGGTGGTGCCCATTGTGATAGCCACGGCGGACGCGATACAACGCGATGTGTCGGCGCTAAGGGCGGCGAAGGCGGCACGAGAAGCGGCGCAAGAGCCGAGGGCGAGCGATGAGCCGGCAGAATCGTGAGGCGTGCATTGTGGCGCTCGTGGGGGGCTCGGGGTCGGGGAAATCGGCGCGAGCGCGCGAACTGTTGCAGGAGTGGGCGCCAAAGCGGTTGATCATCGTCGATCCGATGGACGAATACGGCGAGTTTGGGCGCCGATATGCGTCCATTCGGGGGCTGGTGGCAGGGCTCAAGGCGGGATCGATGCGGGTGCGGTTCGTGCCGTGGGGCGATCCGAAACAGCGGGTGATTCAGTTCGATAAGCTCGCCGGCATCGCCTACGCCATCGGGGAATGCACCTTCGTGGCGGAAGAACTCAACCTCTTTACAAAGCCATCCTGGGCGCCTGCGAACTGGTCGGACTGCGCGCTACGGGGGCGCCATAAGGGGATGCGAATCCTGGGAATCTCGCAGCGGCCGGCGGGCGTGGATAAGAACTTCTTTTCCAATGCAACAGTCGTGCGCTCGATGGCGCTTTCATACGATGACGACGTCAAATGCATGGCGCGGGTTCTGCGGGTGCCGTCTAATGACGTGCTCGGCATCACGCGGGAAAAGGGGGAAGGGTGGTTCGCGGGTCGGTACATCGAGCGCAATGTACCGACCAATTCGGTTACGCGAGGGGTGCTCTGCGTGGGCAATGTGCCGGCAGCGGTGAAAAAAAAGTTGTCATGGCCCGATTCGGAAAAGGGGTCCATTGGCTAGGGTCCATTGAGGGGGTTTCGTGACGCAAGCGCGGCGCCTGGGGCAACCTAGGCGCCGTTGTTATTCGTCAATCGACAATCGATCAATGGGGGTAGGAAATTGGACAA
>LNFM01013023.1_pt1 | contig 10740 bp, 12 predicted proteins | sample 596031 | NCBI WGS metagenome assembly LNFM01 (sample SAMN04254537, study PRJNA301005) | activated carbon metagenome | isolation source: dual media filters at the Ann Arbor, Michigan drinking water treatment plant | place: USA: Ann Arbor | reverse complement strand
TGGAATGGCGCTTCTTGCTCAAAACTATAAAGACGCGGAACCGTTGGTGCCTAAAATGCTGGTAGCTTGTTTGGGACATGATCTGGGAAAGATTCCTGCTTTCCGAGCCTCAGGGATCTATTCCATGCGTGATCATCCCGCTGTCAGTATTGTGAAGGTCAAGGAAGCCTTTCAAGGGCACGATGTCTTTTGGCTGGATGAAGTATGTGACGTGATCGGCGCCCATCATCGTCATGTGCGTGATGGTTTTGCGTCGCTCTTAAAGGAAGCTGACGGCCGTGCGCGCGAGGAAGAAGTAGCTCGTACCTCTCAAAGCATGGAGATTAAACGATGGGATGATTGGTTCAAGGTTCCCGAATTCCTTGAGCTCCTCGATCCGCTTATTAACTATGGGAATGCGACCAAGGGCAAGAAAGAAGATTGGGTCGGGGTGACGGTGGATGGTGTGGTCTACTGTCAGACCTCGGCGTTGTATGGCGTGGTGCGCGAGCTGGCCCGTCAAAATCGCGTGGTGGATATTCATCTCTTTCGTGCCTCGGATAAGGATGACATCCTTCGACGATTGGTCAAGAGTCTAGAGACGGCCGGCGTGTTGGGAGAGAAGATCGGCGAGGGCTTTTACGGACGAAAGTACACCTTTACGTTGCGTACTCAATCTAAGTTTACTGCGTATTGCCTGCCAATTCTCGAAAAATCCTTTAAGACTCCTCCCTCCTCCTTTGAGGAGCGGAAGAGCAGTTTTCTGGCGCTGATCCAAGCTGTCGGGCAGTAAAGCCTCTGGAGTTGCGTATGGATCTTCTACTGACAGGTTGGTTGTCGAGTTCTTATTTGCCGCCCGTGATGGCTCATCTGTTCGACTATCTGGATCCGTTAACCTACATGGACGAAGAAACGTATCGGCAATTATGGTTGAGTGCGTTTAACGCGATGTTTCATGGGACCATGGCGCGACTTGGAGCGGGTCTCTGTATGTTTTATTCATTTTGGTACGGTGCGTACAAACAGAAGTTTGGGATTGGGGTGATGTTCCTAGTATTGACGACGTGTTTTGCTTATATGGGATCTGTGGCCCGCTTGCTGGGGATTGGGGATGAGTAATGCGTGACGCGGCTGGGATCTACGGAAAGGGTTCGTCTGGACCTTTATTCCCAAGTAGTACGCCGCGACCGAAGCCGAAAAGTCTTCTGGAGGCGATATCGGATATTGAGAAATTATCGGCGGTGGAACGGACCGGCAATCCGATTCCTGAGCACTTTCTTCTCCTAAACGAGAAAATTGCGTACTTCGACGTCGGACTGAAAGGTGGATGGGCGGATGCGATGGTCACGCTCTTTCTCGTTCCCTTGAGTATGGGGGTGATCGATCACATTGTGCCGATCTTTGGTTCTTCCGATCCTTCGATAATGGATCAAGCGTTCTCGATGATCATCGGTGTGAGTTATATGTTGGGGTATAACATTCTGATGGCCTTCAATTTGGGACGTTGTATGTTTGGCCCGGTTTGTCGGAATGCAATTTGGCAGCTCTACGGGGGGTTCGTGGCAGGGAGTATCTTGAAGGTGCTCTTGGTCTTTTTCTTATATCACTTCATGTATGTACGCTTTACACCGGAATTCGTTTCACATCTCATGACGTCAGCCTATCCAGCAGCGCGTCCATTTATGAGTGTGGAACATTGGGACAAGGTGTTCTATTGGTTTATAGCCATGCGTGACTCCTTGTTCAAAAGCGGCGTGTTTGTGGTGCTCAGTACCCTTCTCTGTTTAGGGATTCCCGGTATCAGTTTTATGATCGGTTCGTTGAATGCGAACCGAGAGTCACGTTTGAAGCGTGAATACGATGGGTATTGATTAGAACCTATCTCAAAATTGAATCATGATGCCCTGTTGGCTTCTACTGGGCGAAACTCAGGACCTGAACCGCGTTATTTCCAAGGATTCCGCATGCAATTGAAGGTCGAGGTCCTGACCTCGCCCCCTTAAACGGGTCCAGATACTTGCCAAGCTGCGTGAAGCTGAAATCGCTCTGAGCAAAGGGCAGTCTGTGGCCCAAGTCTGTCGGAACCCGGGGATCACTGAACAAACGTACTATCGTTGGCGAAATGAATACGGCGGGCTGAAGATCGATCAGGCTAAGCGGCTCAAGGGACTCGAACGAGAAAACAGCCGCCTGAAGCGAGCTGTGGCCGAACTGACCGTCGATAAGTTGATCCTGAAGGAAGCGGCGGAGGGAAACTTCTAAGCCCAGCGTGCCGACGGCAGACCGTGGAGCACTGCCCCGTGACGCTGGGCCTGGCTGAACGGCCTGTCTGTCGGGTGCTGGACCAACCGCGCTCGACACAGCGATATCAACGCCAGCCGCCCGATGATGACTAGAATTGGCCCTGAATCTTGAGATTGGAGGCTCATCGGCCGAGCATCTCCCGTTCCGCATCAAGCTAATCCTCAAGAGCACAGCCTTCGCGACAGCCACGCTCCACATACAATTCATACGCAGGCACTTCAATTCTCGCAGTGAGATCATCTTGACCATGCGTCGGCTGCTCACCTAGTTCGCGAACAGGAACAGGTTCTTTGAGTGCTTCCCTGACTTGAATACGGGATTTCTTCGTCTGGCGGTCTTGTGACGTGGTTGCCATGTTCACACCTCTCTCTTGTTCAGACGGTGGTGGCCACCGAGCTTTCACCTTCAACTGCCGGTATTGGGGCGAAGGGTTGATCAAGACATGCGGGCGGGAACGCAGGCGTTCTCGCAATGCGCCGCAGCGTCTCCGCAATCCGGTCGGGCTTGCCCCAGTCACTCCACAGCACTCCGGTCAACTCCATTACCGCGACAGATTCCGGGACTCGTTGTAATAAGTCCGATGAGAAGTTCTTCCTTGGCAAGTCCTGATAAATCGCGTCGAGCACGTGTCCTTCCTCGGGTGAGCCGATGGTCTGTTCGAGTCGGTCAAAGGGCTGGAGGATATCGGGGAAGTACTTCGTCCCGAGCGCCCACAGGGTGCTCACCTTGCTGATCATGACGAAGGTGTTCCACAGTGCTCCTGAGCTGAGCGCGACATCTGCCTGCATAGCGGTCGGTTTCTCGAGGAATGCTTGCACCGTCTGGACCTTCGCGTCTAAGCCTCTAACTGGCAATGCCACGCCTGGCAGGATCCACCCGTATTCGAGCTCAAGACGATCCGGCATGACCCCCAACAGCAGAACCTGGTCTGACAAAGACTCGGCAACGCCGATGGCTTGCCGTACGACCTCCAGAAATCGCGATTCGGGATACACAAAATGATCCGATGGGTAGATGACGACCGTGGCGTCTGGATCTCGGGCTCGCACATAGGTCAGGGGCAAGAACAGCCCGGCAACCGTGTCGCGATTCTCAGGCTGCAAGACCAAGGTGCCGATGCCTCGTGGTGTGAGTTGCTCCACCGCGTCCGGACGATGCCCACGTGCCACTACGGCTACAGTGCGCGCCGGAGGGGTCAGCCTGGTTGCCCGATCTACCGTGTGCTGGAACATCGAGCGCGTGCCCACGAACGTGCAATACTGCTTGGGCTTATGGCATCCCAGCCATCGCTGAATCAGCGGGCGCACACGCTCCCCTTCGCCACCAGCCAAAATAATTGACCACAACTTCTGCGAGAGATGTCCCTGAGCCTTCATGGCACTCCTCCTCTCTATAGTTCTGTCCTCTGCGCGGCACCCACTGATTCACCGACTGATGGCGGGGTTGGCCCCCTCCCGCAAGGCACGCAGCTTCGCCGGTGTAGATCTCGCATCAACGATGTTCTGATTGCCTCGGCTCCACATCGACCTGCCCTCGATTTGCGACAATCCGATCATCTACGCGCTCTCCACAGTTGACACATCGCCACGACACAGGGGCTGCGCCTTCAACGCATGGCTCCTCTCCGTCACTGTCGGCCAGCACCATGAACCCTCCACATCGCTGGCAGTGATCCTTCTCGTCGGAACCAAGCGAGGGTGTGATTGCCATCGATCTCATTCGTCCACAGAAGGAAGTTGGCCAGCCTCTCCGGGAGGGGACATGCGTTTTGAGTATCCCGGCCAATTGCCTGCTTCAGGGTTTGCGCCCTTCAAATCCCTTCATGTAGTTCTCTGGATTCTGATCGAATCGCTCCTTGCACTCCTTCGCACAGAAATAATACGTCTGCCCTTGCCAGGTGCTGCGAAAAGGAGCCGTGTCCTTCTCGATCCACATCCCGCAAACTCGATCCAACTCTTCGGTTGCCTTCATGATCCTTACCTCCTCCCGCCTTAGGTAGGTGAATGCCCTGTCACTCGAGGAACGCCTCCGTACTACGTGCCCCCCGTACGCGACGTGATGCGCGTCCTCTTCCTTTAGCTTGACTACCAATCACCGCGACACGCTGAAAACCAGCTTGGCAGCAAGGATCAGTTCCACAGCAGCCTGGATGGAGACACCGGAATTGGAACTCGATCCATCGAACCGGCGGAGCGAACGGGCCTAGTGTTAGACTGAATCGGTGCACCGCGGCCATTACCCCGCCGGCTGCGATTAACTCGTGGATCGTCCACTGTTCGTCCTGATTGGTCTTCCAGGTCAGCTCACCTGGGCAGTTCGTTCTGATACTAAGGCGATCACCAACACGGATGGAGCGGATGGGTCTGGTAAATGTCCAGACGAGGGCATGGGGAACAATCCCATCCTCGAGCGAGGCGGGTGGCTTGCGCCGGAGAGTTCCATAGACCGCCTTGACATGATCCCGGAAGAGATCATCAAATTCTGCGTCGGAGTCTGAGGCTTGATCCTCACCGAACCACCAGAACCAATCACTGCCTTCGGCGGCATAGAGGGCCTCGAAGGTTTGGGGATGACTTACCGGTGTTGCCTTCATCCGATCGAGCCATTCCCTGGCTTCTCGGAGGTGATCCCACGCGCGATTTTCCTCACGCTCGCCGATCCACGTGCCCAAGTCGTTGCCTGGCGCGGAACCATTCTCGTCGATCCAGCTCGCTTCAGCGAGGTCATAGACTTTCGGCAATGCTTTGATCGGGTGAGCCGGCACCCGCCGCATCGGGTTGCCCTCAAGGTATTCGCGAAACGTGACTGTGCAAATCTCCGGATCAGCGGCAAGCGCCGTATATAGAGCATGCAGGAACGGGCGGGCCTGGTGTGGATAGGCCCCCCAGGCGTTTTCGCCATCTAGAATCACGGACACGATACGGTTCGGTGGATCATTGATCTGCCAGGCGAATCGCACTTTGACCTCCCGCACAAAGTCCTCCGCGGCCTGGCGAGCTTCAACATAGCGGTGGTAATGAAAGCCGATCTTGTCCGATAGGACGGTGTCCCGGAAGAAGATCGCTACAGGGCTGCCGGCTTCGACATCTTCCGCGCGGTAGGCTCGACAGAGCACGTTCGGGTCTTGGGCAACGTAGCCGTACTGCCCTGACTGCTCCAGCACGCCTTGATCCGTGGCAATCCAACGAATGCCTTCCTCCGCAAATAGCGAGACGACCGACTGACCGACCGCGCCCTCTGCGGGCCACATCCCCGCTGGAGGATGACCAAACCGTTCCTTGTAGAAGGTGACGGCCCGATGCATCTGTGCCTTCGCATCCTCCGTCCGGTGGAAGCGCCTGGGATGAGTGGCGCCTTCTCGGTCGATCGTGGCCAGATCGGAGTCCACGAGCAGGGGCAAGATCGGATGGTAAAAGGGTGTGGTGGAGATCTCGATTTGACCGCGATCCTGAAGCAGGCGATGGATCGCGACCACATTACGCATGATCTTGAGCTGCTCGCCGACCACCTGGGTGATCTGGTCCGAGGTGTATCCACTGCCTTGAGTTACGAAGCCCGCCACGGAGGCCACCTCCCCATCAGGCAACGTCACCTTGCCTTCTTGAAACTCTGGGCCGAACCAGGACAGGTTGAACCACATCTGGAGATCCGCGAGATCCTGGACCGTGAACGAGCGACTATTCTGGCGTTGCTCAAACAGTTCACGATACCGAGGCCAGGGAAAGATCTGGGTGTGCCAGTCGGCTTCGTAGAAGGTGGCGAGGAGCTCCTCGCGTTGGGCAGCCGAAAGCCGACGTGCAGGAGTCATGGTCAGCTCGAGCGCGCGATCCGTCGTCCCGCGCTCGACATAGTCCTCGATCTGCCACAGCAGCACCGGGGTCAGGTTAATGGTGAGGTGGACTTTAGGATGCTGTTCCATCAACGCAGCCATGGCGTAGTAATCACGGATGGCATGCAGCCGCACCCACGGGAACCGATACGATCCCTGCGGTCGCTTGGCTTGCAGATTTTTGTACAATGGCTGGTGCTGATGCCAAAGGATCGCGAGATGAATCTTGGGACCTACCTGAAAGGTGAAGGGACCACTTGCACAAACCCCGGACGGCGAACTCCCGTGCAGTTGGTACTCCACCAGATCCCCATCCGCAAACGGCCCGACGTTGATGTACCAGTAGCTGTTGGCGTCATGGTTGAAGTTCCATGTCCCCTCGACACGCCTGGCCTCCTCGGTCCCGTCCGAATGTACAACCCGAACGTCGATCCAGGTTTGTTGGCTCTCCTCGATCGGCCATGTGCCGAACGGGAGGTTAACGTTCTGCCCCGCACTGACATGGAACGGGAAGCGCGGCGTGTCCGACGTGAGATGCCAGATCACCATGCTCTGTGACTCTCCCTGCTTCCTCTACTTCATCATGTCGTCAAGCGACTGCTCTGACTATCAGCTCATCAACTGTCCAGACGTCCGTCAATCTGTTGTTGTCTCTGCCTCTTCCATCGCGGGAAGAAGGCGGGTGTGGTCTCCGCATAGCGATCATAGGCCTCGCCGAATTCCGCACGGACCTCCGTCTCCTCTTTATGCGCCAGACGGACGTATATCGTCACGAGCACAGGAAACATGAGCAGTGTGGGGATGGTTGGCCACTGCAGGAGAAATCCAAACATGATGACGATGAAGGCCGCATACTGAGGATGTCTCATTGAGGCATACGGTCCTGTTGTGGCCAACGCCTGGGTCCGTTGTGCCCGATACAAGACTTGCCACGAAGCCGACAGCAGGATCAGTCCCCCGAAAACCAGCAGCTCGCTGAGAATGTGCAGGGGATCACTATGTGCATGGCCTTTCGAGCCCAACAGGGTATGCCAGAGATGCCCAGTATCATGAGACAACACATTGACCTCGGGATACAGACTCGCCAGCCATCCCGACAGCAGATAGATGGTCAGCGGGAATCCGTACATCTCGGCAAACAAGGCCACGATAAACGCTGAGAACGCACCCAGGGATCGCCAATCGCGTGTCGTCCGCGGACGCGTGAAGCTGAACGCGAAGAGGATAAACACCAGCGAGTTGATAATCACGAGGGACCACAACCCATAGGCTGACCCTTCATCCATGGGAATGGCCTCCGGTGTTGGCCTGTGAGTCGGGTTGCTTCCCGCCTGGCGGAGATTCCGAGTCATGACCACCGTGTCGCCTGTGCAGGAAGAGATGGAACAACGGACAGGCGAACAGGAGAAGATAGGGGAGTATGCCGAACACATGCGCCCGGTGTTCGGTCACGAGGAAAAATCCCAGGACAGCGAGAAACGCGCAGAGAACGAGCCGTCGTAGGTTATTCATCGAAATGGACCCCACTTGCACCGGTGGACCATCGACGCGTGCATGTGCTCTTACACATAGGCATTGGCGGCATACTGCTGGACCATGCGGTGGGTGTTGAAGAATGACGCGTTGAATGCGATCGTATGCCGCATCACGTCGATCCAACGATCCCGCGATTGGTAGTACATCGGCAGGATCGTCCAACGCAGTTTTTGGTACAACTCATGCGCGTCCTCCTGCTGATCGGCCCCTTGGCTCATCGTCCTTGAGCCGATCGACCAGCCAGTCACTCCTTCAATGTGGCCTTCCACCCACCAGCCGTCCAACACACTCAAGCTTGGCACTCCGTTGTGCGCCGCCTTCATGCCTGATGTCCCAGACGCTTCGAGCGGCCGCTGGGGCGTGTTCAGCCAGAGATCCACGCCGGCCGTCATGAGCCGGGCAAGGGTCACGTCGTAGTTGTCGAGATAGAGAATCGTCACATCCCGTTCGAGCTGCTTGGCCGCTTGCACGATCCGGCGGATCATGTCCTTGCCGGGCTCATCCTTGGGGTGCGCTTTACCGGCGAACATGATCTGCAGCGGTCCTGCCTTCTTGGCCACGTCGATCAATTCACGAGGCGCCGACAGAATCAAATCAGCCCGCTTGTATACGGTCGCACGGCGGGCAAACCCGATCGTGAAGGCATCCAGGCTCAACTGCTGCTGCGTGCGCTGTCTCACCTCTTCGAGCAGCCGCGCCTTGGCCTTAATATGCGCGTTCCAGATCTCCTGATTTGGGACACTGATCGTGTAGCGCAGAGAGAACGGATCGGTTCGCCAACCAGGAATCAACCGATCGTAAAGATCCTGAAAGCTCTCGCAGGTCCATGTGGCGGAATGAATCCCGTTCGTAATGGAGTCAATGGCATGACCGGGAAACATCTCCTGCGAGACCACTCCATGTTTCTTGGCGACCCCGTTAACGTAGGTACTCATGTTCAAGGCGAGGAGGGTCATGTTCAAACGGTCCTTCCCGCCAAGCATCTGTACGACATCGAGCGGCAGATGCGACCCCAGTACCCGGCTCGTCAGTTCGTAGGAAAACTGGTCATGTCCGGCTGGAACCGGCGTATGGGTGGTAAAGACACAGCGGCTTCTGACCTCGTTGAAATCCCATTCGGCTTGTTCCTGCTGTTTGCGTTCCCGTAAAAGTTCGAGCGCGAGTAAACTCGCGTGTCCTTCGTTCATGTGAAACCGTTCCAACTCGGAGTAGCCGAGCGCCTGCAGCATGCGGAGTCCGCCGATGCCCAAAATGATCTCTTGAGCGAGGCGATACCGTTCATCGCCTCCATACAGCCAGGTGGTGAGTGCTCGGTCGGGTGGCGCATTGCCTTCGCGATCGGTGTCCAGCAACAGCAGCGGTACGGTGTAGCCTGTTATTCCCACCATGTCATACTGCCAGGCTTGAACAGCGACCGATCGACCTTCGATCGGCACCTCCACGGTCGTGGAGAGGGGGCGAAGCAGCTCGGTCGGATTCCACACGGCGGGCGTCTCCTGTTGATTGCCATCCGCATCCAACAGCTGATCGAAATAGCCGTGCCGGTAGAGGAGGCTGACTGCCACAACGGGAATCTTGAGATCCGCGCAAGATCGCAAAGTGTCGCCCGCCAAGACGCCGAGCCCGCCGCTGTATGTCGGTATGCGGGGGTCCACCGCCACTTCCATCGAAAAGTAGGCAATCCGCCGAACGATATCGGTTTGGCCCGGAGAGACGCCGGTTGTTCGACCGGAATACTTCTCCGGGTCGGTGAGGAACATGCGTTGGCAGAGATCGGAGCACAGGTAGTAGGTGGTCCCGTGATGAAAGGCGGGACGCCCTTCCTCGATAGGGACCATCATTCCGCACACCGGATCCTTCACTCTTTCCATGCGAACCTGTTCTTACCGGTCGTCGCGGTTTCGCCGGTCATTTGGTGGCCTCGATGGCTTTCACGATATCCAGATACACATTCTCCTCCCGCTGCAGGTGAAAGCCCGCCTCTCGCAGGTTACCGACCGTATCCCGATTGAGATCGGGCCCGACCTTCCGCGTGAGGAACGTCATGAAGTCCAGAAACAACGCGAACGGCCCGATCTTGCTGCGCATGTGCTCGAACATGAGCAAACGCCCACCGGGTCTTAGGACGCGATGCAGTTCCTGCAAGCCTTCCACCGGATTGGGAATCGAGCAAAGGGTACAAACTGTCAGTACCGTATCATACGCCTGATCGGCAAAGGGCAATCTCTGCGCGTCTGTCAGTACCATCCTGATATTGCTATTGGCACCCTCACGCCGGGCTTTGATGCGGGCCCTCTCGATCATCCGCGGACTGATGTCAATGGCAATGAGGTCACAGCCGGAAGGCAGATACTTGAGATCATTGCCTGTACCCACGGCGACCAACAACGTTCTTCCCTGAATCTTGGCAAAGAGTCTCCGTTTCTCGCCGCCCTGCCGCCGATCTTCTGCCCAGGTCATCAGGTCATAGGTGCGGCTGAGCCAATCCCATCTTTCTCCGGTCGTCGCAGGCATAGTCACTCTTCAGTCTGTACGACGAGAGTTCGGTCTGAGGAACGTCACACCTTGAAGCTGGCGATTCCACCAGCGGATCACGAACACGACCACGAATCCGAAGAGGCCGCCGACCACCAGGGCTTGATTCAAAGAGATGATGTTCTGCTGCATCGCGTCACGCATGCCGAACAGCATCCCCCCATACATGCCGATGATTCCGCCGGGTATCATTACCTCGAAGGCGCCGAGCAGCGGGATCAGCAGGACGAGCAAACTCAGATGAACTCCCATCCCTACCGCCATGCCGGCCAGCATGGCTATCAACATGTCCCAATTCGGACCGACGATGATGCGCACGGCGAGTGCCGTGAGCACTCCGGTCAGGATGCCGGCCAGATAGTCACCGAGACGGAACGAGAGGAGTTCGGTTTGTCGTTCGGGCGCTCTCATGTGAGCAACTTTTGAGACAAGTGGACAATCGGCCAGCAGGCGTTGGTCATGAGCCTCCAGAGCCACCCGTTGCTCCTCGCACTTGCTCAAGGAGCCACTCTTGAAAGCCTTTGTGCCGAGCAAGTTCCCCATAGACCGCGCGAGCG
>LNFM01013022.1_pt1 | contig 10740 bp, 6 predicted proteins | sample 596031 | NCBI WGS metagenome assembly LNFM01 (sample SAMN04254537, study PRJNA301005) | activated carbon metagenome | isolation source: dual media filters at the Ann Arbor, Michigan drinking water treatment plant | place: USA: Ann Arbor | reverse complement strand
ATGAGGGCTCGACCTCTGGCCGTCAGGCGAGCGAGCGTACGCGTTGTTCCCTCACGAATACCAGGGCTGTCGCGCCCAAATCCGGTTCCCTGCTGAGGACTGTCGTCCGCAGGGGTGTCGAGTCGTGTCCGCAATCCTCTCCAGACCGTGAACCGTGACACGTTGGGCTCGTCTTCGATCGTCACCGTCGAGACAGCCGCCTCGTGCGATCGCTGCGGAGAGGCTCTGCGCGCGGGTCGAACCGCGATCCGCATCACCCGTGCACGGCGAGGAGAAAGACCACGATGCCGAACACGCACACCATCGCCGCGGTCTCGACCCAGCTGACCTTGCCGTCGTCTTGAATCGCCTTCCACAGCATCAGCATCGGAGGAAACGCGAGCACGACCACGCTGGTCGTCTCCAGGTCGATCGGCAGGACCGCCCCGCTCGGCGCCGTGGGAATCACGCGTGTCACCGCGAACACCGCGAGCAGGATCATCGCCAGCGGCAGCACCACGAAGGGCACCTGGCTGACCTGCCCCGCGGCCGACGCGAGCGCCACGTCGTACATCTTGCGCCGGTGCGACGTGACGATCATCGCGAAGGCGCCGGCCGAAGCGAAGATGCTGAGCAGCAGCGCGCCTACCATCTCTGGATAACGTCGCGCCGCGAGCCCTGCGACCAGCGCGTCCGCGAAGTCGCCCACCGCGTGCCCGCCGATGACCGAGGCCGCGATGCCGACCGCGCCGTAGCCCGCGATCGCTCGCCAGCTCGGCGGAGGCTCCTGCGGCTCGTCCTTGGTCGCGACGCCCGGCTCGTCCGCGCCGCGCTCGTCGTCGGGCTTCTTTGCGCCGCTGAACCGCCGCACCAGCTCGATCATCGCGACCACCTGGACCGAGAGCAGGGCCACGCCGATCACCACGAGGTCGAGCACGCCGAGCCCCTCGCCCGCGTGGTCCCCTGCGCGAAAGGTCCGAAGCATGATCATCACGAGCCCTGCGCCGAGAAACACCCCCGCCGCCGCGGCGAACAGGTCCGTCGTGATCTTGACGAGCGCCTCGGGAAGGCGCGCGTGCCCCGTCTCGTCCCGCGGGAGAAACCCCGAGTAGATCCCCAGCACCAGCGCCCCGACGTGGAGCGTCAGGCAAGTCACGATGAAGCCCACCCGCGGGGCCGCGGCCAGCACGAAGCCCAGCATGACGATCTCGGGGATGTTCGACGCGAGCCCAGCCATGGTGCCCGCGACGAACGGGTTCCACCCCAGGCGACGACCCAGCCCCTCGACGCTCTTGATCATCGCCTCGCAGCTGCCGAAGACCACCGAGAGCCCGCCAACGCCGAGCAACGCTGCGTGGAGCCACCCCGGCATCGCGGAGCGGCCCAGCACTCGATGCGCCACTGTCGCCGCGGCCACGAGAGCGCCGCCGACGACGAGCTTCTTCACCCACCCATTTCCTTCACCACCACCGGCCATGGCATCTCGTGTAGTGGCACGGCGGAGCCTCCGTCAACCACCGACGAACAGAAGGATCTCTTCGACACGCTCGACGCTCCCTGGGCGGAGGCGTACGCGTCGCGACGACGAGGGACCAGAGCGCTGTGCGCGGTCACGGGTTGCGTCAGCGAGGCGAAGTCAGCCGCGGGTGGTGACGTCCGGTCTGACTCCGGAGTCTGGCGCGCAGGGGTCGACGACCGGCGGCGGAGAAAACTCGCCTTCGATCATGATCGGCGCGAGCACGATGCGAAACGCGGCGCTCATCGCGCTGCACTCGACGGCGGGGTTGTTTACGCCGCTCGCGGGCAGGTCGAGGGCCGCCGCGAAGCCGGCGTTGATGGCGGCCCACTGCAGCGGTTCGAGGCGCTCTGCGCAGATGGCGAAGGTGCGCAGTAGGCGAGGTTGCGGTCGATGCTGCACTGATCACGGCCGTCCCACACAGGGATTGCGGTGCGATCGCCGTTGGCGTGACCGTTGACGATCGGAAGCTTTCGGCATCCGCCGTCGTTGTTGGCGAAGCGCTGGACGAACGTGTTGTTGGCCACGCGCGACCGTCGGCGGTCATGCGAGAGCGGCGGCGCCGAACGCCGACTCGGGCCGCTCGGCGATCGAGCGGTTCTGCACCGGACCGTACCTGACACTGCAGCCTCTCGAGAGCAGCCGCGCGCTTGGGCGACGGTACGACGGTAGAGCGGGTTCGTCCGGAGCTCGTGGCTACGCGCGCTTGCGTCGTCGCGCGCCGTACACGAGCACGACACCCACGAGCGTCGCGAGCGCGCTCGCCGCTCGATCGCCCGGGCCACCCGCGGCGGGCGCTCGGCACGCGCAGGCGCCATCGCCCGAAACCGTCGGGACCCGCGCAGCTCCGCTGTCCATGACGCCGCCGTCGACTCCGCTGTCCGCGCCGCTGTCTGTGCTCGCGTCGACACCGGCGTCGCTCCTCGCGACGCAGCGCCCTACAGACCGATCACAAACCGGCGTGGGGTCCATGCAATTGCCGTCGCCGCTCGCGCTCGGCATCGTCGGATCGACCCGCGCGGCCCCGGCTTCGCGTGGATCGCTGTCGAGCGCGCAGTCGTTGTCGCTGTCGGCGTCGAGAAAGTCCGGCAGATCGCCGGTGAGCATCCCGTCACTGTTCGCGGGCATCGCAGGGGTTGCGCCGGCTTCGACCGAGTCCGGCGCTCCGTCGCCGTCGCTGTCGAGATCGAGGTGCGCCGGAACGTTGTCGCTGTCGACCTCGCGCATGCCCTCGGCCATGCGCTCGACGCGAGTGGGGATACCGTCGCCGTCGTCGTCGGCGTCGAGGTAGTCCGGCAACATGTCGCTCGTCCCCATGCCCATCGGGACCATGCCGTCGGTGTTGCGCGGGTTCATCAGGTCGGCGCCGAGCTCGTCGCGCGTCGGCACTCCGTCGCCGTCGTCGTCGTTGTCGAGCGCGTCGATCGTTCCGTCCATGTCCGTGTCGCGAGTCATGAACATCGGGCCCGGCCCGACCTCGCGCCCATCGGGCACGCCGTCCATGTCGCTGTCGGCGTTCATCGGGTTGGTTCCGATGCGCGTCTCGTCCATGTTGGGAATACCGTCCATGTCGTCGTCGCGATCGGCGACGCACAAGCCCGTCATCGCGTTGCAAATCGGCGTCGGCATCGCGCAGTTGCTGTTTGTGTTCATCGCGGGAGCCGCTGCGTTGGTGCGCGCCGCGCCGGCTTCGCGAGGGTCGCTGTCGGGCACGCAGTCGTTGTCGCTGTCGAGATCCAAGAAGTCGCGAGCACCGTCGCTGTCGCTGTCCACAGGCGTCGCCGGCGCCGCGCCCGCCTCGACGACGTCGACCGCCCCGTCGCCGTCGCTGTCGCGATCGAGCCACGCCGGCGCCATGTCCATGTCCATGTCCGCCATCATCCCAGCAGCCATGCGCTCGACGCTCGTGGGAATCGCGTCGCCGTCGTCATCGGCGTCGAGGTAGTCGGGCAACATGTCGCTCGTTCCTTCGCCCATGGCCACCATCGCGTCGCTGTTGCGCGGCATCGCTGCGCCGCCAGGACCGAGCTCGTCCGTGGTCGGCAAGCCGTCGCCGTCGTCGTCGGCGTCGAGGTAGTCCGGCAACATGTCGCTCGTCACGCCAGGCGCCGCAGCGGCGTCGCTGTTTCGCGCCATGAACTGCCCGCCAGCGCCCACTTCGACGCGCGTCGAAACCCCGTCGTTGTCGTCGTCGGTGTCGAGCGCGTCGATGCGCATGTCCATGTCCGTGTCGACCGCTGGCGTTCGCGTGGTGATCACCGTGCGATCACCGTCGTTCGAGTCGACTGTTGACAAGAGGCCGTCGCCGTCGCCGTCCATCGCCATGTCGAGCCGCCCGTCGCGGTTGGCGTCGAGCATCGCGTTGCCGTTCTCGTTGACGTCGAAGACGCCGTCGCCGTCGGCGTCGAGGTCGAGGTGATTCGGCGTTCCGTCGAGGTCCAGGTCCACGCGATCGTCGACGCCGTCCGCGTTGCTGTCGACGAAGCCTGCAAAATCAGCGTCCAGATAGTCGAAGACGCCGTCCATGTCCGCGTCGCGCGAGGGGTCGCGCCCGCTTCCCTCGGCGACGTCCGGGACGCCGTCGTTGTCGTCGTCAGCGTCGTCGAGGTCGACCACGCCGTCGCCATCGCTGTCGACGCGCCCGACAGTCACGGTCCACGTCTGCGTCGTGGCTCCGCCGTCGCCGTCACGGACGGTGACGGAGAACGAAAACATCTGCCCCATCTGCGCGGGCGTCGGCGTCCACGAGATCGCGCCGCCCATGAGCGTCGCGCCCGGCGGCGCTGTCGTCATCGAAAACACCAGCGGATCCGCCGCGCCCGCGGGATCCGTCGCGGTCGGAGCGTAGCGGTACGCCGTCCCGACGCTCGCTGTGGTCGGCGGCATGCTTGAAAACGTGGGCGCGACGTTGGCGATCGTCACCGTCGTCGTGCTCGTGCTCACGGCGTCGCAGCTCATCGCCGAGAGGCGAACGCCGACGGTGCGCGTCGCTGGGCCGTCGATCGCGCTCGCGTTGAAGGCCACGGACGCGCCGGTCGTCTCGAAGGTGCCGTTGTTGTCGAGATCCCAGGTGATCACCGCGCCAGTCTCAGCGGTCGTAGCCATCAGCATCCCGGTCGACCCTTCGTTGATGGTCGATCCGCTGATGGTGGGCGCGCGACACGCGCGGCCGCGAACGGCGAGCGCGCCAAGCTCGCCCGCAGGCGCGTTTGCGCAGGTCGTCAGCGACGACCAACCTGCGGGAATCGCGGTGATCGTTCCGTGGCAAAACGACGCCCACATGAGGTTCTGCATGCCGCCGGACGCCGTGATGCCAGCGAGCACAGGATGCGTCGATCCCGCCGCAGTGAGGGACGCGACCTCGTCGTTGCGTGTGCGGTTGATGACGAACGGCGCACCAAACGTCGGCTCGAACGCGTTGACGGGGACCTCGGTCGTCCCGCCCGCGTTGCGACAGCCGTATTGCAAGTACATCCCGGTCGCGCCGCCGGAAGCTGTGCGGCCCGTCCCTGTGATCCACGCGGCGCTGTTGCGCTGGATCGCGCGCGCGCCGAGTCCCGCGGGGCTCCCGCTGCTCGCGTGGAGCATCGGGTCCGACGAGAGCAACACGATACGTCCGCGCACCGCAGGGCCCCACGCTGCTTGCGTATCACGGAGCGTCGCGAGGTTGATCCCGCTGGTCGAACAGACGTCGGCGTCGACCCAGATGGCGTCGAACGTCCCGAAGTCCCCCGCGGTGAGCGAGTTCCACATCGCGGCAGGCGCGATCGTCACGGTCGTTCCTGCGGGGAAGTACACCCGCGGATCGGTGACGCTCCCTGCGGCCGGCACCGTCGTGACGCCAGGCCCGTACACGAGGATGCGAGGCTGCGCTTGCGCTTCGGTGGACCGATGAACGGCCGCGAAGCCCGCGGCGAGCGCGACGAGAAGCACCGCGTTGCATCGGGTTCGAGTGCGTAGTCTTGGCATCTCCTTCGTGTGTCCTTTCTCTCCGTCCTATCGCGACGAATGCATCACAGCTTAGTCGAGTTTCGTCCAACGGATCATGGACCGCGCGCACGGGTGAAGAAGCCTCCCGCGGCGCGCCCTCGATCGCGCGTGGTTGCTACGTCGTTCGCTGGCTCCTTCCAGAGCTGCCGCGCAGCCAACGGACACCAGACAACCCTATCCCTAACAGCCACGCGGCGCGGGTCGCGTCGCCGCGCCCTGCGCCCTGCGACTGCGTCGAACACTGGCAGCCTCCCGTCGCTCGCAGAGGTGGCGTTCGATCGTCAGTCGAGACCTCACGGACGTCCGTCACCGTCGGGCGATCGTCGATCGCCGTTGCGTCTCGCTCGCTCGCGTCGCTCGTGGTGATCGCGACGTCCTGCGCGCTGTCGATCGTGGCGTCAGCGCCTCCGTCCTGCGCCGCGTCGTTCGTCGCTGCGTCCCACACGCCTTCAGCGCATCGACCGCGGGGCGGCGCGGGTGGTCGAGCGATCGCGAGCAGCTGCGCCCGCACCGCAGGCCACTGGGCGGCGCACCGCGTTCGCACGGTGCTCCCTTCGCGGCACAACTCGGGACCGCGCAGGTCGTCGACCGCCAGCAGTCGTCGAAAGCTCTCGCCGCCGTCTTGCGAACACCCGAACGAGTAGCCGGCCTGCTGCTCGGCCGCGGTCGCGAACAGAACGCCCCGCCGATAGCGCAGCGATCGCGCCCGGATCGTGGTCGCCAGCGCTCGAAACGACCGACCGCCGTCGTCGCTGCGTCGCAGCCGCGCGCCGTCTTCCGCGGAAGCCGCCCAGATCGTATCGAACCCTTCTGTCGCCGCAGCTCCCACCATCGGGCCGGCGCTCGCCGCGAGGGGACGCGTCGTTTCGCCGCCGTCGTCCGAGCGCGAGAGCACACTCGTCCCGTCCGTCGCGAACGCTCGAAGCAGCACTCTTCGATCGTCGACGGAGTCGACCGCGGCGATAAACGTCGCCTCCGTCATTGCGAGCGGCGCCGTCGTCGTCGGATCAAACGCGTCGCCGCCGTTCTCACTGCGCAGAATCCAAGGCTGACCGAGGCGGCTCTGCGCAGTCGCGTAAAGCCTCAATGAATTTATGGGTGAATAATCAATGGTATGGACAAAGTAGTTGGAAGACGTCCACGCGAGACGAAAGCTCGCTCCGTCGTCGTCGCTGAGCAGGAGCTGCGCTCCTCCGGTCGCGAGCTGCTGCGAGATTGCGACGCGCGCGCCGCGGGCGGTCACGTCGATGCTGGGGTCCGTCTGCGCGAGGGGAATCGACGCAAAATCGCACCAGTCGCCGCGCGCGATGGCCGCGCCAGCGGGGCGCGTCACCACCAGCGCGCCGCTGTCGGTGATCGCAGTGACAGGGTCGAACTCGCCCGAAAATCCGATCGCGTCCTCGCAGATCCAGCGCCACTGTTCGCCGCCGTCGAGCGAGACGATCAACCCGAACGTCGCAGTGATCGCGACTCGATCGCGCGCTGCGCCTTCGCCGAGCGCGAAGAACTGCGCTGTCGGAAAGCGACCGTTCGCCGTCGCGTCGCGCGGCGACAGGACAGCGCACGCTGCGAGAGCGGCGAGCGAGTCACGATAGCGCTTCACGCCTCGGTCTGTACCACGGCTCGCGCGCTCGGGCCCCGGCTCCGCTGTCGCTCGCTTCGCGGCGCCCCCCGCGAAAGGTTGTGGCGGATCCCGCGCGACGCGGAGGGTAGCGCGCATCGAGCGCTCGGTTTTCGCGAAGGACGCGGCCGAACGCGCTGAATGACGCAGCATTGTGGGCGTCGCGACCGCTCGCTCGTCCCGATGAGGGCGACGGCCGCGCTGCGCAAACACAAGTTTGTCCGCAGGCGAGGCAGCGAAATGACCGAGCCGCCGCCACGGAGTCGCCAGCGCGTCGTCACACGTTGAGAGAACCCATGGACGTAGAGTCATCGAGTTCGCTCGTCGACACCGCCTCGCTGCTTCCGCGCGGCAGCAACGCCGAGCGCACGTTGAGGCCCGAAGAGCTGCTGCCGACCCTCGAGGAACGAACGGCGCACCCTTCGCTGCCGCCCCTCGATGGTGCAACCGCGCACCCTTCGCTGCCGACGGTCGTGACCAGCGAGAGCGGCTTCGCGAGCAGCGAGTACGAGATCGAAGCAAGGCTCGGCGAAGGAGGCATGGGTGAGGTGCTCCTCGCGACGCAGCGATCGCTGCGAAGACAGGTCGCGATCAAGCGATTGAAGGCGCCAGACCTGGTCGCGATCGACGCGCTCATCACCGAGGCGAGGACCGCAGGGGCGCTCGAGCATCCCAACGTCGTTCCAGTGCACGCGCTCGGCGTGGATCAGCAAGGGCGCGCGCTGCTGGTGATGAAGCGCATCGACGGCGTGTCGCTGGACGTCCTCGCCAAGCGCCGCGATCACGACGCGTGGCGCTCGCTCGAGGCGAGGTACAGCGATCGGCTCACCGCGACGATCGAGGTCCTGTGCCGCGTCGCCGACGCGCTCGAGTTCGCGCACGAACAAGGGGTCTTTCACCGCGACGTCAAACCCGAGAACGTCATGGTCGGCCGCCACGGAGAGGTCTACCTGCTCGACTGGGGCGTCGCGCTCGACAAGGCCAACGTCGCCCCAGACGGTCCGCGCTTCGTCGTCGGAACGCCCGCGTACATCGCGCCCGAAATGCTCTCTGCCGACCCGGCGATGATCGACGCGCGCACCGACGTGTTCTTGCTCGCCGCGACGCTGCACGCGGTCCTCACGGGCGCGCCGAGGCACGCGGGCTCGACCGTGCGCGAAGCGCTCGAGCACGCTGCGGAGTGCGCGCCGTTCGAGTACGACGCGTCGATCGAGCCAGAGCTCGCCGCGCTCTGCAATCGAGGCACCGCGCGCTCGCCCGACGATCGACCGCAGGACGCGGGGCAGTTTCGTGACGAGCTCCGAGGGTTTCTGCGACAAAGGAGCGCCCTCGCCCGAGCCCGTCGCGTCGAAGCGAAGCTCGCTGAGCTCGGCGCGACCGCCGAGCGCGCGCCGCCCGCCGCGGCGGTCAAGCGAAGCGAGCTCGCCGCGCTCGTCAGCAAAGCGCGGCTCGTGATCGAAGACGCGCACGAAGAGATCGGCGCCCATCCCGCGCTCGAAGCGTTGAAGCGCGCGATCGCGCTCGCGTCGTTCGAGATCGAGATCGCGCGCAAAGACCCAGACGCAGCGGAGGCCGCGGCGAACGAAGTGTCTCCGCCCGATCCGACGCTCGCGCCTCGGGTGCTCGCCCTGCGCGCTGAACGCCACGAGTCCGCAGCGCTCGAGCACGCCGCGCGCGCCGAGCGTCGTGAGCGCGACCCGCGCCTCGCGAGCGTCGCGCTCGGAGCGCTGACGCTGGCGGTGTTTCTCGTTCCGATGATGGTCTCGTGGGTGGGAGGACCGCAGATGCGCAGCGGCGGCCAGCGATCCATCGTGGCCGAGATCGACCTCGTCGTGCTCGCGACGATGGTCCTGGCCATCCTCGTCGGACGCAAACGCCTGCTCGCCAATCGCTACGGGCGCTCGGCCACGCTCGTCGTGTTCGCGATCGTCTCAGCAGGGACCATCGCCGACGTGCTCGCGGCCTCGCAGCATCGCTCGTCCGAGCAAGCGGCGCCATTTACGCTCGCGGCGCTCGTCGGGCCGCTCGTCGCGGGCGCGAGCCTGTTCGGGTGGCCCATGGCTGCCTGTGGAATCGCCGCCGGAGTCGCCGCCGCCCTCTCCATCGCGAGCCCTGCGAGCGCGAACGCCATCGTCGCGATCGTCGAGCTCTTGGTCGTCACGACCACCATCACGCTCTTGATTCGCGCGTACCGAGAGCCCCTCGACGCGATCGTCGAGCGAGCCGACGCGAGCGCACCTTGAGCGCGAATCGCCTGCGCTCGATCATCGAAGCCCCGCGCGGCGCGGGCGCAGCGCTGCGAGGAGCTGTGTGACGGGCGCGCGCTGAATCGAGCGCAGGCCGAGATCGAGTACTTCGGCGAGGTTCGCGAGGGGGAGGTCCGCGGGTTCGAGCGTCGTTTCGTCGGTGCTGCGAACGAGCGTGCGACGAAGCGCGGCCTCGAGGGCGTCGCTGCGCCGAGCCACCTTCGTCTATCGCGACGCCCCGTTGGAAGGACTACACGCCACGAGCAATCTCCTGGGAACTTTCCCGAGAATCTTGTGTTGCGTGTAGCCAACGGAAGGCGGAGTCGCTCTATCGCGGTAACTTCGGTCGAAACGCGTCGAACTCGAGGCCGAGCGCGAAGGTCGCTTTGAACCACGGCGCCACCACCAGCTCGAGGGACGCGGGCTCTTTGCCCGAGGTCGTCCACGGCACATCACGCGGATCCAAGAGTCGAACCTCGAGCTCGTACGCTTCGTCACCGGCTTCGTTGCGCGCGAGCAGCTTCGCCCCGTGCACACACAAAAACCGTAGGCCCGACGAGGCGATCAGCGTCGGGACGATCGCGGCGGCTCGCGCGAGCGCTGGTCCCGTCAAGACGAGCGTCACCGCTCCGTCCTGCGTCGGTCTGGCCGCGATCGCGCACTCGTACGTGAATCGCGCGCTCGACGTTCGAAACTCCAACGTGATCCAAATGAGCCAGAGCAGGCTGAACGCGAGCGTCGCCCCTCCGAGCGCCAGCGACGCCATGATCGTGAACGCGCCGCTCGTGGGCCGCTCGAGCGCCCAGCCGAGCTCGGCGAGCAGCCGCGCGACGATCACGACCCCGAGCGCCCGCCCGTAGACCGCTGCGAGTTCGGGATGCGCTTCGGGCTGAAGCGCTACGCGCCGCGACCCCAACGCGAAAAGCACTTTGCTGCGCAACGAAAGGCGCCGAAGCAGCACGCCGAGGCGGGCTGCGCGCGCTCCGAAGAACGCGGCGAACAGACCGCTCGCGAGCGCGGCGCCCCACTGCCAGAAGTGCCCTCCTCGTAGCTGAATCGTCGCGAGCGCCCACAGCCACAGGGCGGCGACCGCGGCCAACACGCTCGCCGCGAGCTCGAACCCCGCTCGCTCCTCGCCGGACATCCCGCTCGTGTTGCGGTGCGCGAAGAACAGCTCGAGCGCCTTCGCGAAGCGATCCTGCCACGGCTGCTTGTTCATGGGCGCGTTGCCCGAATGTGTCACAGCCGAGCGCGTCACGCCGCTGCGTCGTCATCGCGACGAATCCGCGAGCGTCGGCGCGGCAGCGAGCTGCCGCGCATTGTGCCTCGCAGACCCGATGGGCGAATGGGCTCGAGCTAGCTCAGCAGGCGTTCTCGCTGCCGCTCGA
>LNFM01013021.1_pt1 | contig 10740 bp, 8 predicted proteins | sample 596031 | NCBI WGS metagenome assembly LNFM01 (sample SAMN04254537, study PRJNA301005) | activated carbon metagenome | isolation source: dual media filters at the Ann Arbor, Michigan drinking water treatment plant | place: USA: Ann Arbor | reverse complement strand
TCGCGCCAGCGCCAGCTGCACCTGCACGCCGCGCTTGCTGCCGATCAGTTCGTGCCACTCGTCGACCACCACCATCTGCAGGCCGGCGAACAGGTCGCGGCAGTCGGGGCGGGTGAGCAGCAGCGACAGGCTCTCGGGCGTGGTGACGAGCGCTTCGGGCAGGCGCTTGCCCTGGCGGGTGCGCTCGGCGCTGTCGGTGTCACCGGTGCGCACGCCGACCTGCCAGTCGAGGCCGAGTTCGTCCAGCGGTGCCGCCAGTGCGCGCGCAGTGTCTGCACTGAGCGCGCGCATCGGCGTGATCCACAGCAGCCGCAAGCCGCCGCCGGCCACCTCGCCGGCAAGCGCGCGATTGAGCAGGCCGAACCACACCGCGTAGGTCTTGCCGGCACCGGTGGTCGCGTGCAGCAGACCCGAGCGGCCGGCGGCGACCTGCGCCCAGACCTCGCGCTGGAAGGCGAATGGGGTCCAGCCATGGGCGGCAAACCAGCCTTCGGCGCTCGGCAGCGACAGTTGTTGCGCCGACCGTGCGCGGCGACGCTGGTCGGCGTCGGCGGCCTCCTTGGTTTGGCGCGCGGCGCGCGTCACGGCGGCGCGCCGCGCGCGCAACTGCGTACCGACGTTCGGGCCTGGCGGCAGGCCGCGGCGTTGCTGCACTTACCTCAGTCCCAGCACAGATCCAGGTTCCTGGCGTAAAAGCGGATCGCGCTCTGGTAGTCGTTGAGCGTCGGGTCGGCGCTCACGTCGCACGCCAGTTCGAGCAGCATCGCGACGGCGGCGTGCGACTCTCCCTGGTTGTACAGCGTCATCGCCAGGAACGCGCGCACCTCGGTCGCTTGCGGATAGCGCGCCAAGCCCTCTTCGAGGATGCGCCGGGCGGCCGCGTAATCGCCCAAGGTCCGATAGGTGCTGCCCAGGCCCACGTGCGCGGCGCGGTACTCGCGCTCGGGCAGGCCCAGGCGCAGCGCCGCCAGGTAGTACGGCACCGCCTCGCGTTCGCGGCCGAGAAAGTCATGCACGCAGGCGGTCTCGAATTGGGTCAGCGCGTCGTCGGGGTGGGAGCGCGCAAGCGCGCATAGTTCGACGCGCGCAGCATCGTGCTCGCCGCGCTGGCGCATCTGGCGGATGTCATCGAGGGTCATGCAGGCAAAGCTAACAAAACGGCCCGCGTTGCGCATCGATTCATTCCGCTGCAGTGCACGAATGCTCCGGGATCGCGCGCAGCGAATTACAGCGCCAAGAAAAAGCCGCCCGCAGGCGGCCTGGGCCGATCCGGCACCCGGTTACTTGACGTTGAGAATCTTCATGGCCTTGGCGAGCGTGTCGACCGATTCCTGATGCTTGCCGGCTTTATGCAGCGTCTCGCCCTCGGCGCGGTACTTCTTGACCTCCGACATCTGCGCTTCGGTCAGCTTGGGGCTCTTGGCGAGCGCCTCGTCGATCTTCTTCATGTCGGCGGGACAGTGGAACGCAAAGGCGCTGCCCGACAGGGCAAGCAGTGCCACGGCAACGGTGGTGCGAAGCTTCATTCGTGTGTCTCCAGATTGAGGGGCCGGTCGGCGTGCCGGTGAGCGACGACTATAGGTCGGCGCGCGTCTGCGCAACACGGTCGACAGGCCAGTTAACACGAAGGCGTTAGCCGGTATTGCGTCAGCGCCGCATGCTGCGTCGCACTGCGCGATCAGGTCGCGGCGGCGAGCAACGCCTGCAACGTTGCCAACGTGTCCGCCTCGTGCAGCGGCTTGTCCTGGCGCCAGTGCAGCATGCGCGGGAAACGCAACGCGATACCGCTCTTGTGCCGAGTGCTGCGCTGGATGCCCTCGAAGCCCAGTTCGAACACCAGCGTCGGCACCAGCGTGCGAACCGGGCCGAACTTCTCCACCGTGGTCTTGCGGATCAGCGCATCGACCTGGCGGATCTCGGCATCGGTCAGCCCCGAATACGCCTTGGCAAACGGCACCAGCACCGGCAGCCCCCGCGCCTGCAACGACGCGGGGCTCTGGCCGGCCGCGATGGCGACCAGCACCTGGTGGGCCTCGTCGGCGAGGGGAGCGCGGTCCCACACGGCGAACGTGTAGTCGGTGTACAGGCTGGCGCGCCGGCCGTGGCCGCGCTGCGCGTAGACGAGCACGCCGTCGACGCGCAACGGATCGATCTTCCACTTCCACCAGGTGCCCGCTTCCTTGGTGCGGCCCACGCCGTAGGCGGCGGCGAGGTGTTTCAGCATCAAGCCTTCCACCTGCCGCTCGCGGCTGGCCTCGCGCAGTACGGCGAGCTCGGTCCAGCTCGCCCCACGCACCCGCGGTGAAAGGCGCAGCGGCCCCGCCGGCAGCGCGCCGAGCAGCGCTTCGAGCCGCGAGCGACGCTGCTCCTGCGGCATCGCGCGCAGGTCAGTGCCCTCTGCCTCGAGCAGGTCGTAGGCGACGAACACGGCCGGCGTCTGCGCGAGCAGCCGCGGCGACACGGTCTTGCGCGTGATGCGCGTCTGCAGCCGCGCAAACGGCGCTGGATGTTCGGCACCTTCGTCCCACACCAGCACCTCGCCGTCGAGCACGGTGCCATCGGGCAGCGCGCCGGCGGCGCGCGCGATCTCCGGGAACCGCTCGGTGATCAGTTCCTCGCCGCGCGACCACAGCCAGGCGAGGCCCGCGCGCTGCACCAGCTGGCCGCGGATGCCGTCGTACTTCCACTCGATCAGCCAGTCATCCGGCGGGCCGAGCGCGGCGTCGAACTGCGCGGGCGCCAGCATCAGCGAATGCGCGAGGAAAAACGGATACGGCGTGCCGCCGGACAGCAGCGCCGGCCCCTGCGCAAGCAGGCCGGTGAAGCGCTCCGGCGTCGGCAGATGCCCGATGTCGGTGTAGCCGATCAGCCGCTGCGCCACCACCTTGGCATCGATGCTCGCGTGCCGGGCCAGCGCACGCGTCACCAGCAGCCGGCTGACGCCGACGCGAAAGCCGCCGCCGATCAGCTTGATCAGCACGAAGCGCTCGGCGGCATCGAGTTCGTCGGCGTAGTCGCTCAGGCGCGCGAGCACCTCGGCGGGCGCCAGGCCGCGCAGCGGCAGCAGGCGCGTCTCGACCCAGTGCGCGAGCCCGAGGTCGGTGGGGCGCGTGGGCGGCGGCAGCAGATTCGCGATGGTCTCGGCCAGATCGCCGACCGCCTGGTAGCTCTCCTCAAACAGCCAGTCGGGCAGGCCGCTGGCGGCCACCGCGAACTCGCGCAGCGCACGCGAGTTGACCACCGCGCGCGGCTTGCCGCCCGCGAGAAAGTAGGTGGCCCAGGCGGCATCGGCCGGCGGCGCCGCCGCAAAGTACGTGACCAGCGCGTCGATCTTGGCGGTGGTCGCTGTGCGGGCGTCGAGGTCTGCGAACAGGGTGGCGAAGCGGCGCATGGGATCAAGCGGTCGGCGGTTGCCAATGGTCACATGCTGCACCCCGGCGGGTGTTGCAGGCGGTGTTCCCGCAGCTCGGCCTCACCGCGCACGCGCGACACGTACGGCAAAGAACCCCGGCGCATCTACAGAGGCCAAGCCAGCGCGAGTGCACATGCCGGTGCTGATGTGGTTGTGGCTGTGGTTGCGGTTGCGTTGCTGTAGCGGTCGCAGACGAAGATGCGGTTGTGGTCATGGTTGGGAAGGATGCGGATGCAGGTGCAGGCGCAACGAGCAGCGAGTACGACACCGCCCATCCAAACCCCCGTGCACGCCTACGCTGCGCTGCCGCGACCGCGCGACCGCGCTCGTGCTTAAATCCGCGCCTTCGCACAAAGCGAATGCACGGAAGCAGTGGAGATGATGCGCATCGGCAGCAGCGGTGCACCTGACAGTATCGACCGGCGCCAGGCGCAGCCGACTCGGCCATCGGCGACGGCTTGGGCGCACAGTTGAGCACCAACACCGGCACGCCCGGCAGCGGCCCGACCGCCAAGCGTGCCGCGTGGCGGACCTCCTTCAGCCAGCTGACCGCTGGCGGCGTCGGATCGATCACCAGTCTCGCGGTCATCCTGACCCTGGGCGTGCTGGCCTACGCGCCGCTGGGCGCCAGCGCCCCTGAAATCGGCATCCCCGCCGCATTCAATGCCGCGGTCCTTGGCGGGCTGACGATGGCGCTGCTCGGACGCTCCGTGCTGCCGACCGCCGGCCCCAGTTCGGCCACCGCACTGATCTTCGCCGCCCTGGTGGTGCGACTGATCGCCGACCCGCAGCTGAGCATTGCCCATCCGCGCGACGTCGCGCTGGTGGTGGCGCTGGGATCGGCCGCGATACTGACCATGGGCGTGCTGCTCGTCGTCTTCGGCCTGTTACGGCTGGGATCGTTGACCCAGTTCGTACCGCAGCCGGTGCTGGCCGGCTTCATGAACAGTGTGGCGATCTTGATCCTGCTTGCGCAGGTGCCCATGCTGGCCGGCATCTCGCGCCAAGCCTGGCACGACGAGGGTCTGCGGGCCCTCGCCCACCTGCAGCCAGCCACGCTGGCGCTCGGTGCACTGACCGCCGCCATCGTGTGGCTGGTGGCGCGGCGCTGGCCGCGCGCACCGGCCACGCTGATCGCGTTGGCCGCCGGCAGCCTTGTCTTCCTCTGGGTGCGGCAGGCGCTGCCCGACGTCGCGCTCGGCCCGCAGACCGGCGCGCTGCCGATCGTGCCGCCGCTGCCCGATGCGCTGCGCCCGCTGCTAAGCGACCAGCCATTGCTGCTGCGGCACCTGGGCGCCGTGCTGTCGACGGGTCTGCTGCTCGCCCTCATCGGCGCGCTCGAGTCCGTGCTCAGTGCGCGCTCGGTCGACCAGATGCTCAACCTGCGGCACGACCCCAACCGCGAGTTGATCGCGCTGGGCGGCGCCAACCTCGTGTCGGCCGTGATCGGCGGCATTCCGCTGGTGTACCTGCGCGCCCGGGCACAGGCGACGCTCGCCGCCGGCGGCCGCAGCCGACTGGCAGCTATCGGTGGCTGCGCAGCGCTCGGCCTCGTTTTCTTCGGCGGCGGACCGGCACTCGCCTGGCTGCCCCTGACGGTACTGGCCGGCGTGATGGTGACGGTCGCCGTCGGCCTGATGGACCGTTGGTCGGGCCAACTGCTGCGGCAGTGGTTGCAAGGCGCACGAACCCCCGAGGCCATGCAGAGCATCGCGATGGTCATCGCGGTATGCGTGGTGACGCTGCTGCTCGGCTTCGTCGCCGGCGTGGCACTGGGGATCGTGCTGTCGATGGCCGGTTTTGTGCGCAGCATGAACCGAACGCTGGTGCGCGGCCACTACAGCGGTGCGCAGCGCCCGTCGCGGCGCGTGTACCCGGCAACGCAGGAGGCCGTGCTGCAGGCGGCGCGGCGCGGCATCACCGTTCTCGAACTGGAGGGCGCCCTGTTCTTCGGCAGCGTGGAAAGGCTCGCAGACGAAGTCGATCGGCTGCAGCCGGCACCCGCACACCTGATCCTCGACTTCAAGCGCGTCACTGCGATCGACGCCACGGGCGGCTTGATGCTCGAAAAGCTGTCGCTGCGCCTGGCTGCCAGCGGCATCGAGCTGACCCTCGCCGGGGTCAGCCCGCGCAACCGGCACGGTCAGGCATTGCGCAGCCACGGCACCCACGTCGGCGAACCGGACACCCCGTGGGCCGCCGACGTCGACCGCGCGCTCGAACGCGCCGAACTGGCGCTGCTGGCGCAGGCCGGCTGTCCGCTGGAGCACGCCGCGGTGGCGCTCGAAAGCTGCCCGCTGCTGGCCGGCATGGACGCGGCACAGGCCGCGCGCCTGCGCGAGGTGTTGGTGCGCATCACGCTGGCCCCCGGTGAGCGTCTGTTCGCGCAAGGGGATCCGGGCGATGCGCTGTACCTGCTGACCGAAGGCTCGATCAGCGTGGTGGGCGGCGGCCCATCGGACGGCGCGCCGCGCATGCGTTTCCTGAGCTTCTCGCCCGGCATGACATTCGGCGAACTGGCGCTGCTCGACGGCGCCGGTCGCAGCGCCGACGCGGTTGCCGACACCGACGCCGTGCTGTACGCGCTCAAGCGCGAGGCGCTGGCCGCGCTCGATGCAGCCGACCCGGCGCTGACCGTGCGGCTGTATCGCAACCTGGCGCATCACTTGTCGGAACGGCTGCGCAATGCAGCGGGAGCGTGGCAGGGCGACGCGATGTGACGGAAGTGGCCTTCAGCGCAGCACGCTGGCGAAGTGCGTTGATGAAGCTTCAGCTGTTCAGTCGCCCCCTGTCGCTTGGCACGAGCCCGACTCGAGAGTAGACGTCTTCGTCATCGCGCCGCTTCATGGCGGCGGGCAGATCGTCCGTAGCGGCCGGGCATTGCCCGCCGGTGGACGTATCAGCGCGCGCGATCGTCGCCCCTGATAATTGCGCTTGGCAGTCGAGGAGGCATCGATGCAGCGACGGGGGCTGGTGATCGGACTGCTGACGGCAGGCGCGGTGCTCGTCGTCGTGCTGCTGTTGCGGCAGCCGGCGTCGACACCCGGGGCGCAACGCGCCACCGTGCCCACGGCGGCGGCAACGCTGCCTGATCCGCCCGCATTGCCGGCGCCGACCGCAGCGTTGCCGTCACGCACCGGCACGCGCGAACTGTGCGGATGGGGCCGCTTCGAGTTGACCCCGTCGATGACTGGCCTGCCCGTTCCAGTGCAACAGGCGACCGACCAGGCACTGCGGCAGGTGGCAGCGTCCTTGATTGCGGGCGATCCGCGCAGCATGGCGCGCGGACTGGCGCTGCGAGCCGCGCTCGACTACCACGGCGACCCACAGCTCCAGGGCAAGGTCGATACGGTGGCGATGGCCCTCCAGCGCGCTGCCGCGCGCAGCGCCGCTGATCGACAGGCGCTGGCCAAGCTCGCATTGGGAACGAACGACGTCGAGGTTTACAAGACCGCTTATCTGACTTGCATGCCCGATCCCACGATCAGCGCCTGTGCGCAGCTGAACGCCGCCGAGTGGGGACGCCGCGATCCGACCGATGGCCTGGCCTGGCTGTTCGCGGCGCAGGAAGCGCACAACGCCAAGGATCTTGCCGCCCGCGACGAAGCGTTCTACCGGCTGTCTCAGGCCAGCCGCATGAGCGGTGCCTGGCAGACCATCTCGGCCCACGCGAGCGACCCGTTTCTGTCGACGCTGCCGACGTCGACCCGCATCGGTGCGGTGCTGTCGCTGATGCTGTTGCAGGCGAGTCAGCCTATGCCCAGCTACGGCGCTGCAATGGACTACTGCCACAAGGACGTCGCCAACGACCCGGTGCGCCGGGAGAAGTGCAGTGCACTGGCAACCGCGCTGACGACGCACGAGACGACAATGATCGGTCCAGCGATCGGACTCGCCATCGCCAATCGCGTGGGCTGGCCTGCCGCGCGTCTCGATGCGCTGCGCGACGAGCGCGACGCGTTCAACCTCATCTCGAACGACAACACCTTGGCCCTCCTCGACGACCCGACCAGCTGCCATGGCTTCGCCGCCTTCAACCGTTTTGTCGAGGCACACGGGCGACTCGGTGAGCTCGCGCTGTTGCGCGAACGGATTCGCGAGTCAGGCGAACCTGTGTCCGTGCTGGCGCAGCGCTGGAGAGCGCGTGAGGCCGCCGCGCGCGACGCCGCGAAGTCAGCCGTGCAAAGCGCGCCGGCCGAGCAAGCGCGCTGACCGCGATCATCAGCCAGGGCTTGCCGCGGCACCGCCCACAAGCCGCAGCGCGCACCGCGCTCAGCTCTCCGCCACCGCCTCTGCCGCATCTTCGTGCGACCGCCGAACTCGGTGTCGAATGCGTCCGCCTGCAAGCCGCGCTCGCGCAGCCAGCGCACCGTCGAGGCGGGTATCCGAAGACCATACCGTGACCCTGCTCGACGATCCGACCAACTGCAGACGCTTGGTCGCTCTCAACCGTTGTCAGGCGGCACAATCGTCACCTTCGTGCCCGCCAACGCCAGATTGAACACTCCCTATCCCAGGCATTCGACTCGTGCGCGGACACGCGCCCGACTGGCTGCCAAAGCCATGGGTTCGTTGTTGCTGGGTGCCACGGCCGTTGTGGGTGCGGTGCTGCTCTTTCGACAGGGCTTGCTGCCGCTGATCGACACCGTGTTCCATCCCACAGCGCAGTGGCTCAGCGCAATCAGGCGTGTCGGCATTCTGTTCGCTGCTGTGTCGGCCTACTGGGTCTATGTGCGCTGGCATGAAAAGCGGGAAGTGACCGAGCTGCGCCTACTGCCGGTCCGCACGGTCCTCGGTGCCACGAGCGGTGCAATCCTGGTGGCACTCCCGATGACCGCACTCTTCGCATTCGGCGCCTACGAGAAGGTGCTCTTTCGTGGCTTTGCGCCGGCACTGGTAGGGGTGGCCGGACTGATCGGCGTCGCAGCTGTTCTGGAGGAACTTGTCTACCGCTGCCTGTTGTTTCGGTTACTGGAGCGAGCAACAGGAACGATGGTGGCGCTGGGAATACAGGCAGTCGTGTTTGCCGTCATGCACCTGGCCAATGTCGACCGAGGCACGACCTGGGATGTCGCCGCGACGCTGGTGTCGGTGACCCTGCTTGGCTTGCTGTGGGCCGGGATGTTCGTACTGACGCGCAACCTCTGGGTGGTCGCGGCGAATCACGCAGCATGGAACTTCACCATCGTGCTCAGCGGTGTGCCGCTCTCAGGCATCGATGACTGGAAACTCTTGGCACCGATCGAGAGCCGCTACGCCGGTCCCGATTGGTTGACCGGGGGGATGTTCGGCCCGGAAAACTCGTTGTTGGTCATGTTGTTTGTCGCGCTAGCACTGCGACGGGTGCTGCGCTCGGCGCTGCGCAGCGGCTCCATCATTTCGTCGCCGACGTAGGCCAGCGCCAGACTCAAGGGTTGGTTCCCATCTCCGGCTCAGCTCACAAGGATCCGCGCCACGCCCATGCGCACAGCGCATGGCGCAACGACACGCTCAGCCTGGTACCTGGGCCTGCGCCGCGTCTTCGTGCTCATCCCCGAACTCGGTGTCGAACGCGTCCGCCTGCAAGCCGCGCTCGCGCAGCCAGCGCACCATCACCGGCACGTAGCCGTGGGTGACGATCACCCGCTGCGCGCCGGTGGCGGCGATCGCCTGCTGCAGCCCGGGCCAGTCGGCGTGGTCGCTCAGCACGAAGCCGCGATCGAGCGCGCGGCGTCGGCGCGCGCCGCGCAGCTGCATCCAGCCGGAGGCGAACGCGTCCGAGTAGTCGCCGAAGCGCTTCATCCACGGCGAGCCGGCGGCCGACGGCGGCGCCAGCACCAGCGCGCGCGCCAGCTGCGCCTTGTCGGTGACATCGGACACCCGCTGCGTGGCCGGCAGTGTCACGCCGCTGGCCCGATAGGCGGCATTCAGTGGCTCGACCGCACCGTGCACCACGATCGGCCCGATGCTGGCATCGACACCGGCGAGGATTCGCTGGGCCTTGCCGAAGGCATAGCAGAACAGCACGCTGGTACGGCCGGCAGCCGCGTTGGCGGCCCACCAGGCGCTGATGGCGGCGAACACCTCGGCCGGCGGCGCCCAGCGATAGATCGGCAGGCCGAAGGTGCTCTCGCTGATGAACACGTCGCAGCGCAAGGGCTCGAAGGGCGCGCAGGTGGGATCGGGCTGCAGCTTGTAGTCGCCCGACGCCACCCAGACGCGCCCCGCATGCTCGATGCGGACCTGCGCGGAGCCGAGCACATGGCCGGCCGGGTGCAGCGATACCCGCACGCCGTTGATCGTCACCGCCTCGCCATAGGCAACGGTCTGCAGAGCGATGTCGCCCAGCCGCGTGCGCAACACATGCGCGGCCGCCGCCGCGGCCAGATAGTGCATATGGCCGCCGCGCGCATGGTCGGCGTGCGCATGGGTGATCACCGCCCGCGCCACCGGCCGCCACGGATCGATGAAAAAATCACCCGCCGGGCAGTACAGCCCCTGCGGCCGCTGGATCACCAGATCGTCGGTCATCGTCCCGTCACGCTGCGGACATAAGGTTCAAGGCGCAGGGATTCTGGTCGATACCAGAACAACAAAAACAACAAGAAAGGAGCCTGCATGAAACCGTTGATGCTCTTCATCGGCCTGGTCATCTTCATCGGCGTGCTGGTCATCGCCGCCCGAGGTCGCAAACAGGCAGGCGGCCGCTTCATCGACGATTTCAAGTTCCCCGTCGGCGTGCGCGAGCGCGTGCGCAAACGGTACCCGCAGCTCACCGACGCGCAGCTCGAGCGCGTGATGCTCGGCCTGACCACCTGGTTCCAGCTGAGCAACACCGCCGGGCGCGCGGCGCTGTCAATGCCGTCGCAGGCGGTCGATGCGGCCTGGCACGAGTTCATCCTGTTCACCCGCAACTACAGCAGCTTCTGCAGCCACGCGCTGGGTCGCTTCCTGCACCATACCCCGGCCGAGGCGATGCGCACGCCGACCGAGGCGCACGAGGGCATCCGCCGTGCCTGGCGCCTGAGTTGCGCCCGCGAAGGCATCGATCCGCGCACGCCGTCCCGGCTGCCACTGCTGTTTGCGCTCGACGCCGATCTGGGCATCGCCGACGGATTTCGCTACGCGCTCGACTGCGGCGGCATGATGGCGCAGCGGCACGCCGATGGCACCACCTACTGCGCCTCGCACATCGGCTGCGGGTCCGGTGGCGGAGATGGTGGATGCAGCAGTGACAGCGGGTGCAGCAGTGGCTGCGGCGGGGGCGGCGGCGACTGAGTTATCGAGCTGGGGCTCAAGTTGGATAGAGACACTGGGTTCCCGCTTTCGCGGGAACGACAGGCCCTCCA
>LNFM01013020.1_pt1 | contig 10741 bp, 12 predicted proteins | sample 596031 | NCBI WGS metagenome assembly LNFM01 (sample SAMN04254537, study PRJNA301005) | activated carbon metagenome | isolation source: dual media filters at the Ann Arbor, Michigan drinking water treatment plant | place: USA: Ann Arbor | reverse complement strand
AGAAAAACATGGCAAGAATGAAATTCATCTGTGATGCAGAGCGCTGCATCGAATGCAACGGTTGCGTGACCGCCTGCAAGAACGAACACGAGGTGCCCTGGGGTGTGAACCGCCGTCGCGTGGTCACCCTCAACGACGGTGTGCCCGGCGAAAAATCCATCTCGGTGGCTTGCATGCATTGCAGCGATGCACCCTGCATGGCCGTGTGCCCGGTGAACTGCTTCTACCGCACCGACGAAGGTGTGGTGTTGCACGACAAGGACGTGTGCATTGGCTGCGGCTACTGCTCGTACGCCTGCCCATTCGGCGCACCGCAGTTCCCGTCGCAAGGCACTTTCGGCGTGCGCGGCAAGATGGACAAGTGCACCTTCTGCGCCGGCGGCCCTGAGGCCCACGGCAGTCAGGACGAGTTCGAGAAGTACGGCCGTAACCGCCTGGCCGAAGGCAAGCTGCCGGCGTGCGCCGAGATGTGCTCGACCAAAGCCTTGCTCGCCGGTGACGGCGACGTGGTCGCCGACATTTTCCGCAACCGCGTGTTGCAGCGCGGCAAGGGTGCAGAAGTCTGGGGCTGGGGCACCGCCTACGGCACCGCGCAAGGGACCAAGTCATGAGCCAGCGCTTCATCCTCACCATCGCAGCCGCGGCGTTGACCATGGGCCTGGCGGCCTGCGGCGACCAGCCACAGGAAATGAACAGCGCTGGCGTCAAGCAGGACGGCGCGCCTTACACCGGCGTGGGCAAGAGCCAGTATGTTCAGAGCGGCTGGAGCACCGGCGACAAGACGAGCTGGGAGCAGCAGCTGAAGGCGCGTGCCCAGTACGGCCAGAACGACTACACCCGCATGTCCAAGTGACGAGGAACGCTGTATGCAACGGTTTTTGACCGCTGGCTTGCGCCAGCTGGCATCGCCCCTCCTGGCTGCCGCACTGTTGGCTCTGAGCGCAGGCATGGCTCAGGCCCAAGCCCCTGCAAAGCCGGTGGCGCAGGACGATCCGGCCCCCCCGGCCGTGACCGCACCCGCAGCCACTCAGCAGGGCGGCATCAAGAGTGCCAACATCTTCGAGATCGCTCCCGACGCGTCTACCGACCCCAAGTACAGCGAGCAGACCAACGCCGAGCGCGGCAAGGCCCAGCCCGGCAACAACGCGCCCATGTGGCGCGACGTGGGCAAGGGTGTGACGGGCTATTCGAGCCTGCCGTACCCCGAGTCCGGCAACATGATCCAGGGCTTTGTCCAGTACCCCGGCTCCAGCCTCACCAACGCCGGTGAAGCCTGGCGCCAGGTGCGCAACAACTGGATCATTCCGTACGGTGGTTCTTTGTTGCTGATCGCTGTGGTCGCGCTCGCCTTGTTCTACTTCGGCAAGGGCACGATCAAGCTGCATGGCAGCGAGACCGGCCGTGTCATCGAGCGTTTCACCTATGTGGAGCGTGCAGCCCACTGGGTCAACGCGATCACGTTTGTGGTGCTGGCCGTCTCGGGCATCGTCATGGCGTTCGGCAAGTTCTTCCTGTTGCCGGTGATGGGCGCCACCTTGTTTGGCTGGCTGAGCTATGCACTGAAAAACATGCACAACTTCGCCGGCCCGCTGTTCGCCGTGTCGCTGGTGGTGGTGTTCTTCACCTTCCTCAAGGACAACTGGCCGAGCAAGGAAGACTTTGCCTGGATCATGAAGGCCGGTGGTCTGTTCGGTGGCTCGGAAGTGCCCTCGCATCGCTTCAACGCAGGCGAGAAGGTTGTGTTCTGGGGCGGCGTTTTCTTCCTCGGCCTGATCGTGGTGGGTTCCGGCGTGTTCCTCGACAAGATCGTGCCGGCGGTGGAGTACACCCGCGCCAACATGCAAGTCGCTCACATGATCCACGGAGTCGCCACGGTTTTGATGATGGCCATGTTCCTGGGCCACATCTACATGGGCACCATCGGCATGGAAGGCGCCTACAAGGCCATGAAGACAGGTTATGTGGACGAGACCTGGGCCAAGGAGCACCACGAACTCTGGTACGACGACATCAAGGCTGGAAAGATTCCTGCACACCGCACGGCAGCCGCCGCGGCGGCCAGCGATGCGCCGCGTGCCGCCTGAGCGTCCCTCCCATTCTCCGAGACAAGGAATTCCCATGAAACGCAGCCTTCTGTGCCTCTCGATGCTGCTGGCCACGTCCGTGTTTGCCAAGCTGCCCGCCCCCGTGTTGACCGACGAAGCCAAGGCCAAGGCCGAGGAAGCCAAGGCCAAAACCGCCTGGGCCGCCAAGGTCGACGGCTACAAACTCTGCCTGTCCATGGATCGCGCAGCCGGCAACTACTTCAAAACCGCCGCGTCCACCGGCAAGTCCGTCAAGCCGGCTGCGGCTCTGCCGGCCTGTGCCGACCCGGGCCCGTTCACTTACGTAGCGGCTGCCGCCACGGCAGTGGCCAAGCCGGTTGAAGCGGCGGGCGCCCACTCGCCATCGACAACGGCGGCCAGCCCGCCCAGTGGCAAGTCGCCTGCTGCTGCCACCACCGGCAAGTGATCGGCGGCGACGCCGCCCATTGCCGGTTCGCCTGCATATGAAAGGGCCGCACCTTCGGGTGCCGGCCCTTTGACTTTGTCGCCATCGAACTTGCTGTAGTCTGCTCTCATGCCTTTGCCCCAACTCACCCAGGCCCGTGCACCACTGACCCGCGAAATCGAGGTCATGAACCAGTTTGGTGAGCGTGAGTCCATCTTCATTCCTGCCGAGCGCGATCTCACGGTGTATGTGGACAAGCGCGAACTGGTGACGCTCATGACGCTGGGCGCGCACCCCGAGTGGCTGGTGTTGGGGTACCTGCTCAACCAGCGTCTTATCGCATCTGTGGACGAGATCGAGTCCATCACTGTGGACTGGGACGTGGGGGCAGCGTCTGTCAAGACCCGGCACGGCATCGACCACATTGAAGAGCGCACCTCCAAACGCGTGGTCACCACCGGCTGCGGCCAGGGCAGTGTGTTCGGCAACCTCATGGACGAGATCGACAGCATCCAGTTGCCGGCCAGCATGGTCCTGCGCCAGTCGCAGCTCTATGCCATCGTCAACGCGATCCGGCTCAAGGAGAGCACCTACAAGTCGGCCGGCTCGGTGCATGCGTGTGCACTGTTCCTCGGTGAAGACCTGCAGTTGTTTGTCGAAGACGTGGGCCGCCACAACGCAGTGGACACCATTGCAGGATGGATGCCGCTACAAGCCGATCTGCCCGCAGGCGACAAGATCTTCTACACGACTGGCCGCTTGACGAGCGAGATGGTCATCAAGTCGGCCCAGATGGGTGTGGCTGTGGTGGTCTCGCGCAGCGGCATCACGCAGATGGGGCTGGACGTGGCGCAGCGCGTGGGCCTGTGCGCCATTGGCCGGGCCACCAACAAACACTTTCTCTGCTACACGCACCCGGAGCGACTGGTGCTCGATGCCGTGCCACCGCCGGCACCGATCGCGCGGGAGCGGGTGGCCACGCCCTCCTGACCGTCCTCACGCGGCGTGTGCCCGGGGTTCAGGCATAAACTCGGTCCACTTTTTTGCCGAGAGAAACCCCATGAGCCGAGACGTTCACGTCATTGACCACCCCCTGGTGCAGCACAAGCTCACGCTGATGCGCCGCAAGGACACCAGCACCAAAAGCTTTCGCGAACTCGTGCACGAGCTCAGCGCCCTGCTGGCCTACGAGATCACGCGGGACATGCCGATGCAGGAGATCGAGATCGAGACCCCGCTGGAGAAGATGACCTCGCGCGTCATCGACGGCAAGAAGGTCGTGCTCGCCTCCATCCTGCGGGCCGGCAACGGCTTTCTCGATGGCATGCTGCAGGTGATTCCGGGTGCGCGCGTGGGCCACATCGGCCTCTACCGCGATCCGGCCACGCTGAAGGCGGTGGAGTACTACTTCAAGATGCCGCAAGACATGCAAGAGCGCGACGTGATCGTGCTTGATCCCATGCTGGCCACCGGCAATTCGGCCGTGGCCGCTGTGGACCGGCTGAAAAAGACAGGCCCGCGCTCGATCCGTTTTGTGTGTCTGGTCACCTGCCCCGAAGGCATCAAGACCTTCCATGATGCGCACCCCGATGTGCCGATCTACACACCGGCGGTGGACCGAGGTCTGAACGAACACGGCTACATCGTTCCAGGGCTCGGCGACGCTGGCGACCGAATTTTTGGAACGAAGTAGAGCTCCCCTCGCGCCGCGCCTGCGGCGCGTCACCCTTCAGGGGCAACGCCTGCGGTCTGGCAAAGCCAGTCCTGCGGCGTTCTGAACCAATGCACTTCGCGCCGGTCCGATGTGTGGCTTTTGTTGATGCGATAAGGTCCTGCGAATGAGTACACCCATCACTTCCCTGCCCATCCGTTTCTGGACCTTGGGCTGGTCTTCCCTGGTCCGCGACTGGCGCGCAGGGGAGCTGCGGCTGCTGATGCTGGCAGTGACGCTGGCGGTGGCGGCCCTGTCGGCGGTGGGCTTTTTTGCCGACCGGTTGCAGGGAGGCCTCTCGCGTGATGCGCGTGCGCTCATCGGGGGCGACGTTGTGATCAGCAGCGACACCACGCCACCCCCTGCGTTTGAGCAGCAGGCACGCGAGCTCGGCCTCACCGTGGTGCAGACCCTGAACTTTCCCACCATGGGCCGCGCCCGGGAAGAAGAGGGCGGGAGCGCCCGGCTGGTGGCCTTGAAGTCCGTGGGCGAGGGTTACCCGCTGCGCGGCAGCCTGCGCGTGGCCGAGACGCCTACCGCCCCCGATGCCCCCACGCGCGAGATCCCCGCGCCCGGCACCGCCTGGGTCGACGCCGCGCTGCTGGTGAGCCTGAACCTGCAAATGGGCCAGCCGCTGCTGCTGGGCGACTCGTCGCTCACCATTGCCAGGGTGATCGTGGTCGAGCCCGACCGGGGAGCCGGCTTCATGAGCTTTGCGCCACGCGTGATGATCAACAACGCCGACCTCCCAGCCACCGGCCTGGTGCAGCCCGCCAGCCGTCTCAACTACCGGCTCGCTGTGGTCGGCGACGAAGCCCGCGTGGCGCGTTTCAACCAGTGGGCACAGGCCGAGGTGGCCAAGCCCGGCGTGCGCGGCATCCGGCTGGAGTCGCTCGAAGGTGGGCGTCCCGAGATGCAGCAGACGCTGGAGCGCGCCGAAAAATTCCTCAACCTGGTGGCGCTGCTGGCCGCGCTCTTGTGCGCTGTGGCCGTGGCCATCGCCGCGCGCGGCTTTGCACAGCGCCACCTGGACGACTGCGCCATGCTGCGCGTGCTCGGCCTCTCGCAAGGCACCATGGCGCGCGCTTACACGCTGGAGTTCGCGCTGGTGGGCCTGTTCGCCAGCGCGCTGGGTGTCGCCATCGGCTACGCGGTGCACCACGTGTTTGTGGTGCTACTCGCGGGTCTGGTCGAAGCCAGCCTGCCGCCGCCCGGCATGACGCCAGTGCTGCTCGGCCTGGGCATGGGACTCACGCTCATGATGGCCTTTGGCCTGCCCCCGGTGCTGCAGCTGGCCAAGGTGCCACCGCTGCGCGTGATCCGCCGCGACGTGGGCCAGCTCAAGCCCGCCACGCTGGCCGTGCTGGCGCTCGGCATGGCCGGTTTTGCTGCATTGTTGCTGGCCGCCAGCCGCGATTTGTTGTTGGGCGGCATTGCGGTGGGTGGTTTTGCGGCTGCTGTGCTTTTGTTCGCTGCCGCGAGCTACGCCGCCGTGCGCCTGCTGCGCGCCAGCGTGAACGAAGCCACCGCACCGCGTGCACTCGTGATGGCCACGCGCCAGCTCTCGGCCCGCCCGGCCTACGCGGTGGTGCAGATCAGCGCGCTCTCGGTTGGCCTGCTCGCGCTGGTGTTGCTGGTGCTGCTGCGCACCGACCTCATCGCCAGCTGGCGCAACGCCACCCCGCCCGATGCGCCCAACCGGTTCGTGATCAATGTGCAGCCCGAACAAGGCACCGAGTTCCAGCAGGCGCTGCGCACCGCCGGCGTGGAGCGCTTCGACTGGTACCCGATGATCCGGGGCCGTCTGGTCAGCATCAACGGAGCGGCGGTGAAGCCCGAGGACTACACCGACGACCGCGCCGCCCGCCTGGTGGACCGCGAATTCAACCTCTCCAACACCGCCACCTTGCCCGACAACAACCCCGTGGTGGCCGGCCGCTGGACCGACAACGAGGCCGATGCCCTGAGCGTGGAAGAAGGTCTGGCCGAAACACTGGGTCTCAAGCTCGGCGACCGGCTGGGCTTCGACATCGGCGGGCAGCTGACCGAAGGCCGCATCACCAGCCTGCGCAAGGTGGATTGGGGTTCGATGCGGGTCAACTTCTTTGTGGTGTTTCCGGTGGCCGACGTGCCCAACGTGCCGGTGAGCTTCATCAGCGCTTTCCGCGCACCCGATGGCGCGAGCGCCGCCGGCGCCAGCTTCGACAACACACTGGTGCGCCAGTTTCCCAACATCACCAACGTCGACATGAGCCAGACCATCGCGCAGGTGCAGCGCGTGCTGGGGCAGGTCATCAGCGCGGTGGAGTTTCTGTTTGCTTTCACGCTCGCCGCCGGCCTGGTGGTGCTGCTCGCTGCCATCACCGCCACACGCGGTGAACGCGAGCGTGAGTTCGCCATCCTGCGCGCGGTGGGTGCGGGTTCCAAGCTGCTGCGTCAGGTGCAGCGCATCGAGCTGCTGGGTGTGGGCCTGCTCGCCGGTTTCCTCGCATCCAGCGTGGCGGTGGCCGTGGGCTGGGCGCTGGCTCGCTATGTGTTCCAGTTCTCATGGACCGCCTCGCCTTGGGTACCACTGGGCGGCGCGCTGGCGGGAGCCGTGCTGGCGCTGTTGGCCGGCTGGTGGGGGCTGCGCAGCGTGTTGCGCACCCCCGTGGTGGAAACCTTGCGCAAGGCTGCGGCATGACAACCGACATTCAAGAACCCGCGCCGTTCGCCACGCCGTTCGAATGGATCGGTGGCGAAGAAAAAGTGCGCGCCCTGGTCGACCGCTTCTACGACCTCATGGACATCGAGCCCGGCTACGCCGAGTTGCGCGCCGCTCACGGCAACACGCTGGAAGACGCTCGACAGAAGCTGTTCTGGTTCCTCTGCGGCTGGCTCGGCGGCCCGCAGCACTACACCGAACAATTCGGTCACCCCCGCCTGCGCATGCGCCACATGCCATTTTCCATCGGCGTGCAGGAGCGCGACCAGTGGCTGGCCTGCATGGACCAGGCGATGGGTGAGACGGGCGTGGACGCGGTGCTGCGCGCGCGTCTGAAGACGAGTTTTTTTCAGACGGCGGACTGGATGCGGAATTCGCCGGGGTAGGTCTTTCGGCGGATTTCAGCCAGGAACCGACCTTGATTGGGAGGGAAATCAGATGTCGTTGACCATCCTGTTGCGATGCGTTGACCTTGAGTCAACCAGAAACTTCTACCAGTCGGTTCTTGGATTTGACAGCGCGGTCACTCCGGGGAACACACTGACCGTCAGCAAGCATGGCGCGCGCCTGGTCTTCACGTCGCAGGATTTGTGGGCGCTTGAGCCCCGCCTGTCGGGGACGATTTACATCACGGTCGTCGATGTCGAAGCTTGTTTTGCAGCGATCAAGGACAGCGTTACGGTAGCGTGGGCGCTGCAGGAAATGCCCTACGGAAGCCGCGAATTTGCCATCGTGGACTGCAATGGCTACCTGATTGCCTTTCAGCAAGAGGACCCGGGCCGTCGTTGAAACTTCTGACTTGGGCTCACAGTCGTCTCTCACGCCGACCGCAACAACACCACCAACGCCCCGGCCCCACCGTCGGCCGGCCTTGCCTGCACAAACGCCATCACCTCGTTTTTCTGCACCAGCCAGCGCAGGACGCGGTTCTTGAGTACCGGCACGCGCCCGGGTGAGCCCAGGCCTTTGCCGTGCACCACGCGCACGCACCGCAGGCCTTGCTGGTGGGCTTCGCGGATGAAACGGCTCAGGGCCTCGCGGGCTTCATCGGTGCGCAGGCCGTGCAGGTCGATCTGACGCTGGATGCTCCAGCTGCCTTCGCGCAGCTTGCGCATCACGTCCGGCCCCAGGCCCGGGCAGCGGTAGCTCAGCATGTCGTCGGTGTGCAGCAGGGTTTCGATGTCGAAGTCGTCGGACAGCGCCTCGCGCATGACCGAGGCCTCATCCAGCTGGCGCTGCACGGGTAGGGGCTCCACCGGCACCGGGCGCGGCTCGATGCGGCCCGGGTTGGCAATGGGTTGCACCGGTCCCACAGCGGTAGCAAACAGTCGGTGCTCGCGTTCGCGTCGCAGTTCGGCCTGACGCTCGGCTTCGCGCACGATGGCCTCGGCCGCCGCGCGTTCGGCCATGGCGCGTTTGAGCGCTTTCAGGTCCGCCAGCGTGTTGACTTTCATGGCGCGATTGTGACGGAGCTATCAAGCCCGCCACGGGGTGCCTGCCATCAACCTTACCGGGTCAGATCAGGCCCGACTCGGCCATGGAAGTTGCGCGATCGCGTGTGACGATGAAATGGTCGAGCACACGCACGTCCACCAATGCCAACGCGGCGCGCAATGTGCCGGTGAGGTCGATATCGGCACGCGAGGGCTCGGCGACACCGCTGGGGTGGTTGTGTGCCAACACCACCGCAGAGGCATGGTGGTGCAGCGCGCGCAGCACGATCTCACGGGGGTACACGCTGGCTTGTGTGAGCGTGCCTCGAAACAGCTCTTCCAGGGCAATCAGGCGGTTCTGACTGTCGAGGAACATCACGGCAAACACCTCGTGCTGCCGCGCGCCCAGTTGCAACTGCAGGTACTCGCGCACCGCCTGAGGGTTTTCGAACAGGGTCTTGTGCTGCAACTCCTGCGCCAGAGCGCGGCGCGCCAGCTCCAGCACCGCCACCACCTCGGCGCGCTTCGCTGGCCCCAGCCCCTTGACGGTCTTGAGCGCGTCGGCCCCGGTATGCAACAAGCCACCAATGCCGCCGAAGCGGTCGAGCAGCTCCTGAGCGAGTTGCAGCACGTGTTTGCCAGCGATACCGGTTCGCAGCAGCAGGGCCAGCAGCTCGCCGTCGCTTAGCGCACCAGGACCGCGCGCAAGCAGCTTTTCGCGCGGCCGGGAATCGCTGGGCAGACTCTTCAGCCCGGGCGTGACAAGGCCATCCATGTGTATTTCTCCCTGATCAGACGTGGTTTTTACAATAGGGGCCTGTGTCGGCCTGATGCCGTCCTTTTCGCACACTTCGTTCAGGGATACTCCCCACGCCATGCCCCACGTCCAAGAAGCCTCCTTCCTCACCCTGCACTACCGCATGTCTGGTCCGCAGGGGCAGGTGATCATCGACACCTTTGCCGGCAAACCCGCCACACTGAGCCTGGGCACGGGTGAGCTCTCGCCCGCGATCGAACAGCGGCTGATGGGACTCGAGGAAGGCTCCCACACGGTCATCGAGCTGGCAGCGGGTGAGGCCTTTGGCGATCGTCAGCCCGAGATGGTGCAGTGGGTGGCGCGCAAGCTGCTCAGCGAGCTGGGCGACCCGCATGAGCAGTACGCCACCGGTGACGTGGTGCAGTTCCCCACGCCCGACGGGCTGGGCACCTATGCGGGTGCGGCGTTGCAGGTGCGCGAAGACGGGGCCGTGCTGTTCGACTTCAACCATCCGCTCGCCGGTCAGCCGGTGCGGTTCGAGGTGCAACTGATCGGGGTGCTGTGATGCCGATGTCCCAAGAGATTGTTCTCGCCGAACCACGCGGCTTCTGTGCCGGTGTGGACCGCGCCATTGAAATCGTCGAACGTGCGCTCACCAAGTTCGGCCGGCCGATCTATGTTCGCCACGAGATCGTGCACAACACCTATGTGGTCAACGACCTCAAGGCCAAGGGCGCGATCTTCATTGAGGAACTGTCCGATGTGCCGGCTGGCGCCACGCTGGTGTTTTCGGCCCACGGCGTGAGCAAGGCCATTCAGGACGAAGCGAAACAGCGCGGCTTCAACATCTTCGACGCCACTTGCCCACTGGTCACCAAGGTGCACGTGGAAGTGGCCAAGCTGCACCGCGAGGGCTTCGAGTTCATCATGATCGGCCACAAGGGTCACCCCGAGGTGGAGGGCACCATGGGGCAGCTGGAGAGCGGCATTCACCTGGTGGAAGACGTGGCCGACGTGGCGCGTGTGTCGCCCGAGCAAACGTCCAAGCTCGCGGTGGTGACGCAGACCACGCTGTCGGTGGACGACGCGGCCGAGATCCTCAATGCCGTGAAGGCGCGCTTTCCACAGGTGCGCGAACCCAAGCAGCAAGACATTTGCTACGCCACGCAGAACCGGCAGGACGCCGTGAAGCTGCTGAGCCCGCAGGTCGACATCGTGATCGTGGTGGGTAGTCCCACCAGCTCCAACAGCAACCGCCTGCGCGAGGTCGCCATCAAGCTTGGCACGGTGAGCCATATGGTGGACAGCGCTGACGAACTGAAGGCCGAGTGGTTCGAAGGCAAGCGCCGTGTGGGCCTGACCGCGGGCGCCTCGGCGCCTGAGATCCTGGTGCGCCAGGTGATCGAGCGCATCAAGGCGCTGGGCGCCATCTCCGTGCGAACCATGGACGGACTCACCGAAACCATCAAGTTCCCGCTGCCCAAGGGCCTGAAGATGGACGGCGAAGACGCCGCGCCGCTGCAGCACCTGCGCTGAGCGTGGGGCGCTTGCCGCCCAAACCTACAATCGCCGCATGCTAGACATCGTTCAACTGAGAAAAGACCTCCCCGGGGTCGTCGCGCGGCTTGAAACGCGCAAGAGCCCAC
>LNFM01017171.1_pt1 | contig 10742 bp, 8 predicted proteins | sample 596031 | NCBI WGS metagenome assembly LNFM01 (sample SAMN04254537, study PRJNA301005) | activated carbon metagenome | isolation source: dual media filters at the Ann Arbor, Michigan drinking water treatment plant | place: USA: Ann Arbor | reverse complement strand
CCATAGAGCGTGGAAAGGTAGCGCGACTCGGCGATCGTGTGATCGGCCTGGTATCTGAGCAGCGCCACGAGGCCGATGCCGATGACGGCGAAACCCGCCGCCACCGTGCGTGCGGTCCGCGGCGCCGCCGGCCGCACGGTCAGCGTGCCCAGGTAGACGAACACCGCCGCAGTGAGCGTGGTCAGGTACAGCGGCGAGGTGCCGAGCGCGGTGATCGACAGCGCGTACCCCGCCACGCCGGCGAGCGTGACGACGACCTTGATGCTGACCAGCGCCAACGCGCCGATCATCAGGTGCCGGCCGAAACGCATCTGGCCCGCGAAAAGCCGGTTGAGCAGCGACCACAGCACCGCCCAGGTCAACGCCAGCGAGGCGACGCCGATGGCCGTGGTCGCGTAGCCGACGCGGTTGCCGGTACCGACGTCGCCGAGCCAGGCATCGAGCAACCCGAGCAGCACGGCGATGCCGAGCGCGGGCAGGCCCAGGCGCGCCCCTTCCCACGCGTGCGCCGCGCGGTCGGCGCGTTCGACCGCCACCGGATGGTCGGCGCGACGCACACGCACATACGTGTGGCCGGCGCGCAGCACGAGGTCGGGCGCGAGCAGGATCGGCGCTGCCGCGGCGCCGCGATCGATCCCCGGCTTGGCGCGCTTGCCACCCGCGATGTGCAGGCCATTGACGGTGCCGGCATCGCGCGCCACCGGCCGGCCGTCGGCATCAAGCTCGATCGTCAGGTGCGTGGGTGCCACGAATGGGTCGTCGACGATCACGTCGTTGTCGTAGCCGCGTCCCAGGCGGGCGGGCAGCGCATCGACACGATGCCGCGTCACCACATGGCCGGCGCGATCGAGCAGCTCGACGAACAGCGGCACCGGCAGCGAGGTGCGCTCGCTCATCGCGGCGGCTCCGCCGGCGGCGCGCCGACGGGCGCGGCGGGCGATACAGGTGCCGCGCCGGTCTCGCGCGCGATCGCATCGACGAACGCCTGCACGATGCGGCGGCCGTTGTCGAGGCTGACGCCGGAGATGTCCACCCGCGACTGCAGACCGCGCTGGTCGTCATCCACGGTGGCGGCCATCAACGTGATGTCGAACAACCCGTCGAACTTGCGCAACGCCCGCACGCACATCACTGCACGCAGCGGCACCGTGGCCTTGCCGGAGGCGGCGCCGGCCTGCACGAAGGCATCGCTGCACTCCGGGCCGGTCCAGTGCCGGTCACGCCAGTTGCCGAAGCCTTCGGTGCGGTAACCCTGGCTGTAGATGCGCAGGAAGCGCAGCGGATCGAGGCGCAGGCTGCCGATGTACTCGTGCCGCACGTTGATGAAGCCGGTAGACAGTCCGTTGCGCACGAACGGCGTCGCCTCGGTGCGGCACGACAACTGGTTGACCTCGTACTTGAGCTGCGGTCGCTCGCTGCTGGTCGAGCCCCAGCAGCGGATACCCGGCGTCTCGTTGACCGGCGCCCGATACGGCCCCATCGGGCGCGTGGCCAGCGGCGCGGCCAGCAGGCGTTCGGTCATCCGTGCCTGGTGCTGCAGCAGCTGCGCTTCGATGTCCTTGCGGAACGCCGCTTCCGGCGGCTGGCTCGTCACCGCGGCGCCGGCGGCGAGCAGATCGGTGATGAATCGGGCCGGCACCAGGAAGCTGATCTGCTCGCCGTCGAGCCGCTTGGAGACGTTGACGCCGACCACCGCGGCGCCGCCGTCGACCGCCGGCCCGCCGCTCATGCCGCGATTGATGGCGCCGGAAAACAGCAGCTGCGGGTAGTACGGCCGCACGATTTCGCCGTTGAATGCCCCCTCGGAGATGGCGAAGCCGAGGTCGAGCGGATTGCCGAGCGAGTACAGGCGCTCGCCCTGCACCAGCGCGCGGTCGCGCAGTTGCAGCGCCGGCCAACGCCGCTGTTTGAGGCGGATCAGCGCGAGGTCGTTGCGCACGTCGACTTTCAGCACCGCGATGTCGTCGGTCTCGCCGCCGGTGCCGACCGCTTCGGCGACAAAGCGCGCCGGATCGAGCACGAGTTGCGACACCACGTGGTAGTTGGTGATGCCGAGCGTGCCGGCAGCGTCGTTCATCACCACAAACCCGGAGCCGGCCGAGGCCTGCGAGCGGCCGTCGGCCGTCAGCACACGCACCTGGAACAGCGAGGCCTTGGCCTGCGCGTAGACACGGCTGGCGTCGGCGCTGACCTCTGCGGGGACGCGCGGCTGCGCCGGCGCCGGTGCAGCGGGTGCCTGCGCACGGCCGGGGACGGCAACGAGCAGCGCGCCGGCGATGAACAACGCGCGACCGGCGCGACGCGTCCGGCGCCACGGGGAACGGGGGGCGTCAAACAGGAGACTGGGCGGCAGCGGCTGCATGGCGCGAGCGATGGTACGCGTGCTGACCGGGCCGGTCGGGCAACGCCGAGGTCGCCCTGTCAGTCACGCCTCGCGGTCAGCGCCGCGACGCTTGCGCGGCCACCGCCGCGGCCGCCTCCGCCGAGGTCAGCACCGGCACCACCTCGAAGTCCACCAGGTCGCGCCAGCGCGCGATCCAGGCGTCGAGCAGCGCGCGACCGGGCTCTCCATCCGGCGCACGCATCACCTGGTAGCAGGTCGTGAGGTCCTGCGTCACCCAGCTCGCGATGTAGTCGAGCCCGTCCGGCGCCAGCCGCCCCTGGGCAGCAAAGCGCGCGTACACCGGCTGCGGGTTGCCATCGCGAAAACGTTCGATGACGAGAAAAAGCATCCGGCGTTGGCGCGGCTCAGGCCGCCGGTCCGGTCGACAGCGCGGCGCCCACTGCCGCCACGCGCGCCTGATGCACCGCACTCGCGATGCGCTCGCCGTTCTTCTCGCCGCCCAGGCGTGCCACCACCGCGCCGGCGTCGACCGCCTGTGCCGCGGCCAGTGCAAGCCGCAGCCGAGCGCGCTGCGGATACGGCCGGTCCTGCAGGCCGGCGCGACCGCGGTGATCGGCTTCGCAGGCGTCGAGCACGTGGTCGAGCAGCGTGGGGCGACGCAGCGCGTCACAGCGCTCCAGCAGACGCATCAGCGCGGCGGCGTCGAAATCCAGGCAGCGGTGGATGTTGCCGTGCTCGCGCGCGGCGAGCAGCGCAGCGTCGCGACTGTCGACCGGCACGCGCAGCCGCTCGCATACGCGACGCGCCAGATCGACACTGCGCATCTCATGACCGATGTGCTTGGGCAGCACCTCGGCCGGCGTGGTGCCCTTGCCGAGGTCGTGCAGCAGCGCCGCCCAGCGCGCCGGCAGCGGCGCGGCGATGGCGGCGGCCATGTCGATCACCATCAGCATGTGCACGCCTGTGTCCACTTCCGGGTGGTAATCGGCGCGCTGCGGCACACCCCACAGCGCATCGAGCTCGGGCAGGATCCGTGCGAGCGCACCGCAATCGCGCAGCACCTCGATCATCCGCGCCGGCCGCGTCTCCATCAGGCCGCGCGCCAGCTCCTGCCAGACGCGCTCGGGCACCAGCGCATCGACCTCGCCGGCCTGCACCATCTGTCGCATCAGCGCCCGCGTCTCGTCGGCCACGGTAAAGTCGGCAAAGCGCGCGGCAAAGCGCGCCAGCCGCAGGATGCGCACCGGATCCTCGGCGAATGCGGGGCCGACATGGCGCAGCACGCGCTGGACAAGATCGCGCTGGCCATTGAACGGATCGACGATCCGACCGTCCACGCCGCGCGCCATCGCATTGATGGTGAGATCGCGCCGCGCAAGATCCTCTTCCAGCGTGACGTCGGGCGCGGCGTGGAAGGCGAAGCCGTGGTAGCCGGGTGCGGTCTTGCGCTCGGTGCGCGCCAGCGCGTATTCCTCGTGCGTGGTCGGATGAAGGAAGACCGGGAAGTCCTTGCCTACCGGCCTGTAGCCGGCCGCGAGCAGCGTCTGCGGCGTGGCCCCGACCACCACCCAGTCACGGTCATGCACCGGCCGGCCGAGCAGCGCATCGCGCACGCAGCCGCCGACTTCGTAGACCTTGAAGGGCACGGGCATTCGATGCCGGCGGGTGGCTGCCGTCAGACCGGCAGCACCTCGGTCTCGGCGCGTGCGTCAGCGAGCCACGCCTGCATCGGCGCCAGCTGCATCACGTTCTGCGCATAGTGCGCAAGCTCAGTGGGCAGCGATACGCCGTAGGTGGCGAAGCGCGTCACCACCGGCGCAAAGAATGCGTCGGCGATCGAGAAGCTGCCGAACAGGAATGGGCCGCCCGAGTCCTGCAGCGCCTGCAGCCACAGCGCGCGCATGCGGGCGATGTCAGCCGCGACCTCCGGAACCGCCTGGCGGGCGACGCCGAGCTTGGTGCGATCGGTGCGCATGTCCATCGGCAGGTTCTGGCGCAACGGCGCAAAGCCTGAGTGCATCTCGGCGCAATACGCGCGCGCCTGCGCGCGCGCCACCGCGTCGGCCGGCCACAGCGTTCCGTGCGCATACTGTTCGTTGACGTACTCGCAGATCGCCAGCGAGTCCCACACCACCAGACGGCCCGCCGGGCCCTCATCGATCAGGCAGGGCACCTTGCCGGTCGGCGAGAACTGGCGGATCTTGTCTTTGCTGCCCTCGGCGTACAGCGGCACGCGCACTTCCTCGAACGCGACGCCGGCCATTTTCATCGCCAGCCACGGTCGCAGCGACCAGCTCGAGTAGTTCTTGTTGCCGATGACGAGGGTAAGCATGGACGTGCCCTTCAGAAGTCAGCGGCGCGCGTGCGCGCGATAACCGCTGAAGCGTGTGCGCGGGTGCATGCCGGCTAGGTAGAGCGACGCCTCCGGCTCCAGCGGCGTGTGGGCAATGCCGAGCTCGGGCGCCGGCGTGAACGGCTGCACACTGGCCACGTTGTCGCGCTTCATCGAGTCAAGGTTGTCGCGCGACAGCAGCGGCTCGCCGGGCGCCAGTTCCATCAGGCGCGCCTGCAGGCGCGCCACGCCGTCGGGCAGGCCGATCACCGGGCGGCGGTGCCCCGCCGCGCTCGCGGCAAACTGCACCAGCTCGCGCAGCGTGTAGATGCTTGGGCCGGCGAGCTCGTAGGTCTTGCCGAACGTGGCCGCGTTGTCGAGCGCGTTGACGAACGCATGCGCCACGTCCTCGACCCATACCGGCTGGAAGCGCACGTCGGCGCCAGCCAGCGGGATCACCGGCGCAAAGCGGGCCAGCGACGCGAACGTGTTGAGGAACCGGTCCTCGATGCCGAACACCACCGACGGTCGCATGATGGTCCAGTTCAGGCCGCAGTCGCGCACCAGCTGTTCGGCCGTGCCCTTGCTGCGCTGGTACATCGATGGCCCCTGCGCATCGGCGCCCAGGGCGCTCATGTGCAGGTAGCGGCGCACCTTGTGTTGCTGGCAGGCGGCCAGCGCGCGCCGCGTCAGATCGACATGGGCGCGTGCGAAGTCGGCTTCGCTGCCTTGCAGGATGCCGACCAGGTTGATCACCGCGTGCTGGCCCGCCGTCAGCCTCGCAAGCTGGACATCGTCGTTGATGTTGGCCTCGATCACATCGCAGGTCGGAAACACGATCAGGTGTTTCGCCTTGTCGCGGCGCCGCGCAGGCACGGTGACGCGGCAACCGCGGTCGATCAGGAAGTTGACGATGTAGCGGCCGATGAAGCCGGAACCGCCGAGGACGAGCACGTGGGTGTGGCGCATGGGAGGGGAGCAGGGTCGCCCCGAGGAACGCAGTCAGGGATTCTAGGAGATCGCACTTCGCCGGCCCGCCGTCGCCCTGCCGTCCCGGCTAACCGTGCTTGCATTGGGGCCATTGCTGCGAAGCGACACGAGTTGTCAAGGACAAACCGCCAGCGCGGCTGACACTCGTTTGAGTTTTGTCAAAGGCCGTACGCATAAATAGACAAATTCCCCGACGTTGTTGCGGGCTCTATTGATCCGATGCAACACTGGCTCCGTCGTGCCGCTGCCACCCGGTAGGGGCACCCCTCAATCCAGCTTGGTAGTTTCCCGTCCGGCCCATCTAGATGGAGTTCATCGATTTTCGCGTCCCGGCGCAGGGCTTCAGCCAGCCGTTGATGCTCTGGACCGCCTCGCATGACCGCGCGCAGCGCGTCGCCCTGCTCCTGCAGCGACTGTTCGAGCATCTGCGGCAGCACGGTCCCAGTCAGGCGACGCGCGTCACTGCCGGCGAGGTGCGTCGTTTCATGGATGAAGCCGCGCCGCGGCACCATCAGGACGAGGACCTCGACCTGTTTCCACGGCTGCGCCGTCGCCTGGAAGCAGCCAACGGCAGCGCGTTCGATCCTGCCCAAGCACATGAGACCGCGCTCACGCTCGACCGGCTCGAACACGATCACCCGGTGCTGGATGACCTGTGGGCGCAGGTGCGCGCGGCCCTGGTCCACGCAGACAGCGCGGCACCGACCGACGCGCATTGCGCCTGTGCGGAGCAATTCGTCGGCACGTTCCTCGCCCACCACGGAGTGGAAGACCAGATCATCACGCCGATCGCCGAGCGGGCGCTGCGCCCGGATGACCTCGCCGCCATCGGCGACGCGATGGCAGCGCGCCGCGGTACGACCTGGTCGGCGCTGTCACAGCGCTAAGGCGCGGGTCGCGCCGGCAGGCGCTGGCGATTGCATCGATCTGCGAGCTGTCGGTTCTCCGTGCGGCGGCGCCGACTTCACCGCTTGCCCAGCCAGTGCTGCGCGCGCGTCATCTCGATCAGGTGCTGCGGGCAGGTCATCTGCAGCGCATCGGCCCTGTTCAGGCACACCTGCAGCATCTGTGCGGTCGCCAGCGCGTCGGACAGCGCATCGTGGCGGGCGATCATGCGGATCGCCATGGTCGCCAGCCAATCATCCATCGTGCGGTTCTCGTTGCTCGGGTACAGCGCCGGCAGCAGGTCGGCGAGGTCGATCCAGCGGCTCATCGTGCCGACCCCGAGCGTCTCTTTGAGCGCGCGATCAAGCACCGTGCGGTCGAACTCGGCCCGGTAAGCGACCAGCGGCGCGTGTCCCACGTACTCCATGAACTGCAGCAGCGCTTCGGCCCGCTCGATGCCAGACAACTGGCGCTGGCCGCCAATGCGGTGGATCAGGATGTTGGCGTGGCTGGATGACTCATCCTGGCGCAGCACGAGGTCGAAGCAGCCGGCCAGATCGATCAGGCCGCCCACGACCGACACCGCGCCGATCGACACCAGCTTGTCGCGGTGCATGTCGAGGCCGGTGGTTTCCACGTCCACCGTGACGTAGCGCGACTTTCGATGCGGATTGCGCGTGGGCGGCGGCGCGCGCTCGCTCAGTGCCTGCAGGCGATCCTCCAGGTCGGGCGCCAGCGGGGCGCGCGAGCGCAGCGCGCGGCGCAAGGTGTCGAGCAGCGACATCGTCAGAGCGCGAACGCGTAGGTCTCTTTGAGCCGCTGCTGCAGCTTGCGCGCCTGACGGAACGCCTCCTTCAGCATGCGCTGATCGACCTCGTTGAGCGCAGTCGGGTCGATGCGGTTCGGCGCCGTGCGCCGGCTGCCATCCTGCGTGCGCAGCCGCATCACCTGCAGGAAATTGAATGCATCGACGGTGGCGGCGACGTGCTTGGGATCGGCACGGATCAATTCGCCCGCCTGGCGGATGCGCTCGAGCGTGCCCGGGGCAGCGATGCCGTGGCCGAGCGCAAACACGCGCGCAGCGTCAACGAACAGGCGCGTGCCGCGCGTCTTCAGATCGAGCGTGCCGTCGCCCTCCGGGCCGGTGTCGACCTCGAACGCGCGGATCAGCCCCAGCGGGGGCTCGGTCTGCAGCGCGTTGGCCACCATCAGCCGGAGGAAGAGCTTGTTGTCCTGCGTGCGGGCGAGCAGCCAGGATGACAAGCGGTCGGCCAGCAACGCGTCGCCGTGCAGCGCGCGAAAGTCGAAGAAGATGTTGGCGTTGAGCAGGGCCAGCGGCGTGGGCTCGGAAATCCACGAGGTGAAGCGGCTGCGCCACTCCGCCTCGGTCAGGCACCACGAGGGGTTGGAGGCCATGATGCCGCCCTTGCACAGCGGAAAGCCCAGCGCGTCGAGCGCCGCGTTCACCTCGCGCGCAAAGTCGAGCAGGTCGTGCCGCACGCGCTCCGGGTTCTCGCCGGTAGCCGGCGCGAAGATCAGCGCGTTGTCCTGATCGGTGGCGAGCGTCTGCTCACCACGGCCCTCCGAGCCGAGCGCCAGCCAGCACCAGCTGATGTCGCCGATGTCGTGCTCGGTCAGCACCTGATGCGCGTGAGCGACTCGCTGCTGGCGCCCTGCGCGAGCAGGTTGCGCGCCAGGTTGCGGATGTCGCTGGCCACGTGCTTGAGCGAGGCCACGCTGTGCGCCGAGCGGATCGCGTTGTGGATCTGCCGCAGGCTCACCCGCTGCAGTTCGAACAGATCGCGTTCGAACACGGTGCCGATCACCTTGCCGTGGTCGACCACAATCACCTGGGTGAAGCCGCCGATGGCCATCGCCTCCATCGCATCGGCCGCCGTCTGCTGCGCCGGCAGCGTGATCGGGTTGCGCGTCATCACGCGCTCGACCGGGGTCTCCAGCGGCACGTCGGCCAGCACCACGCGGTCGCGCAGGTCGTTCAGCGTGAACACGCCGAGCGGCGCCTGCGCTGCATCGACCACGATGATCGAACGCACGCCGGCGGCTCGCATCTGCACCAGCGCCGCACGCAGTGGCGTATCGACCGCGCAGGTGACGGGCGGGTTGGGAATCAGCTCCGCCAGCTGACGCGTCAGCGTGTGCTGGTCGGCCGCAACCTGCGAGTAATGCCGCTGCAGTTCGGCGAGCGACTGCTGCGCCAGCACGGTCACCGCCTCGCTGCAATACGCCTCGAACGGCGGCGACAGCCGCCGCAACTGCTGGAAGTCATCCACCCCCAGCTGGTAGGCGAACACGTCATCCACCGCGGTGTAACTACGCGTCGGCTGCCCGCCCGCCGACAGCGCGCCCACCGGGAAACACTCGCCTGGCTGCAGCACGCGATCAGGCATCGTATCCAGCCCCGCTGCCTGGCTCGCCACATGCCCCGTCTGCAGGACGTGCAGCGGCGGAAATGCCGAGTCCCGATCGACCACCACGCTGCCCTTGGCAAAGTACGCAAGCTTCAGTCGCGGAATCACGAACTCGAACGCCGCCGCATCCATCCCCGAGAACGGCGCATGCCGCACGAGGAAGTCGCGCACCGAGTCAAAGACGATCGGCGGCGTGGACGGGGCGTTCATCGATGTCACTGTGTTCCTTGCACCGTATCGGTGTCTCTGGCAACGCAATGAGAGAGGCCCCGCGCCAGCGAGGCCCTGACTCAGCTCACGCGCTCAAGAGTTTGGGGGAGTCCAGAGGGGGCGAACAGCCCCCTCTGCGTCCACCATGATGGGCAAGGCCCCATGGGCCAGCTGGATCGGCCCATGGGGCGGCGGAGCAGCCCCCTCTGCATCCATACAAAAGTGAGTTGTACGTTCTCCAGCTTCGAAGCCGTGTCGAGAACTCAATGCGCATGCGCCTTAGCAGCCAGGATCCCAGTGTTCTGCCGAACGTACAACTCATCCCACATGTCTTCCGCCCGCTTGTCCCGATACAACAGCGACCCGAGGATGACCGCCAGGAAGCCGAGCGGGATCGAGATCAGGCCCGGGTTGCGCAGCTGGAACAACGGCGCTTCCAGACCCACCAGGCTGGTATTGCTGTTCGCCAATCGCTTGAGGTCCGCGCCCGCTTTGGCCACGGCGTCGTCGAGCGTCTTCTTGTCCTTCGCGGCCTTGGCGACCTTCGCCGCATCGCCCGACGCGAGCGCTTCGTTGATCGACGCGAGCTTGGCCGGGGCGCCGTCGATCACTTTCTGCGCGGCGGCCTTGATCGCCTTCGGGTAAGTCATGTTGGGCGACACCAGCACCAGGCCGATGGCGGTGACCGTGCCGATGATCATGCCGGCGACGATGCCGCCGGTGTTGCAGCGCTTCCAATACAGCGTCAGCAGCACGCACGGGAAGTTGGCGGAGGCCGCGACCGCGAATGCAAGTGCCACCAGGTGCGCCACGTTCTGACCCTTGGCCGCAATGCCGATCACGATCGCCATGGCGCCGACGATCACGGTAGCAATGCGCGCGGCCTTGACCTGCTCCTGCGGCGTCACGTGCTCGCCGCGAATCACGCCGACCCAGAGGTCATGCGCCATCGCGCTCGCCGCCGCCAGCACCAGGCCCGCGACCACCGCGACGATGGTGGCGAACGCCACTGCCGCCACGAAGGCGAGCAGGAGATTGCCGAGGAACGAGTCCGGCCCGCCACCCAGGTACTGCGCCAGCAGCGGTGCGGCCATGTTGCCGCCGCCATCGACGGCCTTGATCTGCACAGCGCCGACGTTGATCGCCGAGCCCAGGCCGAGGAACAGCGTCAGCACGTAGAAGCCGCCGATGATCGCCATCGCCCAGATCACCGACTTGCGCGCTTCCTGCGCGGTGGGCACGGTGAAGAAACGCATCAGGATGTGCGGCAGGCCGGCGGTACCGAACACCAGTGCCATACCGAGCGAGATCTGGTCGATCGGCGCCTTGAAATACAGGCCCGGTTCGAGGAAGCGCTGGCCCAGCTCGGCCGGCGACATGTTGTTCGCCGCATCGCCGAGCAGCAGCGCCGTCTGTGCCTGGATCTTCGGGTCGCCCACCGCCGCTTCGAGAAAGCCTGGCAGCGAGAAGCCGTAGGGCAGCCAGACCAGCATCACCAGCACGATCGAGGCGGTCACCAGCAGCACCGCCTTGATGATCTGCACGTAGGTGG
>LNFM01014692.1_pt1 | contig 10744 bp, 11 predicted proteins | sample 596031 | NCBI WGS metagenome assembly LNFM01 (sample SAMN04254537, study PRJNA301005) | activated carbon metagenome | isolation source: dual media filters at the Ann Arbor, Michigan drinking water treatment plant | place: USA: Ann Arbor | reverse complement strand
TGGATCCCGGGTCGCTGATCGAAGAAATGGATCAGCTCCAAGCCAAGGGTATTGTGATCGGCAAGAACTTCGCCGTCAGCCGGCGCGCGCACCTCATCCTGCCGTACCATAAGGCGCTCGACCGGGCGTCGGAGCAGTCGAAGGGGTTGCGGAAGATCGGCACCACCGGGCGGGGTATCGGACCGTCCTATGCCGACAAGATGGCGCGGGTCGGTATTCGCACCGGCGATCTGTTGAATCCCCCATTGTTCAGGAAGAAACTGGAAGAAAATCTGGTCGAGATGAACTGGTTTCTGGAGCGGCTCTACAAGGTTGAGACCTTCCAGGTCGACAAGGTGTTCGATCAATACATGGGCTATGCCGACCGGCTCAAGAGCCATCTCGTCGATACGGTCACCTTGCTGAATCGCGCCATCGACAAGAACAAGACGGTGTTGTTCGAAGGGGCGCAAGGCACCCATCTGGACGTGGATTTCGGCACCTATCCCTACGTGACCTCCTCCAGTTCATCGGCCGGCGGCGCCTGCACAGGAACCGGCGTGGGTCCTACGATGATCGATGCTGTCATGGGGATCGCGAAGGTCTATACCACCAGGGTGGGTAGCGGGCCGTTTCCCACCGAACTGACCGATGAGGTCGGTCAGGGGCTCCAAGAGCGTGGGCGGGAGTTTGGTTCGACCACCGGGCGCGCCAGGCGATGCGGCTGGTTCGACGCAGTCCTGGTTCGTCAAGCGGTCCAGGTCAACGGGTTGAGTTCTCTGGCCGTCACCAAGCTCGATGTGCTCGACGGCTGCAAGGAGCTGAAACTCTGTGTCGGCTACAGGCACGGAGGCACGCTCTATAAAGAGATGCCGTCGGATTTGGATGTGTTAACCAACTGCGAGCCGGTCTATCAGCGGATGAAGGGATGGACCGCCTCGACTACCGGAGCCACGGCATACAAGCAGCTGCCGGCGGAAGCGAAACGCTATCTGGCCCGCATCGAAGAGCTGGCGCAATGCCGGATCGATATGATCTCGACCGGGTCCAAGCGGACAGAAACGATCATGCTCCGCAATCCGTTGGACTGTTCCCGCCGTCGCCCGAAGCGCCGGTGAGACACGGTCATGGTCATCGGGCATTCGTCAATGGTAGGATAGCCCCGCCCGTGCTGAATTCATGTGTTCCTGTGTGAGCCGGTAGCTCAGTCGGTAGAGCATCGCCCTTTTAAGGCGAGGGCCCTGGGTTCGAGTCCCAGCCGGCTCACCACTTCAAGCACTGCCAACTTTGCGGAATGCGTTGACAGCCATTTTGCCTCAGTTAACATAAGTACTCGGGCGGTGCCCAAGGGAGGATGGCGGTATGGGTGCTCGCGTGCAGCAGCGGAAATACCAGCCTCGTTCTGACCGCTTCAACAACACTCGTTTGCTAATGGTGTGCGGATCCACAAAAGCGTCATATCGAATCTCCCTATTGGAGGATGCCGGATGAGCACCGGAATGTGCGCGGCTCCCGGCACCAAGACGGAACTTGATCCTTGTTCGAACCGACATACACCAATAGATTTCCCAACAGCGGTCGTCCCGCGAATCTTCAATTCGACAGCTAGTGTACCGTTCAGGAAGGGTTATCTGGCATCGAATCGGTAATCCTCACTCGACTCGAGAGGTTACGGTACGAATCGCAGGACTAGTTCTCAATGATCACGTGCATAGAGAGATCTTGCACGCGGGGAAGGAGAACAATGGCTACAATTCTTACGATTGATGACGATGACAAGATCCGGGCTATCATTGAAGTAGTGTTGACAAACCGTGGCCACCATCTGGTAGCAGCGGGCAGCGGATCAGAGGGCTTGGAGGCGTTTCGTCGAGAGCGCCCGCTCATCACGATCCTGGATCTACAACTGCCGGACATGAATGGGTTATCTGTCCTTCAGCAGGTCCGAACCCTAGACCCCGGGGGCATCGTAATCATTTTGACGGGAGCGGATACGGCGCAACTCGAACACGATGCCAGGAAACTGGGGGCGGCGGAAGTTCTTCAGAAGGGGCTTTCCTTACATACCATCGGCGACACGGTCAACCGGCTACTGAGGCAAGCCGGCGTGATAAGCCACACGCTTTCCCCATTAGAATCAACCAAAGGTACCATGCCTCCTCAGCCTGAGCGACGGAAGCATCCGCGCATCTCCGTTCAACTGCACGCCGCATTGTTGAGAGAGGGCGTAGCATTCGGCGACGGCGAGATCGTAGATCTCTCGCTGGCCGGCTGCGCTCTCAGAACATTGGTGACGATTGAGCGAGGAGATTATTTGGCCATGCAGGTTATAGATCTTCTTGGCCGGGCTGCACAGGATGGTTGCATCCCTTTCAGCTGTGATTTAGCCGTGGTCAGGTGGGTCAGCGGGCCCCGTTGCGGGCTTGAGTTCATTTTGATGACGCCCGAAAATAAGGACCGGCTCCGGCAATATGTGGAAAGGCTACCGGATCCGGTGCGAGCGGCGGCAGCAAGATAGTTCGAAGCAGAACGATGCTATGAAGTCAATTCTCTTGATTGATGACGACGAAGCGCTCCGAGAGGCCCTCCGTGTGGCTTTAGAGCGTGCTGGGTACAACGTTGTAATTGCTGGTGACGGGAAGGAGGGACTACAGCTCTATCGCCGATTGAGGCCGGACCTTGTTGTCACTGACATCGTGATGGACGGACAGGAGGGGATTGAAACCATCAAGACCTTGCGACGTGAGTCACCGCTTGTGAAGATCATTGCAATGTCCGGTGGAGGCAGCATGAGAGATAGTACGTATCTCGATGCCGCCCGGTGTCTGGGAGCCCAGCGAACATTGGACAAGCCATTTGAGTTACAGCATCTACTCACAGTCGTACGCGACGTATTGCACAGTGAGAAGGACCCATGTTGATGCGGTAGCCGTGGCGGAATCAAGATGCCGCCCAAGGCAGCCGGTTCATTGACCTGCCTTTTCATACTTCACATTGCCCCTGAGAATGAATTTGATCATATAGAGCCTCACAGGTTCGGCCGAACAATAGACGTGAGGCTCTTCGGAGACAAAAGTGGGTTCAAGATCTATGCAAACGGGACGAATTGTACGATGAGCGACACCACCGGGGTGGGAACTTAGTGGTGATGAGCGATAAGCGAAAATGATTGCACTGCTCCGCACGAGGAGTAGTGTGGGTGGTGAACCTCTGTCTCGCATCGTAAGGCCGGACTCCACAGTCCAACACGTTTCTACTCGATAGACGCAGCGAATCTAGGGGGTTGACGCGATGACCGCGACTTCCACCACGCTTGGAAAACCTGATTTCCGAGCACTCTTCGAATCGGCTCCTGGCTCCTACCTCGTTCTGACTCCCTCGCTCACTATTGTGGCGGTCAGCGACGCCTACCTGCGGGCCACTATGGTGAGACGAGAGGAGATTCTGGGTCGACACCTCTTCGACGTGTTCCCGGATAACCCCGACGATCCGACGGCAACAGGGGCTTTGAATCTACGCGTCTCACTCGATCGTGTCCTGCAACATCGGGCGCCCGACACCATGGCGGTGCAGAAGTACGACATCCGCCGACCGGACTCCGATGGAGGAGGATTTGAAGAGCGGTATTGGAGCCCGGTCAATTCGCCGGTCTTCGGGGCCAATGGGGACGTCACCTATATCATTCACCGGGTCGAGGATGTCACGGAATTCGTCCGCCTGAAGCAGGCCGGAAGCGAACAGAGCCGAACCGAGGAAGTGTTGCGAGCCCGCACCCAAGAAATGGAATCAGAGATTTACCGTCGGGCGCAGCAAATTCAGGAGGTCAATAACCAGCTGCGAAGTGAGTTGGAAAACCGTGAGCGGGTGGAGGGGGAGCGCGATAGCTTCTTCTCAATGTCACTTGACCTGCTGTGCATCGCCGGTTTCGACGGGTACTTCAAGCGACTAAATCCGGCTTGGGAACGCGCGCTCGGGTTCACGATCGAACAATTGCTCGCTGAACCCTATATGAGCTTTGTTCACCCGGACGACCGGGAGGCGACCATCGCGGAAGCCAAAGATATTCACAGCGGCGCTGATGTCATCTCTTTTGAGAACCGGTATCGCTGCAAGGATGGCTCGTACAGATGGCTGTTGTGGACTGTGAAACCATCCTTGGAGCAAAAGATCATCTATGCGGCTGCGCGCGACATCACCGAGCGTAAACGGGCGGAGGAGGCGCTCCGCCGCGCGCACAACGAGTTGGAAATGCGGGTCCAGGAGCGAACCGCAGAACTCCAACACAGGAATCGGGACCTGGAGACGCTTCTCTATGTGACGTCGCATGACCTGCGGGAACCGTTGCGCGCGATCGAGAACTTTTCGCGCCTGGTGCACGACCGGTATGCCGGGAGCCTGGAGGAGAAGGGGAGGGACTTTCTCCGGCGTGTGGTCAGGGGGGCGCAACGCATGGATCGACTCATGACCGATCTGCTGACGCTCTCGCGTATACAACGGATGGAGCTGCCCACTGAAGACGTTGAGGGAACAAGCCTGGTAGAAGAAGCCCTTCGGCAATTGGAAGAAAAAATCAAGGAGACAGGGGCGAGGGTGCGAGTGACGAACGACCTCCCTCGCTTGCGAGTGAATAGGACCTGGGCCACCCAAGGGATCTCGAACCTCATTGCCAATGCGTTAAAGTTCAGGCGCGATGGTGAAGTGCCTGACATCGAAATTGCCCCCTACCATCCAAAAGGCGAGGAGAGTAGAGAGGTCGGCCTCATTGTTCGGGATCGTGGACCGGGCGTGGCTCCGGAACATGCCGAGCGCATTTTTCAACTCTTTCAACGAGCGGTCGGGCGAGAAATCGAGGGGACCGGTGCCGGGCTCGCCATCGTCCGACAGGTTGCCGAACGCCATGGCGGCCGGGCCTGGGTCCAGCCGCGCGAAGGCGGCGGCTCGGAGTTTATCCTGACGTTCAGTGCGCCTTAGTCATCGAAAATGATGTCAATCATGACTGATCAGTCTGTTGAAATCCTGCTCGTTGAAGACAACGAAGACGACATCGTCATCATTCAGGAGAGCTTCGCCGATGCCAAGTTGGTCAACGTTCTGAACACCGTCCGGGACGGGGAAGAAGCGCTCGCTTATCTCCGACGAGACGGAAGAAACAAGGATGCGCAACGTCCCGGGCTCGTGCTGCTGGATATCAACATGCCCAAGAAAAACGGGTTTGAGGTCCTCGAAGGGATGAAGGCCGACCCTGTCTTACGGCAGATCCCCGTCGTCATGCTGACCATGAGCGAGCGTGAGGAAGACATCGCTTTCGCCTATTCCAATGGCGCCTGCTCATACATCCGCAAGCCGGTGGACTTGGATTGGTTGAAAGATGTCGTGAAACACTTTGAGCAATACTGGACCTTGATTTCACATATCCCTCGACACAAAGAGTAATCCTATGCGTGTCCTGCTCATCGAAGACAACGAAGATGATGCCTGCCTCATTCGAGAGATGCTGCTCGAAAAAAGGGATGCCGGGGTCGAGTTGGAATGGGTCAGCCAACTGGGAACGGGACTCACGCGGTTGTCTCAAGGCAATATCGACCTGGTGTTGCTGGATCTGTCTCTTCCGGACAGTTACGGTTTAGAGACGTTCGAGACGGTTCAACGCTCTGCGCCGGACATCCCCACTGTCGTACTGACGGGACTGGATGACGAAGCGCTGGCGGGGCAGGCCGTGCGCAGGGGAGCTCAGGACTATCTGGTCAAAGGCCGCCTGGACAATTATCTGCTCGCACGCGCCGCTCGCTATGCTGTGGAGCGCAAACAGGCTGAGAAAGCTCTCCGGGAGAGTGAGGCAAAACTGCGACATTCCCAGAAAATGGAAGGGATCGGACAATTGGCCGGCGGGATCGCACACGACTTCAACAACCTGCTCACCGTCATCAATAGTTACAGTGACATGCTGTTGGAGGAGATCGGTTTTGCCAACCCCTTTCTAAGGAACGGGCTCGACCAGATTAAGGAGGCCGGACATCGGGCAGCTGCGTTGACTCGGCAGCTGCTCGCCTTCAGCCGCCAACAAGTCTTGGAGCCCAAGGTCCTGGACTTGAATGAGTCGGCGTCCAATATGGCGAAACTGTTGCGACGCCTGATAGGCGAGGACATTGCCTTGGTGCTCTGCCCTCACCCTGCCTTGGGACGCGTACGGGCCGATCCTGGCCAGATTGAACAGATCATCATGAATCTGGCCGTCAACGCACGGGATGCCATGCCGGGAGGCGGTGAATTGACGATCGAAACTACGAATGTGGAACTTGACGCAGTCGATGCGCAGCAGCACCTTTCCGTTGGCCGGGGCTCATACGTGATGCTGGTGGTGAGCGATTCGGGGTGCGGAATGGATGCGGAAACACAAACCCGGATGTTCGAGCCGTTCTTCACGACGAAAGCACCCGGAAAGGGGACCGGGTTGGGCTTGGCGACAGTGTTCGGAATCGTCAAACAGAGCGGCGGCAGCATTCAAGTATCCAGCGAGTTAGGCAAGGGGACGACATTTAAGATTTACCTCCCCCGCGTTGATGAGGCGGTCGACCATGTGGGATCAGCTGTCCCTCTCGACGAGTCCCTTTGCGGCTCTGAAACCGTTCTGCTTGTGGAAGACGAGGAAATGGTGCGGGCGTTGGCTCAGACCATTTTGGAACGGTACGGCTATACGGTGTTCGCGGCGCGGACTGTCCAGGATGCCCTACGTTTTGCTCAGGAAGGTTCCCGGTCGATCCATCTGCTACTGACCGATACCATCATGCCGGGGATGAATGGACCGCAATTGGCTGAAGCCGTTCACTCCATTCGTCCGGATACCAAGGTTTTGTACATGTCCGGCTATACGGACAAGGTGTTCATGTACACAGCCGCGCGGGACCCCGGGGCCAATTTTCTTCAAAAGCCATTCACCCCGCAGACACTAGCACGCAAAGTGCGCGAGGTGCTCGCGGTCCGGCAGTCGAACCGCGTCGGACGAGCGGCATAAACGCGAGAATTCCGAAGATCCGTCATGCGGGGATGGACGATGACCAAAAGATTCTCGACAAGTCCTTTCCAGGGGGGATTCCAACCATGATGAGCCAACCTGTCGATCTGCTGTTAGTGGAAGATAATGAGGATGACATGCTTCTAATCGATGAAGCGTTCGCCGAGGCGAAGCTGATGAATGTAATCCAGAAGGTGCGGGACGGAGAAGAAGCGTTGGCCTACCTTCGCCGAGAAGGACGCTATAAGAATGTTCATCGCCCCGGGCTTGTCCTGCTGGATATCAACATGCCCAAGAAAAGCGGCTTTGAAGTTCTGGCGGCGATGAAAGAGGATCCCCAGTTGAGACCAATTCCTGTGGTCATGCTGACCATGAGCGACCGCGAGGAAGACATCGTCCGCTCCTATGCCGACGGCGCCTGCTCCTACGTACGGAAACCGATGAGTGTGGAGGAGTTTGCGCACGTGGTCAAAGAGTTCGAGCTCTATTGGACGTTGGTTTCCAGGATTCCCGTGCGCGAGAGCTGACATCATGCATGTTCTCCTCATCGAGGACAACGAGGATGACGCCTGCTTAATCCGTGAGGCGTTGGCCCTAGGAAGGGAAGTGGGGGTGATTCTCACTTGGGCAGACAGGCTCATGACAGGGATGCGGTACTTGACGGAAGACCACATCGATGCGGTGGTGCTGGATCTCTCGCTGCCGGACAGCCAGGGTCAGGCTACGGTGGAAAAGGTCCGGAGGCATAGGCCCGCCATTCCGATCGTTGTGTTGACCGGGCTCGATGACGAAGCGCAAGCGGTTCAAGCTGTGCGGGAGGGCGCTCAGGACTATTTGGTCAAGAATCGATTGGATGGTGACACCCTTCTGCGGGCCCTCCGTTATGCAGTCGAACGTGCACGCGTCGAGAACGAACTCCGGCACTCCAACGAACAACTGCGGGCACTCACCGGTCATCTGGAAACAGCACGGGAAGAGGAGCGGACGCGGATCGCGCGGGAATTACATGACGAGCTAGGACAGAAGCTGACCGGCTTCAAAATGGATGTGTTCTGGTTGACCAAACGATTAGCCCATTCGGAGGGGGTTCAGGACACAGGACCCCTCCTGGCCAAGACTCGAGTTATGGCCGCATTGATCGACGAAACCATTGCCGGCCTTCGAACCCTCATTTCGGAGCTGCGACCGGCCATCCTCGATCATCTCGGTTTGATGGCTGCACTGGAATGGCAAGCGGAAGAATTTCAGCAAAGGACCGGTATCGTTTGTCGGTTCGTGACTCCGCTTCAAGAAGTCACGGTAAATTCCACCGGAGCAACGGCGCTGTTTCGCATTGTGCAGGAGGCGCTGACTAACGTGGTGCGCCACGCCCGGGCATCTAAGGTCGTGATCCGGCTGGATGAGGAAGGGAAGGAACTCCGCCTGGCCGTGGAAGACGACGGTCAAGGCATTACGGAGGCGGCAGCAACCGGACGATCGTCCTTCGGCATTGTGGGTCTTCGTGAACGGGTGGCTTTGCTGAAAGGCAGAATGACACTCAGCGGCAACCCGGGTAAGGGAACGACCCTCACAGCCTATGTTCCATTATCGAAAGAGGCGGCATGATCTCGATCGTGATCGCAGATGACCATGCGGTCGTCCGTCGTGGATTGAAGGAAATATTGGCGGACGAACATGACATGGAAATCGGAGCAGAGGCGTCGACCGCTCATGAACTTCTCGATCTGGTGCGTAAACGTCCGTGGGATGCCGTCGTGTTAGACATCAATCTTCCCGGGCGGAGCGGTTTGGAGGTCCTCGCTGAGCTGAAGCAGGAACAACCCGCATTGCCAATCCTCATCCACACGATGCATCCAGAAGAACAATTCGCTGTTCGGGCGCTTCGCGCGGGGGCGGCGGGTTATCTGACCAAAGACAGTGCACCGACGGAACTCGTGAAGGCCATCCGTAAGATCGTGGCTGGCGGCAAATATGTCGGCGCCTCTTTAGCGGAGACCTTGGCAGCCAGGATGGACCCCGGCGCGCTAGAGTCACCCCACCAAACTCTGTCGGATCGGGAGTTTGAAGTGTTTCGTCTTCTCGGATCCGGGAAAACAGTCTCGGAGATTGCCGAGCAGCTTGTGCTCAGTGTGAAGACCGTCAGTACCTATCGGAACCGCATTCTCTGTAAGATGAAGATGAAGAACAACGCCGAACTCATGCGCTATGCCCTTCAGCAGAAAATCGTTGAATAAGACCGCCGACGTCTCAATCGGCCCCTCCTCGCACTTCCTCATTGCCCCCCAACCTGTCTGCAGACTCATGTCGTAACCGGATGTAGCGGTGTTCCCTGCGGGTGTAGGACAAAGTCCGATAGCGCCGCACATCAACATCTGACATGTGTAACACCAGCTTCCGACAGATAATCACTGAAATATACGCTACGCTCAGTCACATAAGCCGCCGCTGTACCTCCCGTCTTCGGAAGGAGCCAGTCCGTGAGAATTCTCATCGTGGACGATACGGACTTAATCCGCAACCTCATAAGGGATCTGTTGACATCGCTTCCCTTTCCGACGTGTATCGTAGAAGCGGCTGATGTCCCTCAGGCGTTGGGCATTCTGGGACAGTGGCACCCGGATGTGGTGACGCTTGATCTTCAACTCCCGGGAGGAAGCGGCCTCAATGTGCTACAGGCCATCAAACAGGCCGGGCTCCACTCCAGAGTCATCGTGCTTACGAGCCTCACGGAGCCTCGGATCCGGCAGGCCTGTTTAGAGGAAGGTGCCGCGTTTGTGCTGGACAAGTCTTCCGACCTGGAACAGCTTCCTAACATCCTTAGAACCGTTGCCGACCCAAGGCAAAACTCGTAACCCTTTGCTTTCCACCGGCTCCGGGCTTTCCCCCTACGGCCTGTCAGACAGAATCCGACAACCGGTATCTCTCCTTCCTATCCCAGAATCGGACCGCTTCTTATACTAAAATGAAGCTCCTCCCGCTAAGGTTAGGACCATCGAAGGTGGCGCTGTAGCGGGAGGAGCGAGCCATGAACGACCAGGAAGCCAATTGGAAAAGATGTCATCGGTTCTCGGACTGCGGGATTGGTCCTCTAGCGATGATGGGGCGCATGATTCTGCTTCTGATTCTGCTGTCCCTTACCGGCTTCGCCCAGGCGGGATGGGCTCACAACAGCCCGCGCGAGCAGTATATCCCCGTGTTGACTGTCTCCACAGGGGAGAATCCTACCGGCTCAGTTACTTATGTCATGGTTTTGTTCTCACAACGGGATGATGACAAGGGTCTCGATGTCCATTTCATCGCTGGCCCCAGCCGGTTCTCCCTGGAGACACAAGCGGCCATTGTGCAAGCGATCGCTCGTACGGCTCGGGTGCTCGGCCTGTCTACCGGCTCCTGGAACGTCGGGCTGTCCGTGGTCGACCCGGGTGTCATCATTGAGGGGGACAGTCTCTCTGCCATGGTCGGTCTCACCGTAGGAGCCATGGCGAGGGGCGAAACGATTCCTCGCAGTCGTGTCATCACGGGCACCGTCACCTCAGACGGTCGTATTGGCCCAGTCGGTGGGGTGGCGTTGAAGGTACTTGCGGCCCGCCTAGCCGGCCTCCAGATGGTGCTTGTGCCGTCAATGGCTGACAGGAAGGGGAAAACGGCAGCCTCCACGCAAGTCTTCAAGGTCAGTTCCGTAAGCCAGGCATACCAGGCATTAACGTCGCCTAGGAGCTCAGACCCCGGCAATCCGTAGAAGCCTGACAATGC
>LNFM01013016.1_pt1 | contig 10744 bp, 9 predicted proteins | sample 596031 | NCBI WGS metagenome assembly LNFM01 (sample SAMN04254537, study PRJNA301005) | activated carbon metagenome | isolation source: dual media filters at the Ann Arbor, Michigan drinking water treatment plant | place: USA: Ann Arbor | reverse complement strand
GCGTTTCGCCGGCGTCGCGATCCTGGCGCTGCTGACGCCGACCATCGTCCCGGTGATCCTGGTCGGAATCGCGCTCTTCTATGCCTTCGTGCAGCTGAAGATGGTCAACTCCTTCCTCGGCATCGTGCTGGCCCACACGATCCTGGCCGTGCCGATCGTGATGATGATCGTGGGCTCTGCCTTGAAGAGCTTCGACCTCGATCAGGAGCGCGTCGCGCGCAGTCTCGGCGCGACGCGGACACAGGCCTTCGTTCAGGTGACGATGCCGCAGATCCGCTTCGCCATCGTCACTTCGGCGCTGCTCTCCTTCCTGACCTCCTTCGACGAGGTGGTGGTTTCGCTGTTCGTCTCGGGCGGAGACAACTCGACGCTGACACGCGCCATGTTCATGGCCCTTCGCGACCAGATCGACCCGACCATCGCGGCGATCTCGACGATCATGATCGTGATCACCTCGCTGCTGCTGGCGGCGTCTCAATGGTCGGGCAAGAGCGATCCCTAGGACGATCGGGTGATTGGGCCGAAATCACAAGACTCTCGGGTGATCACCGTTGGCGGCCGCCCATTTTTGGAGGCGGAACATCGGTTCGTGCCGTCCACGAACGCTTCACGAGCGAACCGTCGGGTATTGCGAGCCCGGTTGCTGGTGCAAACGTCGGCTTGGGATCTCTGCGTCAGCGACGCTTTCGGATGGCCGTTCTTCGACGTCTCGTGTTCTGCGGCAACCCGACAAGACACCTCAGAAGCGATCTAACGCTTTGATTCAACCGAGATAATGTTGGTAGCGGGAGAGGGACTTGAACCCCCAAACCCACTCAACTCACTGAAAGAACGCAGGTTCTGAATGCCGAGTACCGCACTGAGGGACATCTGCATGCTACTTAGGTCGGCGAGGTCGCGCAAGTGGGTCGTTGACAACCAACGGACATGGCGCATGTAGCGCGGCTTCACCGCCACGTTGCCGGCAGGTTTGCCGCGGATCTGAATTCATCCTTGAACCAGGGCCATTTGCGGCTGTCGAAGATGGCCTTCAGCCAATGGATGGTTTGCTCGACGGCTGGGCTGTGACGTGTTTCGCGCCGGTAGGTGAGCCAGATGTCGCGATAGGCGGTGACAGGTAGCTCGAGCGGCACGACCTTGTTGCCGAACGCGACGGAGTAGTTCGGCAGGGCCCCTATGCCGATGCCGTTCTCGATTGCCGAGATCGCGCCGCAACTGCCATGGACCTTTGCGACGATCTGGATCGGGCGGACGGGCCCGAGCAAGTTGGAGAGATGGCCGTTCGACACGTGACCATCCCATTGTTCGATCAGCCGGTGCTTGCGCAGAGCCTCGCGTGAGGCGGGCCGACCATGCACCTTCAGATAGGTCTCGCTCGCGAACAGTTCGAAATGCATACGTCCCAGCTTGACGGCGACGACGTCGGCGGCGGTCGGCGGCGTCATCTGGATGGCGAGGTCTGAATCGAAGCGCAGGATGTCGGCGACGGTGTTGGAGATCCGGAAGTCGATGCCGATCAGGGGGTGATCATCCTGGAAGGCCTGGAATTGGGGGACGAGCCAGTTGACGCCAAGCCCTTGCGTGACCGAGACGCTGACCCAGGACCGCTCTCCACGGCGTTCGGCGACGAGGTGTTCGAGTTCGGTGACAGGGGCCTGCATGCTGCGGGCGATGTCGATCACCTGCTGGCCGAGCAGTGTCGGGGTCGCGCCGTCTGGCCCACGATCGAGCAGGCGTCCCTTGCAGGCGGCTTCCAGGGCGGCGACACGACGCAACACGGTCGCGCTGCTGACGCCGGCTCGGGCGGCGGCGCGCCGCAGGCTGCCCTCGTCGGCGAGCGCCACGAGCAGGCGAAGATCGTCCCATTCGAAGCGGCTCGGCATGGCGGCTTCAACGACATCGTCGGTCACAGGGTCATCCTCGCGTTACAAAACTGAACCGGTAGCGGATCGTTTTGTACCGCAACTGTTAAGAAGCCGTCTGCGTTCATGCGTCTCAATGCGCGAGCCCGGCTGGATTGTTTGAACTGCTGCCGAAGAGAAGCCGCAGGATCCGCGACCAGCCAGGAGGTCTTCAGCTTTCGGGCCACAGGGCAGCCTCGCGTCCTGGCTCGACATTCCAGAGGAGTTCGCGATGCAGCTGCAAGAACAGACCTACGAAGCCGATGCGCGACCGACGGGCGATGATCGGACAAGACGCGATCATGCCGGCCAGCAAAACCCGCCAGAGCTTTTGGCAATGGCGCCGATGGGTAAGTCAGTCGCGACGGCGCGGGCGACTACGCTCGGCCCCTTCAAATTCGCGATGCGCAAAAGTCGCAACGCTAACTGGGTCGCGGCCGGGTCGCTGTTCGCTCATTCGCGGCATGAGGCGAAGCACGAGGCAAGGTTACTAGCCAATAACGCCCAGCGGGTGTTGTGTCACATGCTGCCCGATGTCCCCGCCGCGTCGTTTGTAGCCTGCCCGATCTATATCGAACCCCGGCCGCTGCCGCTGGCAGAGCCGCCTCTATTCGCTCTGCGCAACGAGGACTGGCTAACCTATGCCGGGGAGGTGATCGTCTGCGGACCGTTATTCTTCGGCCCTCGCGCCTCTTCGCGAGCGCTCGCCGTGCCGGCCTTGGTGCAAACAGCGCTCCGCGAGAGCCGCACAGACGAGCATGTCCGGAGTATCCTGGCGACCGATCCCGCGGTTCGACGCGCTTGGTTAGATGGGCGGTACCTGTCCTGGTCGCTGCTGCAAGGATACATGCCGGCGGTGCGCCCGGTCGCACGCGCTGCAATCCACTTAACCGCCGACGACGCGCCGATTGCCCTGCAGGCCTGCACGATCGCTGCGGTGCTCTGTATCCTGCTGCGGGCGAACAATTATTCGCGTCGGAAGGGGATCACGTATCATCGTCAAGACAAGCTCGATCCGATGCCTAACTCGGCGGTGGCCCGAGCAGCGCTTGCTCAGGCACATCGTCAGCCCAGCAACCGGCGTGTCCACGATGCGGCTCTTGCAATAGCGTGCTTGCGTCGCGCCGGGTTGGACGATCTCGCGCGGCGTATCGAGGCGCAGGCGATGGCCGCGTTGCCGGCCATCGCGCCCTGATCGCCGATCTGGCGGGCCGGGAGCGTCGCTGGGGCAAGCTGCGCCGTCATCACTGGCGCGGCTCGGCTGGGGCAACGGCACCGTTCCAGACGGCGGCTTCGCTTTCGTGATGTTCGCGATCGGCCTCCTGCATCTCCGTCGCCACCGCCGCACTCGAGAGCGCTAGCGCGCGCAACAGTTCGCCCAGTGTGGCGTCATGGCCCTCGAGGATATCGTCGTAGAGCGAGATTGCGTCATCCGAGGAGGCGAGCGCAGTGATCATGGCTGCTACCACCACAGCCTCGGCCGGCTTCAGCATGGCACGGTTTCGATGAAAGCCGCGCAGGTAGACCTGGCCAGAGAGGTCGACGAACTTCAGGCGCAACTCGTGATCGGTCAGGTCGTCGGGGAGTTTGCCATCCAGCTCGTCGATGCGTTGCTGACGAGTAGAGCGAAGGGGCCGGTCGCTGCGCAACTGACCGAAGCGGTCGAGCGATTCAATGCGCTGCGAGCTATCAGTATTGTCCTTTGTGGCGTTGGTCATGTTAGGGCTCCCCGTGATGGTGGATCGAGTGGTCGAGATGGGCGCAGCCGCAACGCCGCAGCGTCGTTTCCTGGCGTCGGCGGACGCATGGTTCGGTTATGCCGAGCAGGCGATCGCGCATCTGGAGGTGTCGGGCGGGGCGCGCGAGGAGGCCTACCGGGCGTTCGCGCTCAAGGTCGACGGCAAGATGCAGGTCGTGCAGCGATTGGTGCGTGCGGCGCGTTTCGTGCGCGAGGTCGAGGCGAAGGACAACCTCGAACTCGGCCGGGATCTGCGCCGCGCGCCGATCGACGCCGTGCTGGCGCTCGCCGGCTGGGCGCGGCGCGACCGAAGGAGCGCGCTGGAGGCCGCGAAGCTGCTCGTGGCCGGCGACATCGCCCTGTCGGGCCTGCGCGAGCTCGAGCGCGCCAGCCGGCGAACGGGCCGTCGTGCTCCAGACAGCATGCCGAGCGACGCCGAGTGGCAGGCCTTCGTGTCGAAGGCCGCGGCGCGGCTGGTGGGCGAACGCTTCCCTGGCGCGACGCCGGTCTGGGCTGCCAAAGGCTGGAGCGTCGGTCCCCGCACCAGGCTGAAGCTGCCTGGTGCGCTCGGTGCGCTCAAGCGCACGCCGCTCCTGCACTTGGCCTTCGCGGTCGAGGACGACGTTCTGCTGGTGTCGACCTCGGCGGCGCGTGTTGCCGCGCCGCGCCGCTCCACCTTGATCAGCCAGACGCTGATCGCGCTGATCGGCTACTGCAGCCTCGGCTACCGGGCGCTGTACTGCTCGAACCATGCCGCCGAGTGCGAGAGTGCCCGCGAGTTGCTCGACGCCCTCCGCGCCGCCGGGCAGCACCCGGCGCTCGAAGTCGCGGAGATCGAGATGGGGACTCACCGCCCAGGCCCGTAGCCGGGACCGCGCGCCTCTCGTGCGGCTCGCTCAAGTTCGCGCCGCAGCGCAAGCGCCTCTGCGTCCTCTTCGTCGTCATCGGGCGGCCCCTTCTCTTCCTCGCCCGCAGTGTCGGCCAGATCAGGCTCGGGCGAACGACCGCCGTCCTCGTTGTCCGTCGGGGCGGGATCGTCCGGCGCCCCACCGGCGTCTTCGCCGCTGCGATCGGGGTGGCTGGGCTGTTCGCCGTTCCCATGGGCCGCGAAGGCACGCGCCTTGTCCACCTCGGCCTCGGCGGGATCCCTCTCCTGATGCTCTCCCTCGCCCTGCGTGTCGGTCTGATCGGCCTTCTGGCTCGACTGAACTCCTCGCGCTCCGGGCCCGGCGGCGCCCGGCCGCCAGGTACCGTTCTCGAACTCGGCCCAGAGCTGCCTGATCTCCGCCCGGATCTGCTTCCTGAGGCGAACCGACGCGCCATCGAGCTGCGCGATGTAGCGCTCGGCCACTCCCTCGGCGGTGTGGCCTTCCTCCCACAACATCCTGCACGCCGAGCCGAACTCACTCCGGAACTCGTTCTGCGTGAGCGTAGGCGGTCCCTCGGCCAGCGCTGCGGCGATCACGGCCTGAAGGGGCTTTCGACGCAGGGCCGTCTTCCTCGACCCTGCGTCGGTGGCGGTGCTGGCATCGTCGGTCATGGCGTGTCTCCTGCTGCGAGGTTCAATGTCTACGTCATGCATAGATTGACGTATGACGCATACGGAGTCAAATGACGTTCCGACCGGCGCGCTTCAGCGCGGGATCAGACGGGGCACACCGTACGCACCGCGGGTGCAGCAAACTCGGCGGACGGAGCCGCAAGCCCATGACAACGTTGACATCGCGCTCGGAATCATTGGCCTCTTCCCAAGAACTGCGCGTCGCGCTGCCGGTTGAGCTTCATGATCACGTCCAACGTCTGGCACGCCTTCAGCGCTGCTCTCCGGCACGCATCGTCGAGCGCGCACTGAGGGAGCACGTTCTGGCCGAAGCGGTGGAGCGATGGCTGACGCGGGCGGAGCTGGTTGACGCCCAGCTCGAGGCAATCGCAAGCGCGCTGGTCACGCCGGGGCGTGCGCAGCGATGATCACGATCGAGGTCATCAACTCGATCGCCTATTATCGCGTTGCCGAGGGGCGAGCGGGTCTCGACGAGTTCGATCTCGGACTGGGCTACTACGAGGACCGGACGGGTTCACGCGGCACGCTAATGCGGTTGGCTGGGCCGGCGCCGGCCGGATATGATCGCGACGCAGGTCCGTTCGGGTCGATCCTCGACGGGGGCCTGGCGCACTTCGATCTGGTCGAGCGTCTAGGCCAAGGCCGCAACCCGCGCACCGGCCGGCTCGCGATCATGCCAGTCATCACCAGTCGTGATCGGGCGGGCAAGCGCTCTCGCCCCGGTGGAGCGCGGCACGTGGTCGCCTACGATTGGTGCTTCTCCGCCGAGAAGGTGTTGTCGACGCTGGCACTTCTCTCGGAACCGAGACGTCGCGACAGTCTTCTCGCGATCCATGACGACGCGGTCGAGACGACGCTACGGCTGGCGGCCGCTATGGGGTTGATCCTGAACCGCCGCGGCAAGCAGGGCGCGGTGCGCCTGCCCGCCACCGAAAGCATCGTTGCGGTCTACCGGCATCTGACGAGCCGCGACCGCGATCCGCAGTTGCACTCGCACGCGGTCCTGTTCAACATGTGCGTGCGCGACGACGGCTCGCTCGGTGCAATCGAGAACAAGCTTCTTCTCACATACAAGAACGCGCTGTCGGCGCTCTACCGAGCGGAACTCGTGCGCCTGCTGCGCGAACGGATGGGGATCGTTGCGATCGGCAAGGGGATCGGAATCGAGATCCCTGGTGTTCCTCGCGAGGTCTGCGAACTGTTCAGCAAGCGGCGCGCCGCGGTGGTCGGCGAGCTTAACCGCAAGGGCCTGACCAGTGCGGAAAACAGGCGCGCTGCCGAGATCGCCGCGCTGGGCACGCGCCCGCGCAAGGACAGCGCGACGCCCCTGTCGCAGTTGCAGCTGGATTGGCACGCGCAGCTGGCCGCGATCGGCTTCGACATGGAAACGATCTGGGCCCAGGTCGAGGCCCAGTCCGAACGCAGGCGAAACATGCCGGACGCACCCGTGCTGTTCAAGATCGCCGCTCGTGATGCGCATGCGGAGTTGATGGCGCGGGAACTAACCGTCTCGCATGCAGACATTCTTCGGATCGAGGCACAGACGTACCAGACGCGGCTGGCGCCGACGCAGATCCTGGAACGCGCTCAAGCCCGCCAACGCGAACTGATCGGCTTGCCTCACTTATCGCACCAGTTGCAGCGCTTCATGCCGGCGCAAGCGATCCGTGACGAGCACGCGCTGCTCAAGGCGGCTCTTGGTGCGCGCGGCGCATGGACAGCACCTGAGCCGGCGGCCATCGACGCGGTGCTCGCCGGCAGCACGGCCAGCAGCGAGCAGCGCGACGCGATGCGCCACATGCTTGGCGCAGACGGCATCTGCGTCGCAGAGGGCGCAGCCGGCACCGGCAAGACGCATGTGCTGAAACTGCTGCGCGACATTCTCGTCGCGGATCGGCGTCAGGTGCTCGTCGCGGCGCCGGCCTGGCGGGCGGCCCGGCTTGCCGGACAGGAAGCGAGGGTCGCTCTTGCCGACGCGCTGGCGCTCGATCCGCTCGCGGCCGAGATCAGGGAGGGCAAACGGGTCATCGATCGGGACACCGTCATCGTCGTGGACGAAGCGGGCATGGCCGGATCGCGCGATCTCCAGACACTGGTCGAGGCGACTACGGCGGCGGGTGCCAAGCTGATCCTCACCGGCGATACCCGCCAGTTGCAGCCGGTCGCGCGTGGCGCGCCGATGCGAGCCCTCATCGACCTCCTCGGCTCGCATCGCCTCGACCAGATCCGGCGACAGGGGCTGGAGTGGATGCGCGAGGCTTCCACCCAGTTCGCCGCAGGGAATGCGGCGGCGGGACTCGCGCGTTATGACGAAGCCGGAGTGGTTGCGGTACACAGGGACCGTGAAACGACGCTTGCCGCCTGCGCACGGTCCTATCTCGACGACCCGTCACGGACAGAGCCTGGCTGGAGCACGCAGGCGCTCGTTCAAAGGCTGTTGATCACCGTCCGCAACGAGGATGTCGCGGAACTTAATCGCCGCGTCCGCCAAATCCTGATCCAGGATGGACAGCTCGGCGAAACCGCGATCGTCGTCGACGCCGTGGGGCGCGGCGGGGGTGGTCCCGTACCGATGGAACTGCGCGTCGGCGACCGGGTCATGTTCGGGCGCCGGCTGCGCCTCGCACCGCAGGTCTTCAACTCGGACGTGGCGACGATCCTCTCTGTCGATAACGACGGCGAGGAGCCCCGGATTGTGTTCCGGCTCGACCGCCATGACGATAACGGGCGTCCGCTCGTGCTCGCTGCCCCGATCAGCGACCTCGCCGTCAGGGATCAGGTCGGCGTCAGCGCAGCGGTCCATCTTCAACACGCCTATGCCGTGACGAACTACGCCGCCCAAGGTGCGACGGTCGAGGTCGCGGTGGTCGCGCATCTGTGCGCCATGAACGCATCGAATCTCTACGTTGCCTGCACGCGCCATCGCCTCGCACTCAGGATCGAGGTCGATGGCGAACGGGTTCTCAAGCTCGACCGCTCTCGCCGGGCAGGAATCAGTCGTGACGGCGGGTTCCGAGGTGTCTATCAGGAGGCACAGACGCCAGAGCGAGCGCTGACGCCTGATCAGGTCTCGCGCGTGATGAACCAGTTGCAGCGCGAAGCGAACGCGCAGCCGCTGAAGGCCAATCCCAGCGATTACGTCGACGATGTCCGCGACTGGCTCGGCGCCGCCGATCCGGTCGCCGCGTTCCGCCAACGCATGCGAGCCCGATCCGACGCGCAGATCGTGCCGAAGATCGCCGCAGGACGCGCACCCGAAATGACAGCGGCGAGCGCGCCGCTTCCTGTCCAGGTTCCAGCGCCCGGGCACAATCATGCGACCAGCGATCCCGAAGCGCTCTCGACCGCCGAGAGACAGCGGCTGGCGGCAATGCTTTCGCCCGCGATCTGTGTGTCATGGTTCGGCGGGCGGCTGACGCGCGCCGGCATCCTGGCCCACCCTGCGAGCGGTTATGCGCTCGATCCGAGGGCCGGGACTGTCGGCTGGTCGCGCCGGGCCGATCAGCGTCTGCGGAAAGCGGGGGCCGAATCCGAGCCGCGTCTCGTGCAGGCTGCGGTGGTGTTGCTCGGGCGTTCTTTGCGCCAGGCGCGCTCGTTCGTCCGTGACCGGGCGGCACTGTGGGTGCTCAATCCGATCGCACGGGCTCTGCGGGCCCATAGAGCAACCGCCTGGCGTGAGCGGCTCTCAATGCCGCCCTCCTCGGCGGGCGCCCCGCTGATTGCGGACGATCAGCTTGAACCCGCGCCTTCGGCGGGGCTTCGCCGCTTCAAGGCGATGATCGCGCGGACACGAAGACTCGCGCAGGAGCGCGCCGCCGAGGTCGATCGGGGCATCAAGGTCAGCGTTGCGAGGACTGCCGGCTTCGAGCAGTCCGACGGATCGTCTGTGCCTGCCGGCCTGGACCGGCGGGATGGCATGATGCCGGATCAGGAGCGCGCGCTTTCGCGCCACGTTGGCTGGGCATCGCCTGGCACCGATCAATCTGCGCCCAAGATTGTTGCAACAACGGCGCACCTCGCCGGGTCGCCGTCTATCACCGCTCTCACTGGATCGGCATCCTTGGCCCTTGACGACGACGAGGCCAAGTCGACCGGATCGCGTCGACGCAGGATTGAACTGCGCGGGATCGGTGGAAAGGGGCAAGCTGACCACAGGCAGGCCGCAAGCAATGTTCCAGGGCCGATCAAGGTCTCAGCGAGCGCGCCATCGATGCCGCCAATCACTACGGGGCGAAGGCCGCACGCGCGTGCTTTCGGCAGTGTTGATCCTTCTTTGGTTAATCCTGCAATGTTTTCGAAGGCCAACATCCTCTGGCCCTCGGCAAGACCTCCGGTTGTACATCAGGCTGGTGCTGCGGCGACATGGGTCGGCTCCGAAGCAACGCCTCAGACGTCGTTGCCGGCAGGCAAAACAACCGGCTCGGCTGCGATTGTCGACGCGCTCGGGCCAATCAGAAATGAGCAGAGCCTTGCGGGCTCGTCTTGGTCGCTCCCTGAGGATGAGGAGGACCAACCCACCGGCAAACGCCTGCGCAAGGTCGCGCTGCAAAGCCAGTTCGCTGCAAGACGTTCGTTGGACCAGGGGCCGAGCCAGACCAGCGCCGGCCAAGATATGAGCGTAGAGCGAACTGCACCGGATCCGACACCGCTTCTTGGCGCAAACGCCAGACCGCTCGAGCCTGAAATACCGTTGGTCGATCACTCGCCCGGCGAGCGCCGTTATCTTCCCCCGCCTGCCGCAGCCCGGACAGCCACGGATCCTTATCGGAAACTGGACCCGACCCTGATCAATCCGAGGACGCTAACGGCGAACGAGATCCTGGCGACACCATCCAAGCCGGTCCCTCAGCAAGCAGCGCGCCCCGTGGCCAGCCGAAAAGGGCGACCCAAAAGGCCACCCGGCGATAAAGGGCCGGGGATGTGAGGGTTCAGCCCATTTAGCGGCACCCTGCTTTGGACAATCCCAACATCCGTGACGTTCGTCCGAAGCTTTACTTCCCGGTGGTCGATGGCTGCAGGGGCGTGAAGCCGGTCCAATCAGCAAAATTCCTACCCGTGCCCTACGCTCATCTCGTCTTCACCCTGCCGACGCCGGTCGCGGCCATCGCCTACCAGAACAAGGCCGAGGTCTATGGCCCGCTGTTCAGGGCCGCAGCCGAGACGCTCGCCACCATCGCGAGCGATCGCCGGCATCTCGGCGTCCGCATCGGCTTCACCTCGGTGCTGCACACATGGGGATCGGCGATGACCCATCATCCCCATCTCCACATCATCGCGCCCGGCGGCGGCCTCTCGCCTCACGGCTCGCGCTGGATCGCGTGCAAGCCCGGCTTCTTCCTGCCGTGCGCGTGCTCTCGCGGCTGTTCCGACGTCTCTTCCTCGAAGGGCTCGCTACCCTGCATGCGACCGGGCGACTCGCCTTCCATGGCGATCTCGCCGATCTGACACCATCACCGCGTCATGGTGCGCCTCGATCCGATCCGAACGCCGATCGCCACCAAGCCGCCCGGGCCGCGGATCGCCCTGATCGCGCTCACGCTTGCG
>LNFM01013012.1_pt1 | contig 10746 bp, 11 predicted proteins | sample 596031 | NCBI WGS metagenome assembly LNFM01 (sample SAMN04254537, study PRJNA301005) | activated carbon metagenome | isolation source: dual media filters at the Ann Arbor, Michigan drinking water treatment plant | place: USA: Ann Arbor | reverse complement strand
AGCCCTTCTCTCAGGGCAGCAAAGACAAGTTTCGCCTGGATCGCATCGGTCCAGGGAACAGCATACCCAAATCCGGACCCGAGATTTGCGCGGGAAGGTAGCGGGGTGTCCTTCCTGACTTGCTGCGCGCCTGCAAGGTCTGCGGTTCGGCAGCGGGAAAGTTCGACATCTTCCATCAACGGGAGAGCCCAGGCCGTGACATCGTAGAGTTCGTGGGCGAGGCCGGCCTTGCGCCTCTGTTCCTGCTTCTCGATAAAGTCAGCCGGAAGCGGCGTATTTGGTTCCAAAAGCGCTGTCGCAAGCCTGCCTGCAGGTTGGGCCCTATCGATCACGAGCGCGCCTTCAGGATATGTCCGCTCACACGCCCGGGCGCCTTCGCGTAGCCGCGCTACGCGAATGCCCTGCTCGGCAAGCAGGCCAGCGAGACGTGCGGCTTGCCCTGGCCGAATGGCTTCATCGATGACGTAGTAGCGGTCGCGGGCGCGTTCGCCCTCCTCAACGGCGCTGCGGCGAAACGTGGCAAAGTCCAACAGAAGTTTCGACCGCTCACTCTGAACGGTATCGAGGGTTGCCAGCGCAGCGATGAAATTGTTGAAAACACCTTCCCGGAAGGTCAGCCGGTCGCCATTGCGGCGAAGAAAGACAAGACCGCGCGGCGACCCCTGTTCGAACGTCTTCGCAATTGCTCCGTTGAGAGTTGGCCACATGTCTCCGTAGCCAGGATAGAAAGCGTCGAAGACTTCACGCGTAAAGTAAGCGATCCCGAACCGGTCGAACCATGCACCGCGATTGCGGCCAAACAGATCATGCGTTTGGCGCTGGGTCTCAGTAATCAACGGATTGTAGGGCTCAGCAGCCGGAGGAAAGAAATATGTCTCGTCACCGCTCATTTCATGAGAATCTACGAAGACAACGGGATGCCATTCCTGCAGCGCGGCAATCCGGCCGCGTGTTTCCGGCTGGGTCAGCGCAAACCAGTCACGGTTCATGTCCATTAGGTAGTGATTAAACCGGCCGCCGGGCCAGGGCTGATCGTGTTCGGCAGCGTAGCGATCCGCGCGTGGTTCGAGACCGAGAGCTTCGTTAAAACTGCTCAAGAAGCGCGCGCGACCGTCCGGGTTTTGGTCAGGGTCAATAATGACGATCGTTTCGGTCAGAATGGCGTCCACCAGGGCGTTGTCCTGCGAGGCGAGCAGATGATAGGCGAGCGCCAAACCACTGTCGGCAGGCGTGATTTCGTCACCATGCACGCCGAACCCGAGCCAGGCCACGGCAGGCGTGCGCACGATCAGCGCGTCGCGCTCAGCTGCAGGGATAACTGTGCCGCTTGCGAGGCGCGCAATGTCGGCCTTTACGGCGTCAAGCTGGCGGATAGTTTCGGGCCTTGCGATGACGGCATAGACAAGAGGGCGGCCCTGCCATGAGCGTGCATACTCAACAACCCGGATACGTGTCGGGTCGGCGGCTTCCAAGGCTTTCAAATAGTCCACGATCTGAAACGGCGATGAAATTTTCTCGCCTGGCTTGTGGCCAGCTACGGCCTCCAGCGTCGGGATTGCCGGATCGTACGTTCCTGAAAGCATTCCCTGGGCCGATACGCTGCCCCACGAAAGGGTCGCGATCGCAAGGCTGAAACCCAAGGCAAGTTTACTCAGAACTCTGAATGCCGCGTCGATCATCACAAAACCCAAACAATTCATCACAATGATTGCCGACTTCAGCCTGTCCGCGTCTGTACCGCAACCCATTTCTGGTATGGCGTGACCGGGTGAAGGTGGTCCGGACTTTGGGTTGGTATTCAGGTGAGTTTAGTGAAGGAACTGCAGTCCTCCCTGAAAGCAAACGACTTGAAAGCGCGCATCCTGAGGTCGGTTCGCGGGCCGCTACCACTCCAGTTTCCTTGAATCCTGCCAACTCTGAAACAACAACGACAGGCAATTAAAGGCCATGGCGGCTCTGATCGTTAGGTTCGGGGGCCGGCGGGGTCACCTCAGTCCTGTTATTCGGTCGCCTCACCACCGCCAGGCCGGAGATCGCCGAAGACCAACACTACCCCACGTGCTGACCTGTTGTTTGTGGACGTAGAGCCAGAGCTGGCGGCCGTCAGGTCGTCATTACGACGTCCCAGTCATAGCCCAGCGCTCCCTCCGCACTGGTGGTGCCGGCGCGGGCGATCAGCAGGCGTGGATCGGACTGCATCGCCTGGATCAGGAAATCCGTATTGTTGGCCGTTTCATCGGGGAAATAGCTCTGTGTTGTGAGTTCCCGGCCGTTGGCCGCGATCTTCCAGTGCAAGTGCGGCGTACGAGACTGCCTGGCGACCAGATAGCCGCCGGGCTTGATGGTGGTGAACCGGAACGCGCCATCAGCATCACTTTTGATAACCGCGTAACCCTGGAAGTTCGGATCAAGTGGCGCGGGATTGCCGGCGTCCGCCGAATGGGCGTAGCGGCCAGCGGCGTTGGCTTGCCACAACTGCACTCGCGCTCCGGCGATCGGCTGACCATTCGGTCGGAGCACACGCCCGCGAACCTCTATCACCTGTCCTGCTGCCCGTTCGCCGCGTCCAGTTAAGCGTGTGAGATCGACGTCGCTTTCAACGCGGGTGTTCTCTGGGAAAAACGGTCCTTCGATTTCGCGGGGCGTCGCCGGGAGCGCGGTTTCATCACCTGGGTCCAGTTCCGCAGCGCAGGCGGTAAGCGCGCTCGCGCTAAGCAGCGCAAGTGTCCGGCGTCTCGTGATCCTCATGCCAGCCTCCTTCTCTCATAAAACTGCACCCCAGACCGGAGCGGCGTCAATGTGGGAAGTTTACGTGTCGCGTTTGGGCAACTCGGCTCTGATCTGCATCCTCTGCGAACGGCGAGGTCGGCCCGATCGTGTCGTTCGATCGCCTCGCCCGCACCAGGCGGGACATCGCCGTTAAGCGACATTCAGACAATCATCTATTGAACGCAAACATCGTCACGAGAGTGCACCGAGTCAGTGACCAACTGTGATCAGCCGGCTGAGGAATTTGCGACCGATACAGCATTAAATCTCAACGAACTTCAGCTTTCAGGCGGCATGAGAAACAGGTCAGTGTCATCTGGCATGATGCCAAATCCGGTGAGAATGGCGTGGGCCTGTCCGCGGTGATGGGTCTGATGATTGAAGAAATGCGTGACGAGCCTCCAGGCGGGTTGAGTCGTCTTTCGCGTGCCTGCAACATTCGACCACGTGAAGTCTGCGGCCAGCCAACTGTCACTTAGTTTGCTCGTCCAGCTCATGATCGTTGCATCGAATTCGATACGTGCCGACTGCAGCGCCATCCAGTCCTGATAGGCGGGCCCTCTACCTTGATCATCATCTGATGATGTGGCCAGCGTATGCGCAAACCGGTTCATCCAAACGCGGTCGGCCCAGAGGATGTGGGCCAAGGTGGTGTGCAGCGATCCAAAGAAAGCCCCTCGCGGATCGCGCCGTTGAGCATCCGAAAGTCGGCTCGCTGCCCGGTAAAGCGAAAGGTTCTGCCAACTATTGTAGCGAGCCATCAATTGAGCGTGGGCAGGAGAAATCATTTTGGCTTCCAGTGATCCAATATCCGGCGAGAAGCGGGATGAACCTTCTCGGGCCGCGGTGAATGTCAGCTTTTGCGGGGGGGCGAACTGACGAGGCGCTCGAGAAGTTGGGTGAGGCTGGCACCGTAGATCTTCCTGGCCTTCTTCGGCTGATCCGAAGTTGCAATCGCGAGGGCAGCCTGCATCGCGGCGCCGGAGATGACATCAGCTAGCGGCTCCAGTGGCTGCGGAGGGATAAGTCCTTCATCCACGAGGTGCTGAAGCGCATGGCCGATCAGCGCGAGATGCAGTGGTCGCTGAATGTCGCGCCAGGTTTTCCAGCCTAGCACTGCGGGGCCGTCGATAAGAACGATCTGCTTCACGTCCGGGCGTGAAAAGATGTCCAGCATGACCTGCGTTCCGACCTGCAGGTCTTCGCGGTCGTGCTCGATCTGCTTCATGGTCTTTGAGAACGTCTCGTGGCCGATCTCCGTCAGCGTCTGCTCGAAGACAGCCCTGAAAAGGTCTTCCTTGTCCGTGAACTGATAATAGAGGGCGCCCCGCGTGATGCCGGCAGTGGCGACGATTTCCTCGGTGCCGGTTTCGGCATAGCCCTTCTCGCCGAACATCTGACGCGCGGCGGCAATCAGCCGGTCCCGGTTCCTGGACGGCTTCAGGGCGCGCGAAACGGGCACAGGCGGAGGGTGATTCTTTCGTCCCATAATTATACAGCTTGTATGAAGGTGGTGGATAAACTATGAAACATACAGGTTGTATGATCCGGAGGAAAGACGTGGCCGCAGCAGGACGAATGCCCGCATTGCCCTATTCGATGGTGCTCGCACTGACGGCATTGTGGTGCAGCCTGTATGTTCCGCAAGGCGGTATGTCAGAAGGCGTGCTGCTGGAGTTGACCCGGCTGACAGCACGCACCAGCGTCTTTTTCTTTCTTGCGGCTTTTTCAGCCAGCGCCCTGCTGAAGCTGACCCGTTCCGGTGCGGCGCGCTTCCTCGTGATCAACAGGCGCCATATCGGACTTTCCTTTGCGCTTTCGCACTTCATCCATCTGGGCGCTCTCCTGTCATATTTCGCTGTTAGTGGAGAGGAGCCCGGCGCCGTCGCGATCTATGCGGGCGGGTTTGCCTATCTGCTGATTTTACTAATGGCTGCAACCTCCAATGATGTCTCTCAGCGCAGGCTCGGCCTGAACTGGCGGCGCCTGCATCTGATCGGAAGCTGGTATGTCTGGGCCGTGTTCCTCAATTCCTATCTCGGCCGCGTCCTGGAAGGACGCGAGCCCCTTTGGATGTTTGGTGGCATCACGGCGCTTCTGCTGTCTGCAGCGATCCTGCGTCTGGTTATAAGCGCGAGGGAGCGGCTGACAGAGCGCGCGCTGGGTTAACGCATCCGCAACGAAGGGAGACAGGGAAGTTGCCGCAGAGGATGTTAAGCAGAATATACGCCACTTCTTCCAGCAGTGTTTCCTTTGGGACATGCCGAACGGCAAGATCACTTCAGTCCGGTCATCGGTGTGCAGCGACGCTACCCATCGGGAGATCGCCGAAGGCGGTCATTCTTTTTGTGCTTCGAGTGCCGGTGTGTGTTCATTCTGACTGTGTCGGCTTTGCCGATACCATAGCAATTAACGGCGCACGTTGACCAAGGAGGGACCGATTGTGATAGCTCCCAGTATGGATTGGGACGCCTTCTTCACGGTGCATCGCGACCTGCCCAGGGAAGGCCCCGGGTTGGCCGACGATGTCGCGTGGGCCGGGCGTGCGAGCGCGGTGCCCATGGATGGGTATGTGTGCGATGCCGGATGTGGACCGGGCGGCGACCTTGCTGCTCTGCGTCAGCTTGTTCCCGAAGGCCGTGTGGATGGGTTTGAGACCGTTGCGCATTTCGTCGAGGCCGCGACTGTTCGGTTCGCATACGATCCGTCTATCCGGATCATCAAAGGCAGCATGGAGAACCTGACCGGTCCCTATGATCTGATATGGTCGGCTGGGGCGGTCTATTTTCTGGGTGTGACAACGGCGCTTAACGCCTGGCGCAGTGCTTTGACCGAGACCGGCGCTGTGGCTTTCAGTCATCCCTGCCTGTTCACCGATTCACCCTCCAAGGCTGCGCTGGCGTTTTGGGAGGGCGAACCGGGAAGCATCGGGACAGAGAGCACAACTCACGCCGAGATCGCCGCCGCAGGCTGGCAGGTGCTCGCAGCGCGGCCACTCACCGACGAGGCATGGTCCGCCTACTATGATCCGATGCTGGCGCGGTGCGACAAGCTGGAAACGGCAGGTGTTAGCGATACGGTAGCGTCTGCGATTACCGCGGCCCGCGTCGAGGCCGCCAGCTGGCGCGCCGTGGCGCAGGAAACAGGATACATGCTTTATGTCGTTCGCCCTTGTTGAGGCGTGCCGCCAGCGCCCTGCTTGGGCGCTTACTGGAGCATCGCGATCGCCGAACGGCAGGCTAACTTCAGTCCGGTCATTCTGACGCCGGGCAGCTACTCGGCAGAAGTTCGCCGATAAGTGACGTCCAGGAACAAGCTCGTCAGTTTATAACAGCGGAGGTGCGACGTCGTTGGTTGGAACGGACCTAAGCGTCAAGCCGCCAGGCCGTTTGGCGCGGATGTACTCGCTAGGAGTCACACCAGTCATGCTTCGAAACTCCCTTGTCCCATGTGGCTGATCTGCGAACGCGATAGGTGTTTCGGCGTGGGGGTCTGCCTCCCAAGGCAGACTGTGAAGTTGGCGTATTGCGCGATCGACCCGAACAGAACGCTGGTAGAGCTTGGGCGACACGCCGTAGAGATTAGCAAACACGCGGCGATACTGCCGAGGTGACAGATTTGCAGCCGCTGCAGCGCGTGAAACGGCTCCGCTCTCATCGGTCGCCAGGATGTCGAGCGTCGGCGCGAGCGTGTCAGGATCATATTCTTGAAAGAACGCGAGCAGGACCATCGCTGCACGAGTGCGCCAAGTTTCAAACGTCTCACTTTCCATGGGCTCAAGCGCTTCGGCCAGCACAGGCTGCACTTCCCGAAGGTCAAGGACACTGTCGACAAGCTGCGATGCGGGACGCTGGCTTATCTGCCTCAGCCCTGCGGCGGTCAATCCGACCGCGAATGCCTTGATCCGGCCAGCGGCGAAGCCATAACACCAATGATATCTTGGTCCCCACAACGCAATGCGCGGCAGGCGCTTCCATCCAGCATCGGGGCCAGCTTCACGCAACCAGTAGCATTGATCCAGCATGATCTGGATCGAAAATCTGACCTCGGGAAGGACGCGAACAACCTGCGGCCCTGGGTCTTCGTCGCGATGCACGAAGCCGATCAAATTGCCCGCGAGTTCTGCGGGGGGATGGCTCAGAACCAGCGTACCTTGCGCGATGTCCGATTTCTTCAAGCTCGCACGCGTAGGTTCGTCTATCATTGGCATGAACTTGGAAGGCGGGAGAACATCAGATTCATAGCGAAGAACGGTCCCAGCTATCTCGACGGCAGTTGATCACGACTGTTTTGGCCGTTTCGGTTGCACTGGCGTATTCGACTGTCAGCGGAGATTTACTGACGCCTCTGGTCAGTGTCGAGCCTATTCGCGCCGTTCCGTACCTAGGCTCAGCGCTCGTCTCGCTCGGCGACGCGCTTGTTTTGGTTATTCTGGTCGCGCTCACCGCAGGAAGATCGCCACTATGGGTTATCAGCCAATCGGGCCTGCAAGCCCCGATCCGCAAGCCGGCTTTGTGGGCGCTTGTCTGGCTGCTCCCTGCGATTGCAGTCGGGTTGATGTTCGCAAAAATCGCAACGGACCTGCACGTTTCCGACATCGCTTGGAAGGGTATCGTTGGACCGTTCGCGGAGGAGTTTGTCTATCGCGGGCTCGCGCTTGGTGTCCTTATTCGCTGGTGCGGTTGGCCAATCTGGTTGGCTTGCATCTGGCCGGCTGTGTTTTTTGGCGTCACTCATTTCGGCCAAGGACAAGATTGGGGCAGCGTTGCTGGTATCGTGGCGATAACGGGCTTGGGCGGAATTCTCTTTGGCTGGCTATTCGTGCGATGGGGCTTCAACCTTTGGCCTGCAATCCTTTTGCACGTTGGCCTGAATTCGCTCTGGCTGGTCTTCGATCTAGGAGAAAATGCGTTGGGTGGCTGGCTCGGAAACATCTTGCGCTTGGCCATAATCGCTATCGCAATCGGAGCAACGTTTTGGTTGGCGCCGTCGCGCAGGCCCGAAGGCGCGAGCCAGGCAAATTTGGATTTGGCTGATGGAAGCAATGATCATCGCGCCGCATCGGAGTAACGATATCAGCTTGCTTTGGCGGCATCGCTGATGAAGCACTTGATCTGTTCACCTCAACGAAAGGAGAAGTCATGGACTACGACCACACAAAAATGCCTGAGGTCTATGATGCTGCACGCGGATATTCACAGACCACCCAGTCGCTCTGGCGAACAACGATCGTCAATTCGGTCAAAGGCCGCGAAATCAATCGTATTCTGGATCTGGGATGCGGAACGGGGCGCTATTCTGCCTCGCTCAGGGCTTGGTTCGACGCTGATGTAGTTGGCATTGAACCTTCGGAAGCGATGCTTGTGAAAGCGCGAGATAAGGGTGTTGTTGGAGTGACATTCAAGCAGGGTAGTGCTGAGGCAATCCCGCTCGAAGACAACGCAGTGGATATGATCTTTATGTCCATGGTGTTCCATCATATCGGGGACAAAGACCTGGCCTGCTCGGAGTGTCATCGCGTGCTCAAGCCTGGCGGTGTGATTTGCCTGCGCGCAGGAACCAAAGAGCAAGTGTCCAACTATCCTTACGCGCCATTTTTTGACGAAGCTGAAAACGTGTTTCGACGGCGGTTTCAATCAGTTTCAGAGATAACGAGCGTGATGTCGAAGCATGGCATGAAACTGCTAAAGCACACATTGATAACGAGCGAGGTCGCTGCGGATTGGCATGAGTTCGCACGTAAGATTTCTCTGCGAGCAGATTCGACCTTGAACTCCATATCCGATGACGTTTTTGAGCGCGGTCTGTCAAAGCTGAAAAACTATGCCAGTCAGGCACCAAAGGAACCCGTTACGGAGCCAATTGATTACTTCGTCGTCGAACGAATTTAGTTGGGCGCCTCACTGGAATCTCGGCTGATCCGACTGCGACGAACCGTACGACCGTTTTGAAGCAGTATTAGTTTCACCTTCAGAGTCTGTTTTAGAATGCAAGGCGCACGTGTCCGATCGCATCACAATAGCTTGGGACTTCGACGGTGTTCTCAATCGTAACACTGTCAATGGAAAGTTCATTTGGCAAAAGGACTTTGAACGCGACTTAGGACTTCCACTAAAAGCGTTTCTTCAATTCATGTTTACGGGCAATTTTCAGAAAGCCATGGTTGGCGAAGAGGATTTATTGAGCCTTTGCAAAGTTTGGCTTGCCGATCAAGAAACGGATGTTTCGGCTGAATTTCTGCTGGAGTATTGGTTCTCCAAGGACGCCCATCCGGACCAGAAAACTCTTGCTGTCCTTCGAGCCTGCAGGGCACGAGGATTCGGGAACATCATCGCGACGAACAACGAGATATACAGAACGCAGTATATCGAGACAATCATGGGTTTCGGAGCCGAGGTGGAGCACATTTTCTCCGCAGGGCGGATAAAGTTAGCAAAACCAGACCAGCAATACTTCATTCATATCGCAGACAGTCTCGGAATTGATGGAAGCCAGCTGTTTCTCATTGATGATGTTGAAGAGAACGTTGAAAACGCGCGGGCGGCTGGATGGGCTGGGTTTCACTTTCGCGAGAATGATCACGATAGGTTGGCGCGCGCATTGAGTGGGTTGTAAGTTCTCTTTTGCAGCCAAATCCTCACGCGTCGAGCGACCGTTTTTGGCCTGACCTGCTCTGACCTGCTCCCCAAAAACTCCCTCGTTCATAACTGGAAAAATCGGCTGTATCATCCCTGGCTGGGAGGAGCAGTTAGCCATGAAGGCATCAAAGTTTTCGGACGCCCAGAAGGCGTTCATCATCCGGCAGGGAGAGGACGGAACCCCGGTCGAAGAAGTCTGCCGAAAGGCCGGCATCAGCCAGGCGACCTACTACGCGTGGAAGAAGAAGTACGGCGGGATGATGCCCTCCGAGATGAAGCGGATGCGCGAGCTTGAAGAAGAGAACGCCCGGCTGAAACGGATCGTCGCAGACCTCTCGCTTGACCGCGCCATGCTGCAGGACGTGATCAAGCGAAAGCTGTAAGGCCTGCGCGCAGCGCAAGCTGGCCGCTGAGATGATGAGCGAATGGAAGGTGTCGCAGCGCAGAGCCTGCCGCGTGCTGCAGCTCGACCCGACGACGTATCGCTACAAGTCTCGCCGCCCCGCGCAGGCCCCGCTCGAAGCGAAGATCAAGGAGATTTGCCAGACCCGTATTCGCTATGGCTATCGGCGGGTGCATATCCTGCTGAGGCGCGACGGATGGATGATCAATCAGAAAAAGACGCGGCGCATTTATCGCGAGTTAGGCTTGCAAATGCGCACAAAAGCACCGAAGCGCCGCGTGAAGGCAGCTTTGCGTGCGGATCGCACGCTGCCTTCACGCTCCGGCGAGGTCTGGGCGATGGACTTCGTCCACGACCAGCTCGCAACCGGCACGAAGCTCCGTATCTTGACGATCGTCGATCTCTATTCGCGATACTCACCCGCAATTGATCCCCGCCTGCGCTATCGCGGTGAGAATGTCGTGGTGACCCTCGATCGGGTATGCGCGGAGATCGGTTATCCGAGCGCAATCCGCGTTGACCAGGGCAGCGAGTTTGTCTCACGCGACCTCGACCTGTGGACCTATCAGCACGATGTCACGTTGGACTTTTCCCGTCCTGGCAAGCCGACCGATAATGCCTTCATTGAATCGTTCAATGGCCGGCTGAGGGCGGAGTGCCTCAATGCGCATTGGTTCCTGACGCTCGCCGACGCGCGGCAAAAACTGGAGAATTGGCGAAGGGACTACAACGAGGTAAGACCACACGGCGCGATCGGGAACAAAACCCCGATCACGCTCCTGAATCGACCGGTCGCAACCAGCCCGACCGGTAGACAAGAGGCCGAAAATTCCAGCTCCGCGTGAGGGAGAATTTGGGAGCGTTTCAAGAGGCCGAAAATTCCAGCTCCGCGTGAGGGAGAATTTGGGAGCGTTTCAATGTATGAAATCGACTCGG
>LNFM01013010.1_pt1 | contig 10747 bp, 8 predicted proteins | sample 596031 | NCBI WGS metagenome assembly LNFM01 (sample SAMN04254537, study PRJNA301005) | activated carbon metagenome | isolation source: dual media filters at the Ann Arbor, Michigan drinking water treatment plant | place: USA: Ann Arbor | reverse complement strand
TTGGAGCCGGTGAGCGAAAAAACGCCCGCCGCTCCCGTCTCACCCTATGGCACGTCGAAGCTGATGTCGGAGTGGATGCTGCGCGACAGCGCAACCGCTTACGGGTTGAAATATGTAGCGCTCCGCTACTTCAATGTCGCGGGTGCCGATCCGGAAAGCCGCGCCGGACAATCGACGCCGAAAGCTACGCATCTGATTAAAGTTGCCTGCGAGGCCGCGACCGGCAAACGTAAGGGTATGCAGGTTTTCGGGACTGACTACCCGACCAAGGACGGCACCTGCATCCGCGACTACATTCACGTGAGCGATCTCGTCGCGGCACACATGGATGCGCTCCGCTATCTGAAGAACGGTGGCGACAGTCAGGTGATGAACTGCGGCTATGGCGCCGGCTATTCGGTGCTTGAAGTGATCGAAACCGTGAAGCGCGTCTCCGGTGTGAATTTCCCGGTAGAGATCGCGCCTGCGCGAGCCGGCGACCCTGCGGCAATCGTCGCGAGCGCGGACAAAATCCGCGCAACCCTCGGCTGGCAGCCGAGGCAGGCCGATCTTGAGACTATCGTGCGCCACGCGCTCGCCTGGGAGCAAAAGCTTCCCGCGAGATCCGCCGCGGCTTAACCAAAACTCCTGGCTCGCTTGCCGCCCGCGCGCCCGCCATGGCAAAAGCCTCGGGCCAGCGGGGAAAGCCGTAAATGCACATCACGATGATCGGCGCAGGTTATGTGGGGCTCGTCTCGGGCGCCTGCTTTGCCGATTTCGGACATGACGTCGTCTGCGTCGATACCGACGCCGCGAAAGTGGCATCGCTCCGCGACGGCAAGATTCCGATCTTCGAGCCGGGACTGGATGAAATCGTTGCCCGCAACGTGAAGGCGGGCCGCCTTTCCTTCACGACAAAACTTGGCGACGGGCTCGCGAAAGCCGAAGTCGTATTCATCGCCGTCGGCACCCCGTCGCGCCGCGGCGACGGCCACGCGGACATCTCTTATGTGCTCGCAGCGGCGCGCGAAATCGGCGAAGCCGCTACTAAGCCGCTCGTAATTGTCACCAAGTCGACCGTGCCGGTGGGCACCGGGGACGAGATCGAAAAGGTACTCGCTGGCGTAAAGCCGAAAGCGGAAATCTCTGTCGTCTCCAATCCGGAATTCCTGCGCGAGGGCGCCGCGATCGAGGATTTCAAACGCCCCGACCGCATCGTGATCGGCACCGAGGACGAGCGCGCACGCGATGTCATGGCCTCAGTCTATCGCCCGCTGAAACTCAATCAGGCGCCGATCCTCTTCACGTCGCGCCGCACAGCCGAACTGACGAAATACGCGGCGAATGCTTTCCTCGCGACCAAGATCACCTTCATCAACGAGATGGCTGATCTTGCTGAAAAGGTCGGCGCCAACGTGCAGGAGATCGCACGTGGCATCGGCCTCGACAATCGCATCGGCGGAAAGTTCCTGCACGCAGGCCCCGGCTATGGCGGCTCGTGCTTTCCCAAAGACACGCTAGCGCTGATCAAGACCGCGCGCGATTTCGGCGCCCCGTCGCGCATCGTAGAAACCGTCGCCGATGTGAACGAAAAGCGCAAAACTTCAATGGCGGATCGCGTGATCGCGGCCGCAGGCGGCTCCCTGAAAGGAAAGACCGTCGGCGTGCTCGGTCTCACCTTCAAGCCTAATACCGACGATATGCGCGATGCACCCTCACTCGCGATCATTCCCGCCTTGCAGGCCGCGGGTGCGAAAATTCAGGCGCACGATCCCGAAGGCATGGAAGCAGCGGCGAAACTGTTGTCCGGCGTCACCTTCTGCAACGGCCCTTATGAGGCTGCGAAGGATGCGTCCGCCCTCGTGCTGATCACCGAGTGGGACGTCTATCGCGCTCTCGATCTCGACAAGCTGAAGGCAGCGCTGCTCGCGCCGAGCATTGTCGATCTGCGGAACGTCTATGTGCCTGCGGAAATGGCCGCCAAGGGCTTCCGCTATGTAAGCATCGGCCGCCCGGCCGTTTAACGCTCTCCCGTAAAGCGATTTGCCAATCCCTCCCGGACGCGGCAAAAGGCGGGGAATCCAGCGAATTTTGATGGTTTAGCCCTGAAAATGCAGCGCATTCGTAAGGCCGTGTTCCCCGTTGCAGGTCTGGGCACCCGCTTTCTGCCCGCGACCAAGGCCATGCCCAAGGAAATGCTGACGGTCGTCGATCGGCCCGTGATCCAGCATGTCGTTGATGAAGCGCGCGCGGCGGGTATCGAGCACCTGATCTTCGTCACCGGCCGCGGCAAGGCCGTGATCGAGGATCATTTCGACCGCGCCTATGAGCTGGAAGCGACGCTCGAAGCGCGCGGCAAAAAGGCCGAACTCGAAATCCTGAAGGAAGCACAACCCGGCGCGGGCGAGACCAGCTTCACGCGCCAGCAGTCACCGCTGGGCCTGGGTCATGCGGTATGGTGCGCGCGCGATCTTGTCGGCAACGAGCCTTTCGCTGTGCTGCTGCCGGACGTGCTGGTGCTCGCGAAGAAAAGCTGCCTCGCGCAGATGATCGACGCGCACGCGCAGACCGGAGACAAGACCAACCTCATCGCGGTCGAAGAGGTCGCACCCGAGCAGACGCATCAATATGGTGTCGTCGGTATGGGCGCGAAGAAAGGCCCCGCCTTTGAAATCACTGCGATGGTGGAGAAGCCCGCGAAAGGCACCGCGCCTTCGAACAACATCGTTACCGGCCGCTACATTCTCCAGCCGGAAATCTTCGATGTCTTGGAAAAACAGGACCGCGGCGCGGGCGGCGAAATTCAGCTCACCGACGGAATGATAGCGCTCTCGAAGACGCAGAAATTCTACGGCTTCAATTTCGAGGGCACGACTTACGACTGCGGCTCGAAGCTCGGCTTCCTCGCCGCCAACGTCGCCTTCGGCCTTGCCCGCGCGGACATCGCCGATCAATTCCGCGCCGATCTGAAACGCATCACGGCGAAATAGCAGTGGCGAAGAAAAGCAAAATCAGCGAGTTGCCGCCGGTACAGCACGGCACGTTCTCCGAGCGCCTGAAATACCGGCTTTCGGGCATCCTCGGCGAGGATGCACGGGCGATCGTGCCTCGTCTGCTCAAGACCGACGGCCGCCGCCACGCCGGAAAATACGCGCTCGCATTCCTGATGATGTTCCTGGTCGCCGCCGCGACCGGGCTCACCGCGTACCTCATGAAGGACGTAATCAACAAGATCTTCGTCGATCGAAACCAGCTTGCGATCTGGCTACTCGGCGGTGGGCTGATCGCCATCTACATCGTCAAGGGTCTCGCTGGATATTTCCAGTCCGTAATTCTCGCCAAGGTCGGCCACCGCATCATCTCCGATTACCAGCGCCGGCTGTTCGACAATCTCTTGCAGCAGGGCATTCCGTTTTACGCCAAGCAGCACTCTACCGAATTCCTGAACCGCATGAGCAACGGCGCAATCGGCGCACGCATGGTGATCGACCTCATCATCACCAGCATCGGCCGCGACTTGCTCACGCTGATTTTCCTCATCACAGTTTGCATCATTCAGGAACCTGCAATCGCATTCTTCTGCCTCGTTATCTTGCCGATCGTGATCTTCTTTGTACGCGGGCTCATACGCCGCGCACGCCAGGCCGTGCAGCGCAATTTCACCGGCATGGGCAAGCTGATGGAGCATTTGCAGGAAACGCTACAGGGCATTCGCGTCGTCAAATCTTACAATATGGAAGACCGCATGCGTACGCGGATGGACGAAACCATTCGCGACCTCGAAGAGAGCCAGAACAAGCGCGCCCGCATCGGCTCGCGCACAGGGCCGCTCATGGAAACGCTCGGCGGCATGGCGGTGGGTACGTTCGTGATTTACGCAGGCTATAGTGTGCTCAACGGCTCGAAAATGCCGGGCGAATTCTTTTCAGCAATCACGGCGCTGCTGCTCGCCTACGAACCGGCAAAGCGTCTGGCGCGGCTGAACCTCGATCTCGCATCCAATCTTACGCTGTCTCGCTATCTTTTTGAAGTGCTGGACTCGACCCCGTCGGAAGCCGAACCCGCAAACCTACCAGTGCTGAAAGTCTCGCGCGGCGAGGTCGAATTCAGAAACGTGACGTTCGAGTATCGTCCCGGCGAACCCGTGCTGAAGAATGTCTCCTTCACAGCCGATGCGCAGCGAACGACAGCGCTGGTCGGAGCTTCCGGCGGCGGCAAGTCGACGATCATGCACCTGATCGAGCGATTCTATGAACCCTCGTCCGGCACGATCGTAATCGACGGGCAGAACATCGCAACTTGTTCGCGCCGTTCGCTGCGCGACCAGATCGCCCATGTCAGCCAGGATCTGTTCCTATTCTCCGGCACGATCCGCGAGAACATCCGGCACGGCAAGCCTAATGCGACCGATGAAGAGTTTATCGCCGCGGCAAAGGCCGCGCACGCGCACGATTTCATAATGGGCTTTGAAGGCGGCTACGACACGCAGGTAGGCGAGCACGGCGCACAGCTTTCCGGCGGTCAGCGCGCCCGCATTTCCATCGCGCGAGCATTTTTGAAGAACGCGCCGATCCTCCTGCTCGACGAGCCTACCGCGGCACTCGATGCGGAATCCGAACTAGAAGTGCAGCGCGCGCTCGACGAGCTGCGCAAATCACGCACCACGATTCTGATTGCGCACCGTCTGCAGACCGTCCTTTCCGCCGACAAAATCTGCGTCGTGGAAGGCGGCAACATCGTCGAGACCGGAACGCACCAGGAATTGCTTGCGCGCCGCGGCCGTTATCACGCCTTCTATCGTCTGCAATTCGACGACCGCAACGTAGCGAACGGCTGAAGATGCCCGAACTCATTCGACCCGTAATTCTGAGCGGCGGCGCCGGTACGCGGCTCTGGCCTGCCTCGCGCGACAGCTTGCCGAAGCAGTTTCTGAAGCTGCTCGGCGAGCGTTCCACTTTGCAGGAAACACTGCTGCGAGTTTCCGACAAAAAGGTCTTCGGCAAGCCGGTCATCGTTACGAACCACGCCTATCGTTTCCTCGTACGCGAGCAGCTCGATGAAATCGGTGTTGAGGCCGACATTCTATTGGAGCCTATTCGCCGCGACTCCGGCCCTGCGATTGCCGCGGCGGCACACTGGATTACGCAAGAAAGAACGGACGCGCTTGTTCTCGTACTTGCCGCCGATCACGTCGTGACAAAGCCGAAGCAATTCGTCGCGATCTGCGCCAAGGCGCGCGCGGCGGCGAAGAAAGGCAGCATCGTTACATTCGGCATCAAGCCCGATCACCCGGCAACAGGATATGGCTATATTCGCCCCGGCAAGACAATCGCTGGTGCCGCGCCCGCGCGAGTACTCGATGCGTTCGTCGAAAAGCCAGACGCCAAAACCGCTGCGAAGTACCTGAAGAAGAAGTACCTCTGGAATTCTGGAAACTTCATGTTCCGCGCAGACATACTGCTGGAAGAGTACGCGAAGTACGATGCGGCGACAGTCGTGGCAGCAAAAGATGCGATCGGAAACGCCGGAACCGATCTCGGCTTCGTGCTACTCGACGAAACTGCCTTCAAGCGGACGACGAAGAAATCCATCGACTACGCTGTGATGGAGAAGACCAAGCGCGCGGCTGTAATCCCCGCCGAGTATGGCTGGTCGGATTTCGGCGGCTGGAGTGCCGCGTGGTCGCTGTCCAAACGCGACAAAGCGGGCAATGCCGCGCGTGGGCCAGTCGCTGTGATCGATGCGAAGAACAACTACATTTCTTCCGATGGCAAATTGACGGCTCTGGTCGGCACGGAAAATCTCGTTGTCGTCGTCACCGACGATGCGGTTCTCGTTGCTGGCCGCGAACGCGCGGAAGACTTGAAGAAACTGGTCGAGAAGCTGCGCGCGGAAAAGCGCGCGGAAGCCGACACACACGCGAAGGTGCATCGCCCATGGGGTAATTACCAGTCGCTAGATCGCGGCGAGCGCTATCAGGTGAAGCGCATCGTTGTGAATCCGGGCGGGCGTCTGTCGCTCCAGAAGCACACGCACCGCGCGGAGCACTGGGTCGTCGTGCGCGGTACCGCGCTCGTCACCATCGGCGACGAGAAGAAGATGCTGAAAGAAAACGAGTCGGTTTATGTTCCGCTCGGTGCTGTGCACAGGTTGGAAAATCCCGGCAAGACTCCGGTAGAACTGATCGAAGTGCAGTCAGGCAACTATCTCGGCGAAGACGACATCGTCCGGCTTGAGGACATCTATCAGCGCCCGGAGCGCGGCTAGGCATCTTCCCGCCAAATGCCGAGCGCTTCCTGTGCCGGACGATCCGAAATTCCGAACAGCACCGCTTCGCCACTCGTCTTGTGCGAGTAGGACTTCCACGAAGGTGCAACAAACACGTCGCCCGCCTTCCACGCGAAATCTCTGCCATCGATGGTTGTCGTACCCGCGCCTTCTACACAGGCGAAGATGGTGCCGTCAGTCGAGCGGTATGGCTTGCCCTTGAAACTTTTCGGCAAGAGCGAAAGGTGCGGACCCATGATCGGCGTCGCCCAGCCGCCGGTCAGCGGATTGGCGTAGCGGATGCGCGCGCCGTGGCGCGGGTCAATCTCGTCGCTGTCGCGCATGCGCTCCAAAATCGGCTTCATCTTCGCATAGGGATAGTTGACGATCGGGCTGCGGTCTTTGCGCACTGTTGCGCCATCCGGCAGCACGCCGGAAGCAAAACGCGCCCAGCTGTCACCATCCTGCTTCGTGTTCGATTGCGTCTCGCGCTCCAGATGCTCGGAGAACGCGGCGTCGAAGAAATTCACGGTCGGAAGATCGAGAACATCGAGCCAGATCATCGGCCCCTTGCCGTCATGTCCGTGATCGTGCGCGGCCCAGTTCGCAGTGATGATAAAATCCCCACGCCGCATAATCGCGCGTTCGCCTTCGACCGCGGTATAAGCACCCTCGCCGTCGAGCACGAAGCGGATCGCAGACGCAGTGTGGCGATGCGCCGGCGCCACCTCGCCCGGAAGGATGAGTTGCAGCCCGGCATAAAGCGATTGCGTGATGCGCGAGCGTCCGCGCATCGCGGGATTTTCCAAGACCAGCACGCGGCGCTCGGCTTCCTTCGCGGTGATGATGTCGCCCGCTTCCATGACGAGCTTCTTCGCGTCGTCGAAATGCCAGATCGCTGGAACGCACGGCGTATTCGGCTCTTTCGGCACAAGACCTTTCAGCACCTCCCAGAGCGGCGCCATGTCGTGCTTCGAGATGCGATCGTAATAGGCCTGGCGTACGGCATCGGTTGCGCTGCTTTGCGCAGCTGCACCCGGCATGGGGCCGGTCATTGGCGTTGCTCCCGTTAACGGTGTTGTTGCGAAATCCCACCATCCGTTGACCGGGCTGTCAACGAAACCCTAATGTAAATCCGCGGCGTAACGACGGTTTCTGCAAGAAACGAAGAAGAATATTTCGCGTGTGATGCGTCACACGCATGGCGGGGATAGGTTCATGCGTTTGTGCCGCTATGACGACAATCGTCTGGGACTGGTCGAAGGTTACACGCTGCGCGACGTCACGCGCGCGACCGAGAAGCTCCCGCAGTTGCGCTGGCCTTTCCCGCAGGGCGACCAGTTGATCGCGTCCCTCGGCACCATCAAGCAAGCGATCAGGGACGCGGCCGAAGCCTCACCCCGCAAACTCGTGACCGATGTGAAGCTGCTCTCGCCGGTTGCGAACCCGCCACGTATCATAGGCGCGCCGCTGAATTACAAACTCCATGTCGATGAAGCCGCCGACCCCGCGATCAATTACGGCGTGCAGCTTGCGAACTACGACGGATTCGAGACGCCGATCGACAAGCACGGCTTGTTTCTGAAATCGCAGACCGGCGCGGCCGGCCCCGGCGAAGGCATCGAGATCAAGTTTCCCGGACGCCGCAACGATCACGAAATCGAACTCGCACTCATTATCGGCCGCGGTGGCAAGAATATTCCGTGCGAATACGCTTTTGATCATGTCGCGGCCTACACCATCGGCCTCGACATGACCGTGCGCGGCACGGAAGACAGAAGCTTCCGAAAATCAGCCGATGGCTATTCCGTGCTAGGACCGTGGCTCGTTACCGCCGACGAAATTACCGATCCCGGAAACCTGAATATGCATATCGCCGTCAACGGAGAGAAGCGGCAAAACGCGAACACGCGCGACATGCTAGTGAAGATTCCCGATCTCATCGCCCGGCTTTCGAATATCTATGCGCTCTATCCCGGCGACGTGATCATGACCGGCACGCCCGAGGGCGTGAGCGAAATTCGGCCGGGCGACCGCATCATCGCGACGATCGAACAGATCGGCGCGATGGAAGTGAAAGTGCGATAGATGCGCGACGAAGTTGCCGACCGCCGCATCATCCGTGAACTCGTCGAGAACTGGGCGGTCTGGCGCGATGCGCGGCTATGGGACCGCTTCCGCACCGTCTGGCATTCCGACGGACGCATGATGGCGACCTGGTTTCAAGGCAGCTTTAACGAATTCATCGCTATGAACGACGCCGGCTGGGCGAAGGGTGTGCGCATCCTCCATTTCCTCGGCGGCAGCACCATCGACGTCAAAAGCAACCGCGCCATCGTCCAAACGAAGATGACCATCTCCCAGCGTGCGCCGGTCGAAGGCGTGATCTGCGACGTTGTCTGCACCGGGCGCTTCTACGATTTTTTCGAGTATCGCGACGGCCGCTGGGGTCTCGTGCTGCGTCAGCCGATCTACGAGAAAGACCGGCTCGACCCTGTAGATCCTTCCGCGAAGCTCGCGCTCGACAAGGATTTGCTCGCCCGCTTCCCGGAAGGCTATCGCCACCTCGCTTATCTCCAGACGCGGATCGGCTACACGGTGAAGCCGGACATGCCCGGCATCGAGGGCAAAGAACTCGACACCCTCTACGCGCGAGGCGCCGCCTGGCTAGAAGGCAATCCCCTTTAACCGGCCAAACTGGTCGGCATTCCAACCATTAAGACCCGGTTAACGATACGCTTCTACTTTGGGCAAACGCGACGCCAGCGATATTGCCTCATGACCTTACCCAGCGCTTTTCGGATAGGCCTTCAGCTTTTCCAGATCGATGAAGAGACGCTCGCGGCCCGCCGCGACGTCTGGAAACTGCTTGGACCGCAAATGCCTGCGATCATCGAGCGGCATTACGAGCTTCTGTTTAAGCACGCGCCGTTTTTCATCGAACTCATCAAAAAGAATGGCGAAGGCTATAAAGAGCGCACCATTAAATATACCGAGCGCCTGTTCTGCCAGCCGCTCGACGCGCAATGGGTGAAGGACACGCAAGATCGCGCCGTAGTAGAAAAAGAATTCGGCCACGACATCCGCAGTCGGCCGGGCATGAACGCCTATTTGTTGCAGGAGTTCGGCGCACTGCTCTCGAAACAGCGCATGATGCCGCGCGCGAAAGCGATCCGGCTGTTCGATACCGCAAGCCGCATGTTTAGCCTGGACACGGCGACCGCGGTCTCGATCCACTACAATTTCCAGGTCCGCGCTTCGCGCAGCGAAGCCGACCGCATCGGTTCAGCGGTCGAGAATTTCTCCACGACCATCCAGACCGTCCGCCGTTCGGTTTCCGGTGCGGTCGATCTTTTGAGCGAGACGTCGAACCAGCTCACCGATTTCGCTAACTCCGCGTCGAAGCAGGCGAACACCGCCGCCGATGCCGCATCCGGCACGGCTGCTAACGTCGGCACGATTGCCGCCGCGACCGAAGAACTGAACGCCTCCATCGCGAACATCCACGATCAGGCTACCAGCAGCGCACATCTTGCGCGCGAGGCGGTAAGCCACGCCGAGCGCACGAATGTGACGATCCGCTCACTCTCCGAGGCAGTCGATAAGATCGGCTCGGTCGCAAGTCTGATTTCGGAAATCGCGAGCCAGACCAATCTGCTTGCGCTTAACGCTACCATCGAAGCCGCGCGCGCAGGCGAAGCGGGCCGCGGATTCGCGGTCGTCGCAAGCGAAGTGAAATCGCTCGCTACCCAGACCTCGAAGGCGACCACCGAAATTGGTCAGCAGATCGCTATGATCGAGGAAGCGACCAGACGTTCAGTGGGCGAGATCGCGAACACGGGCGAGACCATTTCCAATATCGCGCGTACCGCCGAGATGATCGCGTCCGCGTTGAACGAACAGGCGGCCGCCACCGGCAACATCGCCGAGAGCGCCGTCTCTGCCGCGACCAACGCCAATACAGTCGCGAATGCGATGAAGACGGTCGAGGACACGATCGGCAAGACCAAGGCGGCGGCAACGACGGTGCTGGCTTCCTCGCGGAACCTGACGGGCTCGACCGGCGAAGTGGCGACAGCGATGGATCAGCTGTTTGAAGCGGCGTCAAAATACGAAGGCACTAAGCGCTTCAACGACCTGTCGGTCGCTAAGAAAGCCTGACGCAAAAAGCGGCTTATGCCATCACGGCGCTGGCGCGAACCGATTCCATTCCGGTCCAGGGCCGGTGGTTTATGGAAACGACCCGCCAGAGCGAAGCGCTTCCCGTACCGAGTTGATCGAGACGAGTGATCGAGCAGTTGTCAATCGCGAACGCAAGCGCCGCATCGGTAGAAAGTTTCAGCGCGTGGCCGATCGCAGCCTTGATGGTGCCACCATGGGTGACGGCGACGATATCGCGATTTAGGTTTTCCGCGCTTAGCCGCTCTATCGCGGGTGCGACCCGCGCATAAAGATCGTCGAAGCTTTCGCCGCCGGGTGCGCGCTCGGCTGCCGGGCCGAA
>LNFM01001923.1_pt1 | contig 10748 bp, 11 predicted proteins | sample 596031 | NCBI WGS metagenome assembly LNFM01 (sample SAMN04254537, study PRJNA301005) | activated carbon metagenome | isolation source: dual media filters at the Ann Arbor, Michigan drinking water treatment plant | place: USA: Ann Arbor | reverse complement strand
GGACGGTGCCGACCTCCTCGACCTCCACGGTCCCCGAGTACTGCTCGATCTGGTCCCGGAGGACCTTGGTGATCTCATCGGGTCGCAGCTTCATCTGGAAGGCGTCACCTTTCTCTGCTCAGGTCGGGAAGTCGTGGGGTCGGGCGTCAGGCGGTGGCGGCGCTGTCGATGGCGTCCACGTGGGCGCGTCGCATCGAGTGGCGCAGCTCGTCGAGGCGGTGCCGCACGGAGCCGTCCACCACCGAGTCGCCGACCCGCAGCACCAGGCCGCCGACGATCTCGGGGTCGACCGTCTCGGTCATGCGGACCTCGGCGCCGGTCTTCGCGCGGATCTGCTCGACGATCCGCTCGCGCAGGTCGGCCGGCAGGGGCACGGCCGTGACGGCCTCGACGTCGATCCGGTTCTCCGCCCGGGAGACCCGGTCGGCGAACGCGGCGGCGATGGCCGGGAGGTCGTCGAGGCGACCCCGGTCGGCGAGCACGCGGAGGAAGTTCAGGACGAGGGGGTGCGCGCCCTCGGCGACACCCTCGACGACCGCCTTGCGGTGGGCCGCGTTGACCTCGGGGTCGGCGAGCACCGCGCGGAGCTGGTCGGACCCCTCGACGGCGGCCGCGAAGGACGCGATGTCCTCGGCGACCGGCGTGACGGCCGACGCGTCGAGCGCCGCCTCGTAGAGCGCCTCGGCGTAGGTGGCCTCGACGCTCACGAGGTGCTCGAGCCCCCGTTGGCGGTCGCGACGCCGCTCAGGTCGGCCTCGGCGATCGCCTCCTCGATGAGGCGCCGGTGGTCGGCGTCGTCGAGGCTCTTGCGCGAGACCTTCTCGGCCGCGAGCAGGGCGATGTCCACCACGTCGTCACGCAGGCCGCTGGCGGCCTGACGCGCCTGGGCGTCGATCTGCGAGCCCGCGTCCGCGAGGACGCGCTCCCGCTGGACCTGACCCTGGGCGACGAGCTCGGCACGCTGCGACTCACCCTCCTTGCGTCCCTGGTCGCGCAGCGAGTCCGCCTCCTTGCGGGCCTCGATCAGCTTCGACTTGTACTCGTCCAGGAGGGCGGTGGCCTCGTTCCGGCCGCGCTCCGCGTCCTCGATGCTCTGGGCGATGTCGCGACGGCGCTTCTCGATCAGGTCGCCGACCGGGCCGAAGACGTACTTCTTCATGATCCACAACGTGATGCCGAACATCACGAGGGTCCACACCATCAGCCCCGGGCTGATCTGGAGGAGCGGGTTGTCGCTCTCCTCGCTGACCGGTTCGGCCTGGAGTGGCAACGCGTTCAGGTAGGTGAGGAGATTGCCCATCGGTTCCCCGATCTAGCCGATGAAGAAGGCGACGAAGCCCATCAGCAGCGCGTAGAACACGATGGCCTCCGTGAGGGCGAGGCCCAGGAACATGAGTGAGGTCAGCTCGCCGCGCAGCTCCGGCTGGCGGCCGACGGCCTCGACGGTCTTGCCCATGAGGTAGCCCACGCCGATGCCCGGGCCGATGGCGCCGAACGCGGTGGCCAGGCCGAGGGCCAGGACCTTTGCCGCATCCTCGATGTTGCCTTCCATCAGATGTCTCTCCTTTGGATTGTCAGTGCGACGACTCGACGGCGAAGCCGATGTAGATGCCGCTGAGCATCGCGAAGATGAAGGCCTGGAGGCCGGCGACGAGCAGCCACTCGAAGACCCAGAAGAACACCCCGACGGGGAGGGCGATGAGCCCGAAGAAGTTCCCCAGCAGGACCATGAACCCGGCGGCCATGATGATGAGCAGGTGGCCGGCGAGCAGGTTGGCGAACAGTCGCACGGAGAGGCTCACGAGACGGAGGATCTGCGAGAGCACCTCGATGCCGAAGATCACCGGCTGGATCGCCTTGGGGGCGTCCGGCACGAGCGTCTTCAGGTAGCCGCCCACCCCGTGGGCCTTGACGCCCTCGTAGTTGTAGACGATGAAGGTGACCAGGGTCAGCGCCAGCGTGACGTTGATGTTCGCGGTGGCGGCGTAGAGCCCGAGGTCCGGGATCCCGAACGGGAAGGTCCCCGTGTGCGGGGCGACCGGCAGCGGGATGAAGCTGACCAGGTTGCTCACCAGGATGAACAGGAAGAGCGTCGCGATGTACGGGAAGTACCGGGAGTACACCTTCTCGCTCAACGTCGGCCGGGCGATCTGCTTCTCGGCGAACTCGTAGGCCATCTCCACGACGTTCTGGGACTTCGTCGGCTTCATCTTGAGGCCGCCGCGGATCACCAGACCCATCGAGATGCAGATGACGCTCGCCAGGAAGAGGTAGAAGACGGCCTTGTTGATCGACATGTCGAGCGGGCCGATCTCGATCGACACCCAGGGGTCGAGCGCGAACTCCTCGGACGGATCGAACTCCGCCCCGGCCGCCATGCCGGCGGCGGGGAGCACGAGCAGCATCGTGAGCGCGGCGACGGCCGCGATGCGGACCCTCGTCATGGCGGTCACTGCGGCGCGCCCTTGGGCACGCGCGAGCGCTGCGCGTAGAGCGCGGTGCGGCCGAGGAGATCGAACGTGAAGCACGTGATGAACACACCCGCGGCGATCAGTCCGGCCTCCTCCGAGTAACGAAGCGCGATGACGAAGAGCACGAGCGCCGTCAACCAGGCCCGTGCGATGAACGACACGCCGGACATGCCGACGGCGGCCGTGGCCGAGAGGCCGAACGACCACCGGGCGGTCGTGATGGAGATGCCCCAGTTGACGCACCAGAGCAGGAACCCGATGAACCAGCCGGACCAGTCACCGCCGGCCACCAGGACGATCGGGAGCGTCAGCACCCCGACGATGATGCCGATCCCCGAGAGGAGGGCCTTCGCCATCGGGGGCGGGTACACGCTGTCCTCGTCGGAGGCGATCTGCGGTGCGTCGGGCAGAGAGGGGTGCTGCGGTGTGATTCAGGGTCCTCCGAGCGGATCCGGGACACAGCGCGTCGACGGCGCGGAGCGTCGGCCGACGAGCGACGACCACTATACCGACGCGCGGAGAGCCCGGGGTGCCGGCGGGGAGGCCCCGGGACGACTGTCAGGCCGGGAACGGCCGTTCCAAGGACAACCGGGCCGATCGACGAAAATCACCGGGACGATGCCCCCGAACCCCCTCCCCCGCGCGCCCCACCCTTTCGGCCAGTTGTCGCGTCCCGGCGTGGACGCAAGGATCGCCGCCATGCGGCCTCTCCGTGCTCTGGGCCTGTGCGCGATCGCGGGCGCCGTCGGCCTCGCCGGCGCCTCGACGGCGACCGCGCGCGTGAGCATCCTCGACGACGACCCGGCCGCGATCGCCCGGGCCGTCCAGGCGCAGCCCGACGGGACGCCGGGTCTGGGCGCCGCCGACGGGATCCTGCAGGTCAACACCAAGCCGCCGGTGCTTGGGGCCCGCCAGCGCATCGTCCGGTTGCCCTCGGAGGACCTGGTCGGCCGGTCCCCGTCGCGGATGGCCGCCTACATCCGCGCGGCGATCCGCGGCGCGGGGTCGCAGCGCACGATCATCGACGAGCTCGGCCCGGCGTTCCGCGGCCGCAACGGCGACAACCTGGCGGAGGCGCTCGCCATCCTCGGCGACGAGGCCACCTCGGACGCCATCGACGAGTCCCGCGCCCGGCGGGTCCACGTCTACGTGCCGGCGACGGGCGACCTGCTGACGGGCGCCGACTGGGCCGGGGCCCGGCTCGCGATGGCCCGGGCCGGTGGCGTCTGGCTCCGCACGTCCCCCTCCTCGGGCGCCTGGACGGGCGCCCAGTGGCAGACGTGGCCGGCCGAGATGGCCCGGCTGCTGTCCTCGACGGGGTCGTCGGCCACGCGCGTCCACGTGGTGCTCGCCGGCGACCAGGCCGCCGCGTGGCGGTCGGCCCGCACCGGCGCCGCCTGCCCGACCCTCGGCAACGGACCGGGGGCCCAGCGCCTCGGCACCGCCATGACGGCGTTCGTGGCGGAGTTCCGCCGGGTGATGCCGCCCCCCGGCGTCGACGGCCCCGCCGCCTGCCTCCCCGGCCCCGTGGTCCCCGAGGCGGGCGCGGCCGCCCTCGAGGCCGCCGCCACGCAGACCGGGCTCGAGATCGCGCCGCTCGGGATCCCCCCGCTCGTCGCGGGCGAACCGGCGCAGGTGACGGTGCAGGTCGGCTCCGACCCCTTCGGTCTCGCCGCGGCCTCCGGGCTCGCGCCGGAGGACGTCTGGGGCTCCAAGGCGGCGTACGTCCGCCTCGCCGCCCCCGGCGTGGTGGCCGCCTCGTCGGTCGACGGTGACGGCGCCGCGCGGTTCTCCTTCGTGCCGTCAGCGCCCGGCCCCGTGACCGCCTCCCTGGTGCTGACCGCCCCCATCGCCGACCGGATGGCGCGCGCCCGGGCGGGCGCCTCGGCCGACCTGCTCGGCCCGCTGCGCCGCACCGGCGCGACGGTGCTGCCCCCGCGGGCGGTCGCCGGACCCGGCACGTGGACGATCACGGTCCCCCTCGCCCCGGCCGGTGGCGCGCCGGGCGACCCCATCGCCCAGGTGATCGCCCCGCCCTCCTAGTGTCCTGATGCAGGAGTTCGGTGGCACTTCCCGGCTGCATCGCGGCGCGATGCAGCGTCCTCGGCAGACCCGGTATTCCCGATACCGGGCCTGACCTGCGTCCTTGCCTCCCGTGCGATTCGCTCGGGAACCGCAGACCAAACTCCGGCATGAGGACACGTGGCACCGCCGGGTCCGCGGACCCGGCGCCCCGGCTCAGCGGCCGACCATCTCCCGCCGCCCGGCGCGCGTGAGGCGGCTCTGGCGGACCAGGGTGACGACGGGGGTGCTGCGCCACTTGAGGATCTCGAGGACGTACACGAGGTAGACGGAGGCGGCGATCGCTACGAGCGCGGTCGCGCTCAGCACCAGGGTGCCGCTCAGGTCGAGGCTGCCGTCGGGGTCGCGGTACGAGACGAACCGCAGCGTGATCGCGGCGGCGCCCATCAGGGCGCACCAGGCGTAGAGGGCGAGCACCGTCTTGCGCTGGCTCCACCCGATCGTGAAGAACCGGTGGTGGAAGTGGCTGCGGTCGGCGTTGTAGACCGGCAGGCCGTACTTGAGCCGCTTCAGGATCACGAACGACGTGTCGAGGATCGGGATCGCGAGGATGATCAGGGGCGCGACGACGGCGATCGCGGCGGCGCTCTTCATGACGCCGCTGACGGCGACGCCGGCGATGACGAAGCCGAGCAGCATCGACCCGGCGTCCCCCATGAAGACCTTGGCGGGGTGGAAGTTGTAGACGAGGAACGCCGCGCAGGCACCCGCGAGCGCGGCGGCCATGATCGCCGGGTCGGCACGGCCGAGCGACGCCGCGAGGATCGCGAAGGTCGTCGCCCCGAGGCCCGTGATGCCGGACGCGAGGCCGTCCATCCCGTCGGTGAAGTTGATCATGTTCACCAGCGCGACGAACCAGAGGATCGTCAGCGGGTACTGCGCGACGCCGAGGTCGCCGACCCCGATCACCGGGAGGGTGATGTGGTCGATCGTCAGCCCCGCGGCGACCGGGATCGCGGCGCAGGCCGCCTGGCCCGCGAACTTGACGGCGGGCGACAGGCCCCAGACGTCGTCGATCGCGCCGAGCATCGTGATCAGCACCGCGCCGACCACCAGGGCGCGGGCGGCGGGGTCGTCCGGCAGGAAGAAGAGCACCGGCACGAGGAAGCCCGCGAGGATGGCGAGCCCGCCGAGGCGGGGGGTCGGCTCGCGGTGGATCCGGCGGTCCGAGGGGTGGTCGAGGGCCCCGACCGCGCGCGCGAGCCGCATCGCCAGGGGCGTGACCGCGAGGACCACGAGGCCCGCGACGATCGCGCTGAGGATGGGGATGAGGGTGGTCGTCACGGGGGGCTCGGGCCGGTGAGGGCCCTGGGGGATTCTAGGTCGGGTGCCCCGAGCCCTTCAACGGGCCGTCCGCCACCGGCCCGGCGGCGCCCGTCAGTCATGGTCGCGTTCGCGGTGCGTGAGGGCGGCGGCACGCAGCACGAGACCCCGCGGCAGGAGCCGCGCGGCGAGCATCGAGCCCCGGGCGACGAGCCCGGTGGGGGCGCGCCGGCGACCGGCGGCGAGGGCCCGCCAGGTGGCCCGCACGACCAGGTCGACGTCGTCGAAGGGGATGGCCGGATAGGTCGACGACCCACCCCCCGAGAGGGTGAACTCGGTGCGGGTCGGGCCGGGGCAGACGGCGAGGGCGCGGACCCCGGTGCCCCGGAGCTCCTCGGCGATCGCCTCCGTCCAGTGCAGCTCGAACGCCTTCGTCGCGGCGTACGTCGCCATGAACGGGACGGGCTGCCACGCCGCGGCCGAGCTGACCACGACCAGCGCGCCGCGCCGCGCCGCGACCATCCCGGGCAGCACGTGGACCCCGAGGTCGACGACCGCGACGCAGTTGAGGCGCACCATGCCCGCCTCGCGGGCGCGGTCGAGCTCCCACGTCCGGCCCCGGGAGCCGTACCCGGCGTTGAGGATCACGACCTCCGGCGCCTCCCCCCACGCGTCGATGGCCTCGCGGGTGGCGGCCAGCCCCTCGGGGGTGGCGAGGTCCGCGACGACCTCCGTGGTCCGCGTGCCGTGGAGCCCCGCGACCTCGTCGGAGAGCTCCCGGAGGCGGTCGGCGCGGCGCGCCACCACGAGGAGCGGGTGACCACGGGACGCGAGGCTCGTCGCGTAGGCGCGGCCGAGGCCCGAGGAGGCCCCGGTCACGACCGCGAGGCCGCGGGTCACCGACCCCCGGGTTCGGCGTAGAGGCGGTCGCCGGCGTCGCCGAGGCCCGGGACGATGAAGGCGCGCTCGTCGAGGCGCTCGTCGATGACGGCGACGGTGACGGCGACGTCCGGGTCGGCCGCGGCGACGACCGCGAGCCCCTCCGGGGCGGCGATCAGGCCGGCCATCCGCAGGTGCCGTGCGCCCGCGGCGCGGAGGCTCGCGAGCGCGGCGGCGCTCGACCCGCCGGTCGCGATCATCACGTCGAGCATCACGACCTCGTCGTCCTCCAGGTCGTGCGGGAGGCTGTCGAGGTAGGCGCGGGCCTGGGCGGTGCGCTCGTCGCGGGCCATGCCGATGAACCCCACGCGGGTGTCCTCGGGCAGCAGCTCCAGGGCGGGCTGCAGCATCACGAGGCCGGCGCGGAGGATCGGGACGACCGTGACGCGGCGGGCGGGCACCGTGGTGGCGGCGGGGGCGATCGGGGTGGTGACCGTCCCGGAGGTCGTCTCGAGGTCGGCCAGCGCGGTGGCGAGGACGAGCGTCGAGAGCGCGTGGGCGGCGCGGCGGAAGCCGTCGGGGGTGGTCGACACGTCGCGCAGGCGGGCGAGGTGGTGGCCGGCGAGGGCACCCTCGACGACGGCGACGGGACGGGCGGGCACACCGGCAGCGTATCCGAGCGGACGGTGCGGGCCCGGGGGTACCCTGGCTCCGTGCTCCACGGCGAACGCCACCTCAGCCACCGCGGCGGATGGCTGCGCGCCGCGGTCCTCGGGGCGAACGACGGGATCCTGTCGACCGCGGGCCTCGTGCTCGGGGTCGCGGCGGCGGACGCCTCGGTGGGGGCGATCGCCACGGCGGGCGTCGCGGGGCTCGTGGCGGGGGCCCTGTCGATGGCGGCGGGGGAGTACGTGTCGGTGAGCTCCCAGCGCGACACGGAGACCGCCGACCTCGCCCTCGAGCGACGTGAGCTGGCGACCGACCCCGCGGGCGAGCTCGAGGAGCTCGCGGCGATCTACCGGTCCCGCGGGCTCGACCCCGAGCTGGCGCACCGGGTGGCGGAGGAGCTGACCGCCGGCGACGCGCTGGCGGTCCACGCGCGCGACGAGCTCGGCATCGAGGAGGGCCGCATGGCGCGGCCGTTCCAGGCGGCGTGGTCGTCGGCGGTGTCGTTCACGGTCGGCGCCGCGATCCCCCTGGTCGCGATCCTCACCCTGCCGGGCGCGGCCCGCGTCCCGGGGACCGTCGTCGTGACGCTCGTCTCGCTCGCGGGGCTCGGGGCCGTCGGAGCCCACCTCGGCGGGGCGTCCCTGCCGCGCGCCGCCGCGCGGGTGGCGATCTGGGGCGCCGTCGCGATGGCCCTCACGTCCCTGATCGGCGCCCTGGTCGGGACCGCCGTCTGACGCCGCGGACGGCGGGCGGTCACGACCGCCGGCGGCGGGGGCGCCGCGCGCAGGTACGCGACCGTCCCGAGCGCCTCGCGCGCGCTCGGCGTGCCCGCGAACAGCGAGCAGTGGAGGCGCCAGGTGCCCCGCGTCGGGTGACGCGCAGGACCCCCCTCGCGGTGGGCGCCGTGCCGATCCGCTTCGCCCGCCGGTCGCGCCGACCACGCTGAGGCCGTGGTCGTCCATGCCGCGGTTGCCGACGCGCAGCACGGCCCCCCCGCCCACCACGGGGCGCCCCGGCTGCCGGTACGATCGTGGCCCGTCCGGAGGTCCCCCTGGAGTTCGGCTCCCCCGAGCACGTGGCGGTGCTGGGCGTCACCCTGGCGCTTTGCGTGGCGGCGGCGGTCCTGCCCCGACGCCGGCCGGGCGGCGCGTGGACCGTGGCTGCGCGCACCCTCGCTGTGCTCCTGGTGGCGAACGAGGTCGCCATCCGGTTCGTGCTCGTCGCCGAGCGCGGGTGGCGCTGGGAGAGCGATCTCCCGCTCCAGCTCTCCGACGCGGCCCTGGTCGCCGCCGCCGTCGCCCTCTGGATGCCCCGGCCGCCGCCGCTGGCGTACGAGCTGACCTACTTCTGGGCGTTCAGCGCGACGCTGCAGGCGATGATCACGCCCGATCTGAGGCAGGGCCCCGACGACTATCTCTTCTACGCGTTCTTCATCGCGCACTCGGGGGTGCTCGTCGCCGCCGCGTTCCTGACGTGGGGCATGCGTCACTCGCCGCGCCCGGGCGCGGTCACGCGGGTGCTCGCGGCCTCGCTGGCATGGGCGTGCGTGGCAGCGGTCGGCACGCTCGCGAGCGGCGGGAACTACATGTTCCTCCGCGAGCCCCCGCCCGGCGGCAGCCTGCTCGACCTGTTCGGGCCCTGGCCGTGGTACCTCGTGGGCGCGGCGGCTCTCACGGTCGTGGTCTTCGCGCCGCTGGCACGCCTCCGCCGGTGCGATCCCGCGGCCTGGTGGCGCGGCCTCGGTGAGATGTCACCGACCGGCCGGCCGGGGGTGGTGATGGCGTGGGCGGCGTACGACTTCGCCAACACCATCTTCAGCTTCGCCGTCGTGTCCTTCGCCATGAGCCTGTGGAGCATCCGCCTCCTCGGGGCGGGACCCGGCATCTTCTGGTTCACGGTGGCCGTGAGCGCATCGGTGCTCCTGAACGCGCTGCTCGCACCGGTGCTCGGCGCGATGAGCGACCGCGTCGGCCGCCGCACGCCGTTCCTCGCCGCGTTCACCTTCGTCGCCGTCTGCTGCACGGCGGCGATCGGGTTCGTCGACATCGCCCTCGGCCTGCTGCTGTTCGGCATCGCGAACTTCTGCTTCCAAGCCTCGCTCATCTACTACGACGCCCTCCTGACCACCGTCGCCCACCCCGCCTCCCGGGGCCGGCTCTCGGGGCTCGGAGGGGGACTGGGCTACGCCGGCGTGCTGGTGGCGGGCGTGCTTCTGCAGTTCACGACCGACGCCGACGGGCGCATCACCACCGCGTCCTTCCTCCTGACGGCCATCCTCTTCGGCGCCGTCGCGATGCCCGCGCTCCTGGTGATCCGCGAGGCGGGCGAGGACGCCCGCGTGGGCGCGCTCGCCGAGGGCCGCCGGCCGTGGAGGCGCCTGATCGCCGCCTTCCGCGGGGCGCGGGAGACCCCGGGCCTGATGCGGCTGGTGGTCGCCCGCTTCTTCTACAGCGACCCCGTCAACACCGCGATCGCCGTGATGAGCGCCTTCGCCGTCGCCGCGGTCGGCTTCAGCGAGGGAGAGGCCCTCAACGTGCTGCTCGTGCTGGTCGTCGTCGCCGTCGCCGCCTCGTTCGGATGGGGGCGCCTCAGCGACCGTATCGGCGCCGTGACGACCCTGCTGCTGGTGCTGGGTGTCTGGGGCATCGGGCTCGCCCTCGTCGCCGGCTTCCTCGCGCCGGTCCCGTTCCTCGTCGCGGGGGCCCTGCTGGGGGCCGGGGTCGGGGGGATGCAGGTCGTCGAACGTGTGGTGCTGATCGAGCTCGCGCCTCCGAAGCGCCTCGCGGAGATGTTCGGCGTCTACGGCCTGGCGGGTCGCGCGAGCGCGGTGGTGGGCCCGCTGGCGTACGGCGCGATCGTGGCGGCGCTGGTCGAGCCGCTCGGTCGTGGCGCCTACCAGATCGCGATCGTCACGCTGATGGTCCCCCTGGCCGTCGGCTTCGTGATCGCCTGGCGCCTGCCGCGGCCCCGGCGCGGCCCGCGACCCGGTCCCGCGGCGGCGGCCGCGCCCGCACGGTGACCGCCCGCCCCGCCCTGGTGCGCGCGGCGCTGGTCGGCGTGGCCGTCCTGATCGCGGCAGGAGCGATGTGGGCGGTGCTCCAGGCGGTCGCGGCGACCACCGGCGAGCACCGCGTGCCCCTCGATGCCGGGACCGAGGCGCTGCGCCTCGAGGTCGATCAGGGCGACATCGGCATCCGCGCCGGAGCCGGGGCGGGAGCGATCGCCCGGGAGCGCGCCTTCCTGGTCGGCGTCTCGCGCGGGGCCGAGGTCCGCGACGGCGTGGCCCGGCTGCAGTGGACGTGCCGCCTGTGGACCTCGTGCCGCGTCGACGTCCGCGCCCGTGCACCCCGGGGTGCGGCGGTCGAGGTGGTCACCGGCTTCGGC
>LNFM01015889.1_pt1 | contig 10750 bp, 9 predicted proteins | sample 596031 | NCBI WGS metagenome assembly LNFM01 (sample SAMN04254537, study PRJNA301005) | activated carbon metagenome | isolation source: dual media filters at the Ann Arbor, Michigan drinking water treatment plant | place: USA: Ann Arbor | reverse complement strand
GCAGCACGTCAGGCCCGAGCGGCGTGCTGATCGCCATCTCGCGTCGGTCTTGGGTGAACTTGGGCATGCTGGCTTTCCTGTGATCTGAGCAGCGCGGCTGCGCTAGGGCACCATCGTCTTGGTAGTACCCGGATTGGTGACGCTGATGACACCGCCCCAATTGCACATGCACTTGGACGTGTTGTTCAGCGCCGGCTGGCCACCGAGCAGCACCGTGGCCGAACCGGGGGCCCAGGGTGCCGCAGTGACCGGCACACACGGCATCGGCGTCAGGACGCCGAGCGCCGCCGCGGTGGCCGCAGCGACGGTGGGATTGGACGGTGAATTGCACATGCCGAACGGCGGGATGTTGGCGATCGGCTTGTTGTCCATGATGGTCGCCGCCGGCGGCCCGTCGGCCAGCACCTTGGACTGTGGAATCACCACCAGCGTGGACGGCGCCACGCCGAACGTGCACTGAAGCATCGCGCCCATCGCAACCTGGCTAGCCATGGCGACCCTCGCATCGCGCGGCAGCGTACGGTGTGCACGATCCCGGGCCGGCACTGGCATCATCGCCCGCATGCGATCCGCCGACAGCCAGTTCCAAGACGCCCGCGCGCTGCATCAGGCCGGCGATCTCGAACAAGCCATCGCGCTGTATCGCGAGGTTGTCGCCGCGCAGCCCGCGCACTTTCGCGCGCTCAACAACCTGGGCGACTGCCTCGATCGATCCGAACTGCATGCGCAGGCGGAAGAAGCGTTTCGCGCCGCCACCGCCGCCGCGCCTGACGAGGCGCGCCCGCACTACAACCTGGGCCGCCAGTTGCAGCGCCGCGGCGACGCCGCCGCAGCGGAGTCGAGCTATCGGCGCGCCATTGATCTGGACGCCACGCTGTTCGATGCCTATCTCAACCTCGCCCGCGTGCTCGAAGACAGCGGCCGGCAGGACGAGGCGCGCGGCCTGCTGCAGATCGCCGCCGACCTGGAGCCCGCCGCGGGACTGCCGCACCTGCTGTGCGGACATTCGCTGTACGGCCAGGGCCGGACCCGCGAAGCGTTGGCCGCCTATGAACGCGCGGTTCAATTGACACCCGACAGCATCAGTCTCTTTCACGTGGGCAAGGCGCTCGAGACGCTGCGCCAGTACGACGCGGCCTGCGCAGCGTTCAGCCGCTCGCTGCAATTGGAGCCGCGCTCGAAAGCGGCGCGCGAAGCGCATGCGCGCGTGCTCGCCGCCGCCGGTCGCCAGGCCGATGCGGTGGCCGCGCTGCGCGCCTGGCTGGCTGCCGAACCGGATGAACCCGTGGCGACGCACATGCTGGCTTCGCTCGGCGCCGAGCCGATCCCGGCGCGCGCCAGCGACGGCTACGTGGTCGAGACCTTCAACAGCTTTGCCGATCACTTCGACGACACGCTGTCCCGGCTGCGTTATCGGGCGCCTCAGCTGGTTGCCGAGGCGCTCGGCGCCGCCGTGGGCGCGCCCGAGCGCGCGCTCGACATCCTCGATGCCGGCTGTGGCACCGGCTTGTGCGGCCCGCTGTTGGCCCCCTTCGCGCGTCGATTGACCGGCGTGGACCTGTCCGCGGGCATGTTGGCGCAGGCCGACAAGCGCGGCGTCTACGCGACACTGGTGCGCGCCGAGCTGTGTGCGCACCTGCGCGAGCACCCGGGCGCCTTCGACGCCGTGGTCTCGGCCGATACGCTGTGCTATTTCGGCGCGCTCGAAGGCGTGTTCGCCGCGGCACAGTGCGCCCTGCGATCCCGCGGCCTGCTGGTGTTCACCGTTGAGCGTGCCGCCGATACCGGCTTGGACTATGTGCTCGGCGCTCACGGCCGTTACGCGCATCGCGCGGCCTACGTCCAGCGCGCACTGCAAGGCCGGGACTTCATCGTGCACGTGGCCGCCGACTGCGTCTTGCGCACGGAAGGCGGCGTGCCGGTCGACGGACTTGTCGTCAGCGCGCAGCGCACCTGAGGGCAAGGAATCCAGGCGGCACGCGCCGACGAGTCCCGCGATGAACGGTTGCGACGCCATGGTGTCACGCAGTGGACTTCATGCCGTCCTTGATCGCATTCTTCAACAGGCCGTCGAAGCTGTTGCCGGCGATGTACTGCACCACGAGCGTTGCGATTTCTCCGACCTTGCCGCCGCGCTTGGCGAGCTCGTACAGGTCATTGGCGTTGGCATTGCGCGCCACGCCCTTGGTGCCCTTGCGGATCTTGTGGAGCGCCTTGATGCCTTGGAAGACGCTCACGCCGGCGCCCACCGCGGCTGCCTTGGAGATCTGGCGGTCGCGCCGCGACGTGCGCTTGGCCATGCAGTAGTCGATGATCTGGCGCAGCTTCAGGTAGTCGCCTGCCGTCGCACTCTGCAGTTCCGGGTACTTGGTGAAAAGCGCCTTGAGCGCGGCCACGGTCTTGTGCGAATCGTAGGCGGCGATGCCGTTGGTGATCGCATCGGTCACCACACCGACGCCAATCGCCACCGCCGTGCCGGCACCGGGCACGCCGGCATTCAGACCGGCGCCAACGATGCCGGCGCCGGTCTTGAGCACGCCGCAGGCGAACACGGCGCGGTTGGCGTGCCCGTTGTCGCCCCAGCCTTCCTCCGAGTCGTAGCCCATGCCGCTGCTGCCGATGCCGGCAATGCTGGACGCGATCCCCATGCCTGGATCAGCGTTTGAAAGTCCTTCCGACATATTCATCTCCTTGCGTGTGATGCGCCGGGTCGATTTGCCGGCGATGCAGTTGTTGGATCAATGCGCCAGTCTGACTCGCGTATCGAAGCGGGTCAGTCGAACGTGTAGCTGAACTCATTGCCTTCGACCGCCACGTGCACACGTGCCACCGCCCGCGCCTGGACCATCCGGTGCAGGAATTCCATGCTGATGCGCGGCAGCAGCGTGTTGGTGAGAATGGCGTCGATCATGCGGCCGCCACTTTCCATCTCGGTGCAGCGGCTGGCGATCAGCTTCACCACCGCGTCGTCGTAGGTAAAAGGCACCTTGTGGCTGTCATGCACGCGGCGCGCGATGCGGCCCAGTTGCAGCCGGATGATGGCGCCAAGCATCTCGTCGGACAGCGGGTAGTACGGAATCACGACCAGGCGACCGAGCAGCGCCGGCGGGAACACTTTGAGCAGCGGCTCGCGCAGCGACTTGGCGATGGCGTCGGGCTCGGGCATCAGCTCCGGATCACGGCACAGGCTGGAGATCATGTCGGTGCCGGCGTTGGTGGTAAGCAGGATCAGCGTGTTCTTGAAGTCGATCACACGCCCTTCGCCGTCTTCCATCCAGCCCTTGTCGAACACCTGGAAGAAGATTTCGTGCACGTCGGGGTGGGCCTTTTCCACCTCGTCGAGCAGCACCACCGAGTACGGCCGGCGCCGCACTGCCTCGGTCAGCACACCGCCTTCGCCGTAACCCACATAGCCGGGCGGCGCGCCCTTGAGCGTGGAGACGGTGTGCGCCTCCTGGTACTCGCTCATGTTGATCGTGATGATGTTCTGCTCGCCGCCGTAGAGCGCTTCGGCCAGCGCCAGCGCCGTTTCGGTCTTGCCCACGCCGGAGGTGCCGGCCAGCATGAAGACGCCGATCGGCTTGCCCGGGTTGTCGAGCCCGGCGCGCGAGGTCTGGATGCGTTTGGCGATCATCTCCAGCGCGTGGCGCTGGCCGATGATGCGTTCGCCCAACGTGTCGGCGAGCTTGAGCACGGTCTCGATCTCGTTCTTGACCATGCGACCGACCGGAATGCCGGTCCAGTCCTGCACCACGGCGGCCACCGCCTGGTGATCGACGGTCGGCAGGATCAGCGGTGTTTCGCCCTGCTGCTCGGCAAGTTCCTTCTGCAGGCCGACGAGTTCCGCTAGCTTGGCCGCACGCTCCTGCGCAGTCAGCCCAGCCGGCGCGGCCTGGTCGGCAGATCTCTCCTCGTTGCTGCCGGTCCCCTCCACCTTGCCATGGCCAGCGCGCAGCGCCGCACGCAATGTGAGGATGCGGTCGACCAGCGACTTTTCCGCCTGCCAGCGGGCATCGAGGGCGGTCAGGCGCGCCTGCTCTTCGGCGAGCTTGGCGTTGGCGCCGGCGGCACGCTCGGCGGTGTCGATGCCGACCGCGCTTTCGCGACCGATGATCTCCAGTTCCGTCTGCAGCGCGCTGATGCGCTTGCGCGAATCGTCCACCTCGGCCGGCACCGCGTGCTGACTCACCGCCACCCGGGCGCAGGCGGTATCCAGCAGGCTCACGGCCTTGTCCGGCAACTGGCGGGCGGGAATGTAGCGATGCGATAGCTTGACCGACGCTTCGAGTGCTTCATCGAGGACCTGCACACGGTGATGCTTTTCCATCGTGCTGGCCACACCGCGCATCATCAGGATCGCCTTGTCCTCGCTCGGTTCGGGCACCTGCACGACCTGGAAGCGCCGCGTCAGTGCGGGGTCCTTCTCGATGTGCTTCTTGTACTCGGCCCAGGTGGTGGCGGCTACCGTGCGCAGGTTGCCGCGCGCCAGTGCCGGCTTGAGCAGGTTGGCGGCGTCGCCGGTGCCGGCCGCACCGCCGGCACCGACCAGGGTGTGCGCCTCGTCGATGAACAGGATGATCGGCTTGGGCGAGGCCTGCACCTCCTCGATCACCTGGCGCAGGCGGTTCTCGAACTCACCTTTCATGCTGGCGCCGGCCTGCAGCAGACCGACGTCGAGCGTACGCAGCGTCACCTCCTTCAACGGCGGCGGCACATCACTGGCGGCAATGCGCTGGGCGAAGCCTTCGACCACCGCGGTCTTGCCCACGCCGGCCTCGCCGGTGAGGATCGGGTTGTTCTGGCGGCGCCGCATCAGGATGTCGATCACCTGGCGGATTTCCTCGTCGCGGCCGACGATCGGATCGAGCTTGCCGCTTCTCGCCTGGGCGGTCAGGTCGACCGTGAAGCGGTTCAGCGCCTCTTGCTTGCCCAGTGCCGCCGGGGCGGGCTGGCCATCCACGGCGGCGGCGCTGCCCTCGCCCAGACGCGAACCGTCCTGCGCGCCGAGTGAGTCTTCGGGCGAGCCGGCAACAATGATCGACAGTTCGTCGGTCAGCGTCTCGACCTTGATCTTGTCGAACTCGCGCGAGATGCCGCTCAGCGTGCGACGCAGCCCCGCGGTCTTGAGGATGCCGAGCAGCAGATGACCGGTGCGCACCTGCGAGGCGCCGAACATCAGCGAGCCGAACACCCAGCCGCGCTCGACCGCCTCGTCGACCTGCGACGACAGATCGGTGACCGACGTCGACCCGCGCGGCAGCTTGTCCAGCGCCGCCACCAGGTCACGTGCGATCGCCGCCGGTTCCAGGTTGAAGTGGCGCACCACCTTGTGCAGGTCGGAGTCCGGCAACTGCAGCAACTGGTTGAGCCAGTGCGCGATCTCGACATACGGATTGCCGCGCATCTTGCACAGCACGGTGGCGCTCTCGATGCCTTGATAGGCGAGCCCGTTGAGCTTGCCGAACAACGCCATGCGGCTGATCTCTGCCATGTAAACGGCTCTCCGAGAGCGCTAGTGAAGACTGCGCGGAACAAGATGAAGGCGGTCGACCTGGCGTGTCGCCACGCGGCCGGTCACCCAGGTCGTCAGGCCAAGGCGGGCACCGGCACCGTGCCGGCCGCCGAGCGTGAGCGCCGGCACGGCCTCGGGGCGAAGCTTCAGCTGCAGATCCCAGTCGAGCGAGTCGCCCACATAGTTGCGCACCCACGCGGTCAGACGCGGCAGGCTGTCGCCGCCAGGCAGGAACCGCTCGTAGTCATCGCGCGCCAGCGGCCCGAGCACGATGCGGAACTTGTGCTGCGCCTGCCACGAGCGTGTGCCCAGCGTCGCCGAGGCACCCAGTTGCGCGTTCACCGACAGGTGGGGCGCGCGGTTGCTCAGCTGAGTGCGAGCTTCGGCGGGCAGCGCGAGCCACTGGCCGACATACTCCTCGATCGCCACCGGTACGTTGAAGAACTCGCCGAGGATGGCCTGCAAACCCTCGGCGTTGCGTGGTTGCGCGGCAAGGCGACCGGCGAAATGCAGCTTGCCTGCATCTGGCACTGCGTCGCGCGCGCGCAGCGTGTCCTGGCCGAGGCCGAACAGCGAAGCAACGTAGGTCGCGAAGCGATCGTCCTGAGGACGGTCGCGGCTCACCGTCGGCTGCGCTTGCGCCCAGGCGCGATAGAACAGCGCCAGCATGCGGTGGTGGAACAGATCGAGAAAGCGCGCCAGCGTGGGGTCGCCGCTGTTGCGCAGGCGATCACGGGCGTACTCGGTCAGGTGCGTCGGCAGCGGGCCGTTTGGTCCGAGCAGGCCGAGGAAGTTCACCAGCAGGCGCGCCGCGCGGGTATCACTGGCGGGCTCATAGGCGGCGAGTGTCGACGCGGCAAACGCCAGCGACGGCTGCTGCCCCAGACGCACGGCATCGTCGCGTGGTCGCAGCGCCTGGCCGATGCGCGGCAGCTCCGGATGCGCCTGCTCGAGCAGCCGAAGCGCCTGGTAGAAGTCCAGGCGCTCGATCTGCGCGGCGAGCAGTTGCTCGACCGCCGCGGCGGCCGCCGGATTGGCTAGAGCGTCCGACATTGTCCCACCCGCGCCGGCCAACGCATGATCTCGCCGCGCGTCTGCGAGCGGACCAACGTTTCCGTGAAGCTGTTGATCGAGGCATAGCGCGCGAAGAACTGTTCGAGCACGGCGCCGAACAGGAACGCGCCGCTGCCTTCAAAGGCCGATTCATCGAGCGTAATGGCGATCTGCTGACCCCGGCCGAAGGTGACCGGCCCCGGCGTCGGCAGGCGCCGCGTGACCGGCATCGCGGCCACCGAACGCACGCCGTCGATCTGACGCAGCAGCGCCGCATCCGACCATGCATACAGGCGCAGCAGGTCGCGCAGCGCCTGCGCCCCGCCGCCCGCCTGCGTCGCATCGGCATCGACCAGCGACAGGTAGTTCAACGACAGCTGACTGACCAGTCGCCACGCTGCCTCGCCCTCGGGATGCGGCGGCTGCGGCCGGCTTGGCCCGGCCACGCATCGGATCGCTGCCACCGGCGCGCCGGAGTCGAGCGTGAAGTCGGTGGCGCCGACGCCCAGCGGCATCGACAGCGGCAGGTCGCGGTTGGTGCACAGCGTCTGGATCGCCAGCTGGCGCAGGCCGGTCTGGGCCGGCGATTCGTGCGCATCGACCAGCGACAGCCAGGTCTCGCTGCCGACGTAGCTGGTGCGCGCGCCCTGACGCCGCTCGCGCTCGGACAGCACGCGCCGCACACGCCGCACCTGGAAGTAGGCGGCATCCGGCGCCGGCATGCCCAGGTCACGCGCGGCGTAGAACGGCAGGAACTCGCGCTCGCTGTCGGGTCCGGTGCCGAAGCCGGTCACGCGCTTGACTTGATACACCTCGAAGTCGAGCGGCCGGGTGCGATCAGGTACCACCTGGTGCTCGGCGCGCTCGTTGCTCAGGTGGATGCGATCGGCGCGGTGGGCGAAGAGATTGACGGCCGGCGTGCAGAAGAGCGCGAAGTTGGCGGCATCGACCACGCGTTCGAGCGCCGGGTCACTGCGGTCCAGCAGCACGATGATGTCGAGCTCGTTGCCCTTGCACGCACGCACCGCCGGGGCGAGCCCCGCCAGGTCGACGAACAGGTAGCGCTGCGGAAAGGCGAAGTACTCTTGCAGCAGACGGTAGCCCTGGAACGACTGCGGGCCGTAGGGCAGCAGCGCTTCGTCGTCGGCATAGCCCACCCGACGCACGCTCGCCGCCGCCGGCAGCGCATGGACGCCTGCGGCCGGTCCCGTGGCCGGATGCGCGATCACACCCACCGAGTGCGCCAGCAGCAGCTCATACAACTGCATCGGCAACGCGTCGCTGCCACGCAGGTGCAGGCGCAGGACGTCGAGCGGCAATTGCGCGAACTTCACGCCCGCGCTGCTGCGCAGCCGCAGGCGGATGCCGGCGCGCACCTTGTCGATCCCTGCCAGCGGGGCGTCGCCGAACTCGCCGCCATAGCGGAAATAGCGAGCCTGTACGAGTTCGATCGGCCACAGCGTAGTGTCGTGCGCACTGCGGTAATCGCAGGCGCCCTGGTCGCCGCGACCGGGCAGGCTACGCAGGCTGCTGCCACGCGGCACGGTAAAGCCGGAGGAAAGTGAGCCGGCCGACAGATCGGGCTGCAGTTGCACCACCGCCATGGACGGTGTGGGCGCCAGATAGTGCGGATAGACGAGTTCGAACAGGTGCTGGGTGAAGCGCGGGAACTCGGCATCGAGCTTGAGCTGCACGCGCGCCGCCATGAAGGCGAAGCCTTCCAGCAGCCGCTCGACATACGGGTCGGCACACTCGAAGCCCTCGAGCCCGAGCCGGCCGGCAATTTTGGGGAACTCCTGCGCGAACTCGCCGCCCATCTCGCGCAGATGCTGCAGTTCGCGCTCGTAGTGGCGAAGGAGCACCGGATCCATCGTCGCTCCCGCCGTCAGCGCGACTCGAGGTCGGCGATGCGGATCGCGCCGACCTCGAGGTCGAGTTCGGTGCGCAGGAACAGTCGCTCCGGCACCGGCTGCGCCCAAAGTTCGCCCTCGACTTCGAACACCAGCGTGTTGTGCGCCTCGCCCCCTGCCGACACCGCGCGCACGCTCACGCTGTTGGCGAGGATGCGCGGCTCGAAAGCCCGCACCGCGTCGCGCAACTGGCGTTCGAGTTCGGTGACATCCATGCCGGAAGCCGTCTTGCCGGTCATGTCCGGCAAGCCGAAGTTGATCGTCGAGCGCGCGGCATGTGGGTACGCCGACAGGTCCTGCATGGACGACAAGGCGGTGGTGTTGAGCAGCCAGCCAAGATCGCGCATCACGCCCTGACAGCACGCGCCGCTCGCGCGACTCCTGCTGACTGCCCGGTTCGTCATCGGTCAGGCGATCGAGCAGCGACGGCTGCAGACGCTCGCGCGGCGTGAGCTCAGCCACCGGCCACCTCCGCTGGCGCATCGAAAAGGATGTGGCGCACCGCCAGCAGCGGATACTCGCCGGCGTCGGTGGCGAACATGCGCTGTCCGAGGCCGGTCCAGCCGTGCTCGTCGTCGCCCTCCCAGTCGGTGCGACGCGCCAGCAGCAACTGCGGATCGCCGGTTTCGACTGTCCCGGGGTAGCGCGCCGGGATCAATCCCAGCGCCTGGCCGCCGTTGCGCCAAGTAAATTCGGCTGGCATCCAGACCGTGTCGCGCAGGTCAGCCGGTGCTTCGATGTCGATCTGCGCGATGTGCTCGCACGGCACCCAGTAGTAGCGGCCGTTGAGCAGCGCTTCCACCACAGGGCCCAGACGCGGATCGGCGTCGGCCAGCCAGGCGAACGGCACGCCATCGATCTGCCCGGGCACCGCGTTGGCGGCGTCCATTGCTTCGGCACGCAACTGCTGCGCCTGGGCAGGCGCACCGTCATGATCGAGGCGAAGTGCTTCGATCAGGCGGGCGAGCCATTCGCGCGGCTGGCCGAGCACCAGCGGCGTGCGACGTCCGGCAAAGACATCCTGCCGCAGCAGTTCGCAGCGCAATGCCTCGGTGTAGGTCTGCACCATCGGCAGCGCGGCGGGATCGAGCTCACCGGCGACCTTCAGCTGGTTGAGCGCGCGTTCATGCTGACCGAGCACCGCCAGCAGCTGGAACAGGAACACGCGCAGCTTTGCCTGGGTCGGCTGCTGGCGGACTTCCTGCTGCAGGGAGGCCAATGCCTCCGTCAGCTGCCCTGCACGTGCGAGGTCGAGCGCGGCCATGGAATCGCTTCAAGAGAACCCGCCTCGCGCACGGGTGCGAGGACGGAGAAAGAAAGTGCGTTGCCGGCGGGCCGGTCGCGACGGTCAGACGATGTCGGTCGCACCGGCACCGACCGGGCCGCGGCGGTGCCCGCGGCCCGGCAAGCGGCGGTCTAGTAGGTGGCGTTCTTCTGCAGATCCCACTTCTTCGGCGTGCCGGTCTTGACCGTGGAGCCGTCGAACGAGTCGTACTGGTACGAGATCTTCGAGAAGTTGATGCTGAAGCTCTCGCTCGGACGATCGCCGCCGCTGGAGGCCGAGTACGCGCTGATCATCGCGCCTTCGAGTTCGATCTTGAGGTAGACCTGTTGCTTCTTGTCAGCACCGCCGGTATTCAAGAAATGCACTTCGGCCTTGCCCAGCGACTTGCCGCACACCGCCTGCATGAACAGTTCGGGCGAGGCGATATCGGTCGCCTTGGAACAGGTCAGTTCGGAGAAGGACGGATTGCTGGTCTCGCGGTCAGCGCTGCCGCCGACGTTGGAGATGGCTCGCCCGACGCCGAGCTGAATGCTCCCCAGCTCGATCCAGTCCTTGTGAGCCTCGACTTGAGAGGTGCCTTTGATCTCGGTCGCGAATTTAAGAAGAATCATTTCAGTTGCCTCTTGTGATTGATTTGGTTGACTTGCGCGGGTCGCTGCGACTTACGCTGCCTTGCCGGACGGCAGCTTGGAAACCAGCCGCAGCGACACGGTCAGGCCTTCCAGTTGATAGTGCGGACGCAGGTAGAACTTGGAGCTGTAGTAGCCGGGATTGCCTTCGATCTCCTCGACCACGACCTCGGCTCCTGCCAGCGGCTTGCGTGACTTGTCGATCTCGGTCGCGGTGGCCGGGTTGTGCTCCACGTACTGGTTGATCCAGTTGTTGAGCCACACCGCCATGTCGTCCTTCTCCTTGAACGAGCCGATCTTGTCGCGCACGATGCACTTCAGGTAATGCGCGAAGCGGCACACCGCGAACAGATACGGCAGG
>LNFM01013004.1_pt1 | contig 10750 bp, 10 predicted proteins | sample 596031 | NCBI WGS metagenome assembly LNFM01 (sample SAMN04254537, study PRJNA301005) | activated carbon metagenome | isolation source: dual media filters at the Ann Arbor, Michigan drinking water treatment plant | place: USA: Ann Arbor | reverse complement strand
TTTAAGGAGCAAACTTGATCGAAACTGCATCTGTCCCTGTTGCCGAAAAGGCCAAGGGACCATCATTGAGCCCAGACGCGCTCCACGCCCTCATTCTCCAGTCGCTGGATGATGATCAGGCACAGGAAGTTGTCACCATCCCGCTCGAAGGCAAAAGCAACATCGCCGACCATATGGTTGTCGCGACTGGCCGTTCGTCGCGGCAGGTTGCATCGATGGCGCAAAAGCTTGCCGAGCGAATCAAGAAAGCCGGCCGCCATGCGCGGATCGAGGGCTTGCCTTCGGCTGACTGGGTGCTGATTGATGCAGAGGATGTCATCGTTCACCTGTTCCGTCCCGAAGTTCGTAGTTTCTACAATCTGGAACGCATGTGGGCATTCGGCGACGCACCTGAAGTTGCGCAAGCCTAAAACCCGGCACGGCGTATCATGGCGATGCGCCTGCATATCATTGCGCGCGGCAAGATCGGGCGATCACCCGAGTCTGATCTAGTTGACCGTTATCTGAAACGGATTAGCTGGCCGACTAGGCATAGCGAGTTGCCGGATCGAGGCGGCGAACTGCCTACCTCTGATGCGCCTTTCAAAACCATCATTCTTGACGAAAAAGGCGAGCAACTTGGTTCGACCGAACTCGCGCGCCTCCTCGAACGCTGGCGCGATGACGGGGTGCGCGAAACCCGATTCCTGATCGGCGCAGCCGACGGTTTTGGCGATGCCGAGCGGGCAGGGGCCGACAGGCTCATCGCTTTTGGTAAAGCGACCTGGCCGCATCTGATGGCGCGCGCAATGCTCGCCGAACAATTATTCCGCGCCACATCAATCATTGCCAACCACCCCTATCATCGTGAAGGATAGGGCCATGAGGTTTGCTATAGCCCTATCTGTTCTTGCATTGGCACCCTTAGGGATCGCCGGCGCTTTGATGGCGCAAAGCATATCGCCCGACGCGCAACAGGACGCATTGATCGAGGCAAAGGCAAAGGCGTTGAAAGCCGAACGCCGAAGCGAGTTGCTACGACAAGAGGCGAGCAACGCCACGAGCACTGCAGACCGGATCGTTGCCCAGCGCGCCGTGCTTTCAGCTGAAATAGCCGCCGCCGAAGCGCAGATCGAGGCCGCCAATGCCCGTATTGCGATTATCGCCCGCCGCCAGCAGGCGCAGCGCTCGCGGCTGGGGCAGGAAAGCGAACCAGTGCTTCGCCTCAACGCCGCGCTTCAGCAAATGACGAGCCGTCCGACCGCATTGATGATTGCGCAGCCCGGCCAACGTAAGGACTATATCCACCTGCGCGCGGTGATGGCGACAGTTCAGCCTGAAATCGTCAAACGTACCAGCGCGCTTCGCCAGCAAATCGCGGTGCAAAATGAATATCGCTCACAGGAATTGCTTGCGCTCAAATCGCTTGGCGATGCGCGAAGCCGTCTGCAGGGCCGCCGCACTGCACTTGCCAAACTGGAAGGCGATGCGCGCGGCAAAGCAGGCGATTTTTCGGCCAATGCGGCAATCGAATTCGAACAGGCCATCGCGCAGGGCGAACGCGCGCGCGACATTGTAGGCCGTATCGACACACAGCGCTTGAGCGGCGAGAAAGCCGCGGAGTTGGCGGCGCTTGCAGGCCCAACTTTGCGCCCGAACAGCGAATCGCGCAGCACTGGCAGTAACCAAGCCTATATCCTGCCGGCGCGCGGAGCCGTGGTGTCGGGTTTTAATGAACTTAACACCACTGGCTATCGTGAGCGTGGCGTGCGCATGGCGGTGGACCCCGGCACTCCGATAGTCGCGCCAGCAGGGGGCAAAGTGACCTTCGCCGGGCGTTACCGAAGCTATGGTCAAATCGTCATAATCGAACATGGCAATGGCTGGAACACGGTGATTACCAATCTGGATGCGGTTCAGGTCGCGAAGGATCAAAAAGTCGCCCAAGGTGCGGTGCTCGGCACCACCGGTGAAGAATCGGCAGAAATCGGCGTCGAATTGCGTAAAAATGGCCGTGTTATGGACATTGCTGCCTTGCTCGGCTGACGCTCGTCGGGGGGCGTCCGCCCTTCGTGGTAAACGCGCTTTCACCATTGGTTCATGCACGATATAGCAACACACCTGAAACAAGGACTGGATTGCCCGATGAAGAACCGTTTGCTGCCTGCGACCCTCGGTATTGCTTTGGCCGTAGCATTGCCCGCCACCGTATTATTGGCACAAAGCGCGCAGCAAAAATCAGCATCGCAGGTGCAGGCAGACCAGATCCGCGAATTGGAGCAATTCCTCGCGGTCTATAAAAAGGTGAAATCCAGCTATGTCGACAAGGTCGACGACAAGCAACTGATGGAGGGCGCAATCCAGGGCATGTTGTCGAGCCTTGATCCGCATAGCGGCTTCCTCAACAAATCCGACTTCAGCACGCTCCAAACGCAGATCGACGGCGAATATGGCGGGCTTGGCCTGTCGGTGACACTTGAGGACGAGGCGGTCAAAGTCATCGCGCCGACCAAAGATACCCCTGCCGACAAGGCCGGGATTAAGTCCGGCGATTATATCACGCACCTCGACGGCAAGCTGATTTTTGGCGGCACGCTGGATGAAGCGGTCGAGGCAATGCGCGGCGTTCCAGGCACTTCGATCAAGCTGACCATCGTTCGCCCGGGCCGCGATGCGCCATTTGACGTTTCGATCACGCGCGCGATCATCGACCTGAAACCAGTCCGCTGGGAAGTGAAAGATCGCATCGGCCTGATTACGATCACTGGCTTCTCCGAAGAAACCGGCGCTGACGTCGTGTCCGCCGTTTCGAGCATCAAGAAATCAATGGGTGGAAAGCCATTGGGCTATATCGTCGATTTGCGCTCCAACCCAGGCGGAATATTGGATGAAGCCGTTGCCGTCTCCGACGCCTTCCTGTCCGAAGGCGAAATCGTTTCTGAACGCGGGCGCGACAAGAAAGCCATCGAGCGCTGGTGGGCCGAACGTGCAGTCCCTGGCGACGTGACCGGCGGCGCGCCGATTATCGTGCTAGTAGACGCAGGTTCTGCCTCCGCTTCCGAAATTGTCGCGGGCGCGTTGCAGGACCATCATCGCGGCCTCGTTATGGGTGAACGCAGTTTCGGTAAGGGATCGGTGCAGAATGTCCTCCCGCTGACCCGCGATACCGGCCTGCGTCTCACTGTAGCCCGCTATCATCTGCCCTCTGGCCGTTCGGTGCAGGAAGGCGGGATCAAGCCTGATATTCAGGTGCCGCAGCTTTCGGATCCTGATTACAAAAAGCGGATGTCCATTCGCGAATCCGACCTTCGCCGCCATCTCGTCAACGAAATCACCGACGATTCGAAGGAACTCGAAGAAGACATCGCCGATGACCCCCGTTTCGCGATGACCGCCGAGCAGTTGAAGGCCAAGGGCATCGATGATTTCCAGCTGCATTATGCGATGGAAACACTCAACCGGTTGGGATCGAAGACGATGAAGTTGGCCGAGAAGCCAGCACCAAAGGGTAAGGCGCAGAATTAAGCTATGAAGGCCAAATACGGCACTGCCCACTGGCTGGCCTTTCTGCTGCCCACTGCCCTTCTGGCTGGCGCATATGCCTCGCAATATATTGGCGGGCTTTACCCGTGCGAAATGTGCTGGTGGCAACGCTATCCACATTTCGAGGCGGTGGCGATCGCCTTCATCGCGTTTTTCGTCGGTAACCCAGCCTATCGCCATGCACTCGTTGCGCTCGCGGCTTTAGGAATACTCTCCAGTGGCTTGATCGGCGGCTTTCATGCAGGCGTCGAATATGGCTGGTGGGAAGGGCTGACCGCTTGCACATCGACCATATCGGGCAGCGGCAAGGACCTGCTGGACTCGATCATGAACGCGCCGCTCATTCGATGTGACGTTGCGCCGTGGACTTTGTTCGGTATTTCTTTGGCCGGCTATAATTTCCTCTTGTCGGTTGGCGGTGCAGTGGTCATCTTGGTACTAACATGGAAAACGCCCAAAATCTGAAAACCGCTACGCAGCGAGCAAACGCCATCGCCAGCATGATCCGCGTGAACCAGGCGGGCGAATTCGGCGCCAAACGCATCTATGCCGGGCAACTCGCCGTAATGGGCGACCGGACGCCAGCAGCGCGCAGCATCGCGCATATGGCCGAACAGGAACAGCGGCATTTGTCCGCCTTTGATAAAATGATGGCCGAGCGCGGGGTCCGTCCGACCGCGTTACACCCGATCTGGGATGTCGCAGGTTTTGCATTGGGCGCGGTAACGGCTGCCATCGGTCCTGAGGCTGCGATGGCTTGCACCGTAGCGGTTGAAACCGAAATCGACCGGCATTATTCCGAACAGCTCGAAGAAATCGGCGATAGTGATCCCGAATTAAAAGCAATGGTCCTCGATTTTCAGGCGGATGAGCTGGAGCATAAGGCAACCGCATTGGCCGCAGGGGCTGAGCGCGCGCCAGCCTATCCGTTGATGAGCGCGATCATCCGGATGGGCTGCCGGACCGCGATTGCCGTTTCGAAACGGATATGAACTTCATCGCCGGTTCAGCGTTGCAGTCACAAGACGATATTTGAATTATTGGAGACTTCACCGTGACTGCACTCGCCAAGACCTTATTGATGACGACAGCGATGCTGCTCTCGGCTCCCTCGATGGCGCAGGATCTACCCGCTAACCAGCCGGGAGACGAGAAGATCAACCAGCTAATTGTCTACGGCGACGACAAATGCCCTGAAAGCAGCGGCGACGAAATCGTGGTTTGTGCGCGAATGGACGAGGCGGCGCGCTACCGTATTCCCTCTAGCTTGCGCGGCGACCCCAATGATCCACGAAACCAGGCGACGTCAGAGCGGATCAAGGCTTATGAATATGTCGGCGCAAGCGGGACGATGAGTTGTTCGCCATCGGGTGCGGGCGGTTTTACGGGTTGCGGACTCAAGGCGATTGACCAGGCCTATGCCGAAAAGGCGCAGGATCCTGGCATTACCTTTGGCCGTCTGATCGCTGCCGAACGGGAAAAGCGGATGGCGGGCATCGACGCCGAAGCGGCCGAAGTTGAAACGCGGATAGTCGAATTCGAAAAAGGCCGCGCCGAACGTGAAGCAAAGCTGCAGGCCGAACTCGACGCCAAGGAATCGGCGTCAGGTTCACCCGACGCCGAACCCTTGCCCGAGCCTAAATAATCAAAGCCCCATCGCCGCCCGCATGATGTGGAAGATCGTGTTCTGCTCGATCGTGCCCTTGAACAGATGCGCCTTCGGCCCGGCGGCGCGGGCGACGACGTCATCGCCGCCATGGGTTTCGCTCGACAGACTGACCAGCGACTGCTGCCGGTAGTTCAGCGCGCCTGTGTCTTCCTTCGCAGGATCGGGCCGTTCGGTAGCGGAGACTGCGCCGGGGCCATTCGCATAGCCCAAAGTTGTGTAGGCCTTGCCATCCTTGGCCAGCGTCGGCGTACCGATAGGCGCTGATACCACGCCCAATATCGGGTTGCCGCGTTCGGGATAGCCGGCCATCGTGAAGGCATGGCTGTGGTCGGAGGTGACGACGATCAGCGTGTCGCGCAAATCGACGCTGTCCATTGCCGCCTTCAACGCCTGGTTGAGCGCGACGGTGTCCTGCAACGCACGCCGTGCATTGCCGCCATGATGCGCGTGGTCGATGCGGCCGGCCTCGACCATGAGGACATAGCCCTTGCGGTTCTTCGACAGCATCGCAATTGCCTTGGTCGTCATTTCGGCGAGCGACGGCTCCTTGTTCCCCGCCGCAGTGCGGTCGGTCTCGAACTGCATATGCGAAGGTTCGAACAGGCCGAGAAGTTTTGATGTCTTCTTGGGGTCTACCGCATTAAAGCTATCGCTGTTCCAGACATATTCGCCTGCCGGGTTTGCAGCTTTCCAGACATCGGCCAAATTCTTGCCGTCGGCGCGCTTGCCCTTAGCCGTGCTATATTCGGGATCGGGGGTATTGGCGGGAAGGAAATGTTGACGCCCGCCGCCGAGCATGACTTCAAGCCCATTGCCATGCGGCCATTCGATCATTTGCCGCGCGATGTCGGTGCAGCCCGCTTCCTTTGCAGCGGCGGGCATATTGGCGTCGACCTCCCAGTCGCGCTGCGCGGTATGCGCATAGGCCGACGCAGGCGTCGCATGGGTGATCGTCGCGGTCGAGACGATACCCGTCGCCAGCCCCTTGTCCTCGGCCATGCTGAACAAGGACGGTACCTTGAACGGAGCGGTTGCGGCGCAGTCATTTTCGATGGCCTCTGGACCAACGCCAATCACGCCGTTCTTGGTCTTTACGCCTGCGACGATGGCTGTGGCGGTCGGCGCGCTGTCGGCGACTTGCGCGTCGTGCGAGTAGGTTTTGACTAAGGCGGTGTGGGGCAGGCGGTCCATTTCGGCCACATAGGATTCGCCGTCGAGCCCAAGCTGCTGTCCTTCGAAAATGCGGCCGGCGGTCAGCGTCGCGACCCCCATGCCGTCGCCAATGAAAATGATGACGTTGCGTGCCTTGCGGTTGTTGGGCTTGTCAGCGATCAGGCGCTTCAGCTCTGCCTGTCCGGCCTTCAGATAGCCGTCCGAGGTGGTGACGGGTGGCTTGGCCGGAGCAGTTTGGGCCAAAGCAGGCGCGGCGATCAGACAGGACGCCAGCAGGAACGACAGGTTACGCATGTGTATCTCCAAATTTCATACGACATCGCGTCGCAGACGATGATGACAGCCTTGTTACTTTGACTTCTCTGCCGCAACCCAATCCTTGACCTGCGCCTCCAGCACATCGAGCGGCACCGATCCTTGCCCAAGCACCACATCATGGAATGCCGCAAGATCGAATTTTGCGCCAAGTTCCTTTGTTGCCATGTTGCGCAATTCGCGGATTTTCAGCTCGCCCAATTTATACGCCAGCGCTTGCCCAGGCCAGCTGATATAACGGTTGACCTCGGCCTCGATATTGGCGGCAGACAGCGCGCTGTTGTCGGTCATGAAATCAATGGCTTGCTGTTTGCTCCAGCCCTTGGCGTGGATTCCGGTATCGACCACCAGACGGCATGCGCGCCACATTTCGTAAGACAGCCGCCCCATATCTTTGGCTGGCGTATCATACAGCCCCATCGCGATCCCGAGCCGCTCCGAATACAGCCCCCAGCCTTCGGTAAATGCGGTAAAAAATGCACCATATTTGCGGAAGTCGGACAGCGGCAGCTCTTGCTGCAACGCAATCTGGTGATGGTGACCAGGGACCGCCTCATGCACCGACAATGCCGGAATTTCCCAGAATGGCCGCTGGTTCAGTTTCGAGGTGTTGACGAAATAAGTGCCCGCCAGCCCGATTTCAGGCGAGCCTTGATTATAGTAAGCGGTCGTCGTTCCTTCCGCGGTTTCAGCAGGGATTTCTTTAATGCCATAGGGCAATCGCGGCAGGCGGCCGAACAACGTTGGCATTTTGCCGTCGATGGTCTTGGTCACCCGCGCAACCTTCTCCATTAGTTCCTCGGGCGTTTTTGCATAATACTGCGGGTCGGTACGCAAATGCTCGATAAAGGCTTCGCGACTTGGATACCCCGCCTTTGTTGCGACATCGACCATCTCGGCACGGATGCGCGTCACTTCTTTCAGGCCTATCTGATGGATTTGTTCAGGCGTCAGGTCGGTGGTCGTCTCTTCACGCACGCGGAAAGCATAATATTTGTTACCGCCGGGCTGCGCCGACACTCCGGGCGCCTTGGCGCAGGCAGGCTTGTAGCTGGCCGTGTACCAGGCAAGCTGCTTTTGCAGTGCCGGATGAATGATCGTCGCGATGGTTGCCCCGGCTTCACCGGCCAGCGCAAAGAAGTCAGCTTCGCTTATGCTCTCGGGTCGCGGCTGGTGATAGGGTGCCATGAAGCGTGATTTCCGGATGTTCTCGGTAATCAGCCCGCTCACCGTCCCCTCAAAGCCTGTCAGCGTCTCGCAAGGTTGCGTATATTTGCCTTTGATCGCCACATTGGCGACCTCGATATTCTCGTCATTGAACCGGCCATATTGCGCAAGGCGCTTGTTGTAGTTTTCGAAATCGGCCTTGGTCCGGAACCGCAGGTTTTCGGCAATTCCAGCGAATTGCTGGTGCCAGCTCGAATAGGTCGTGAAGTTGATCGCGCGCTGACCGAAGCGGTTGCCTTCGATTGTCGAGTTCAGCGTCCGCCGCAATATCCCCGCTTCGACCCTAGACGCTGCGTCGAGTTTGGTTGCTGGGATTGCATCAAGCCGTTTCAGAAATGCTGCGGCGTCCCCCGCGCGCCTGTCTTGTGCCGTGAGGGTATAATCACCGACTTCCCCGGCATAGGTATCAACGCCCAACGCGCTGGCGTAAATCGGCTGCTCCTTCAGCGTTGCCGCCCAGACTTCATCGACCAGTTTTTTGACGTCGCCGTTGGCATCGGCGTGGGCAGGGGCGGCGCATATCAATGCAACCGCCGAAGCCGCCAGGAACAGGTTGCGCATATTCACTCTCCCACGAAATTTCGTTGCGAGGGTTAAAGCAGGGGAGTGATTGATTGGCTAGCCTGATTGCGCGGACAAGGCGCCCCTATTCTTGCGATGGTGCAGGGCCGTTATGACCCTGCACCCCGCCGCATTTCCCTCGTTCATCCGAAGATGTGCGACCCGAGGGAGACGTGACGAACCCCAGAAACGGAGGTTACTTCCGGCGATATGCCGCCGCCGGTCGTTCGTTAATTTCTGCTGCGGCGTGCCTCGGCCTTGGCAGCGCGGAAGTTTTCTTCCATCTCTTGGCTCATGCGTTCGAATTCGGGCATCATCGTCGCCATGGCTCGGGCAAAACCGCTCATCATGCCCATGGCATCGCGGCTGCGCTCGCCAAGTTCTTCGGGTAAATAACGCGCATCGCGGCCTGCAATGTCAGCAATAGTGGAATCGCGGCGAATGCGGCGGTTCACTGTGCCGGGACGAGCGCGCTCGATTGCTTCGGCGAATTGTCCGATTGGCATATTCATCATTGCGCCGGTCGCGCGCTCGACGACCGCAGCGACGCCGTCTTGAACGGCGGGGTCGGATATTTTGCCAGCTATGTCCGAAAAGCCCTCATCATAGCTCTCAGCCACTGGCGCTTCGTCGTATTCGGGGGCTGAATAGTTTTCACCCGTGCCTGAAACGAACACGACATCCTGCGCCATCCCGGGCGCAGCGACCAAAAATACGGGCAGGGCGAATAATAAATATCCGGAACGCATGGCAATTTCCTCATTCACCGCAACGCGCGGCGCGGCGGCGAAGGTGCCGTTGGCGGCTAAATAGGTGGCACCGGCTTAGCCCAAGCTGAACGAAGCGCTAAGCTTGGGCTAATCAACGTAAATGGCTGTAAAATGCGGCGGGATGTTATTCGGCCGCCTCCAATGCTTCGCTATCAGACAGCGGTTGTGCCAAACGGGTCAGCATTTCTTTCGGGCAAATCTGCCAGAACTCACCGCGTCGCCGGTCCCAGTCCTCAATAATCGAACGCGACCATTTGCTATCGGTGGCATGCGCATGCGCCATGATGAGCGCCTTCAATTGTTCTTCCCAATAGGCGCTGTCTAGACGCTGCCAGACTATATTTTCCGGATTTGCATTGGCTTCAAAGCTGCCGTCATGGTCGAGAATGAAGGCCATACCGCCGGTCATGCCAGCGCCGAAGTTGCTACCGACGCGGCCGAGGATGACAGCAATGCCGCCGGTCATATATTCAAGTCCGTTGGAGCCGCAGCCCTCGACCACGACATGCGCGCCCGAGTTGCGCACCGCAAACCGTTCGCCGGCTTGCCCTGCCGCAAACAACCGTCCGGCGGTTGCACCATAGAGAACCGTGTTGCCGATGATGCTATTGTCCTGGCTGACCAATGGCGAACTTACGGTCGGACGCACGATGATTGTCCCGCCCGAAAGCCCCTTGCCGACATAGTCATTGGCATCGCCGAACACTTCAAGCGTAATCCCTTGGCACAAGAAAGCGCCAAGGGATTGCCCTGCCGAACCGCGCAGACGGACATGGACATGGCCTTCCGCCAAGTTCTTCATGCCGTAGAGCCTTGTGATTTCGGAGCTGAACCGCGTGCCCACCGCCCGGTGCGTGTTGCGGACATTATAGGTGAGCTGCATTTTTTCGCGGCGTTCAAACACCGGCTTTGCATCACGGATCATTTGCGCGTCGAGGCTGTCGGGAACTTCGTTGCGGAAGGTCGGAATAGAGAAACGCCGCGCGCTGTCTGGCGCATCGACCTTGGCGAGGATCGGGTTGAGATCGAGATCATCAAGATGCTCGGCCCCCCGGCTGACCTGACGAAGTAATTCGGTACGGCCAATGACTTCGTCTAGCGAACGATAGCCAAGCTTTGCCAGTATTTCGCGCACTTCTTCGGCAATGAAGGTCATCAGGTTGATGACCTTTTCCGGCGAGCCACCAAACTTTTTACGCAACTCGTCATCCTGCGTGCACACGCCGACAGGGCAAGTGTTAGAGTGACACTGGCGAACCATGATGCAGCCCATTGCAACAAGGCTCAATGTCCCAATCCCGAATTCTTCAGCACCCAAAATCGCCGCAATGACAATGTCCCGACCGGTTTTCAGGCCGCCGTCGGTGCGCAGTTTAATGCGGTGGCGCAGGCCGTTGAGCGTGAGTACCTGATTGGCTTCGGACAGGCCCATTTCCCAAGGCGTGCCGGCATATTTGATGCTGGTTTGAGGGCTAGCGCCGGTGCCGCCGACATTGCCAGACACCAAGATGAC
>LNFM01013003.1_pt1 | contig 10753 bp, 8 predicted proteins | sample 596031 | NCBI WGS metagenome assembly LNFM01 (sample SAMN04254537, study PRJNA301005) | activated carbon metagenome | isolation source: dual media filters at the Ann Arbor, Michigan drinking water treatment plant | place: USA: Ann Arbor | reverse complement strand
AATCCAGGCGTACTTCATGATCTCGTCAGCGGCGTCACTGTCAGTTTGCGAAACTCCACCACTCCATGATCGCCCTGCACTGCAATCGGCCCGGGCATCGCTTCATTCGGGTCAAAGCACATCGCCGTCGGCCCTTCGATCTCCTGATGATCGATGATCACGTTGCCGTTCAGCTTCACGGTCACCGTACGTCCCACCAATCGCACATCGAGCGTCTGCCATTCTCCAGGCGCATTCGCTGCATCTGCCGTCGGCACGATCCGCGAATACAGCGCCCCGTGCGAGTGCCCACTCACCGGCTCCCCGTGCGTGTCCTGAATCTGCACCTCATAACGCCCGCGCAAGCCAATTCCGGAATTCGATCCCTTCTCGTATCGATATTCGGCATGGAGTTCCAGATTCCAGTAGGTCTCCTTGGTTCGAATGTCGCTTGCTTTGCGTGCATTCTTCATCACCCCATCGACAAGCGTCCATTCCATGGTCCGGCCCGGAAAGGTAGTCTGCCAACCATCGAGACTCTTCATCAGGTCTTCTGTCTTGCCAGGCTTCCATTGATCCCCATCGCGATCGCGAATCACCGGCGCCCGCACGCCGCGAAATGTAAGAGTCAACTTTCCGTCAAGGTAATACTGTCCGATCAATTCACCCTTCTCGATGCTGGCCGTATAGTAATGCTTCCTATCTCCTTTCTCGAATCCAAAACGAAGGGACTCTTTTTGGGCGATTAGGATGAAAGGAATCTTGTCCATCTGGCCGCCCGGCGCACCTACAAAGCGCCCTGCGATCGCGGGCGTTCCCGCCCCGGACACCTCAAGCCACCATGCCCGACCGCGAGGTTCCTTCTCGACGGTCAGGTTCCAGCGGCCATTAAAATCCTTGTCTGCACCGAAACTCATCGCAGCAAAACTTGCAATTAGTAGAAACTTGTTCACTTTCGCTATTATCTAAGATGTAGTGCCACTCTTGCGCGCCATCTCGATTTTTTGCATGATGCTGCTCCTCGTAAGCGTGCATTGTCGCGCAAAATGCGTCGCGGTCCCTCACGACTCAGCGAAGCATTCTCCTGAATGCCCGCTGCACAAACAGAAGGTTCCAGATTCACAGAAGTGCACACACGCCCCGCAGTGGGATCTTGACGACGCCAAGCAATTTGTCGCCATTACCGAAGAGCCCAGCCTTCCAGTGGCCCCGCTCGCAAGGGTTGCGAGCGTCGCTAACCTCAATCCGCCCGAACCCTTCTTCGAGCACCGCGTCCCTCTAGCCCTCCGCATCTGATCGCTTTCTCCTAACAACGCCCAACATCCCAACTGACCTAGGAGAACTGTAATGATTCGTGTCCTAATGCTCCTGCTTGGCCTTGCACAGTCAGCCAAGTACGGAAAATATGAAGTATCCCTGCGCCTCCCCGCCGATGGCCTTTTTGCCGGCGAAGAGATGCAAATCGAATTCCGTGTCACCGACACAACCAACGTTGACCCCTTGATGGGCGCAGACCCCGTTATCCGCGCCAAGATCCAAAGCGCGATCGACATGCCTTCGATGGCTGGCATGCCAGTGATCCGGGAGACCTCACACCCTGAAGGCGTTCCCGGCGACTACGGCCTTCACCCCTACTTCGTCCATGGCGGCGAATTCCGGCTGAAGCTTACCATCGAGCCTCAAGGCGAAAAGGCTTTCGAAGCCGAGTTTCCGCTACAGGTAGGGGACGCCCGCCCCAATCGCCCCAAGGCCGTCAGCCCTTACAAGATGAGCTTTGACAATAACGAGATCCGCATCACCGGCCCCGAAGGTCAGGTGAAGGACTTCGACACCGTCCACGAAAAGAAGCTCCACTTCATCGTTGTTTCCAAAGACCTGAGCTACTTTGCCCACCTCCACCCGGAACCCACCAGCAAGGGCACGTTCAAACTGAAGGAAACCCTACCCCCCGGCGACCTGCGTCTCTTCGCAGACTTCGCCCCCCAGGGTAAAGGTGGTCAGGTGCTGATGCTCCCGCGCAATAAATCGGGCAAAGCTCCAGTCATCGAAGACAATCTCAAGGTTCCTGCCAAACTCACCGGTGATCTCATCGCCGGTAAGACCACCAAAGTCACTCTCGAAGGCGGCCTGCCACTCAAAGACCTCGAGCCCTATCTCGGCGCCCAGGCCCACCTCATCATGATCCACGAGGATGGCGAAACCTTCGTCCATTCCCACCCCATTGATGATCCCGCGCAACTCGTCTTCCTCGCCCGTCCTCCAAAGGCTGGCAAGTACAAGGGCTGGGTCGAGGTCCAGTCCAAGGGCCAGGTAATGCACAAGAGTTTCTGGCTGGAGGCCGCTAGTGCGCGTCGTTAGCCTCCTCATCGCAACCGTACTCTTTGCCCACGAAGGCAACCTCGTCAATCGCAAACCGAGCGGTGCCGATCCGCAAATCAAACTCGCCCGCAAGAAGCTCACCCTGCTCAAGCGCGGCAAGTACGCCTGTTGCAAGCGCACCAGTTGCGACCTCTGCGCGATGCGCTACGGCAGGTGCGATTGCGCCAAAAACCTGAAGCTGCACAAACAGGTTTGTGGCCAGTGCCTCCCCGAGCACAAAGCCAACGGAGTCACCCTCCGCAAGCCCACTCCCGCCCTGCCACCCAGCAAAGAAACGCAGGAAGTAGCCAAGCTGCTCCTCGATGCCAAGCGCATTCTGGTGAAAGAAAAACGCTACGCCTGCTGCAAGCGCGGAGGCTGTGACGAATGCACCTTCGAAGCCGATTGCCCCTGCGGCAAAGACCTCGCCGCCAAAGGAGAAAAAGGCGTCTGCGGCTCCTGCTATGACGGCTGGCACGCAGGCGAAGGAAGCTTCCGCAACATCGACGTAGCCGACGTCAAGTTGGCCGAGATGCCAGGCATGACCATGCCCTACGTTTCCGGCACAGCCCAGATTCCAGACCAGGCTCCGATGTACATGACCGAACACCGCAAGAAGGATTGGACCTTCATGACGATGGGCCAACTCAACGTCGTGAGCTCTCAACAATCCGGCCCCCGTGGCGGCGACAAGGTCTTCGCGGGCAACTGGTTCATGCCGATGGCCAGCCGCCGGGTGGGCCCCGGCACGCTCACGCTTCGTGGCATGTTCAGCATGGAGCCCGCTACCGTTACCAAAGGCCGCTATCCATTGCTCTTTCAGGAAGGCGAAACCTACAAGGGCTTACCCATCGTCGATGGCCAGCACCCGCACAACGCCTTTATGGAAATCGCCGCGCTCTATCAGATTCCCGTATCCGATCGAGTCAGCGTTTACTTCTACGGTGGCCCGCGTGGCGAGCCAGCCATCGGCCCGGTCCCCTATCCTCACCGCCTCTCGGCGAGCGAGAACCCAATGGCCGCTCTCGGCCACCACTATCAGGATTCCACCCACATCGCCAACAACGTGGTTACCAGCGGCGTCACCATCGGTAAGCTAACGATCGAAGCCAGCGGCTTCAGCGGAGCAGAGCCCGGCGAACGGCGCTGGAGTCTCGAAAAAGGGGCAATCGATTCCGTCTCCGGCCGCATCAGCTTCAAGCCTACCGGCCGCTCGCTGGTGCAGTATTCGCAAGGCAACATCAACGGCGTTGCCGAACGTCAATCCGCCAGCTACACCTACGTACGCCCGCATACCGGCGGCTACTGGGCAAGTTCGCTCATCTACGGCCGCAATGTGGAACCCAAGCACACGGCCAACTCCTTCCTCGCCGAAAGCACAGCATTCCTCAAGCAGAAGCACTGGGTCTGGGGCAGGGCAGAGTATCTCGATCGCGACTCATTCCACGGCAAAGTCACAGCCTTTACTGCCGGATACGCCCGTGAGATCCCCAGCCGCACCAAGTGGCTTTCGTTTTCACTCGGGGGCCAGTTCAACTGGTACCGTGTGCCACCGGAAGCCGTACCCATCTACGGCAGCTCCCCCGTGGGCGCGCAGATCACACTGCGGGCAAGACTAAAGAGCAGTCGAATGTCGTTTTAGGATCTTGGGCAGGTTGACGGAGAACGCACTGCGCGGCACCACGCTATCGCAGCCCGCGTCTACGGCAGCCTGCTTCCTCTCCCCATCCACGTGAGAGATAAAGCCGAGCAGGCTCACCTTCTTCAACTCATCATCGGCCTTATAAGCCTTGATCAGCTCCAACACATCCAGCTTGTTGTGGTTCAGATCAATGAGAATAACCGAAGGTAAGGCCCGCGCCTTCGACATCGCATCCTCCATCGTCTTGGCGTATTCAACAGTCACGGAGTTTTGCCGCGCTGCGGCATCAATCTTGACTGCGAACATCAGGTCGTCAACGACCGCGAGTACTTTGCGGGACTGCGAACCCGACTGTGGAGATGACATATTGTAAAAAAGGGATCGAGCGGTGAATGCCGCGCGAAGCTCTATTCTCGCACCAATATGACCACACGCCGTACGCTACTGCTGGCCGCATTCGCCCCCAACTCGCAGATCGTCTACAAGGGTTACCCCAAGCCCTTTCTTTATCCGATCCTCGCCCCCGACGGCACCGTCCTTTCGCGCGGTTGGCCCATCGATCCAAGACCCGGCGACAAAGAAGACCACACCTGGCATCGCGGCATCTGGTGGGGCCATGGCGATATCAACGGCCACGACTTCTGGCGAGAGCAAAAAGGCACAGCCTCGATTCGCGTCGACAAAGTTACCAGCTCAAACGAGATCCACCAAACTCTCGTCACCGCCAGCGGCGAGGTACTGGCCAAGCTCATCACGCGCTACCATTTCCGCACCGAACCGGACGCCTACCGCATCGATGCCTCGCTCACACTGCGCAGCGACCAGGCCCTGCGCTTCGGCGACACCGACGACGGCGGCTTTGCCTTCCGCTTGCGCGAAGAATTCCGTGAAGACCGCGGTGCCACCTTGCTGAACTCCGAAGGCCAAACCGGCGCGAAACAAATCTGGGGTAAGCCCGCCTCCTGGACCGACTACTCCACCACGATCGACAACAAGCAATACGGCGTAGCCATTCTCAGTCATCCCACAAACCTGCGCCACCCATCCGGCTGGCACGCCCGCAACTACGGCCTCAACTCGGCCAATCCCTTCGCCGCTTCAAGCTTTGCTGATGAGAAGAACGGCCAACGCGGAGCCTACACCCTGCCCGCCAACCAACCGCTCACTCTCAAGTACCGTATCTTCATCCACAAGGGAGACGCAACCAAAGCAAAGATTGCCGAGCGCTATAACCAATACGCAAAGGAAAGCTCAAAATGAACCGCCGCACCTTCATAGCCGGATCGATCACTTCTCTTTCTGCCGCAAGCGACCGCACCCGAATCGCCATCATTGGCGTCCGTGGGCGCGGCCGCGCACTCGCCGGCGACTTCCTCCAAGTCCCCAATGTGGAGATCGCCGCTCTCGTCGACGTCGACCAGCGCAGCTTCGCCCGCGCCGCCAAACTCATCACAGACAAAACCAACAAGGCTGCCACCCAACATACAGACCTCCGCCGCGTCCTCGACGACAAATCCATCGACGCCGTTGTGATCGCCACTCCAGACCACTGGCACGGGCCTGCCTCAATCCTCGCCGCCGAGGCAGGCAAAGACGTCTACGTAGAGAAGCCATGCTCGCACAACCTGCGCGAAGGCCGCCTCATGCTCCACGCCGCAGCCAAACACCAGCGCATCATGCAGGTCGGCACCCAGGCCCGCAGCCGCGCATCTACTCAGCGCGCCATCTCCCTCATCCACTCCGGCAAGATCGGCAAAGTGCGCATGGCCAAAGCCTGGAACGTCCAACTCCGCGACAACATCGGCAAGCATCAGGATTCCACCCCACCCAAAGAAGTCGACTATGAGCTCTGGACCGGCCCCGCACTCGCCACCCCCTACCGTGAGAACCGCTTCCACTACAACTGGCACTGGTGGTGGAACTTCGGTACTGGCGACATGGGCAACGACGGCGTGCACCAGATGGACATGGCCCGCTGGGCACTCAACGTCGACGCTCCCATCTCGGCCTCCGGTTGGGGCCGCAAAGTCTTCTTCGATGACGATCAACAAACCCCAGACTCGATGAACATCACCTTCAACTATCCGGGTGGCGAAGCGATGATCTTCGAGCAACGCATCTGGACGCCCTACGGCATGTCCGATCAGGAAAACGGCGTCGCTGTGTACGGCAGCGACGGCATGGTCGAGATCGGCCGTTGGTCAGGCAAGTGGGGCTACAAGGTCTACGACGCCAAGGGCAAGCTCACCCAGACCGATCAAGCAGACAACGACGAAACGCACGCGCAGAATTTCATCGACTGCATCCGCTCTCGCAAGAAGCCAAACGCGACAATAGAAACCGGCCACACCTCAACGCTCCACGCCCACCTCGGCAACATCGTAGCGCGCACGGGCCGCAATCTCATATTCAACCCAAAGACCGAAACCATCGCCAGCGACACCGAGGCCACACAACTCCTCACCCGTCCTTATCGCAAGCACTGGGCCACACCAAAAAATGCTTGATACGCTCCTTCTCGCCGCAACTCTATTTGCCCAGCAACCCTGGGCCCGCCACACCATCGATTCGAGCCTCAAAGGCGCCGACGGCGTTCGCCTCAAAGACATCAACGGCGACGGTTTGCCCGAAATCGCCACCGGCTGGGAAGAAGGCCGCACCGTCCGCATTTACCAGCACCCACCCCGCAACACAACTCGCACCATCGCATACTGGCCTGCCATAACGGTTGGCCAGGTCTGCGCGGCTGAAGACGCCGTCCTGGTTGACCTCAATAGAGACGGCCTCACCGACGTGGTCAGCGCCTGTGAAGAAGGCAAACCAACCGGCGTCTACGTCCACTGGGCTCCCGACTGGACGACCGAGGCCATCCCCGAAGCCAGCCAAACCCTCCGCTGGATCTACACTCTCCCCTTCAGAATCAAAGGCGATGCCCGCACTCACATCCTCGCCGGTGGCAAACTCGATGGTGCAGTTCTCAAGTTGCTAACGCCAGGCAAGCAGCCACGGGACCTCGGCTCCTGGACAGGTACCATCCTGCAAAAAATCGGCTGGACCATGAGCCTCTTCACCCTCGACATGGACGGCGACGGCGACAACGACATCCTCGCGAGCGATCGTCGCGGCCCCACCAGCGGCATTTTCTGGCTTGAAGCCCCAACCTGGCAGCGGCACAACATCGGTGCCGACAGCGAAGAAGTCATGTTCATAGATCATGGCGATATTGACGGCGATGGCCTCATCGATATCGCCGCCGCCGTTCGCCCCGAGGCAATCGTCTGGTTCCGCCGCCTCGACGCATCAGGCCGGAGATGGAAGAAGCAAAGTCTGCCCTATCCACCGAGCGCCGGCACAGCCAAGGCGGTCGCCATAGGCGACCTCAACGGCGACGGCATCAAAGACATCGCCTTCACTTGTGAAAACGCCAGCAACGGCAAAGAGGGAGTCTGGTGGTTTGAGCAATCGAGAGGCGGCGGCTGGAGAACCCACCGCATCAGCGGCCCCGAAGGAATCAAGTTCGATCGCATCGAACTCCTGGACATTGATGGCGACGGCGATCTCGACCTCATCACCACCGAGGAGCGCACCCCCCTCGGTGTCGTCTGGTACGAAAACCCAACCAGGAACTAGTCCGCCCCCTGTATTCCAACTGTGACATTACTGTTACGGATTTGTGACAAAGTAGGGATACCATGAGATCAAACATGAGGAAATTAACACTCGCGATATTGTTCTTTGCCTGTCTCGTCTTCGCGCAATACGATGCTGCGACCATTCTGGGCACAATCACAGACCCCTCCGGATCACCTATGGCCAATGTCAAGGTGACTCTTGAAAACACCAACACCGGTGTAAAAATTACGACCACCACCGATGGTGCCGGCACCTATAACTTCCTGAATCAGCGCATCGGTAGCTACCGCGTCAGCGCTGCAATCCAAGGCTTCAAGGCAGCCACATCTTCCGCCTTTACTCTCACCGTCAACGCCCGTCAGCGCGTAGACCTCTCACTGCAGGTCGGCGACGTAACTCAACAGATCGAAGTCACGGCTGCTGCAGCCGCCCTCGAATCAGACTCCAGCGACCGTGGCCAGGTCATCACCCGCGCCGCTATCGTCAACCTCCCCCTCAACGGCCGCTCCTATGCCGACCTTGCCCTGCTCGCCCCCGGCGTCCGTAGATCTACCATCACCAACCGTGACGCATCCTTCAACGTCAACGGCCTCCGCAGTGCCCTCAATAACTTCATGGTCGACGGCGTTGACAACAATGCCTACGGCACCTCCAACCAGGGCTTCTCCAATCAGGTAGTCCAGTTGAGCCCCGATGCAGTGGAAGAGTTCAAGGTTCAGACCAACAACTTCTCAGCCGAATACGGCCGTGCCGGTGGCGCTGTCATCAACGCCAGCGTACGCGGCGGCACCAACCAGTTTCACGGTGCAGCCTGGGAATTCTTGCGCAACACCAAGCTCAATGCCGTTGGCTTCTTCAAGCCCTCCACCGGCGTCAAGCCCGTCTTGATTCAGAACCAGTTTGGCGGCGCAGTAGGTGGCCCTATCAAGAAGGACAAAATGTTCTTCTTCGCCGACTACGAAGGCTTTCGCCGCGTGGAACGCACCCTCCAGTTCGCCACTCTCCCTACGATGGAACAGCGCGCCGGCAATATGGGTGTAGCCATCAACAATCCTGTAGCGGGCGTTGCTTACCCCAACGGCGTCATTCCTTCTTCGGCCATCACTCCCTTTGCCGCCAAGGTACTGGCCGATCTCCCCGCCCCCATTCGCAACACTGCTTTGGGCGCGCTGCCATCTAACAACTACGACCGTCTCGTACCCATTCCCTGGCAGGACAATAAGGGCGACGTCAAGTACGACCACTACCTTTCCTCGAAGCTTACGGCCTTTGTTCGCTACAGCCATCGCTTGCAGAATCGCGTTGAGAATCACGTGATCCCGGGTAACTCCGGCGGCGACGCCAATGGAAATGTGCGCATCCTCAACCAGGCAATTGCTACCGGCTTCAACTACACCCTCTCACCCACCTCACTGATCGACGTTCGTTTCGGCGTCACCAAATTTGAAGGTGGTAAATTTGCACTCGGAAGCGAGCGCCCCTTTATGCTGGCTGGCTACGGCATCTCGGGCCTCCCGGAATCGCCCATCATCGGCGGTGGCCTCACCACGCAGTCCATCTCTGGCTTCACTACTCTGGGCCGTCAGAGCTCCAACCCACAGTTCCAGAACCCATTCACCTACAACCCGAAGGTCAACTACTCAAAGGTTCTCGGCAAGCACACCTTCAAGTCTGGTTATGAATATCAGGCCATCAACACCGACATCTTCGACTTCAACCCACAGTACGGCCAGGATAATTACGGGGGGCAGTTCTCCCGCCCTGCCGGCGCTGCCGCTTCGAATTTGTTCAACTTCCCTGACTTCCTCACCGGCGCACGATCTGCCTACAACCTCAATAACGAGATTGTTCTCAACTACCGCCAGCGAATGCACTTTGCCTATCTCCAGGACGACTGGAAGTTCAGCAAGAAGCTCACCCTCAACCTGGGCGTCCGCTACGAATTTGCCACCCCGCAATGGGAAGAAAAGAATCGTCTCGGCAATTACGACCCGGCAGCCAACCGTCTGATCCAGGCCAAGAGCGGCAGCCTCTACGATCGCTCGCTGGTGAATCCCGACTTCAACAACTGGGCACCCCGCATTGGTTTCGCTTATCAGGCCAACTCCAAGACGGTTGTCCGTTCCGGCTACGGTATCAGCTATGTGCACTTTAACCGTCTCGGTGGCGAAAACCTCCTCGGCTACAACGGCCCTAGCGTCCTGAACGTAACCATCAACCAGAACCCCGGCCAGGGCTTCTGTTCTGGCAATAACTTCGTCAACTGCTTCCGCACCACGCAGTCGGGTTACCCCACCGGTCTCACCGACCCTTCGCGTTTCTCAACCCTCACCACTCGCACCAACTACACGCCAGCCGACTATCGCACGAGCTACGTCCAGAGCTGGCACCTCACCACGCAGCGTGAGATTGGTCTTGGCCTTGTTGTGGATCTTGCCTATGTGGGCAATCGCTCCAACGGTCTTATGATCCTGGGCGACTTTAATCAGGCCGCTCCCAACGTGCCCGGAGGCAACCTGAACGTTCTCCAGCGCCGCCCCATCTCAGGCTTCGATTCGATCCAGATCTCTTATGGCGGCGGCTTTGCTACCTACCACTCCTTTCAGGCCAAGCTTGAGAAGCGCTATGCCAACGGCTTCTACTTCCTGAACAGCTTCACGTACTCTAAGGCCATCGACAACGCTGGTGGCCACCTCGAAACCGCTAACGGCGATAACTCCCGCGTCAACCTGCGCAACCTCGCCGCAGACAAAGCCCGGGGCAGCTACAACCAGCCCTACAACAACACAACGAGCTTTGTCTGGGAACTTCCCTACGGCAAGGGCCGCCGCTTTGGCTCGAGTGTCAACGGTGCTGTTGATGCCATCCTCGGCGGATGGCGTCTTACCGGCATCCACACAGTGGCTGCCGGTCTGCCGATCAACTTCTCCTACAACCCTGCAACCGGTGCTCAGGTGGCTACTAACGTGTCTCCCACTTACCGGCCCAACTATGTTGGCGGCGACATCTACTCCTCGGAGAAGAGCCCCAACAACTACTTCAACCGTGCCGCCTTCGGCCTCCCAATCGCCTCGCAGCCCTTCGGTAGCATGGGTCGCAACACGGGCGTAGGCCCTGGCCTCTATAACTTCGATGGTGGCG
>LNFM01013002.1_pt1 | contig 10753 bp, 8 predicted proteins | sample 596031 | NCBI WGS metagenome assembly LNFM01 (sample SAMN04254537, study PRJNA301005) | activated carbon metagenome | isolation source: dual media filters at the Ann Arbor, Michigan drinking water treatment plant | place: USA: Ann Arbor | reverse complement strand
GTCCGACGTCTTCCTCTACGCCGTTACGCGTCGCGGTTACCGCGCGGGCGGCATCAACAGCCCGACACTTGCCGGCCGCCTGATCCCGTTCCAGTCGTTCCAGCCCGAAAAGGTGACCGATATCGAGGCGGGTATTCGTTCCGATTTCAAGACAGGCGACGTCGCAATCCGCTTTAATGCTTCACCGTTCATCGGCTGGTACAGCAATGTGCAAGTGCCGGTCTCTGGCCTCAACACGCAAGCAACGTGCAGCACAACTGCGGTCGGCGGGACGTTGGCACCGAGGTCGCCAGACGGTGACTGCAACGCCAATAATGACCCGAGTGGCGGCACATTGCTTGTCAACGCCGGATCGACCCAGATCGCCGGTATCGACCTTTCGGCCCGGATCGCGCCGACGTCCAACCTCTCATTTGAGGCAGGCGCCACGTTCCTCGACCTGAAGACGCGCTCGCTCACGGTTCCGACCGACCTTCAATCTTATCTGCGCGGGTTGGAAGTGCCATTCAACCTTGTGGCGAGGAAGACGTTTACCGCTGGCGTTCGCTGGACGCTGCCGCTTTCCGAAAGCTTCGGCAAAGTCGTATTGAGCGGCGATTTTTACCATTCTAGCAGCGTTCAATCATCCGACGCAGTTCTGCCCGCTTATGACCTGGTGAATGCTCGCCTTGAAGTGGGTGGTATTGGCGGATCGCCCGTTGACGCCAGCGTCTTCGTGCGCAACCTGTTCGACAAGGAATATCTGGCATCGAGCAATGTCGGTTCAAACCTGCTTGGCATTCAGAGCGGCTTCTACGGCGCACCACGCACCGTTGGCGTCGAACTGCGCTATCGCTTTGGCGGCTAAAGCGTTAGTTCAGCGAGTTCGGGTGAGATAGCCTGTTTCGCGCACTTCTTGTTGGGTCCGCCTTTCGGCTGACCCAACAAGCTGGGTGTCCAGTGGCAATCGCGTTTTCAGCTCTGTGAGTTTCACCAATTCAGTCACGACGGCATCGCCGAGCACCACGCCTTCGGGCAATTGCTGCCAACGCAGCAGGATCGTCCCTGTCCCGGCACTGCTGCCATCGAGCCAGTTGTGCACACCTGGGTCGCTGGTGCTGATAACGAAGCGGATTCGTCCATCCCCGTCCGCATGGGCCTGAAGCTGATTGAGGCTGCTCGTAGCCTGCCTATAATCGTGCGAGACCATCCACATATCGACAATCTGCACCCCAAGATAGCGCGCACCCAAAAGGTCGACCGTGACAATCAACGCCTCGTCTGGTGCGACCCGGTAGCAGCCCAAAGTCGCGGCCTGAGACAAAAGGCCACCGCGCGCAGCCGACGACATGAGGGGGGGCAGGCTGTTGACCGGTGCGACCTTGCACATCCCGTGCTGCACCACTTTGCGGAAATAGCGCGCTATCGTCGCCGACAGATAGCCCATGCGTGCCGCCGCTTTTTCTGCGTCAAAGTCGTCCTCGGTCGGACCATCAATCCGCTCGATGTCGAGTGCTGCGGGACGCTCCTGCTGCCAGTCTGCAAGCGTGTCACGGGCCTGAAGCGTGCGTGCACCAGCAATCGGTAGGTGGTTCCGCCGACCTTCGGATGGCGACGCATCGGAGATGATTTCAAAGCGCCCATCGGCATCGATGTCAATTTCACTAGCGGAAATCATGCCGACGGTGCCGCCCACGGTGCCATCGCCAATTTGTGCAGGTAGCGCAGAAATGCTGAACTCGCACGGGCGCGGTCCTGAAAATTGCCCTGAGATGCGATAGCAGTAAGCAGGATCAAGGGCGGCAATCCGGTAGATATTGTCGGGATTGTCTTGCCCGAACCGGCTGCCCGGAACGTCAAGCCCCATCCACTCGCGCGGCGGTGATAAGGTCCAGACAAAGCGCGGACATGCGGGCGTTTCGCTTGCCGCCATCAAAGCTGAATGGAAAACCAGCTCCTCGGCGCTGTTGACCATTAAGTGCGTCTGGTCCGGAAGCCGGGCATCAACATCCGCTTCATAAAAAGCAACGAGATCAGCGACCGCCGCCCTGCCCGCCGGGCTTTGCCACAGGCCAATGGCCCTTTTTTCCACCAGCCGCTGGGCGGAAGTCGCGAGTACAGTTTCAACCACGCGCCATTCCCGATCTGCCAAGATGGGACACATCATATGTCATAAGCAGCGTTTCCTCTGAGGCTTGATCAGATTTCAAACCGATCACAATATTCGGAAAATTCGCGGCGCAGGGTGGCGCGGTCGAGGCCGAAGCTTTCGAGCGAGTAGGTAAACTTGCCATAGCGATCTGCCCGGAACGCGGGGTCTGCCATGCGCGCGGCGATGCGGTCTTCATACGCCTTGGTGAAAGCTATCCCGTTCGCCTCGTAGATCGGTGCAAGCACCTTGGCGGGGTTCGCCACAAATTCGTGGAAACGGATATGATTGACGCGGTGGTCGTTGGTCGCGGGGCTGGCGAGTATGGCATCGACGCCCGCCTTCAACTGCGTAACCATTTCAGCGGGCTTCACATTATAACGCCCGCCGTTGAAAGGCTCATATTGCAACTTTAGCAATTCGAGCAGCGAGGCGATATATTCCTCGGGCCTGCGGTGCATCCAGAAACAGACCGCGTCGGGATAGACCTCCAGCACCGATGGCATAAGATATTGGTGCAGCACACCCTTGCCAACCCAGCGCCGCGTAGGGCATTTCCACTGAAACTGTTTCAGCATATTTTTGTGGAACTGCAACGCCAGCACCGGATCGCGCGGTGGCATTGCTTGCGGCATGTTGGCAGTTTTGAGCAACCAAAGTGGATAAACGAGATGAAAGTCGAGCGAATAGACATATTCGTCCTCGGCCTCGGTTTCGCCGCGTTGATCGAAATAGGGATGGGCAGGCATCATCGTCGGCGATTTCGCAAGGATGAAATCGACATAGTTGCCTTGCTCGGCCAGCGCCGCCGCATCGGACGCAGCATCTGCACCGCGTGGCGGCGACGGGTGCTGCACATCTCGAAAACGCGGCGTGCGGTGCCCTTCGTCTAGCGCCAGAATCGATTGTGCGAAGGTAGTGCCCGCACGGGCATTGCCGACCACAAAGAACGGCTGCTTGATTTCCGCCTCTAGGATTTCGGAATGCAGAGCCCAATCGCGCGCGACCTTCAGGCGCTTGACGATGACACTCTCGATTTGCGTGACAGCGGCGTCAAATTCGGTTTCGTTCAACAGCCCGAATTCATTAAGCAACCCGACCATGTAATCGATGCGCTCGGCAAGCGCCGGGTCGATCCAAGGCTCCAAGCCATTGCGCTCTGCCGCCTGTTGCAACATGGCTCCCGCGTCGAGCGACAGCATTTTTCCATCAGCCAAAGCCATTTCTCCGCTCCCATTTTATGGGAGGAGACTAGTTCATACTGACGACGACTATCCTATCTACGGGTATGCACAAAATTTGCGGCGACGTCAGCCGATCATCACGCGGTCAGCCGCTCGTTCAAACGTCGTCGAAAATCCTGCTGCGTTGCTAATTGCGTCGATGTCATCAGCAATCTCGCCGAACATCGGATGATCGCTGGTCAGGAAACTCGGGCGTGACTGTTCGTCGGCAAAGGTCGGAGTAAATGCGACGCTGGCAATGCGCCGGTCTTTGATCTCGATCATCGCGGCGAGGCCTTTGCGCGTTTCCTTGCCGACCGCAGCGGTAACGCCAATAGGCACCTCACCGGTCGGACGCGGGCCTTTCATCAGGAACTTGCCGAGCGAGTAAAAGATCGCCTTGCCCTTATACATCTCGATGCCCTTGGTGACGAGCGTACCGTGGCCGAGGATCAGGTCAGCGCCATTGTCGATAAATGCACGCGCCGCCTCGCGCTGATAATCGCCGATTTCAATTCTGTCCTCAACCATTCCCCAATGGACGCTAAGCACCACAATATCGGCGTTGCCGCGGGCGGTGCGGATGCTGACACAAAGTGCCTCAAGATCCTCGCGGTCAACAAGCGTGCCGACTTGAGGTGCCAGTCCCCAATCGTTCCAGTTGGGGTTGCGGAAATAGCTATGGCGGCGAAGCGGCGCGACGCCTGGCGTCCGCCTGCCCGCATGAGTGCCGGGTAATAACGCCGAAGTGCAGCCGACGAAAGCAACGCGGACGCCATTGCGTTCGAGATAAACCGGGGCGAGCGCTTCGGAGATGTCTTTGCCCGCGCCGACCGGTGCAATGCCGGATTCGCGCATCACGGCCATCGTCCGCAAGAACGCGCGATAACCGGCGTGGAGACAGTGATTGTTGGCAAAGGACAGTATATTGAAACCTTTACGACCCTTTAGCCGCACTGCTTCGGGATCGCCCGGGGTAAACAGGTCATCACCCTCGACACCGTCGTTAAGATGCGCCTCGACTGGATGCGTGTCGCCTGCTTCTTCAGAATAGGGCCATTCACAGTTGCCGAAAGTGAAGTCGGCGGCTTGCAGCACAGGAGCCGCAGGATCGAGCAACGTCTCGTCATAGCGCGCAATCATAACATCGCCGACGCCGATCAGCGTGGCGGAATCTGCGTGGCGGTCGGTCATGGGTTCTCCTCAGGCATGGGCTTGTTTGTGACGTTCTATCGACCGGACGAGGCGGTCCAGGGCAAAACCGGGCAACGCGTCCGGGGTCTCGACGGTTTTTCCGTTACTATAGTCGCGGATCGTCAGGACGGCATGTTTGAGCGCGGCAATCGCGAGGTAATAATCAAAGTCAGGCATTGCGCGGTCATAAAGCCGCTCAAAGCCTTTGATGGCCTCTTGCTCATGCGGGATACCGGCCAGTCGTTCGGCACCGAATTGCTCGCTGAACAAATCTTCGCAATATAGCCACCATGCGAGATCGATCTCCGCAGGCCCAAGCGAAGCGACCTCGAAATCGAACAACGCAGCCACGCTCAGATCATCGGCAAACATCGTGTTCCCCATACGCGCGTCGTTCCATACCAGTCCAGATTGCTCACGGGCGGGAACATGACCGCACAGATAGGCGAGTGCCTCTTCAAGAACGGGAAAGGATTGCCCTTGCGCCGCCCATTCCAGCCATTTTCGAATAAAATTGCTCAAATAGAATGAAGAACCCTGTTCCGCCCCGACGTCGCCGATTAAAGCAAAATGCGTGCCATCGATGCGATGCAGCTTAGCCATCTCATTGATGCCATTCCACCACAACCGCGTGCGATGTCCGACCGGCAAATCAAATACCCAGCCCTCTGCATGGAACAGCGGAAAGTCCGATGGGACACGGCCATTGACCCTGTCCATCAGGAAGAAAGGCTGACCCAGCGCACTGTCAGCGCACTGGGCAAAAGCGATATGCGGTATCGAGACCTCCGAATGCGCCGCGATCAGTTGCATCACGTCATGCTGGAAGAAAACGTCCGCCAGCATAGGGCAGACCGTATTGCGCTGTATGCGAGCAACCAGCGGACGTGTTTGCTGTCCTCCGCCGGCCTGCCAGACCGCGTCGAACAATATTGTATCGCTGGTCAGGCCTTGTTTGGGTTCGACTATATTGCGGAGCTGCATGTTTGCCGCGCCTGCGATTTGGCTTTCAAGCCAAGGCGCCAATGCTTGGCTGATCCGGTCACCCGACTTTGCCTGTAATTCGCTCATGGATAAATTCGCGCTCTCCGCCATGCGAGGGTCGCCCCAAGAGTTGCGACAAGGATGAACGCGACAATTTGCCCACCGAATGGCGATTGATAGCTCCCTTGCACCGAGAACAGATAGCCCGCCAGCACCGGTGCGCCGACGATGAAGGGCAGCGAGCAGAATGCAAACAATCCGTACGCGCGGCCAAAGTTCGCTGTTCCGAAATATTCGGAGAAAGTAGAACTAAGGCTGGCAATCATCCCACCAGCGGTCAGACCTAGACCACAACTGACGAGCAGCATGACCGGAAATGTCGGCTGGAAGAGCATCACCGACCAGAGCACAGCTTGCAGTGTGGCATTTAGCGATAGCGCAGCGACCCCGCCGAACCGGTCCGTAATCATCCCGAATAGCGGCGAGCCCAAAATCCCAAGCCCGCCGATTGACGCCAGCAGCAACGCCGCACGGCCAGGATCGGTACCAAGGCCAACGGCCATCGGTACGATATGGATACTCATGACCGTTCCGCCCGCCGCCATAACGCAACCGAGCAAAACGATGGCCCAATAAATGGGTCTGCGAACAAGCATGCCGTATCCAAGTTGCTCAGATTTTGGTTGTTTGACCGAATCGAAATCACTCTTGTTACTGCCGACTGGAAGCAGTCCCTTCTTCTCGGGATGATCAACGATCAAAAAGAGAATGGGAATCAGGCACAGCATAAGTGTCGCCAACACAACGAAAACAGTCGAGAGACCCCATTGCTCTAATATCCAAGCCGAGACTAAAGGTGCCACCGCAACCAAAACCGGCATATTGACGATCCCCAGCGCGCGCCCCCTTCCGGTTTCAAACCAGTTGGAAATCAAGGCTGATGGAAACATTCCCCCAAGCAAAGCGGCCCCGGGCCCAATGAGTAATCCATAACACAGCAACACAGAGGTCATCGACGTCGTCGAACTGACAAGCCCATAGCCAGCAGCACTCAGGCACGCGCCCGTGATCATCGCCATTTTAATCGAGATGCGGTGAAGCACTGAGCCGGCAACTGGCCCGACCAATGCGAAGGCCAGTAATACAAGCGATATGCCCAGTGTGCTGATTGATCGATTGACACCATAGGTGCGCTCGAACGAGGTAATCAGTGTACCGTAGACTCCGAACGTCAGCCCAATTGCCATATTCTGCGAGAGCCAAGCGAGAAATGTCATCCGCCAACCACTAGCTCTCGCGTTGTGGTCTCCGGCGGTAAGGGCCTGTCCGACCGGTGCAACGGAGACAAGCACTGTGTCGGTCATACAATCCGCACAGCTGCGAATAGAAAATGCGTCATCTTTTTAGAGCGTCCCGTCCAGCGCCGAATCTGCTGCTATCTGCCGAAGCAACTGATCCATTCAACCGAGAAACGCCGCCGATCATCCTACCTCTGGGCAGGCTCCAGAACTGGCTCTCTTGCAGGAACGATATAAAATCGTGGCTGAAGTGACCGGGTAAATGATAAAAATCTGCTAACTGCGAACGAGGGTCTCAGCTTAGTAAGGTTACACGCCTTACAAAGTTTTTATAATCGCTGAGAAGTCTTGTCCGCTCGAACCAGCATCAGCAAAAGCCTGATAGAGTTCAGCCGCCAGTTTTCCCATAGGAGTATCAGCGCCAACGCTCTGGGCGGCATCCATCGCCAGGATCAAGTCCTTCAGCATTAACGCGGTTGCAAAGCCGACCTGATAGTCATTGTCGGCAGGTGACATTGGGCCAACGCCAGCTACCGGGCAATAGCTTGTCATCGACCAGTTCTGGCCCGATGCTTTAGATGAAATATCGTAAAAGGTTTGCAGATCAAGACCGAGCTTTTTGGCCATCGCAAAGGTTTCGCAGGTGGCAATCATCGATGCACCGAGTAACATGTTGTTGCAGATTTTGGCCGCCTGCCCTGCCCCTGCCTCACCAGCATGAATAACAGCCTTACCCATGTCAGCGAGGATTGGTTCCGCGCGAGCGAAGCACTCTGCGCTTCCGCCGACCATGAAAGTCAACGTCCCGCCGTTGGCGGCAGCAATACCACCCGACACCGGCGCATCGACCATCGCATAGCCCTTTGTCGCCGCCTCGCCCGAAACTTTACGAGCGGTGGCGACGTCGATTGTCGAGCAATCTAGCAGTATCGCGTCGGTTGGCGCATAACCAAAAACATCGGCCTCAAAGACGCGTTCAATTATTTTTCCATTCGGAAGCATCGCTACTACCGCTGCAACGCCTGCAACCGCGTCGCGAACCGAAGTAAATACCGCGCAACCATTAACCTTGGCACGCGCCAGTGCCTCAACTGACAGATCGAATGCATGCACGATATGCCCTGCCTTCGCTAGATTGGCCGCCATACCTCCGCCCATATTTCCGAGACCGATAAACGCGATTTTCATGTGCCGCTCCAATTCCCTGGCCGTTTCTCGACAAAGGCGGCCATGCCTTCTTTCTGGTCTTCACTGCCGAACAGCCCGTGAAACAGGCGGCGTTCGAACGCGACGCCCTGCTGCAAGGTCGTCTCAAACGCAGCGTTGACCATTTCCTTGCACGCCATTGCGGCAAGCGGCGCCATGCCAGCGATTACAGTTGCAGTCTTTACCGCTTCTTCAATCAGCTCCGCGCTCGGCACGATCTTGGCAACCAGCCCGCTGCGTTCGGCTTCGGCGGCATCCATCATCCGCCCGGTGAGGCACATTTCCATTGCCTTGGCCTTACCAATGGCACGCGTCAACCGCTGCGATCCGCCCATGCCCGGCGTCACCGCCAGCTTGATTTCCGGCTGCCCGAATTTTGCGTTGTCGCCAGCGATGATGAAGTCCGCCATCATTGCGAGTTCGCACCCACCGCCCAACGCAAAGCCATTAACTGCCGCGATCCACGGCTTCCGCGTCGCAGTGACGCGGTCATATCCGGCGAAGAAGTTGCTGCCGTACATTTCGGCGAAGGATTGCGACTGCATTTCCTTGATGTCGGCACCTGCGGCAAATGCCTTTTCGGCCCCCGTCAGCACCGCGCAACGCTGACTATCGTCGGCGTCGTATGCAGCGAACGCGTCGATCAAGTCAGCGAGCACCTGGCTATTCAGCGCGTTCAACGCCTGCGGGCGGTTGAGAGTAATAAGCGTAACAGCGCCCCGCTGCTCCACCAGGATAGTTTCATATGTCATAGGGGCTTCCATTCTTCGTTCGCGGGCAAAGGCGCAAAAATCTCGTCGATTAACTCGTCGCTAACATCCTCAGGCGTTGCCGGATTCCATTTAGGTTGATTGTCCTTGTCAACGATCACCGCGCGAACGCCCTCGGCAAAATCGGGGCGGACGAGCACTCGGCTGCCAATCCGGTACTCCATCGCCATGTTATCTTCAAAGTCGCTAATCTTGGCGCTCTCGGCCAGTTGGCGCAGCGCCACTTTGCACGTTTGCGGGCTTTTCGTGCGCAATGTTGCCAGCTCCTTCATCGCCCAGCCGCTATCGTCACCCTCTAAGCTGGCGAGGATATCCTCAAGCCGGTCCGACGCGAAATGGCGGTTGATATCGAACAGGGTTTCGACAATTTTCGACGGTGGCGGGGTCACCGACAACGTCCCCAAAATCCCGTCGATCCGCTCGACATCTTCAGCCGCAATCCGCGTCTTCGCATCGGCCAGTGCTTCAGACGGCAAATAATGCGTCGCAAGGCCAAGTTTCAGACATCCGGGGCCAGCGACACGCGTGCCGGTGAGCGCCAGAAACTGCCCCACGCGCCCCTCAAGCCGCGACAAATACCAGCCGCCGCCGACATCGGGGAATAACCCAATGCCGGTTTCGGGCATGGCAAAGCGCGTATTCTCGGTCGCAACTCGAAACTTTGCCGATTGTGAAATGCCGACCCCGCCGCCCATGCAAATACCGTCCATGAAGGATACAATCGGCTTTGGATAAGTGAACAGCAGATCGTTGAGCTGATACTCGTCGTGGAAAAACTTTCGCCCGGACGTGCCACCGTCGTTCAGTGCAGAATTGCGCAGGAAAGCGATGTCGCCACCCGCACAAAAACCACGCCCTTCGGCATGATCGATCATGACGCATTTGATCGCCCGTGACGTCCGCCATTTGAGCAGCGCCTCGGTCATCACGTGAACCATATCGAGCGTCAGAGCATGCAGCGCCGCTGGCCGGTTTAGGCTTATGATCCCGGCATGACCCTCGATCCGCGTGATTATGTCGCTTGTCATTGCCGCAACAAATCGCGGCCGATGATCATGCGCATGACCTGATTGGTACCCTCAAGTATCGAATGCACCCGCAGGTCACGCCAGAAACGTTCGATCGGATAATCGCGCAAATAGCCATAACCGCCAAAGAGTTGCAGCGCCTTGTTTACAATCTCGCTGCCGCTGTCAGTCGATAGCCGTTTTGCCATCGCCGAGAAGCGCGATTTGTCAGGTGCATTGGCGGTCACTTTCGCGGCTGCCAAATAGAGCAATGCGCGAGCCGCCTCCAGATCAGTCGCCATATCGGCGAGCATGAACTGGGTGTTCTGGAAATCGGCCACAGGCTGCCCGAATTGCTGGCGCTCCTTAGTGTAGCTAATCGCCTCATCGAGACAGCGTTGCCCACCTCCCAGCGAGCAAGCGCCGATATTCAGCCGTCCGCCATCGAGCCCCATCATCGCAAAACGGAATCCATCGCCTTCGGCGCCAACGCGATTGGCAACCGGAATGCGGCAGTCTTCGAAGATGACCTGAGCGGTCGGCGACGCGTTCCAGCCGAGCTTCTTCTCCGCGGCACCGAAGCTCATCCCTACCGTACCCTGCTCGACAACAACGCAACTGATGCCTTTTGCCCCATCATCGCCAGTACGCACCATCACGACATAGACGTCGCTGTAACCAGCACCCGAGATGAACTGCTTTGTGCCATTGACGACGTAATGCTCGCCGTCTAGCCGCGCCGTTGTCTTCAGTGCCGCTGCATCGGAGCCGCTACCCGGCTCGGTCAGGCAATAGGATGCGATCTTCTCCATGGTAACAAGGTCAGGTAAAATCCGCGCCTTTAATTCTGCGCTCCCAAAGCAGTCGATCATCCATGCGGCCATGTTATGGATTGATATAAACGCGGATGTGGCAGGACAGCCATAAGCCATCGCCTCCATAA
>LNFM01023339.1_pt1 | contig 10754 bp, 10 predicted proteins | sample 596031 | NCBI WGS metagenome assembly LNFM01 (sample SAMN04254537, study PRJNA301005) | activated carbon metagenome | isolation source: dual media filters at the Ann Arbor, Michigan drinking water treatment plant | place: USA: Ann Arbor | reverse complement strand
GCAGCACGAAACAGTGAGCCAGTCACCTGGCCCACCGCTGAAAGATCCCCCCACAAGTCCCCCTCACCTGTGGATGGGGGCGCCGTGGGGGGATTGCGGTGGGCCCATTGGCGCACGCGCTGCCCGAGCCTCTTCGGGCGACCAGCGCAGCGCAGACGGCCGGGTGCAATGAGCAGCGGCGGCCCTGCGGACGGCGTGACATCAAGCGCAGCGACTGGCGCGGCGTTCGAGCCGCTGCGATCACTTCAGGGGTTCGCTGTCTCCGGAATTCCCAGCGGCCCGGCTTCGGGCATGGCGGGTGACCGGGGGGACGATCTGGTGGGCGGGACGGGACCAGAGCGCAGCGGCGGGAGCGGACCGAACGCCAGTTCGTCCAGCGGGCTCGTTCCCGCGCAGCGGGAAGGAAACCAGACCGCGATCCCCGGGCACGGGCAAGGGCCGCTGCTACCTGTGAGCCCTGTGCCGCCGGTGAACACCGGCCATGCTCAGCCTTCCCCTGTACCCGCGCGCAGCGCGCTGATCAACACCAGAAAAATGGGGCCAAAGGCCCCAGGGGTCACACAAGTCCACATTCCGCCATGTATGTTGCGCTCCACATACATGGCCGAATGTGGACTTATTTGATATGTGGAGTGCGGGAGCCCTCGCGGCTTCCGTTTTGGCTTCGAAGCCACTGAACTTCACATATTGCGCAAGCCACGCGTAACGTTCGTTGCCCATCCACTACGTACGGAGGGGCAACATGTCCACCGAACTTCCCAGCAACACGCGTGCGCTTCTTGCTCGATCAGTCAATGGACCAGAGTTGATAGCGTTTTCGGCATGGCTTGGCAGCGAACGCTACACGCCGTTCGTGATCCAGCGCCATCTGCTTCGGCTTGAACAAGTCCTGCCGCGCTTGCCAGGACCCACGTGTAAAGCAGATGAATTGCACGCGGCATTCAATGCCGTTGGCCGCGGGGTGCCGAGCCGACCGCCTGCGTTCCGTGGGACCGAACGTGTCTACGCCCGGTTCTTGCTCGCACACGGGCGTCTGCTCAAGAACGAACAAGAGGGTCGCTACGCCACGCTGTGTAGCGACTACCAGCGGGAGCTGCTGGAACTACGGGGGCTGTCTCGTTCGGCGCGCGGGCAGCACGCCGGGACGGTGGCTGACTTGCTGGCTCGCGGTGTCGGACCAGACCAGGACCTGAACACGTTGACGCTGGTTGATATCGAACGGTACGTCGCTTTGCGCAGTCGCGAGGTGTCGCGTCACTCGCTGCAGCATGTGGTCGCGCATCTGCGCAGCTTCCTGCGGTTCTGCCACGATCACGGTGAGATCGGCCGACCGCTTGACGCCATCGAGACTCCCCGAACCTACCGCGGCGAGTTGCCGCCGAAGGCGCTCGATTGGTCGGTGGTCCAGGTGCTGCTTCGATCCATTGATCTCGCCAGCAAGGCTGGCCGACGCGATCACTGCATCCTGCACTTGATGGTCCACTACGGACTGCGACCGTCAGAAGTTGTGGCGCTGCGCCTTGACTCCATCAACTGGGAGACGGGCGTGCTGCATGTGGTGCAGCGCAAGACCCGTTGCGACCTGTTCCTTCCGCTGGCAAAGCAGACGCTGCGCATCTTGCACAGTTACCTTGCACACGAACGTCTCTCTCAAGGTCCGACACATCCAGAGCTGTTCTTGCGGGCGAGATGCCCGAGTGGTCCCATCGAGAACTATGCCGTCGGTGACCTCTTCAGGAAGCGCGTGCGGTTGGCCAAGCTGGAACTGCCTGGGCAGAACGTCTACCGGCTGCGTCACACGTTCGCCATGCGGCTGCTCACTCAGGGCGTGGGAGTCAAGGCCATCGGCGACGTTCTCGGACACCACAGCCTGGAGAGCACCTGCGCCTACCTGCGGCTGGATACGGACATGCTGCGCGGCGTGGCCATCGAGATCCCTGAGATCGGTCATTCCCGGGGAGAGCGCCATGCATGACGCTCTTGGCATGGACGCTTGGGACGCCGCCGTCACGGCCTATCTGACCAGCCGCCACGCGATCGGCCGGGAATACCGTAAGGAAGAAGTGATCCTGTGCCAGGTGCGCGGGTTCTTGGTTCAGGCGGGAGCCACCGATCTTGACCTCGCGCTCTTCGAGCGCTGGCGCGCGCAGTTCCAGCATCTCAGTTCGAGCACACGCGTCGTGCGCGAGCACACCGTATACAAGTTCTACCGGTACCGACGGCGCAGCGATCCCGATTGCTTCCTGCCCGACTGGGATTCGCTCACCCGTCAGAAGCCACACGCGCTGCCAATCATCATCGAACCGGGGCAAGTGGCTCAGTTGCTCGCTTTCGTGTCGCAACTGCCACCGAGGAGTCAATACTTCGCGCGAGCGCACGTCATGCGTTTGGTCGTCGTGCTGCTGTACACGGCTGGGCTAAGGCGCGGCGAGGTCGTCCGCCTGACGCTGGGCGATGTCGATGAGCGCGCCGGAGTGCTTCGCATCCGAGAGTCGAAGTTCCACAAGTCCCGTTGGGTTCCCCTGTCGATCAGTGCGCATGCCGAACTGCAGCGCTATCTGGCCGTACGGCGTCAGGCTCGTCTGGACGAGCGTCCTGGAGCCCCGTTGTTGTGTACTCTCGCATTGCGCGCCTACACCGCCGCGGGTCTGTACAGCACCTTCAAAGCCCTGCTGCGTCGCGCAGGCATCCATGACAGCGCCGGCAAAGTCCCGCGCTTGCAAGACTTCCGCCACAGCTTCGCCGTGGCGGCGCTTCTACGGTGGTACGAAGCCGATGCCGACGTGCAGTCCAACTTGCCCAAGCTTGCGCTGTACATGGGGCACGTGAATATTGTCTCTACCGCCTACTACCTGCGCTGGATGCCGGCCGTGGTGTCCCACGCGTCGGCTCGCTTCGAACGATCGTGTGCCGGCATGATCGAAGGCGGTGTCGAATGAAAGCGTCCACACCAACCGATCTTGGGCGTGAGCTGGTGCGCTTCTTCGAAGAGTTCCTGCCTGGCCAGCGAGGCCTGAGCCCTAACACCGTGCGCAGTCACCGTGACGCCATGCTGTTGTTGTTGCAGTTCGCATCAGCCGACGCCAAGCGCCCGATCGAACGGCTGCAGGTGTCCGACTTCACGGCCGAACGGGTAGCCGCTTTCCTGAATCACCTGGAGGTCGATCGCGGCAACAGCATCGCGACACGCAACGCCAGGCTCGGGGCCATTCATGTGTTCGCCCGCTTCCTGGCCTCACGCAGGCCGGAGGCATTGGGTACCCTGCAGCGCGTGATCGCCCTGCCGTACAAGCGCGGTGCGCGCGAGGTGCCGGTCGAGTATCTGGAGCGCATCGAGATCGATGCGGTGTTGAAGAGCATCGACCGTAGCAGCGCTTTGGGGCGGCGCGACTATGTCCTGTTCGCGTTGATGTTCAACACTGGGGCACGGGTGCAGGAGGCGCTGGACTTGCGGCGGCGAGACGTGCGTCTGGATTCGCCACCTCAGATTCGCCTGACCGGCAAGGGCAACAAGGTGCGGCTGTGCCCGATCTGGCCCGTGACGGTCAAACTGCTGCGGGCCTTTATTGACGAACTGCCGGTACCAGAGGGTGATCCTGCTGACGCACTGCTGTTCACCAACGCCCGAGGCAGGCCGCTCACGCGGTTCGGCGTTCGCTACCTGCTGCGCCGCTACGTTGCTGCTGCGTCACAAGAAGTTCCGAGCATGCGGGACAAGAGCATCCACCCGCACTCGCTGCGGCACAGCACGGCGATCGCACTGCTCAAGGCCGGCGTGGACTTCGCCACGATCAGCCAGTGGCTGGGACATGCCGGCTTGAACACAACGATGCGCTACGCCCGCGCCGACATCGACCTCAAGCGCCAAGCCATTTCACAAGTGTTCCCGGATGCACTGACCCCGCCACGCGGGGGGCGGTTCCAGCCCGATGGAAGCGATCTGGTTGGCTGGCTGCGCCGGATGTGAGACCGATATGTGGAGCCAGCCAGTTCTGCGGTGCGCCTTCACCCATGAGGGCGCACCGCCAACTCCACATATCAAATAAGTCCACATTCCGCCATCGAATTGACCGAGTCGCCCGCCACGATGAAGTGGTCGAGCACCCGCACATCGACCAGGGCCGCCGCCTGCTTGAGCGTCTGCGTCAGGACCTCGTCGGCCCGCGAGGGACGCGCTGCGCCACTGGGATGGTTGTGCACCAAGACCAGGGCGCAACTGTTGCGCAGGAGCGCATCGCGCACCACCTCACGCGGATAAACCGAAGTCTGACTCACCGTGCCCCGGAACATCTCCACGTAGTCCAGTACGCGGTTCTGCGCGTCCAGGTGCACCACCGCAAACACCTCGTGCGGCAGATGACCCAGACGCGAGCGCAGGAAGTCTTTGACCACCGCGGGCGAGTCCATCAGGTCGCTGCCACGCACCTGGGCGGCCAGCAGCCTCTGCGCCGCCAGCAGCACCTCGTCTGCCTCGGCTGGACGGTACTGACCAGCCACGTCGCGAATGAGCAAACCGCCCGAACCAGCGGGCACCAACATGACCAACTCCAGTGATCGGGCGGGATTGCCCGAGACCGGAACCGGCACGCCGCAGCGCAGCGGTCACAGGTTCGAAGACGGCCGAACGGCCGCAAGCGCATGCAGGGCGCGCAGACCTTGACGGCGAGAACGGTGTGCAAGGATGAAGGGAACAGCAAGCCAGCCCCACCACACCTGCAAGCGTGAGGAAGGCAAGCAAAGCGCGCAGGCCGGGGGCCCACCGGCGGCCGGAGTGCGTCAGGGATCGAAGCCGGATGGCCGCGACCCGCAGGGGCGCGGGGCACAGCCCGCAGAGCCCGACGGCGGTACGCCGGGACGCACAAATGTCTGGCCGGGATATCAGTTGACTGCTGGGATGTCCTGCACGATGCACCATCACTGCCCAAAGATGGTTGCCTGAAGTCACCGACCTTTCAGTCCCCATACAGGGCCGCAGCCGATCGCAGTTCGACCGCTATCTGCTGCCGCAAGGATGCGGGTCCCAGTACCTCTATCTCGACACCCTGGCTCAGGATCCACCAGCGCAACTGCCAGGTGTCTTACACGGTGGCCAAGAGCCTGTCGCCCTCCAGTTGCTGATCCGCTGCCAGAGGCGTCTCTGACAAAAACCCTGGCCAAGTATCGTGTGGACGTGTCGGTGTCGGCGGCCACGGGGCCCTGGTATTCGAAGAAGCCAGCAAGAGCGCCCTCACCTTCCGCCGCCGTTTTCTGAAGGAAATCGGCGTCACGCCGGCGAGCGCCGTGATCGTCACGGTCAAGGACCACAGCATGGAGCCCACCATCCGCGATGGCTCCGTGCTGCTGGTGAGCACCAGCGCCACCCAGGCGATCGACCGCGAGATCTACGCCTTTCGCGCGGACAATGAGCTCTTCGCCAAGCGCTTCGTGAAAGTGGACGGAACAATTTTGGCCGTGAGCGACAACCCGGACCAGACGACCTTCAAGCCCATGCGCATTGAAGGGAACGATCCTGGCATTGAGATCATTGGCAGGGCGCTCTGGATGGGGGCCAGGCTATAGGAGATACCATTCGCGTAGCCTAAAAACAGGGCACCACAAGAAACATGGAGGGTGGAAGCGGAATGGCTACCAGCAACGTCAAGAAGAAACTCAACGGCAAGGTCCCCACTCAGCCACTGTGGGAAACCATTCCTGTTCCTTTGGTGAAACTTCACCTGGACCTGAACAACCCCAGACACGAGCCGCTCAAGACCGAGGACAAAGCCATTGCCTGGCTCTACACCCACGAAAAGGTGGAGGCGTTGGCAAAGGACATCGCCGACAAAGGCGCCATCAGCCCACTTGACCTTGTTGGCGTGGTACCGATGGATGGCAATCCCGGCCACTTCATTGCGGTCGAAGGGAACCGCCGCCTGTGCGCCCTGTTGCTGCTGAACGACCCCGACCGGGCTCCGACAGCTGCCTCCAAAGCTCTGATGCGGGAGCTCTCGCAAAACGCTTCTCTGGGCCCTTCCATTGACGTGGTCCGGTTCCGCAACAAGACTGAAGCCAATCACTGGATCGCGTTGCGCCACCTGGGTCCCCAGGAGGGTCAAGGCCTTCAACCCTGGAACACCATCCAGAAGTCTAGGGCCGTAGAAGACGGTGGATCCGATGCTCTGGCGGTTGCCATCCTCGACCGTGCACGGGATGCGAATTGGCTGGGCGAAGCAAAGCCGCCAGCCGTCACCACCCTTACCCGTTTTCTGAAAAACCGAGAGGTTCGGTCTGCTCTGGGTCTGGCACATCACAGGAACCTAGTGATCACGCATGAGCCCGCAGAGGTTGACGCCTCGTTGCGTCAGTTCCTGGTTGATGCGATGCCCACCGGGGACCCAAAGACCCAACCCAAGGTGCACTCCCGCACCAATGATGCCGAGCGGGCGGCGTACGCTCGGGATTTTCGCGAACGCGGCGCTTCGCCCCGAACATTGCTGCCGCAACCCACCGCTCCAGCGCCAGCCGTGCCAGTCACTCAAGCGAGCGTCAGAGGCAAACGCAACAAGCCAGACCAATACAAACGCCCTACCCTGGTACCAACTGGGTTCGTCTGTAACCCCAACGACAAGAACCTCCGGGCACTCTTCTTTGAGATGAAGAGAACCCCCATCGACGAACACGAATTTGCCACCGCATACCTGTTCCGCGCCTTTCTTGAACGGGTCATGTCGCAGTACACGAAGAAGTTGGACCCTGGCTTCAGCTGGTCAAAAGACGAGGCCCTGGTCAATCGGTGCGCCGAACTGATAGATCCATCAGGGCGATCCCAAAAGTTCAAACCGATCCGAGTCGCAGCCTCCGACAAAGATGCGAGCCACAGTCTTCACACTTTGGGAGCCGCGGTTCACGCGGCTTTGATCAAGGACCGCAGGGCGCTGATCGGTGCCTGGGAGAACTGGGAACCGGCCGTCCTGTTGATGCTGGACGAACTCGAGAAGCGCTGAATTTTCAATCGCTCGCGCACCAGATTTCGCTGGCCACCGACCCCATTTTCCGGCACCATCTGCCCATGCCCAGCACCGACAGCCCACTGAGATACCCCGGCGGCAAGACCCAACTTGCGCCTTTTGTGAGCTCGCTGCTCACCCACAACGACCTCCACGGAGGGCACTACGCCGAGCCCTTTGCTGGCGGCGCCGGTATCGCATGGCGCCTGCTCTTTGCTGGTCAGGCAAGCGAGGTATGGCTCAACGACATCGACCCCGCGGTCTATGCCTTCTGGAACGCTGTCGTCCATCACAGTGAGGAGATGGTCGACCGGGTCCAGAACGCGGTGATGACGATGGATGAATGGCAGCACCAACGCACAGTGTTCAAGGATTCCAGCAGCAAACCGGTTGATAGGGCATTTGCAACCTTCTACATGAACCGGACCAACCGGTCGGGCATCCTGGATGGCGGCGTGATCGGCGGCAACCAGCAAGCCGGCAACTACAAGCTCGACTGCCGGTTCAACAGGACAGACCTTGCACGAAAGATTCAGCGCATCGCTCGCTACAAGGACGTGATCCACCTGAGCAACGAAGACGCCAGATTGTGCCTGGCCAGGTGGGACAAGAGCCTCCCGGCACGAGCTCTGATCAACATTGATCCCCCCTACTACGGCAAGGGGAGCGAGCTTTACATCAACCACTTCAAGCCATCTGATCACGCCTCGCTGAGCCTGCAAGTTCGTCGGCTGAAGCACCGCTGGATGATGACCTACGACGACACGGGTGAGATTGAGTCCCTCTACCGTGCTTGTCCGACCTACCGCATGAGCCTACTGTATTCAGCTCAGACCAAGCGCCAAGGTGCGGAATTGCTGATCACCGACACAAAGCTCGAACTCCCACCCGATGTGACCGAGCGGAAGCTGGAAAAGACCGTCAACGGACCAGTCAGCACCGAGCGCCGGAAGCGGGCAGCCTGAGCAACCGAAGGCGCTTGCCAATCAAAGTGGCTTTGGGGGGAGACGTGTTGGCTAAGGCGCTTCAGGTGCTGCAGGGCTGCCTGCTTCTGGTGGTTTTGTCGCAAGGACTGACAGTCCAAGCGTTAGCGGCCCCCAAGGCTGCCTTGCGGTGATCCATGTTGTTGCTTCACGGATTGCACCGTACAAAATGCTGTGCGCAGTGATCGTTGCTCCTCTGAGGGCCGTGGCTTCATCCATAGAGTGATCGATCTGCCGGAGGCTGCAAACACACTCCATGTCGATCTCGTACGGAATCGACTGCTGTCGTTCAACGTTCACCTGGGTCCTCATGCTGCCAAGCAACAACGCTGGGTCCTTGTCGTCCCGCCTCACGTCGATGTTGTTCACAGGAAGTGCCATGGCCGCCTCTTCCGGGTTGAATTCGGGTATGGCGATGACAACGCTCCTTACAAAAAGGACGCGCTCAAGCTGGAAAGGAGACAGAGATGCAGTCATGCTGTGCGCGCACTTTGGTCAAACCAGTGGCTGTTTGCCGCATCAGTGAACACGACGCCGGTCGCCGCGTTGCAGGTTGGGTGGGTGAGTTTTTTCAGCCAATCCCCAGTCGCTGTATCGTGGGATCGCCTTGCGTGCTCTGCCCAGGTTTTTGAGTTGGTCCCCACCTCAACGATCTGAATATCAATCTCTCCACCGCAAGCGCGTGAGAGTTTCACCATGGTTTCGATGGTGAAGTTGGTGTCACCGCGGAAGACCTTGGTGATGTAGGCGGGACTGGTGTTGATCTTTTCGGCCAGTTCCTTGTTGGAAAGACCGCTGAGTCTACGCCACCGTTCCAGCGACATGGAGAAGCCCAGCTTGGCTTTTTCAACCCAATAGCCGTCGGCGTTCTTGGCTTCTTCGATGAATGCAAAAAGCTTTTTACTGAGTGACATCCTTGTCCTCCGTGTAGGTGATGTTGTCTTGACTGGCCATGTAAGTGGCTCTCATGGCGATGGCTTTTTTGACGGCTGATTTGTCCGCCTTCTGGCCCTTTTTGAACGCTCCGCCGGTGCACACGGCGATGTCGCCATTGGCACCTTTGAAGAAAAACAGCCTCAGATCGCCTTTGATGAACTCATAAATCTTCTCTTTCTTGTTGGCTTCGTGCTGCCATGCCGAAGGCAACTGATCGAGTCCAACATCTGCGGCGTGTTGCAGCATCAGGAGCAAACCAGAACGGCTGGCGATCGTCGCTTTCTCCCCGATGTGCAAGAAGTCTTCTGCTGGACATGTATCACCCTCCATGGCGCCGACCACCTTGTACTTGCCCTTTGCAAGTATCTTGACCTGCATTATATTAACCCATAGGTTAAGTGCTTGGATGATTTCATCGGTATTCCCCCTTGATCTTGTGGTTTTCGTGAGCGAGTCCAGCCCGACGGGAACAGACTCCCGGAAGACGATCTTAAGGGACGGGCTTGCTGCTCACAGCCGGGATCCAACAATCATGTCATCCTGCTTTCGCGAAGCGCTTGGGCGCCGGGATCTTGCGGGTGGCCCGACTCATCAAGGTACAAGAGATGCACCGGCTGCCTCGGAAATGAGAACGGGTCGCGATGTGCGACCCGTCAGAATAGGAAAGCCAGGTGGAACAATCGTCCAACGCACCGTTATCGACAGCGCTCCCGGCTCAAGCAGATTGTACTGCCCACACCCGAGCGGCGCAACCTCAGACCGTTCGCTCGGGCAAGACAACGATGACCGGTTCACATGGGTCGGTGGTTTCCCCTCAACGGTCTTCGTGATGGCAAGGTTGAGCCCATGATCGGTGCCTGGGCCGAGGACAACCGAAAGTACTTCGATCATTCTGGAGTCGCCACAGAAGCGCTGTCACCCAGCAATGCAAGCAACAACACAAGTGCCTGGCACTTTTCTGGGATGTAGTCGTGCCCGTCATAGTGCCTGGCCTGAACCCCTGTCAGGCCGTGTGACTGCAGATGCCCGCGCACCTCGCGACTGATGCCCTCCCGGGCCAGCAAGGTCTCTACACCCGAGCGGATGCGCTTGAGCTGAAAACCTTCAATCTCCGAGCCGACAATCCCATGCGCCCACCCCGTCAGCGTGCGCGCGCTGATGGGCTTTTTCCCTTTGGTGGTCGAGAAAACGTATTCCCCCTCACGCGTCAATCGCTTCAGATCCTTCGCTGCGGGAGACACCAAGGGCACCTGATGCGGCCGAGGCCCCTGGCTGGGCCGGCCTTTGCCGTCGAAGAGTGTGATGGCGTCGTTGGAAACATCCGCCCATTTCAGTCGGATGAACTGCTCAATTCGCTGTCCTCCGGTCAGCAGGTGCAATCTCAGCGCTGCCGACTCGATGCCTGGACGGTCAACGATCAGCTTCCAGTACGCCTTCATTTCTGCCAGAGACAACGGGCGCTTGTCGGCACGGTCGAATTGCGGGGAACGCCGTGTCTGAGCTGCAGGGTTGAACGTTACCGCGAATGTCTTGAAGGCCACCGGAATGGCGGCCAGTGTCCGCACATCCAGCGCACACTGATAGGCAGCTCGCAAGTAGGACCGCAATTTGTTCGCAGTGCGCCCTTTGCCACTTTCGATGAGCCGTCGCAGCATGTCGAGCACCTGGTCGGGCGTGAGGTCAACCGCAGGCGCCTTGGCCACCGCAGGCCATGCTTCCGTCACATGCTTCTGAAAAATCCCCTGCGCATCCACGTGGCTGCGACGACCCTGAGCTTTCAGGTACTCCACATAGGTATCGAGCAGCTTCTCAAGGGTGCGCGTGGATTTCTCGGCCTCTTCCGATTTCT
>LNFM01018287.1_pt1 | contig 10754 bp, 9 predicted proteins | sample 596031 | NCBI WGS metagenome assembly LNFM01 (sample SAMN04254537, study PRJNA301005) | activated carbon metagenome | isolation source: dual media filters at the Ann Arbor, Michigan drinking water treatment plant | place: USA: Ann Arbor | reverse complement strand
CCTGATCGGCCAGCAGCAGGCCCTTGTAGACCACGGTGCGGCTGCTCATGCTGACCACGTAATACTCTTTGCTGTGCGTGAGCTTGAGGCGCTGGATGTTGGCACTCGCTGTCTTTCGGATCACATACAGCTTGCGCTCCAGCGCGTCCTGCACGATCACGTCGTTGCCGCGGCCGATGAAGACCTGGCGGATGATGGGTTCCTTCTCGCGCACGGTGGGCGACATCGGCATGTCGCGGTTCACCGGCACGTCGCGCCAGCCCAGCAGCACCTGGCCTTCGGCCGCGATGGCACGCTCCATTTCCTGCTCGCAGGCCAGGCGGCTGGCGTGCTCCTTGGGCATGAAGATCATGCCCACACCGTATTCACCGGCGGGCGGCAGCGTCACGCCCTGCTGGGCCATTTCTTCGCGGTACAGCGCATCGGGCAACTGGATCAACAGACCCGCACCGTCACCCATCAGCTTGTCGGCACCGACCGCACCCCGGTGATCGAGGTTTTCAAGAATCTTCAAGCCCTGCTGCACGATGCCGTGGCTCTTTTCGCCCTTGATGTGCGCCACGAAACCGACGCCACAGGCGTCGTGCTCGTTGGAAGGGTCGTACAGACCGTGTTGCTGGAGGTACTGCTGCTCGGCTGCCGTGGTCATGGCGCTTCCTTCTCGGTTCGTGGGGCGTTGATTCAAATCAGGACTTAGGAGCTTATTGCATTGCAACAACAATGCCAAGCAGATTAATTGGGGTCAGATTCCAATTTCGCGCGCACGATCTGCGGGTCGGAATAAATTGGGGACAGGTACATTCCATCGCTTGCGGCGAAGGTCCTCGGCTCACTCTTGATCACAGACCATCCGGTGGCGTCATCGGCGGGCGGCCAGCACGCGCTTCGCTGATGCGGCGACTCGTCTGCTTTTGCAGGGTCTCCACAAAATCGGCGTCCCCCAACGCCCAGCCGTGCAGCGTGGCGTGTGTGATGGCGTTTTGGGTATCCGCAGCCAGCCCGGTGCGCACCAAATCGGTGTAGGCGGCCTCCCGCGCAAAGGGCGTGTTGCCCAAACTCCAGACCAGGGGATGGGGCGTGATGCGCCGGTCGTTGGTCTGGCCAATGAAGTGGCGGTGACTGGACCAGTTGTATTGCTTCGGTTCGTTGACCAAGCCGGCGCGCACAGGGTTGAGGTCCAAGTAGGCCATGCAGGCCAGCAAATAGCGTTCGGTCTGGATGAGGGTGGACTTGTACCGCCCATCCCACAGTGTTCCCGAGCGCTGGTACCGGTCGTTGAAATAGCGAACGTAGCGCCTGCCCACGGCCTGCATCATCAGCGGCACGCCTTCGCTGGTCTCGGGCGTGAGCAACAAGTGGAAATGGTTGTCCATCAATACATAGGCATTGATCGCCACCTGGTGCTTTTTGGCGTTTTCTCCCACCAGCTCCAGCAGCACCTCGCGGTCAGCATCGGTATTGACAATGGGCTGCCGGTTGTTGCCACGCTGGATGACGTGGTGGGGATAACCGGGGACGGTGAGGCGGGGCAATCGGGCCATGTGGAACGTCTGAAACTGGAATCTGAGAAATTGGAATCCGACCCCGATTAGACGTCAGCCTTGTGGCGCCACGCTGCCTGCAGCCTTGTTGCCATCAACAGCCCCAGGACAGACGACGCCCCCGTGACCCACCAGGTGGACTGCCAGCCGCCAGCCTGGGTGGCGACCCAGGCCACGAGTGGTGGCCCAGTGAATTGACCCAGCGCCGAGAACTGCTGCATCCAGCCGACCGTGGTGGACACCGTGTCTTCGCTCGGCGCGAGCACCACCGCCAGGCCGAACAGGGTGCCGGGGATCAGCCCTCCCACGCCTGAGAACACCAGCACCGCGAGGTACTGCGCCACAGGGTGCCCCGATGCAGAAAACGCGATGACCGACCCGATGCCCATCGCGCAGAAGCCCCAGGCCAGCAGCACGCCAGGACGCACACCCCTGGCCAGCAAACGTCCTGCCCCAATGTTGCCCACCATGTTGATACCGGCGGCCAGCGCGCTGAGGCCGCCCACCGCCGCTGCCGCGAAATGGCCGGCTTGCGCGTAGATGGTCGGCAGGAACCCGACGACCGCCAACCATTGACCGGAGTAGAGGAAAAATGCCAGCGCGACCCACCAGGGTCCTGGTGCCGTGAGCGTTTTCCGGAGCCTGGGACCCCAGGCGACACCGCCCTGCGCTGGACTGCCAACGGAGACGTCGTCTGGCCCCACGCTGCGCGCCATCAGCACGGCCGAGCACAGCGAAAGCAATGACAAAGCCGCCCAGGCCCAACGCCAGCCGACCTGATCGATGAGTGCGCCGCCCAGCAACAAGGCCAGCGCGGTGCCCAAGGGCATGTAGGCCCCCCACCAACCCAGAGCGCGAGACAACGTCGGGGCGTGCAGCACCCGGCGCCGCAACAAGCCCGGCGCTGGCAGCACCGCAAGCAAAAAACCAACGCCTTCCACCACGCGGGACAGCAAGAGCACAGCAGTGCCCGGGGCCAGAGCACCCATCGCGCTGCCGAGCGCCAACAGCACCAGACCGACCAGCATGACCCGCCTCGGCCCGAGCCGGTCGGCGGTGAGGCCGACCACCAGACCCAAGGTCATGCCGGCCAGCTGGACCAACGACAAAAGGAAGCCCGCCTGCACCAGCGTGAGATGCAGGGCGTCGCGCAACACGGGAATGGCCACAGGCAACTTGCCAATGTGCAAAGCGCAGGTGACCCCCACGGCGTACACGATGACGGCTGTGCGCCGGGATACCGGGTCTTCGCGGTGTGTCATGGCGCGGCCGGGCCGGTTCAGTTCAGGGAAAGACCACCGTCCCGAACAGGCGCTCGTGCTCCCGGATCGCGAACCGATCGGTCATACCGGCAATGTAGTCGGCCACCGCGCGCGCATGGTGGTGGCTGCGACCGTGGGCCTCGGGCAGTTCCTGTGGCGCATTCAGATAGCGCTCAAAGAGATCACTCACCACTTGCCGCGCACGGCCGGTGGTTTCCATGACCTGAGGGTGGCGATACAGGTTGCGCAGCAAAAAGGTCTTGAGCACCTGCGAGCAGTCGCGCATGGCCGGCGAGAAGGCAACAAGAGGCGGCAAGCGGCGCGCGGCATCCGCGTCAACCAGGGTCTTTTCGGCGATGCGAAGGCGGGTGTGATCGATCACGTCGTACACCTGATCGCTGAGCATCAAACGGATCGATTCGAACAGAAGACGCCTTCCTCCAAGCGTGGGATGCGTCAACAACGCCCGCTTTCGGTAGTGCGCAAACAAAGGTACGTCGTCGAGCTGCTCCAGCGTGAGCAGGCCCGAGCGCACACCGTCGTCGATGTCGTGCGCGTTGTAGGCAATCTCGTCGGCCAAATTGCACAGTTGGGCCTCCAGGCTGGGCGAGCCGCCATTGAGAAAGCGGGCTGCGACACCGTCGGGCTCCTTGCTCTCGAGCCGCTGCGCATGGGCGCGTGAACAGTGCTTGAGGATGCCCTCCCGGGTCTCGAAACACAAGTTCAGTCCATCGAAAGACGGATAGCGCTCTTCCAGTTCGTCCACCACGCGCAGACTCTGCAAGTTGTGCTCGAAACCACCGCCATTGGCTGCCAGCTTGCTGGGCGGAAGGCCCTGCATGCAGGCGTTCAGCGCGTCCTGGCCTGCATGTCCGAAGGGTGTGTGGCCGAGGTCGTGCGCCAGCGCAATGGCTTCCACCAGGTCTTCGTTGAGCTGCAGGGATCTGGCAATGCTGCGCCCGAGTTGGGCGACTTCGAGCGAGTGGGTCAGGCGCGTGCGAAACAGATCGCCTTCGTGGTTGAGGAAGACCTGGGTCTTGTAAACCAGGCGGCGAAAGGCCGTCGAGTGGATGACACGATCGCGATCGCGCTGGAAGGCGGTGCGCGTTGGTGCTTCGGATTCTGGATACCGACGTCCGCGGCTGCGTGAGGGGTCACTGGCGTACGAGGCCACGCCTTGCAAAGGTGGCTGCGGCACCCGCTCCATCAGGCCCGCACGCTGTTGGCGATCACCTGCGCCACCAGCGCGTCGGGCGCGCTGCGCACCACCGCGCTGCCGGGGCGGTCAATGACCACAAACTTGATCTCGCCGGCCTCCGACTTTTTGTCGATCCGCATCAATGCCAGGTAACGGCCGAGGTTGTCATGTGCATCGAGCACAGGCGCCACGATGGGCAGGCCCGCCGCATGCACCAAGCGCGTGAGGCGTTCAACAAAGGCGGCATCCACGCCGCCCAACAGCTGCGAGAGTCGGGCCGCCATCACCATGCCGCAACCCACCGCTTCACCGTGCAGCCAGGCGCCATAGCCCATACCGGCCTCGATGGCATGCCCGAAGGTATGCCCGAAATTCAGAATGGCTCGCAGCCCGGCCTCGCGCTCGTCCTGCCCCACCACCCAAGCCTTGATTTCGCAGCTGCGCTTGACCGCATGGGCCAGGGCGCCAGGATCGCGCGCCATGAGCGTGTCGATGTTCGCTTCGATCCAGTCGAAGAAAGCCATATCCGCAATCGGGCCGTACTTGATGACTTCAGCCAGCCCGGCACTGAGTTCGCGAGCGGGCAGGGTGGTGAGCGTTTCAAGGTCACACAGCACGCGCTCTGGCTGGTAAAAAGCCCCGATCATGTTCTTGCCCAATGGATGGTTGATGGCGGTCTTGCCACCGACTGACGAATCCACCTGTGCCAGCAGCGTTGTGGGCACCTGCACGAACGGCACACCTCTCATGTAACTGGCCGCGGCAAACCCGGTCATGTCACCCACGACGCCACCGCCCAGTGCAAACATCACCGTCTTGCGGTCACAGCCATTTGACAGAAGCGCATCAAAAATAAGGTTCAACGATTCCCAGGTCTTGTGGGCTTCTCCATCCGGCAGGCATACCGTGTGAATCCGCGCATACCGCGACGCCAGCGCCTTCTGAAGCCGATGGGCATACAGCGGAGCGACCGTTTCGTTGGTCACGATCATGGCGCTGTGGGCAGCGGGCAGCCGAGAGTAGCTGTCGGCCGTATCAAGCAGGCCCGATCCGATGTCGATGGCGTAGCTGCGATCACCGAGGTCGATGCTCACACGCTGTTGCATGGGGAAAATGGCTTGAGAGGTCATGGGCACCGAGTTTATGCCCTCACCACCCGCAACCTGCCCGAAGGGTTCAGGGCGGTGGAAGCGCTTTGCCAGGGACCACAAAACCAGCGAGCTCCAGCTGCATCACGATCATGCTCACCAACATGGCCACCGAGGGTCGACCTGTTTCGATCACGAAATGCGCAGTCTCTCTGTACAAGGGGTCGCGCACTGCATAAAGATCGCGCAGGCGCTGAAGCGGGTCGGCAACTTGCAACAGGGGGCGGTTGCGGTCGTACCGCAGTCGGCGAAACACTTCTTCGGGTGTTGAGCGGAGGTAAACAACAGAACCGCGCTGGTGGAGATGCTCCCTGTTTTCCGCTCGCAACACAGACCCCCCACCCGTAGACACCACGCAGGCCGGCCCGGCGGTGAGTTCATCCAGGACAGAGGCTTCAATGTCTCGAAAGCGGCCCTCCCCTTCCCGCTCGAAGAACTCCCGGATCGAACAGCCCAATCGCTGTTCGATCACGTGGTCGGAGTCGAAAAAGGGGAGTGCAATGCGGCGGGACAGTTGCCGCCCCACCGTCGACTTGCCCGAGCCAGGCAAGCCGATCAAGAAACAGGACGCAGCGCTCAATTGATCGCGGATCGACCCAGCACACGCGGTGTGATGAAGATGAGCAGTTCAGACTTGTTGTTGATCCGCTCGCGCGACTTGAACAGATTGCCCAAGCCCGGCAGATCGCCCAGCAAAGGAACCTTGTTCACCTGATCCCGCTCGGTCTGCTCGAAGATGCCACCGATCACCACCGTTCCACCGTTCTCCACCAGCACCTGGGTCTGTACGTGCTTGGTGTTGATGGCAATGCCATCGGGCGTTGATTCGCCGCGGCTGTCTTTGTTGATGTCCAAGTCCAGAATGATGTTGCCTTCTGGCGTGATCTGAGGGGTGACTTCCAGTTTCAGGTTGGCTTTGCGGAATGCAATGGCCGTGGCTCCACTCGAGGTGGCGGTCTGGTAGGGGAACTCAGTGCCTTGTTCAATCAGGGCCTTGACCTGATCGGCCGTGACCACACGTGGGCTGGACACGATACGGCCCTTGCCATCGGACTCCAAAGCCGATATCTCCAGGCTCAGAAAACGCGATGCATTCGGGCTGAACAGCGACAAGGCATAAGAAGCCGCCAGTGCATTGCTGGGGTTTGCAGGCAGGCTCACGAAAGGCTGCGAAGTCTGCGTTGGACCAGTGGACACGGCCCCATATGTCGAACCGAAGTTACCCTGCACCGCGTTGCCGTTGACCGAGCCCACACCGAATCCACGAACACCACCGCCAAGACGTACACCCAATGATTTTCCGAAACTGTCGTCGGCTTCCACGATTCGCGCCTCGATGATCACCTGGCGAATAGAGATGTCCAGCTTGGCAATCAGGTCCTGAACCTGTTGAAGCTTGGAAGGGATGTCTGTCACGAACAACTGGTTGGTCCGTGGTTCGGAGATCACACTGCCGCGTTCGGACAGGATTCTTGCGCTCCTGCCACCACCACTGGCGCCGCTGCCCGATGAGGTCAACTGCGTTGCGATATCGACCGCCTTCGCATAGTTCATCTGGAAACCCTGCGTGCGCAATGCCTCCAGACTCTCGGTGGAAGCACGGGCTTCGAGGTCTTGCTTCTCGCGGGCAGCGATCTCATCTTTTGGTGCAATCCACAGCACGTTGCCCGACTTGCGCATGCCAAGACCCTTGGCCTGCAGGATGATGTCCAGCGCCTGGTCCCAAGGCACGTCTTTCAGGCGCAGGGTGACCGAGCCGGTGACCGAGTCGGAGGTCACGACGTTGAAGTTGGTGAAGTCGGCAATGACCTGCAGCAGAGATCGGACTTCAATGTTCTGAAAGTTCAGCGACAGCTTTTCACCGTTATAGCCTGGGCCTTGCGTGAGCTTGCTGGAGTCGATCTTCTGCTCACGAATTTCGAGCACGAACTGGTTGTCACTCTGATAAGCGGAGTGCTCCCAGTTGCCCGAGGGCGCCACCACCATGCGAACACGGTCACCCGCCTGCGATGTGGTCACGCTTTGCACTGGCGTGCCGAAGTCGCTGACATCGAGGCGGCGGCGCAGGCCTTCGGGCAGTGAAGTCTTGAGAAACTCCACCACCAGGTTCTGACCTTGCTGACGGATATCAACACCCACCTGGTTGTTGGCCAACTCCACGACCACACGGCCGGCGTTGCCCACGCCGCGGCGGAAATCGATGTCGCGCAGCGATGTCACATCGCGGTTGCGGCTCTCGGAGAAGACCGCGGGAGGTGCTGCGGCTGCGGTGACCGCCTCGGACCGCTGCAGAACGACCAGCAAGGAGTTGCCTTCGATCCTGGTTTCGTACGAAGCCGCCTGCTTCAAGTTGATGACCACGCGTGTACGGTCGCCTGCCTGCACCACGTTGGCCGAGCGCAGATTGCCTTCGTTGATGTCGACCGTGCTGCGACCGATGGCGTTGGCTACGCCAGGAAAGTCCAAAGCAATTCGCGCCGGCGCCTGGATCGTGAAGCCCGTGGGGACAGCCGTGAGCGGCTGCGCCATGTTGATGCGGATAACCTCCACTCCACCCTGGACTCCGCCCGACAACGATTGAATGGCATTCTGGGCCTGCGCCCAGACGGTTGTGAACGCCATGCACACGGAAGAAACCACGGTTGCCTTGTTTGGCTTGTTCATTTAGAAGATCCCTCTTGTAACTGCAACGCTGCGGGGCGCTCGGTCCATTCGCCGCCAGAATCCTGCACGATCTCGCGAAGGATCACCTCGGTCTCCGAAATGCGGGTTACCCGCCCATAGTTCTGGCCCAGGTAGTTCCCTGACTTCACCTGATACAACAGGTTGTCCACCTTCACCAACGCCACCAGCTGACCATCCCGATTGAGACTACCGACCAGTGACATCGTGTCCAGCGGGTAAGCCTCCAAAGGCTGTTTGCGCCGGTTGAGCTCGGGTTCGATCAAGGCCGCATTGACAACAGGCGCGGACTGGCTCCCCTTCAAAACGCTGGTGAGCTTCTCGATGCTGAAAGGAGGCGTTGCCCGCTCCCCCAAATAGGCCTGAGGCTCGAATTTGGTTGGTGCAGAAATCGGCTGAACAGAGGGCTTGATGCTGTTGCGCTCGCTCTGCATCCACGCCTGCAGTTCGTCCTGGCCCGAAGACGTGCACGCTGACAAGACGATGGTGGCGCTGCTCAACAGGACTTTTGCTTGAAAGGAAGAAATCACTTCTTGGCTCCCTGTGCCTTCTGTTGAAGGGCAATCTCTTCTTGGTCGAGGTAGCGGAAGGTTTTGGCGATGCAGTCCATGGTCAGGATGCCTTCGCGGTTGGCCACGGGCGTCAACGTCAGGTTGTTGAGCGTCACGATGCGGGAGAGATTGGCAATATCGGCAGCAAATAGTCCGATGTCATGGTAAGAGCCGGTCACCCGCACGGAAATGGGCAGTTCGGCGTAGTACTCTTTCACGCTGATCTGGCCCGGGCGGAACAATTCGAACTGCAGGCTGCGTCCCAAGCCTGCTTGGTTGATATCCGACAGCAGGGCATCCATCTCGGCCTTGCTGGGCAATTGCTTTTCCAGTTGTGTGACGTACTGCTGCACTTGCTCCAGCTGCTTGCGCAGCGCATCGAGGTTCACCGCTTGAATGGCTTTCTTCTTGTAGTCCTCGCGCAGTGTTTGCTCACGCGCCTTCTCGGCGATCAGCTCTTCGTCCGAGTCTTTCAGCCAGGCAAACCACAAACCCGCAACAACGGCCACGCAGACCGCTACAAACAGCAGATTGCGCGGCAGGCCAGGCCACTGTGAAGGGTCGTTCGGGTCCAGGCCGGTGAACTGGCTTTTGAGTTTTTCCTGGACTCCCTTGAAGTCCACATTGATGCTGGGCGATTTGGCCATGGATATGTGCCCTTTGATCAGACCTTGCCAGGCGCGGCGGGTGCGCCGGCTGGAGTGGTGGGAGCACCACCGGTGGCGGAGGGGCGTTTGAGCAAAATGCGCATGGAAAAATTGAACACGCGACGTTGGTCACGCGCAGTCACTGCGACACTGGACGACACGATTTCAATCAACTCGGGCTTGGTCAGCCAAGCGCTGTTGTTGGCCAGATTGCGCAGCAAGTCGGACACCCGCTCCTGCGACTGGGCCACACCGGTCAGCAACACGCTTTGACCCTCTTGCTTTATCGACTTGAGGTAGATGCCGTCAGGCAACTGGACGACCAATTCGTCAAGCAGGTGCACCGGGATGTTGCGGTCGCCCTGAAGAGCCTCCACTGCACTCTGTCGGGCACGCAGCGAGGCGATCTCTCGCTGCAAACCTGCGATGTCCTTGATTTCGGCCTCCAGGCGGGTGATCTCGGCCTGTAGAAAGGCATTGCGGCCTTGTTGCGCTGAAATCTGCCCTTGGTACCACGTGAACACAGCACCGCAAATGATGCCGCCGAGCAGCGCGGACAGACCGAGCTGGGTGAAGAACTGTTCCTTTTGCCGCTTGCGGGCAGCCTCGCGATGAGGCAGCAGGTTGATCAAGATCATTGATAGAACCTCCGCAAGGCCAACCCGGTGGAGGTCAGATAGGAAGGTGCTTCGCGCGAGATCTTGCGGGCCTGGATAGAAGACGCCATTTCCATGGCGTCAAACGGGTTGATGACCATGCAGGCAAACGAAGTCTGGTGCGTGACTGCCTCGGTCAATCCGGGCAGGGCAGCACTTCCGCCAGCCAACAAAATGTGGTCGACCTTGTTGTACGGCGTGCTGGTGAAGAAGAACTGCAGCGCCCTGCCTACTTCTTGGGCCATGCTCTCGATGAACGGGTCGAGCACAGCCGCACGATAGTCATCAGGAAGGTCCCCGGAGCGCTTTTTGGCTTCGGCTTCGTCGGCCGAGAACCCGTATTGGCGAACGATCAATTGCGTCAACTGCGCACCGCCAAAAGCTTGGTCTCGCTCGTAAAGCACGTCGTCGTTGCGCATAACCTGCATGCTGGTGGTCAGGGCGCCGACTTCAAAAAGGGCCACAAGGGAATCGATGCCTTGATTGGGCAGTGTCTCGATCACGCGGCTGGCAGCCATGCGGGAGGCGTAAGACTCGACATCCATCACCACCGGCTTGAGACCGGCGGCCTCTGCAAGACCTTGGCGGTCCGACACTTTTTCCTTGCGAGAGGCGGCTATCAATACTTCCACATCGCCGACGGAGTTGGCGCTGGGCCCGATCACGCAGAAGTCCAGACTCACTTCGTCGAGCGAGAAAGGGATGTACTGGTTGGCTTCCGATTCAACCTGGGCCTCCAGCTCCTTGTCGGACAAGCCTCCGGGGAGGATGATTTTCTTGGTGATGACGGCCGACGCGGGAAGCGCCAGCGCGACATTCTTGGTCTTGCTCCCGCTCTTGCGAACCACGCGGCGCACAGCTTCGGCGACTTCGTCGAATTTTTCGATGTTGCCATCGGTGATCCAGCCGCGCTCCAGTGGCTCCATGGCACAGCGCTCCAACACCAGATCACCGGATCGGTTGCGGGAAAGCTCAACCAGCTTGACGCTGGACGAGCTCACGTCAATGCCCAACATGGGCGCCGGTTCCCGGCTGAATAACGACCCCAATGAGATCAAGATGACCCCCC
>LNFM01013001.1_pt1 | contig 10754 bp, 9 predicted proteins | sample 596031 | NCBI WGS metagenome assembly LNFM01 (sample SAMN04254537, study PRJNA301005) | activated carbon metagenome | isolation source: dual media filters at the Ann Arbor, Michigan drinking water treatment plant | place: USA: Ann Arbor | reverse complement strand
CAGCCTCAGCGCGTCGATCGCCGCCATCTCCTCGGCCGACAGCGCGCCGCGATCGGCGGCTTCGACGCACTGGGCCAGTTCGGCGCGGTTCTTGACGCCCAGCACCACCGTGTCGACGCCCTTCATGGACAGGGCATAGCGGTGGGCGACGATGGCCGGATCCTCGCCCCATTTCACGCACAGGGCGCGGAACGGCGCGGCGGCACGGTGGTCGACCGCTGTCGCTTCCTCATCCGGCAATTCGCGGTCGATCTCGGCGCACAGCGAGCCGGCGGCCACGGCGCGGATGCCCATGACGCCGACACCTGCCGACCTGGCGGCGTTGATGATGGCGCGCGGCTCGCCCAGCTCGTCGTATTGCTTCATGTTGCCGACGGCGTCCATCAGGTTGGCGACGGCCTGCACGGCGGCAGGCTTGGTCGAATGCATCAGCGCCTGCCGGATCACCAGGGGCACGCCGGTGCCGGTGATGCCCCAGGCGCCGATCAGGCCGGACGCCTTCAGCTTCTCCATGGCCGGGATCACCGCGTCGAGATAGAGGCTCCAGCGGGTGGCGAACTTGTCCTGGCGTTCGGCGAAGCGCGGATAGGTGAAGCTGTCGGGACAAATGTTGGAGTGCAGGAAGAACAGGTCCACCTGCTCGCGCTTCATGTGCAACAGGCTGCGGCGCAGCGACTCCTCGGTCTTGCGGTACACCTCGGCGGCGTCAGGCGAGCCAAGCTGATACTTCGTCGTGGTCCGCACGCCTTCGGGAAGCCGGCCGCCGAACGCCTCGCCGACCACCATCTCGGCCTCGCCGCGGCCATAGCCGGGCGCCAGGTCGAGCAGCGTGATGCCGGCGTCGACCGCCGCCTTCACCGTGGCGACGGCCTCCTCGCGCGTCGTCGCGCCCCATACATTGCCGATGCCGCCGCCGCCCAGCGTCAGGCTGCTGACCGGCCAAAGGGTGCCCAAATGCCTCGTCTGCATGCTACTCTCCCGCTGCCCTGTGGCAGATTGAACCGCCCGTCCGCCGCTGCCAACCGGAACTGCGGCGTGTTCATCGTCGTTACAGGTTTTCAGAGGTAAACGAGTATATCAACATCTGTCCGGAGGCACGTTTGATCAGATTGGGTGCATTGGCGGCGGTGGCTTTCGTGGCGCTTGCCGCACCGGCCCACGCGGCCTGGTACAATGTCGGCTCGGTCGACTTCGACCGCGGCGGCGACCATGAACGGCAATACGGCAATTTCGGCGGCCCGGTGGAGCGGCTGCGGTTCACCGCCTGGGGCAACGACGTGCGCTGCCGGTCGGTGACCGCCACCTTCCGCAACGGCAACACCCGCGAAATCTTCGACGGCGGCATTCGCCAGGGCGCTAGCGTGATCATCGACATGCCCGGCCGCCAGCGCGAGATCCGCCGCCTCGACTTCCGTTGCCGTTCCGACGGCCAGCGGCTGGCCCGCATCAATGTGGGCGTCGACCTGGGTGGCTATGCCAACATCTGGCGCCGCGATCCGGCATGGGCGTGGATGTTCACGCCCGGCAACCCGGGTCCGCTGCCTCCCGGCGCCGGGGTGCCGGTTCCCTATCCGCCGCGTCCGGGTCCCTATCCGCCGCCGGGCCAATTCGACGGCTGGGTGAGGCTCGGCGTCGAGAGCTTCGAGGGCCGCAGGGACCGCGAGACCACGACGACCGGCTGGGCCGGCCGCAGGGTGGACCAGATCGCGCTGCGCGCGCTCAACGGCGACGCCCAGTGCCGGCGCGTCTTCGTCACCTTCCGCAACGGCAACACCCGCGAACTCGATATCGGCGGCATGCTGCGGCGGGGTGAGTTCCGGCGCATCGACCTGCCCGGCGGCGACCGCAACGTCACCGCGCTGCAACTGGTGTGCCGCCCGGTCGGCGACTACCAGGTGTTCATCGAGAGCTACGCCCGCAAGTAGCGCCGGACCGCGGATCATCGGAAACGCCCCGGACTCAAGTCCGGGACGTTTTCACCTCTCGATCGGTATCCAGACCTCGATGTCGCCCATGCCGGTCATCTGATCGAAGGCGGGTCCGTAGCGTTCGAACTGGGGCGCTTCGGCCGGTACCAGCCCCGACTCGGGCAGCCACTGCCGCCAGATCGCCGCGAAGGTAGTGACCAGGGTCGATACGTGGCCGTGATGGGCGAAGACGGCGTAACGTTGGGCCTCCACCCTTATCCTCGTCAGTCCGGCTGCCAGCCCGCTGAAGTCGCGCACCTCGACGCAGGCCATGTAGTCGAAGGCGGCGTCGTCGGCGTTACGCATCAGGCCCCAGGTGACGCCGCCAACCTCGCCCGGCAGATGTCCCAGCCAGGGCACGAAGCGCTGCCACAGCGCCGGGATTCCCGGGCGCCTCTCATAGTCGAACCGTTCCAGCAGACCCACCATCAGCATGGGCCTGCCGTCGATGAAGCGGGGCGGATCGAGGTCCGCCAGTGGTTGCGTGGTCATGGTGATGGGCTCCACCAGCTTGAGGTTGTCAGTGTGGCGCTGCGTGCGGACAGCCTCGGGCGTCAGCCCGAACTGGTCGCGGAACGCGCGGGTGAACGCCTCGTGGGATCCGTAGCCGGCATCGAGCGCCACGGCGAGGATGTCGGGCGCGCCGTCCGCCAGCGCCCGCGCGGCACCGGTCAGCCGCCGGCCGCGCACGTAGCGCATCACCGAATGGCCGGTGGCGTCGCCGAATGCCCGGACCAGGTGGAACCGGGACAAGCCAGCCACCGCCGCGACGTCGGCAAGAGCAATGTCCTCCGCCAAGTGGCTTTCGATGAACCAGAGCGCTTTGCCGATGGAATCCATGGGAACCTCACGTTGCGAACACGAGCCTACGCGCGGCCTGGGTACCGCGCTTGATCGGCATTGCGCACAGACCGAAACCGCCGTGCTATGATCGGGGCAAGGCTGCGAAGCTTTGCCGGCGACGGCTATGTACGCGATCGATGGACGGCATGATGGATCGCGCCGCGAGGGGGTAAGGTGCCGGGACACGTGATGCTGCTGGGCGTGGACGCAGGCAATCCCGACCTGCTGCTGCGCTGGAGCGAGGACGGATCGTTGCCGACGCTTCGGGCGCTGCGCGCGCGGGGCATGACGTGCCGCCTCGAAGGACCGCCGGGATGCGGCGACGATGGCACCTGGGCCACCGTCTACACCGGCGTTTCACCGGCAACCCATGGCCGGTTCTACTATCGGCGGTTACGGCCCGGCAGCTACAGCCTGCCCAGCTTTGCCGACGGTGATCTGTGCCACGAGCCGATCTGGGCCACGCTGGGCCGCGCCGGCAAGCGCGTGGCGGTGATCGACGTGCCCAAGAGCCCGCTGCCCGCCACGCTCAACGGCGTGTACCTCGGCGATTGGCTGGTGCATGGCCGCGATCACGCCGCGCCCGTGGCGTTCCCCGAACACTTCGCCCGCGAAACCATCGACCGGTTCGGCCCGGCGCCGGAAAGCCTGTGCGGCTTCTCCCAGCCGTCGCTCGACGCGGCGGGCTACGACGGCATGCTGGAACGGCTGGAAACCAGCACCGGCATGAAGCGCGACCTCTGCCTGTCGCTGATCGACCGGGAGCCCTGGGACCTGTTCTTCGCGGTGTTCAAGGAAGCCCATTGCGCCGGACACCATGGCTGGCATCTGCACGACCGCTCGCATCCGGACCACCCTCCGGATCTGGCGGCGCTGACCGGCGATCCCCTGCTGCGCGCGCACCAGGCCATCGACAGCGCCATGGGCGACCTCATCGCCCGCGCTGGACCCGATACCACCGTGATCGTCTTCTCGGCGCTGGGCATGGGACCCAGTCGTGGGCTCGCCAGGCTGTTGCCGGAAATACTCGACCGGCTTTGTCCGTCTCACCGGCCGCAGGTCGCGTCGGTCCGCCGCCTGCTCAAGCCGCTCGCGGCCCGGCTGATCGATCTCGCCGGCGGCCGCGGTCGCCGGGCGTTGCGGCGGATCGCGGGCGCTGCCGGGACCAGCCACCGGGCCGGACAACCCGCCTTCTCCATCGAGCCGAGCGAACATGTCAGCGGCATCCGGCTCAATCTCGCGGGCCGCGAGGCCAGCGGTCTGATCGAGCCCGGCGCCGAGGCCGACGCCTTCTGTGCCCGGCTTTCGCGCGATCTGCTCGATATCGTGGACCCGGAAACCGGCGAGCGGTTGATCGACGATGTGGTGCCCATCGGCCGGCTCTATGCCGGCCCGCTGCTGTCGCACCTGCCCGACCTGCTGGTGTTCTGGAACCTGTCCCGACGCGCCACCTCGGCCGCGTCCCGCAAGATCGGCCTCATCCGAAGCCCCGCGGGAACGCCGCGGACCGGGGCGCATGTGCCCGGTGGATTGCTGGTCGCCGCGGGTGGCGGTCTGGAAGCCGGCCTCACGGCCCCGCCCCGCCCGGTGGAAGATCTGGCCGCGACGGTCGGGGCCCTGCTCGGCGTCGCTTTGCCGGGCTGCGAGGGCACGCCGCTGCCGGGCACGGCGCCTGGCGGACCGATCGGATGACGCCCTGTACCGGCCATTATCGGCACCTTCGAGCGCTTTCAGCCAACGCGGAATCGCCTTGGCGCCCGAAAGCCGCGGCGAGAAATGCTAGAGTGGTTCAGCGCTAGCTGAAAACGCCGTAGTGTAAATGCCAGAATCGACGGGCCGGACGACGTGATGAGTCCCCATCTGCTGCTTTGCCGTTGCCTGTCGATCGACGACGGGCCGGCGACCCGCGACATGCTCGGCCGGGCACTTCCGGCGCCGGAAGACGAGCAGGCCTGGACCGCGCTGGTCGCATCGGCCGACGCCGGCAATCTGGCGCCGGCCCTATGGCTGAGCCTGAAGGGCAAGGGCCTGATCGAGCGCGTTCCCGCCGCCGTGCGCGGCGCCCTGCAACGGCGCCACATGATGAATGTGCTCCGCAACGAGCGCATTCGGGACCAGGGGCGGAACGTGGTGGACATCTGCGAACGGCTGGGCGTGGCGCCGGCGATCCTGAAAGGCGGCGCGACCCTGATGGATGCCCCGCCGGACGAGATCGGCGCGCGATTCATGTGGGACCTGGATTTCCTGCTGCCGGCCGACGCGGTCGAGCCGGTTGCCGCCGCCATGCAGGCGCAAGGCTACGAGGTCACCGAGGAACCGAACGACGACTGGGTCTACACCTACCCCGCCATGCGGCGGCGGGGCGACGTCTCCGACGTGGAATTGCACCACCGGGTCGGGCAGCAGCGGTCGCTGCTGTCGGCTGCCATCGCGCTGGAAAACAGCAGGCCGCTGGCTTCCGACCCGCGCCTGCGCGTGCTGTCGCCCGCCCACAGGGTCTGGCACAACATCTTCCACTCGCAGGTCCAGGATCAGGGCCACACACTGGGCCTGATCAGGACCCGGCAGCTGGTGGACCTGGCGCAGATTTGCCGCCGGCACGGCCCGGACATCGACTGGCGCGAAGTTGACGGGCTGATGCGCGCAGCCGGCATGGCCGGCGTCCTCAGGGCCCGGCTGTATCAGGCCGAGCAATTGCTGGGGCTGCCCTGGCCGCTGGACGAGCCGCCGGGCCGCGCGGCCCGGCTTCGGCACCGCCATGCGTTGCGGCTGCTGAAGTCGCCCAGGACCATGGCCTTCACCCAGCTGATCCGCGTCCTGTCCTCGCCATTCAAGAAGCATCACATTGATCTGATCTATGGCTGCGGCATCCGGAACCCCCTGAAACTGGCGGCCGCGAGGCTGAGGCATGCGCGGGTCATCGCGGCGCGGCACAAGGGCAGGCTGCTGGACCGGGTTCTGGTCAAGCGCCACATCAATACGTGACGAGGCGGGTCTGATGGATATCGCTCCCCTTTTCGACGCCGCGTCGACTTCATTCGACGTCGCCTTCTCGCGCCGCGGCACGACCGTCCACTATCTGGTCGGCGGGCGGCCGGTCCGCGTCCGCGTCGCCGGCCCCGCCCTCGCGGGGGAAGTGGACCTGCCGCTTTCCCACCTCCGCGGCGGGACCGATCGGGAACCGGAGATGACCGTCGACCTGTGGAGCGAGGAGGAAACCGGCGTCGCCGCCATCCTGGGCGCGCCGGTTGAGCAGGTCAGGCCGTTCGGCCAGTTCACCATCTCCGACGACCGCCGTTATCTGGGTGAACAGAGGCCTTCGGGCGCCATCTGGTATGACCGCGAGCGCAACAGGGTCGTCGGCTCGGCCGTTGGCCTCGGCCGGCGCGCCCTCGACGAACGGGCGCGGCCTTTCCACCGCATGTTCTGCCTGTGGCTCTCTGGCCATGGCATCCAGTTCGTCCATGCCGGCCTGATCGCGCGTCAGGCGCCGGACGGCATCATGAGAGGCATGCTGTTCGTCGGCGTGGGCGGGTCGGGCAAGACCACCTCCTCGATTTCCTGCTTCCGCGCCGGCCTGTCCTATCTGGGCGACGACGCGATTGGCCTGGAGCGCACGGACAGCGGATTTGTCGGTCACAGCCTCTATGGCTCGTGCCTGGTCGATGTGGACCACATCCGGCGGTTTCCCGACCTGGAAGCCCGCTCGCTGCCGCCGCGCAACGACTTCGAGCAGAAAGCCGTCGTCTATCTGACCCCGATCGATGCCACCCGCATGGCCGCGCGCGTGCCCATCGGCGCGGTCGTGCTGCCCAGGATCGTCGACCGTCCCGATACCATCTTCCGCCCGGCGCGCAAGGGCCAGGCCCTGCTCTCCATGGCGCCCAGCTCGATCATGTCGCTGCCCATCGTCGACCATGACGCTATGGAACGGATTGCCGGCCTGATCGACAGCGTGCCGTGCTACTGGCTGGAACTGGGCCGCGACGTCGACGCCATTCCCGGCGCGGTCAACGCCCTGTTCGACACGCTCGATCCGGTCAACGGAGCGGAGGAACGATGACGACGCCCCCCAGGCTGTTCTACTGGGCCGAAGTCCTGTGGCCCAGTATCGGCGGCATCGAGACGTTCAGCCATGCCTTGCTGCCTCGCCTGGCCGCGCGGGGTTACGACGTCCATGTGTTGACGGGTGACGCCGATGGCTCGTTGCCGGACCACGAGGACATGGACGGCATCGTTCTCCGACGGCTGCCGCTGCGCGCGGCCATGTCGCGCGGCGACCCCGGACTGCTGATGGAGAATTTGCGGCAGGTCCGGGCCCTCAAGCAGCACATCGCGCCGGACATCGTGCACCTGAATTTCAGCGGGCCCATGGCATTCTACCACCTGAGGACGGCGCAGGCGGCGCCCGCGCGAACGGTGACCACGCTCCATGGACCGGTCAGCGGCCTGCGCGGCGGCGCCGGCACCCTGTTGGGTGACATCTTCGACCGGTCCGACTGGGTCGTCGCCCATTCGCAGGCGGTGCTGGAGGACGCCCGGACGGTCGCTCCGGCCGTTGCCGGCCGCAGTTCCTTGATCCATTACGGCGTCGAGCCACCGCGGGCCGACCCGGCACCGGCCACCGCACCGCACGACGCCCCCCACCTGCTTTGCGCCGGCAGGCTGGTGCCGGAAAAGGGCATGGACCTTGCCGTCGCGGCCTTCGCCGCCATCCTTCGGCATTTTCCCTCGGCGCGCATGACCATGGCCGGTGACGGGCCGGAGCGTGAGGCGCTGGAGCGGCAGGCCCGGAGCCTGGGTGTCGCGGAGTCCATCGATTTCATCGGTTGGGTCCAGCCCGGCGACATGCCGGCGCTGATGGCCCGCGCCACGCTCGTGATCATGCCGTCCCGGTGGCAGGAACCCTTTGGCCTGGTCGCGGTGGAAGCGGCATTGCAGTCGAAGCCCATGCTGGCGGCCGCCGTCGGCGGCCTGCGCGAGGCCGTCGAGGACGGCGTGACCGGACGGCTGGTGCCGGGCGACGATGCGGTCGCGCTGGCTGAGGCGGCGATCGCCATGCTGTCCGATCCTGCGGCCCTTGCCGCAATGGGCCTGCGCGGCCGAGACCGCGCCCAACGATTGTTCGGCATGGACACGGTCGTCGATGCGCTCGACAGGCTCTATCGCCGCATCGCGGCGCGGGGATGATCCGCCGGACGCGATGGAGCGTTTTCCTGCCGGCGTGGCCATGATATTGAGGCGTTGACATGAGAGGGACGCTCTTGATGGACGGCAGGTTTCGGCTCAACGAGCCGCAGGTTACGGCCAAGGTGATGGATGGCGAAGCCGTCATCATTCACCTGGGCACCGGCGTCTATTACAGCATGGACGGGATCGGCTGCCTGGTGTGGGAAGACATCGCCGCGGGCAGCGACGCCGACGCGATCATCGATGGCATCGCCAGCCGGTATGGCGTCGACCGCGACATGGCGCGGGCCGACATCGGCCGGCTGCTGGGCGAGCTGGTAGCCCAGGAACTGGTCGTTCCGTCCCTCGAAGCGCCATCCACCGTACCCGCCGGCGCCGGTCTGGCCGCGCCCGCCACCTACACCGCCCCCGTGCTGAACCGTTACGACGACATGGCCGACCTGCTGGCGCTCGATCCTCCGCTCCCGGCGGCACCCCGCTGACGGCCGGGCCGATGACCGGACACCCGCTGGTCAGTTGCGTGGTGCCGGTGTTCAACGGCGCGCCCTTTCTCGTGGACGCCGTCGCCAGCATCGAGGCCCAGACCTGGCGCCCCATCGAGATCATCATTGTCGATGACGGCTCCACCGACGGCACGCCGGACGTGATCGGCGCCATGGGCACGCGCGTCCGCGCCCTGCGTCAGGAGAATGCCGGACCGGCGGCCGCCCGCAATGCCGGATTGCGGATGGCACGCGGGGAATTTGTCGCCTTCCTGGACTCGGACGACGAGTGGCTGCCGCACAAACTGGGAATGCAGATCGCCCGGTTCGAGGCACGGCCTGAGCTTCAGGTCTGCCTGTCGCAGGCGCAACACTGGTGGGTTTCCGGGCTGGAGCACGAAGCGGCAGCCCTGGATGACGCCTTCAATGGATCGGGACAGACCGGCGGCATTTCCGTCACCCTGATGCGGCGAACCGTCTTCGACCGGGTAGGATTGCTGGACGAAGCCCTCCGGCATCTGGACTGGACCGAGTGGCTGCTGCGCGCCGGTGACGCCGGCGCCGTCATCGAAATCCTTCCCGACGTGCTGGCCCGGCGCCGTATCCACGACAACAACATGAGCCGGCACCGGGCCGGCGAGGAGCCGGATGAGCGGCTTCGGGTCGCTCGCTCCCGGCTGGCCCGCCTGCGCCGCCCATCCTCATGAGCCCGCCCGCCCGCCGCGGCCTGAACGCCGCGATCGCCGCCGCCATCCTGCCGGACTGCGCCGACACCCTGCTGCTGCGCGCCTGCCTGCAGGACGCGGACCCTGCCCGCGCCGCGTGGGATGCATGGCGCGGCGCCGTCGGCGATCCCAAGGTGACGCTGGAGACCGAAACCCGTGGTCTGAAGGGCCTGTTGCCGCTGGTCGACGCGGCGGCGCGCGCCCATGGCTTTCCCGGACCGGACGGCCTGGGCATCTATCTGAAGGCGTCGGCGCTGCGCGAGGAACTGCGCACCGGCCTGATCGCCGCGATCCTGGCCAGGGTGCTGGACGCGCTGGAGGCGGACCGTATTCCGTTCAACCTGCTGGGCGGACTCGTGGCCGCCCATACGGTCTATGCGGCGCCGGCCCTGCGCCACTGCCACGCCATCGAGCTGCTGGTATCCGATCAGGACCGCGCCCGCGCATCGGCCGCGCTGGCGCGAGCCGGATTTACGCCGCTCGACCTGGCGCGCACGGCATTCCGCCACAGCGATGGCCTGGCGCTCCACCTGCTGCATGATATCGCCTTCCATCCCCATCACCAGGTTCAGGGTGACGGCGTGCTGCGGCGCGCGGCGCCTCTCGATCTCGGCGGCAGAGCCACACCCTGCGCCTGCGCCACCGATCGGCTGATAATGACGCTGTCGCGGGCGGCCTCGACTCGCGAGCGGGCCAATCTGAGATGGGCGTGCGATGCCTTTCTGGCGCTACCCGCCGTGGACTGGCCGGTATTCCTGGCCGAGACCGCGACGCGCCGGCTTGCGCTGCCGTTTTCGCTGCTATGCCGGTATCTCGCCGACTCCCTTGGCGGGCACGTCCCGCGAGACGTGCTGGCCGAGCTCGACGTGGAAGCCGGCCGCGCCGGCCGGCTCGACCGGGAGGCAGCGATCGACGGCGCCTTCACCGGCCTCGGCGCCGCCCGCCGCGCGCTCGGCGCCCCTGGCATCGACGTCGGCGCCTGGCGGGAAATCCTGCGCTATCTGGTGCTGCCATCCGCCACCTGCCTCTCCTGGACCTATGGACCGGCGAACGTCGTCCTCGGCGCGATCCAGCGCGCGCACCGGCCGGTTCGGTACGTCACGGGCGCGGTCCGGCGCCGATGGGCCGGGCCTATTGCGCGGCGCATGCGGTAGTGCAATGGTTCCGGGCGTTTAGAGCGCCTTCAGCCAAGGTGGAATAGCCTTGGCGTCCGAAAGCCGCGGCGACAAGATGCTGCAGCGGTCGAGCACCAGCTGAAACCGCTCCAGCGGGGAAGACCAGTATGTCCACGGCAGCCGCCCAGGCCGCGCCGGCCAACACGACCGGCAGGATCGTCGTCGCCAGCTTCATCGGCACGGCGATCGAGTTTTATGACTTCTACGTCTATGCCACCGCCGCCGCGCTGGTGTTCGGGCCGCTGTTCTTCCCCCAGGAATCGACCAGCGCCCAGCAGCTGCTGTCCTTCGCCACCTTCAGCATCGCCTTCATCGCCCGGCCGCTGGGCTCGGCGCTGTTCGGCCATTTCGGCGACCGCATCGGGCGCAAGT
>LNFM01075630.1_pt1 | contig 10755 bp, 9 predicted proteins | sample 596031 | NCBI WGS metagenome assembly LNFM01 (sample SAMN04254537, study PRJNA301005) | activated carbon metagenome | isolation source: dual media filters at the Ann Arbor, Michigan drinking water treatment plant | place: USA: Ann Arbor | reverse complement strand
TGGTCCGCAGCCACGGGCAGATCGGCTGCCGCGCGCGCGGTGGCGAAGATGACCGCGCTCAGGCGCGGGCGGGCGTCATCGGCAGCCGGTGCCACAGCGGCGGGCAGCGGGTCGCGCTGCGGCGGTCGCAGGCCCAGGCGCTGCAGACCGATGCGGGCCAGGAAGGTGAGGTTGCCCACCAGGTAGCGGCGCCACATGCGGCCGGGCTCCTGCAACAGGCGGTAGACCCACTCCAGCCCGGTCTCGCGCATCCACATCGGCGCGCGCGAGATGCGGCCCGAGACGAAATCGAACAGGCCGCCCACGCCCATCGCCACCTTCACGCCCAGCAGCGGCAGGTGGCGGTCGATGAAGAGGTCTTGCGACGGCACGCCGCGCGCCACCAGCAGCACGTCGGCGCCGCTGGCGCGCACCTGCGCCACCACCGCGCCTTCCTCGGCCACGCTGAAGAAGCCGTGGCGGTGGCCCGCCACGCACAGCGCCGGCCAGCGCCGTGCGACTTCAGCCGCCACGCCTTCGGCCACGCCGGGCTGTCCGCCCAGCAGGAAGAGGCGGGCGCCGCGCGCCTGCAGCAAATCGCACAGGCGCGGAAAGAGGTCGGTGCCGTTGACGTTCTGCTTCAGCGGTGTGCCCAGCAGGTCGCTGCCGATCTTCACGCCGATGCCGTCGGGCAGCACCAGCGCGGTTCGCGCCAGCAGGCGGCGGTAGCCGCGGTGGCTGGCGGCGATGTTCACGCAGGCCGGGTTGACGAAGCTCACCTGCTGCGCCTGTGCGCCATCCAGCATCGCGCCCAGGCGCGCCAGGGCCTCGTTCATGTCGACGTTGTCGAAGGCCACGTCGGCCAGTTGCACACGGCCGGGCGCGGCCAGCGCCGGCGGCGGCATCAGCGCGACGAGCAGGCCGCGCAGCAAGAGCCCGGCGTCGTGGCGCAGGCCGTGGCCGGCCAGGCAGTCGGCGTCGGCCTGCGCTTCGGTGCCGAAGTCCACCGCGGTGCGGCGGCGGATGAACCAGGGGTTGACGAGGCCGGGCCGCACGGCCAGCGTGGCCGAGGGCACGTCTTCGCCCAGGCCGCGCAGGCGCGGGCCGACGAAGGCGATGTCACCGCGCCAGATGTTCAGCAGCAGCGGCCAGTGCGCCGCGCCCAGCGCAGAAAGCACTCGCCCGCCGCGGTGCGCCGGCAGTTGCAGCCCCAGCCGCGCCACCACGGCACCGCGGCGGCCCCAGGCGGGTTGGCGCACGGGTCGGCCGAGGGCCAGCGCCAGCAGCAGCAGCGGTGCCAGCAGCAACAGCAGCGCGCCGGACAGCATCAGGTCCATGCCGCGCGAGGCCGTGGACGGGTTGCGGGTGAGGGCCGTGGCGGTGCGGGGCAGGTCGTGGGTGAGGGAGGTGTTCATAGGGAGCTTGGTCGCGAAGGTCAGCAGGCACTCAACAGCCAATCAGCGATCGATCAATAGGCGCCGCGGCCGCGCACCACGGCCGGCAGCGTCTTCAGGAGCAGCTTGATGTCGGCCCACAGCGAGGGCCGGCGGATGTAGTCCAGGTCCATCTGCACCTGCTGCGGGAAAGGCACCTCGGAGCGTCCGTTGACCTGCCAGATGCAGGTCAGCCCCGGCGTCACGGCCAGGCGCTGGCGCTCGGCCAGCGTGTAGCGCGCCACCTCCGACACCAGCGGCGGGCGCGGGCCCACCAGGCGGGGCAATTCGTCGATGCTGGTACGGCGGATCAGCTGGCCCACCGGCGTGATGCGCGGGTCGCGCTTCATCTTGAAGGTGACGCCGCCGGCGCCATGCTGGTTGGCCGCCAGCAGGCGCTGGCGCACGGCCTCGGCGTCCACGCACATCGAGCGGAATTTCGGAAAGTCGAACTCGACACCGTCGCGGCCGACGCGGCGCTGCCAGAACAGCGCCGGGCCGCGGTCGTGCAGGCGGATGGCCAGCGCCACGGCGGCGAAGAGCGGCAGCAGCAGCAACAACGCCGGCACGACGACCACCAGATCCAGCGTCCGCTTGGCGCGACGCGGCGCCGTCGAGTGCCACCACCAGGCCAGACGCGCACGGCGCGCACGCAGCCGGTTCAGGGTGGGATGGGGCAGTCGGGGCAAGGTGGTCATGGCGGGGTTCCGGTCGATTGGCTGCCATTACAGGCGGGGCCGGCCGCCGAGTTGTGGCAGCTTTGTCAAACCGCCGGGTCCCGGCGTCATCTCGGCGCCGGCCGCACGGGCTACGATGCCCGGCACCCCCACTCCCTGATCACGCCGCCCGAGGCTATGGACATCCTGGTCGTCGACGACATCCTGGAATCGCGCCGCGCGCTGTGCGCCCTCGTCACCGAACTCGGCCATCGCGCCACCGGGGCCGATGGCGGGCCGGCCGCACTGGCCGAGGTGCAACGCCGCCTGCCCGACCTGGTGCTGCTCGACCTGCTGATGCCGGGGCTCAACGGCTTCGAGGTCACGCGCCGCCTGCGCGAACTGACCGGGGCTCACTGGGTACCCGTCATCGTCACCTCGTCGCTGCAGGGCGACGAGCACGTCATCCACGCGCTGCGCAGCGGCGCCGACGACTACCTCTCGCGCCCCGTCAACCCGGAACTTCTTCAGGCCAAGCTGCGCCATTACGGCGGCGTGCTGGCGCTGCAGTCGCGCCTGGCGACGCTGGCGCAACGCCAGCGCGACATCCTCGACAACATCCTCGACCCGGTGCTCACGCTCGACGCCGCGGGCGGCGTGCAGGAACTCAACCGCGCCGCGCTGGCACTGCGCCGGCGCGACGGCCAGCCGCTCGCGCCGGGCAGCCCTTGTGCCGCGGTGTTCGGCGTCGAGCTGCCCGAGTTGCTGGTGCAGCGCGAATGCACGGTCTGCAACCATGAAGGCCACGCCTACCCGGCCGAGCTGGGCCTGAGCGAATGGCGCGAGAACGACGCCGTGCACTACACCGTGGTGCTGCGCGACCTGACCGAGCGCCGCCAGGTCGAACGCATGAAGGACGAGTTCCTGGCCACCGTGAGCCACGAACTGCGCACGCCTCTGACCTCGGTGATGGGGGCTCTGGGCCTCATCGCAGGGGGCGCTGCCGGTGCGCTGCCGCCCGCGGCGGTGCCGCTGGCCGAGATGGCGCGGCGCAACGGCGAGCGGCTGGGCCGGCTCATCGACGACGTGCTCGACCTCACCAAGCTGGAGGGCGACCGCCTGGCGCTGCACCTGCGCCCGCAGCGTGTGCGGCCCTTGCTGCGCGAGGCGCTGGCCGCGAACCAGGGTTATGCGGCGCGCAACGACGTGACGCTGCTGCTGGAAGACGGCCCCGGCGGCACCGAGCCCGAGGTGGCGCTGGACGCCGACCGCTTTCTGCAGGTGATGGCCAATCTGCTGTCCAACGCCATCAAGCATTCTGCAGCCGCAAGCCGACGGCGTGCGCATCACCGTACGCGACCGCGGCCCCGGCATCGCGCCGGAGTTCCGCGAACGCCTGTTCGAGAAGTTCTCGCAGGCCGACGGCACCGACCGCCGCGCCCAGGGCGGCACGGGCCTGGGCCTGTACATCACGCGCATGCTGGTCGAACGCATGGGCGGGCGCATTGCCGCCGACGAGGCGGCGGGCGAGGGTTCGGCTTTCAGCCTGCACTTTCCCGGGGCCACGGCCGTGGTGCCCACGCGGCCTGCCGTGCTGCTGGTGGAGGCCGACTACGAGACGCGGACACGCGTGGCGCGCTGGCTGGCGCCCGGCTGGCGCGTCGAAGGCGCGGCCACGCTGGCCCAGGCCGAGGCCGTGGCGCCGCAGGCCGCGCCGGTGGCCTTCATCGGCAACCCGCAGTCACAGGGTTCGGCCGACGCCTTCTGCAGCGGCCTGCGCCGCCTGGCCGCCGGCCGGCCGGTGCTGCTGCTGGGCGATTCGATAGACGCCGCCTTCAGCGCCCGCGCCGGGCTGCCCTGGCTGGGCCTGGCACAGGGCGGTGCCGAAGCCCTGCAGGCGGCGCTGCGCGAACTGCTGCTGCGGCAGGCGGCCGACAAAGGCTCGAAGTGAGGACATGAAGTGACGACGCCTTCCGTGAACCAGCTGCGCCGCGTGATGTGCGTCGAGGACGACGCCGACATCCGCACCATCCTCGAGTTCAGCCTGGCCACCGTGGGCGGCTACGAGGTGCGCTGCTGCGCCGGCGGACGCGCCGCACTGGCCGAGGCGCCGCTCTTCCGGCCCGACCTGGTGCTGCTCGATGTGATGATGCCGGACCTGTCGGGCCCGCAGACGCTGGCCGCGCTGCGCCAGCTGCCCGAGATGGCGGGCGTGCCGGTGGTCTTTCTCACCGCCAAGGCCATGCCCGACGAGCTGGAGCAGCTGCTGGCTCACGGCGCCACCGGGCTCATCGTCAAACCTTTCGACCCGATGACGCTGCCGCAGAACATCCGCCCGTACTGGGAGCACGGCCGTGGTGCCGCCGCCGGCTGAGCCCTTCGACCCCGCCGAACCAGCGGCCGGCCAGCCGCCTGCGGTGCAGGCCGCGTTCACGCGGCTGCGCGCGCAGTTCGTCGCCGGGCTGGCGCAGCGCTGGCAGGAGATAGACGCCGCGGCCGACCCTGCGGCGCAGCAGGCCGCTCTGCACCGCCTGGCCGGCGCGGCGGGCAGCTACGGCCTCGTGGCTCTGGGCGATGCCGCGCGCGATGCAGAGGCCGCCAGCCATGCCGGCGAGCCCCAGGCGCAGCGCGCCGCGCTGCAGGCGCTGCGGCAGCAGCTGCTGGGCGCCGGCGCCACACTCCCATGACATTCGGGCGGGCAGGTCGGGTTCCAATGCATGCATCGAACAACCCGACACCCCACCTGAGCCCCCCATGGAACTGACCGGAAGAATCGAAGGCACCGACGTGCTGGTCATAGCGAATTCCGCGACGCGGTGCAGTCGCTGATGCAGGAGCGCACGCGCGTCGTGCTCGACATGAGCGGCGTGAAGTTCGTCGACAGCTCCGGCCTCGGCGCGCTGATCTCCTGCCTGCGCCAGGCCAATGGGCGCAAGGGCGACTTCCGTCTGTGCGAGATGTCGCGCACCGTGCGCGCGCTGTTCGAACTGATGCGCATGCACCGCGTGTTCAACATCCACGACACGCGCGACAACGCAGTCGCCTCCTACACCTGACCGCCCCGGCCCGAAGGCCCTGCACGCTGCCTTGGCAGCGGGCCGGGCGCAGCTTTGCCTGGCCCCGCCCGATTCCCACCCGTCCTCCTGCCTGCCTTCGCAATTGCACACGCCCATGAGCACCGCCCCCTCCCTGCCCGGCCGCGGCATCCGACCGCTGGCCAGCCTGCTGGCCCACGGCTGGCTGGCGCTGGCCGTGGCCGTGGGGGTGCTGGCGGTGGGCCTGCCGCTGGCGTGGAAGAAGGGGGAACCGAGCTACCGCGCCGAGGCCGCGATCCAGGTCGCGCCGCGCTACATGCGCAACCTCAAGGAAGACCAGGAACTCGACTTCCAGTCGAACACGCAGTACCGCCAGTTCGTCGAGCACCAGCGCAAGAGCGTGGCCCGCCACGACGTGCTGCGCGACGCGCTGGCCAGCCTGGGCGCGCAGCGCACGCTGTGGCAGCGCGCCAGTGAGACCGAACGCCAGGCCATCGAGCGCCTGCGCGAGCGCCTGGTGGTGGCCAGCGTGCCCGACACCTACCTGCTGCGCGTGGCCCTCGAAGGCGGCCGCCCCGAGGGCCTGGCCGAGGTGACGAATGCCGTCACGCGCACCTTCATCGACCGCATGAAGGCCGAGCAGATCTATGGCGCCGACGAGCGCACGCGCCAGCTGCGCGAGCGCGAAGCGGAGCTGCTGGCCGTCATCGCGGCCAAGGGCGGCCAGCGCGCCGAGATCGCGCAGTCCTTGAGCCTGACCACCTTCAACGAAGCCACGCCCAACCCCTACGACCAGCTGGTGGCCGACCTGCGCGGCAAGCTGGCCGAGGCGCGCCAGCGGCGCATGGACGCGGATGCCGCGCTGGCGGCCTTCAAGTCGCGCGGCGACACCAACGTCACCACGCGCTCGGTACAGGACGCCGTGCTCAACGACCCGGGCCTGAACAGCCTGAAGGGCGCGCTGAGCACACGCCGCGCCACGCTGCTGGTGCAGAAGAGCGGCCTCAAGCCCGACCACCCCGGCGCCGTGGCCGCCGACCGCGAGCTGGCCGAGATCGACAGCGAGCTGAAGAGCCAGAGCGGGCGCCTGGAAGGCGGCGTGCGCGGCAACCTGCAGGCGCGCCTGCAAGGCACCGCCGACCAGGCCGCCGAGGTCGAACGCGGCCTGCAGCAGGACCTGGCCGCCATCGAGGCCCAGGCCAGCCAGTTCGCGCGGCTGTTCCAGGAAGCCACCACGCTGACGGCCGACATCGGCCAGGCCCGCGCCGAGATGGACAAGGTGCGCGAACGCGTCAACTACATCGACATCGAGAGCAGCTCCTTCGGCTTCCTGCGCCTGGTGAGCCCGGCGCTGGTGCCCGAGCAGCCCTTCGGCCCGGGGCGCAAGAAGCTGCTGCTGATGGTGCTGCTGGCCGCCGCGCGCGACCTGCTCGACCGCCGCGTGCACACCGTCAACGACGCGCAGCGCGTGATGGGCATCGCGCCGGCAGGCTGGCAGATCGAGCGCGGCGACAACGCCAGCCAGATCTTCGGCGACGAGCAGCTGCGCCGCATGGCCGCGGCACTGATGCGCAGCCAGCAGGCGCGCGGCCAGCGTGTGTTCGGCTTCTCGGGCTGCAAGCCCGGCGCCGGCACCACCAGCCTGGTGCTGGAACTGGGCCAGACGCTGCGCACGCTGGGCTGCCGCGTGCTGGTGGTGGAAGCCAACGGCTACGCCAGCGACGCGCGCTACACCTCGGCGCGCCCCGGTCTGGCGCAGCTGCTGCGCGCCCAGGCCAGCGCCGACGAGGTGATCACCGAGGCCACCGCCACCCTGCCCGCCCGTGTGGCCGCCAGCGGCCCGGGCAGCGAGGGCCGCATCGCCATCGAGCGGCTCGACCGCCTGGAAGAAGCGCTGCGCCACTGGTCGCAGAGCGCCGACTACGTGCTGGTGGACATGCCGCCGCTGCTGGCCAGTGCCGACGCCGAACTGCTGGTGCGCAGCGTCGGCCAGGTGCTGCTGGTGGTGCAGGCCGGCGCCGTCACGCAAGGCGAGGTGCGCCGCGCCAGCCGCCTGCTGCAGACCATCGACCCCGAGGCTGTGGGCCTGGCGGGCGGCTACCTGCGCGAGCTGATGCTCGAAACGCTGAGCGGCCGCCGTTCCGACACCGTGTTCACCACGCCGCGCTGGCGCCTGTGGTGGGCCACCCGCTTCCTGCCCACCCGGAAAGACCTGGCATGACCCATCCCCTGCTGGACGGCTTCGACCGCATCTGCGTCATCAACCTGCCCGAGCGCACCGACCGGCGCCGCGCCGTCACGCGCGAGCTGCAGCAGCTGGGCGTGGCCGTGGACGGCGTGCGCGTGCGCTTCTTCGATGCGCTGCGGCCCGAAGGCCCGGCCGACTTTCCGAGCACCGGCGCGCGCGGCTGCTACCTCAGCCACCTGGAGGTGCTGCGCCAGGCCCGCGCCGACGGCGTGCAGCGGCTGCTGGTGCTGGAAGACGACGTGATGTTCAGTGCCGAGATGGCGCAGGTGCGCACGCTGGCCGACTGGCTGCAACACAGCACCTGGCACCTGGCCTACCTGGGCCATGTGCAGCCGGCCTTGCGCGGCCCGCTGCGCTGGCAGGCGACGAGCGAGCCGCTGGTGTGCGCGCATTGCTATGCGGTCAACGGGCCGGCGCTGGACGGCCTGGTCACCTACCTCGAAGCCTGCCTGGGCCGCCCCGCCGGCCACCCGCTGGGCGGCGCCATGCATGTCGACGGCGCGTTCTCGCTGCTGCGACAGCAGCAGCCCGGGCTCGTCACCTTGCTGGCCAGCCGGTCGCTGGCCGGGCAGCGCAGCTCGCGCAGCGACATCATCGGCCCGTCCTGGCTCGACCGCCTGCCGGTGGCCGGCCTGCTGCGCGGCGTGAAGAACCGCCTGCGCCGGCTGGCCGGCGCGGTCTGAGGCGGCCGGCGAGGTGCGTGGCGCAGACCGGCCGCGGCGTGGCTTGCGTGCCTGGGCGCGCGCCATCGGGCTGGCCGGTTGGCTCGCCATGGTGCCGGGGGTCTCTGCGGCCGACCCCGTGCCGCAGGCGAGGCTCGGCCTGGGCGCGCCGCTCGGCACGCTGCCGCGCGTCGGCGTCAACCTCGGAGGCCGCACGGTGTGGGGCGCCGAGCAGCTGATGGCCAACGTGCTGCGCAACCCCGGGCTGGAAGGCGTCTGGGACGGCGCGCTGATCATCGTGGCGCAGGTCGACGGCGTGCGTGTGCGCGACGACTCGCGCTGGACGGCCCGCGCCAGCGGCTTCTGGGCCCGCGCCGGCTACGAGGTGCTCAGCGGCGCTGCCGCCGGCCAGCGCGGCCGGGTGCTCGACAACCACCGCCGCGATGAACGCGAGGGCGACACCCTCACGCTCGACCGCGCACTGCCGGGCCTGCAGCCAGGTGACGTGCTGGCGGTGCAAGGGGCGCAGGACCCGGGCGCCGCGCCGCTGTGGTGGACGCAGGGCCGCGTGCAGGCCAGCGCCGAGGCGCGACCCGGCAGCCCCGGCCAGCGCTCGGTGCGGCTGACGGCGTCCGCCGGGCAGCCGGCGGCGCTGCACCACCACCTCGACAGCATCGGCGCGCGCGCCGGCAAGCTGCTGCCGGTGCGCGGCCGCTGGCGCCTGACGCTGTGGCTGCGCGCGCCCGAGGGCCCGGCACGTGTGCAATTGGGCTTCGGCCGCCACGGCCGCGCGCCCTGGCTGGCGCGCACGCTGAACCCGGGTGCCGCCTGGCAGGCCGTCGACATCGAGTTCGACACCCGCGACGACGGGCCTGCGGGGCCGCTGAGCCTGAGCCTCACCGCCAAGGCCGGCACGGTGCAGATCGACGACGTGAGCCTGGGCGCCGTGGGCGCCGAGGTGGTGGACACGCTGCGCGCGCTGCGCCCCGGCTACCTGCGCGACTGGCAGGGCCAGCTCGCCGACACGCCCGCCAACCGCGTGGCCAACCCCTACGCGCGCCGCCCCGTGCGCTACCGCCCGGGCGCGCACGAGATGCAGTTCGCCTACGGCCTGCAAGAATTCCTGGCCCTGGCCGCCGCCGTCGGTGCGCGGCCCTGGGTGGTGCTGCCGGCCACGGCCACGCCCGAGCAGGCGCGCGCCTTCGGGGGGGCACTCGCCGAAGGCTGGCGCGCGCACGGCTTCGAGGAGATGGTCGTCGAGCATGGCAACGAACACTGGAACAGCATCTTCCGGCCGGCCGGCATCGCCGCGCCGCCGGTGCTGGCCGAGGTGGCCGACCGCGCTTTCGCCGCGCTGCGTGAAGGCGCCGGCGCGGCGGTGCCGCTGCACCGCGTGATCGGCACGCCATACGTCGACAGCGCCGCCGCCGGCCGCATGGCAGCGCTGTCGGCGCACAGCGAAGGCGTGGCGGTGGCGCCTTATTTCCACTACCGGCAGGACGCCGGCGAAAGCGCCGCCGCAGCGTTGCAGCGCGCGCTGCACGAAGACGTGCGGCCACTGGCGCAGGCCGTCGAGCAGGCCGCGCGACGCGGCAAGGCGGTCGACGTCTACGAGGTCAACTTCCACACCACCGGCGGCACCGCCTCGGGTGCGGAGCGCGACGCGGTGCTCACCGCGCCCGGCGCGGGCGCGGCGCTGATGCGCCGCCTGCTGCAGGCCGCAGACGCGGGTGTGCGCCGGCAGGCGGTCTACCAGCTGGCGGGCTACGACAGCTTCGTCGCGGGCGAGCCGCGCCGCCTGGCGCAGCTGTTCGGCATCACGCGCGACCTGGCGAGCGCAGCCAACTGGCGCCCGACCGGGGCAGCCGTCGTCGCACTCAATGCATTGATGGAAGGCGTGGCGCATCGCAGCACCTGCGCCGGCCCGGCCTGTAGCGAGCTCACCGCGCTGGCCTTCGCCGGCGGCGCGCACTGGGCGATCGTCTCTTCGTCGCCGTCACCGCAGACCGTGAGCTGGCCTTGCAGCCGGCCGCAGCGCTTGAACCTCTCCGGTGGCGCCGCCAGCACGGCAGCCTGCGTGGACGGCCGCGCCACGGCCACGCTGCCGGGTGCCTCGTGGCTGACCACCCAGCCCGCCGGTGAACGCCGGCCTTGACGGTCCAGTTTTTGGCCCCTGTCGACGACCCGCGCCGAAGGTCTGCGCTCCCGGCTCAGCGCGCTTTCAGCTGCTCGTACTTCTGCCGGTACTTGTCCGCCAGCCGTGTTTGCCGGTTGGAGGTCTCGACCTCGCGGCCCTGGATGAACACGCGCAGCACCCGCGTCTCGGTCTGCAGCGGGTCGCCATCGGTGACGATGAAGCTGCCCAGCCGGCCCGGGGCCAGCGAACCCAGCCGGTCTGCCACGCCCAGTATCTGCGCCGGGTACAGCGTGATGGCCTTCAGCGCTTCTTCGGGCGCAAGGCCGTGCGCCACGGCGGTGCCGGCCTCGTAGGGCAGGTTGCGCTCGTTGGCTGCGGCGAAGGCACCGCTCGCGCGGCCTATGCAGTAGGTGACGCCGGCCTCGGCCAGCCGCGCTGCCAGCCGGTAGGGCGCGTCGTAGGCTTCGTCGCGGCGCAAGGGCAGCCGGTGCACGCCCGCGATGATCACCGGCACCTGCCTTTCGCGCAGCACGGAGGCCATGCGCCAGGCGTCCGCACCGCCGACGATGACGAGCTTGAAGCCGTGTCGTTCGGCCAGCGCCAGC
>LNFM01017206.1_pt1 | contig 10755 bp, 4 predicted proteins | sample 596031 | NCBI WGS metagenome assembly LNFM01 (sample SAMN04254537, study PRJNA301005) | activated carbon metagenome | isolation source: dual media filters at the Ann Arbor, Michigan drinking water treatment plant | place: USA: Ann Arbor | reverse complement strand
ATTCTTACGGGTCATTTCAGAGAAAACAAAGATCTATTCAGACATCATAAGAGCTGCCTATCAAAACGCATCTACAATGGCTGCTTATCCAAGCAACAATGGATTAGCGGAGCAATTGAAAATTGTAGCCCGTTTAATAAAAGGCGGATTGAAAACAAGAGTGTATACCGTAACGATGGGCGGCTTTGACACACACAAAAGACAAGTAAATGCCAGCGATACAACTACCGGCTTTCATGCAAAACTGATGAAAGATCTTTCATCAGGCATCAGTGCTTTTCAGCAAGATTTGGAATTGATGGGATTAGATGACCGTGTAATGGGTATGACCTATTCTGAATTTGGCCGCCGTATCAAATCAAATGCTAGTTTGGGTACCGACCATGGTGCTGCGGCACCATTGATCATGTTTGGCAAACATGCCAAGAAGGGAATCTTAGGAACGAGTCCTGATATTCCTGCTGATATTCAAGTGGTAAACAATATTCCTTTCCAATATGATTTTCGCAGTGTGTATGCGTCAGTGTTAGAGCAATGGTTCTGTGTAAAACAACCCGCATTGCAATCAATTCTATTGCAAAACTACCAGTCGCTGCCACTTATAACGGGGCCTTGTGGTGTAGCAGATGATCCCGATACCAATAATAACAATGCAGATAAATTGATACTGAAAATGTGGCCCAATCCATACACAATCAACGCAACTATACAATTTTCTACAACGGGCGGCAATACCATGATACAACAATTGAACTCACTGGGGCAGGTTGTAAAAGTGTTGGCCAACGGCGAATATGCTGCTGGTACTTATAATATTGATATTTATAATGATGGGCTACCTGCAGGTGCTTATTTTATACGACTTCAAAATCAATCTCTTCAAAAAGTGCTCAGTGTACTGAAGGTTCAATAAACTACAAATCATTTTCAATCCTTACCTGAACCGGCTCTGCCGGTTTTTTAAATTGTGGAATACTTTACACTTTATTAAATTTGATAATTCAATACATTTATCTCTCTTTCGTAATCCAACCCGGCCGCTAAAACCACTATTCAATCGTAAGAATAAATTTGTTGGAGGATGAAAAAAAACCTTTTTGCATTATTGGTACTCAGCATTTTGCTATGCCATACTCTGGAAGCACAATACTATTATTACAACAATAAATATTACGAGAACGCCATAGTAGTTGAACTAGGCGGCTCCTTTGGAATAATGAACTCTCTTACTGACCTTGGTGGCAAAAAGGGAATCGGGAAAAACTTCATCAAAGACCTGAATTGGAAAACAGCAAAACCCAGCTATAGTATTTATGCAATTGGTATGTATCAAAATATGATTGGGGTTCGCTTAGAGGGTACGTTTGGTTCAGTAGTTGGTTATGATAGCATTTTAAAAGATGTAGCTTCTTCTACTTCCGGACGATATGAAAGAAATCTTAGTTTCAGAAGTAAGATCACCGATGTTCAATTGGCATTTGAAATACACCCCTTGTTTTTTAAAAACTATTCTGATGATGACCCACCTGTATTTTCTCCATATGGAGTAGCAGGGCTTGGTTATTACTCCTTCAACCCGGAAGCAAATTTAAGAGGGCAGTGGTATGCATTACAACCTTTACGTACAGAAGGCCAGGGTTTCAGAGAGTATCGTGAAAGAGAACCGTATAAGCTTAACCAAATCAATGTAGCCTTGGGATTGGGAATTAAGTATGAGGTAAATTCAATGATTAATGCCCGGTTTGAAGCGGTTCACCGGGTTTTATTTACCGACTACCTGGATGATGTGAGTACGACCTATATTGATCCGGCTTTATTCTATAACTACCTTCCGGCAAACAGGGCAGCCATTGCACAACAACTATATAGCAGAAGAGGAGAATTAAATCCCAGCGATGTTCCTCCGTCTTCCGGCGATCAACGGGGCGACCCAAAGGATAATGATGCATTTTTTTCTATTCAACTTAAAGTTGGGATAGTAATAGGCCGCCAAAGAAGATAAAGGAGTAATCGGGGATTTTTTTAAGAGATCATGTATTTGCTATTGTAAAACGCATTTTTATCAGCAGGTAAAACAGGTTATTCTTATAGTTGCATCATACAAAGCTTATCAGTAGTTTTGTATATACCTCATCTAATGAAAGTCCGGCCTGTTGAAATTCCAGCAAAACTAATTTTATTATGCAAGACGGAGTTTTACATAAGGCCAATTTAACTGTTCATAGTTCTCTTTCTTTTCGTCCATTAGCTGATGCACTTAAAAAGAATATAGCTGAGGGAAACCCTGGCATGCAAAAACTATATGGACAAGTTGTTCGGGAGCTGGAACAACATCCGGAATTGATGCGTACGATTACTGACCTCTCTGTATTAACGCCACATGCAGAGTTGATACAAGAGTTACTTTCAGCAGTTTTTCCACCCACTACGGCCAATTATATGTACGGGGTTGCATATCCCTTTAGCCTGCTGGCGGTTTATGCATCACCGCTTTTCAAAATTCATTTAATAAAACCCGATAGTAACGAGATACAGTTTCCGGAAAATCAAACTGGCGATAGTCTGGCTAAGCAACGACTAAACTTTGCATACGGCCTGATTTTAAAAAAATATCTTGGTGCCAATAACCCGGAATCTTCCCGGTTAATTTATTCCCGGCAGGATGAGCAAACCGGATTAACCCGCTATATGGAAATGCGATTAGATGGCCGGTTTATAGATGTTCATCCTAAAGGTGAAATGCCGGTACTTCCAAAAAGCCTATTAGATGCTCAAACTAACCGCTTACTCACTATTGAAGAACTAACCGAGCAAATACCAATTGACAAATTTGTATTTGAAGGCATTACGGTAATGCGGGTAAATGATGTTACCGAACAAGAGGTAATATCAAGAATGAAAGATCGCTTATTGGATAATAATGTTTTTTCAGATGCTGCTATTTACCGGGAGCTGGAAAAATATATTCAAAGCCTTATTGGCTTAAAAGATCTGAGCATTGGAATAACTCCTTTTTTCAAAATAAATGGCCACTACATTTACTCGGATCTACACAATACCAATAGCTTGTTGTTTGGACATTTTCAGTCTTCTTCCGAAAAAGACGAGATCAGCGATTATTGTAAATTATTATTCCGGGAAAACAGTGAACCTCTTTTATTTGAAACATTGAATGAGGAAATAATTAATGAGGTACAATGCCTCCCTTATTATTATAAAGACGGAGGAAGAAGTCTTATCATCTGTCCATTAAAGTTAGATAATAGCCTTATTGGTATGCTTGAAATTATATCCACTGTTCCTAACCAGCTAAAACCCGGACATGTACGTAAAATTGAAGCAGCTATACCTTTATTCAGTCTTGGATTAGAAAAAAGTCTTGAATTGCTGAATAACCAGGTAGATAAATTAATAAAACGAAAATTCACTGCTGTACAACCTGCGGTTGAATGGAAGTTTACGGAAGCTGCATTAAACTTCATTGTTAACCATCAACAAAAAGATGATTTAAAAATTGAACGTATTGCATTTAATGATGTGTACCCACTTTATGGTGCTATTGATATAAGAAACTCATCTACCGAAAGGGCCCGTGCCATACAATTGGATATGATTGAGCAATTGCAATTAGCCAGGCAAGTGGTAGAAAATGCAAAACCTGTATTACCGCAAGATTTACTGCAGGAAATTGAATTCAAAATCGGAAAACATCTTAATGCAGCAAAAGATGTGCTGAAAGCAGAAGAAGAACTAAGCATCCAGGAGTTTATGCAAAGCCAGATTGTTTCTGTTTTCAATCACCTGCTCCATACAGAACCTTCTGTAAAAAATGAAATAGAGAACTATTTTTCATCAATAGACCCGCAGTTGGGCATGGTCTACAATCATCGTAAAGAATACGAAGAGAGTATTTCACGGATTAATGATAACCTGGCCCGGTTTATTGATAAAGAACAAGCGGCTGCACAAAAAGTATATCCGCATTATTTTGAACGATATGTTACAGATGGGCTGGAGTTTAATATTCATATGGGGCAATCCATTACGCCACGAAAGAGGTTTGATGAAATTTATCTGCGAAATATGAAGATGTGGCAACTAACGGTAATTGCAAAAGCAGCCAAGATGACGAATCAATTAGAAAAAGAACTCAGCCACCCCTTACGTACCACACAACTAATTCTTTCGCACAGTCAGCCTCTTTCAATTAGTTTTCGGACAGAAGAAAGAAAATTTGATGTGGATGGTGCCTATAATACCCGCTACGAAATTGTAAAAAAGAGAATAGATAAAGTAAAAATTAAGGAAACCAACGAACGCCTTACACAACCCGGTAAAATTGCCATCGTATACTCGCAGGCTAAAGATGCGACTGAATATATGGAGTACATCGAATACCTGCAACATAAAAACTTGATAAAGCCCGGTATAGAAAAACATGACCTGGAAGAGTTGCAAGGGGTAATAGGATTAAAGGCCTTGAGAGTTGATATAAACTTTGATAGTGATGTTAAGGCTGAAACCAAGACTGAAATGCTTAGCACCACATCTCATTAATATATAAATTGGGTTTATAATAGTAATGTATAAAGAAGAGGCCGTCTCGTTTTAAACGAGACGGCCTCTTCTTTATTGTAAGATCATTAGAATTAAAACTTCCAGCCCAATCCCACCAATGGTATTTTATCTTCATCAGACATGGCATAAGTGAATGTAATTAGTATGCGGCGTAGCGGCGAGAACCAGATACCAGCCCCATAACCAGTCCGCATTCCTTTATCAATGTCATTATCCAAATATACCCTGCCGGCATCAACAAATGCATGAATACCAAAAGCAGCCGGGAAAAGATATGTTCTGAAATTGGCTAAACGTAAACGAAGTTCTGCCTGGTTATAAATTTTAGATTTTCCGGCAAATCGTTCTCTACGGAAACCACGCAGATTATCATCACTACCAAGGTATTGTGCCTGGTAAAACTCAAATGCTTTGCCCATGGTTATACCCCCACCAAAACGGTTGGCAAAAGTCAACCTGTCGCTTATAAGGTTTAGGTAAAAAGTAAAATCAGAGTTTATCTGTGTTACTTTGTCATAGCTCATGGTGGTAATACCAGATAGATGCTTAACAGCAGTTACCCAGTTGATACCGGTACTTGGCAAAACAGGATGATTCCTTGTATCAATATTTAAAGAAACCCTTGCTCCAAAATAAGATTGTCTTGCAAATGCAGTTGACTTTACAATACCAGACGAGTTGTTAAGAAAAATGTTTCTTACTTGATTCAGCTTGTCGGTTGAATCCATAGAATAAATCTGAAAAGTGGGTCCAAAGGAAAACATTACCTTATTTGAAAAGCGATGGCGTAATTGTAAAGCAACTTCTCCTACATCATACCTTGCCCTGTAATAGCGAAATCTACCTGTTTTCGATTTGTCATAAACGGAGTTTACGCCATATCCAAAAAAGTTGCTGGTATTATTTGGGCCTTTATATTCAATATCACCTACTATATCTGTTTTATCGCCAATTACAGACATAAACTCATTATGGTACTGAAAGTTGACAGCTTTGGTCGAAAATGCAAACGACGCTTTTGCCTGGTGTAAAGATTTGTATGGATTTTTCCTAAATCCATGACGGATATGTTTAAACGTTGGGCCCAAAAACAATCCATCATCAGGATTGAAACCCAATGTTAAAAAAACTGACTGATACGGGTATTTATAATAAAGTCTATCAAAAGAGTTAACTGCGGAATCGTTACTCATTTTATTTTTAAACCTTCCTTTAATAGTATTTGCTCCATCTACTTTATCGTATACTAATACTTCCGGCCGGGAGTTGCTTGCATTTTCAAATGCATCTGCCCCACCTCCGCCAATCATTCTTACTTTGATTCTATCATTCGTACCATTCAATACGAATTTGTCTTCTCCGTCCATACCATATAATCGCAATTCTTTTGTTACTAAAGGATCAAACTTTCTTTCATACATTTTACTTGATTGCTGACCATCTTTGTCAATTTTATAAACTTCTATTAATACAGAAGCATCATCGTTACGGGTAACATTAAATAATTCCTTTTTATCACTTCCCGTTACACTTACGATCTCGGAAATAAACCGATAATACTGCATTACTTCAGCTACAAGAAAATTGCGTCTTTCTTTTAATGTTTGGATGATCTGGCCATTAGAGGGCATGGCTCTTATTTCTGCAGGCTGCATTGCCAAAGCTCTTTCAATAACAGCATCTGTCATTTGCGAAACAAATTTTTCTGCTGCTTGTTTCCAATCTTGTTCAGTTAACTGGTTTAGAAAAAAACGATCCAGATTACGGGCTGCAAAGTTGAACCGGTTGATATTATTTGCCTGCACTTTAAAACCTTCCAACTGTGGTACTAATGAGCGGCCTTTAACTAAGCCGGGCAATACACCCTGGTTAATATAAAAAGCCTGGTCACGGTCTTTCGGAACTGGAAAATAGGTTTTGCCTTTGTCTTTATCAATTGCACCCCAATTCCATTGGCCTTCATGCCGGTCAAGGTCCATTACAAACATATCCAATATCCTTGCTGTTAATAATGCCTTTTGATCTACAGTATTATCATTATCATCCTCCAGTTTTTCCACTACTTCTTCTGTATCAAAAGGTTTTTTAACACTCTCAGGTACTCTTTCTTCCAGTGTTGCTAATGTATTAGCAAAATCAGCCTTATGTTCTCCTAATCTGGGATCATCAGGTACGTAAACAAGTTTTACTTTACTGTAAGGAACTCCGGCAGCCTCCGCTAATACTTGTACAGAGAGGGAGGCATAAGGATATGAAGCAGAAACCCCATCCGATACTAAATCAGCAGCAGCTTCACTTTGCAAGTCACCCGGCAATGTTTTATCAGTAATAAATTTCTGAATAGAACGGAGGATATAATCTCGGCCATCCGCTCCTTCTAATCGCAGCGATTTTGTTTGTTTACCACCACCCCGTTTTATAGGTGTTAGCCCTCCTTTTTCGGTGGCTAGATTGATAGGCGGTGCTTTCACAGGTGTGTTCCATTCGGCCCGGTAGTTTTTCCCCATCCAAAAATACCGGCCACCGCTGGTACTAAATTTAGAGCCGGGAGCAGCTACTGAGTCCCGGGACTGTGCCTGTACCTTCGGCATGGTAAAAAATAAGCTTACAAGTAATAAGCTAAGCAGTTTAAATTTCATGGTTGCAGTTTTTGTTCTCTTAATTGAGATAGTTAAGGTTTTACGAGATCGCAAAAGATACGATTTTTTGAAAAATCTCATAAAAATATATAATATATCATTGGTATGCAGATATTTCTAGTACTTAAAACTAAGTAGTGCCAAATGTATTTTTTCCTAAATACTCTACGTAATAGAAGAACTTTTCAGTAATTTGAAAACTTTATGTGGCACAAAGTTTTCAAGGCTTAACACGCAGATTACAAAGAATGTAATAATATAAAACAATTAAACGCTGTATACGTTTTTATAGGTGTGATGATAAAAAGTAATGTTTTTCTTCTTGGTTTTTTTCTTCTATTAACCCTTTCTGTAAAAGGACAAGAAGATACTATTATTCACCGTATAATTCTTATTGGCGATGCAGGAGAACTTACCTTAGGTAAGCATCCGGTAGTAGATGCCGTGAGAGACAATATTAAACTCGACCAGAAAACCACTATTATATATCTTGGAGATAATCTTTATAAAGTAGGTCTTCCCAATGATCAAAGTGCTAATTATATCACTTCACGGGCCATCCTTGACTCACAACTTTCTATAGCCCGCAATACGCCGGCAAAAGTTTACATGATACCCGGCAATCATGATTGGGAAAGTGGTGGCAGGGGAGGTTTGGATGCCATCATCCGCCAACAATTATATGTGGATTTTTTGCGCATTCCCAATGTAAAATATTACCCGGAAGATGGTTGTCCCGGACCAATAGAAGTAAGTCTTGGTAATGATATTACCATGATAATCTTTGATAGTCAGTGGTGGCTGCATCCTCACGACAAACCTGGAATAGAATCAGATTGCCCCTATAAAACTAAAGAGGAATTAGCTACCCAAATTGGGGATATCGCTGCCCGCAATTCCAAAAAATTAATAATTCTCGCTTCACATCATCCTTTTAAAACAAACGGTACACATGGAAATGCGTATACATTAAAAAAAACTTGTATATCCCATTGCCGGTTATAGGTTCAATCTACCCACTGGCAAGAGGTGTATTTGGTTCGCCGCAGGATTTGAAGCACCCCGTGTATGCTAACATGGTGGGAGATATTTCCGAAGTTTTAAAAGACATACCAAATGTGGTTTTTATTTCCGGCCATGATCACAACCTGCAACATATTGTAGATAGCAGCCATAACTATATTGTTAGCGGAAGTGGTGGTTACAAACAAAACCGCACCGTAAAACATCCAAACAGTCTTTTTAACTCTAAGGATGCAGGATTTGGGGTGATGGAAGTCTCAAAAAACAAAAATGTTACCCTAACGTTTTACTCGGTTATAGACTCCTTTCACAAAGTGTATGGTGCATCCTTACTCAATTTTTCAACTATTCCTGAAGCGGCAATTGACTCATCAATTAAAGTAGAAATAGTAGATCCTTTTGCAAAATACAAGGATACTATTACTGTTCCAGCCAGCAACAAATACCCTCTTGTAAAAGGCCTCAAGAAATTTTTTATGGGGCAAAATTACCGGCCGGAATGGTCTACGCCGGTAAATATGAAAGTTTTCAATTTGCAAAAAGAAAAAGGTGGTTTTGAAGTAATAAGTTTTGCTGGCGGTAAAGAAACAAAATCACTACGGCTACGAAATAAAAAAACAGGTAAAGAATGGGTTTTATCAAGTATTAATAAAAATTCAACCCGGGCCATTCCAGAAAATCTTCGGGGTAATATTGCACAGAATTTAATCAACGAGTTAAATTCTTCCACCCATCCTTATGCGGCTTTTGCTATCCCCGGACTTGCCAGAGCTTTAGACTTATCTACTCCTAATCCGGAGTTATTCTTTGTTCCGAAAGACCCGGCTTTTGGATTTTATGAGCCCCAGGATATTTCGGCAGACGGGGCTGAAACAAAAACCACCGCCAAGCTTCTCAATAAAATGTTGGAGGATAATGATCATCGGCCTGACTCACAACTTGTTTTACGGGCACGGTTATTAGATATTGTTATTGGTGATTTTGACCGCCATTTTGATCAATGGAAATGGGCTACAGTAGATTCAACAAAAGGAAAAGATATTAAGGGAAGAATTTATCATCCTATACCCAAAAACAGGGGGCAGGCACTTTTCAATTCAGATGGGTTCATAATAAAAGTGGCAAGTGGCCGGGCTATGCCTTTTTTAAAAGGATTTCGCTATCAAATTCCGAAAGTAGAGTGGCTGGGTTATCGGGCAAAGGATTTTGACCGGATATATCTTACCGACCTTGACTCCTATGATTGGAAAAGAATAATTACCGATGTGCAGCAAAAATTGACTGATTCAGTTATTACGAACTCTGTTAAGCAAATGCCTCCTGAAGCTTTTGCTATCCGTGGCGAAGAGACTATTAGAAAAATGATTAGTCGTCGTGATTTGATTGCTAAAGAAGGAATGAAGTATTACCACTTTCTTTCTAAAACTGTTAACGTTATAGGCAGTAATGAAAAAGAATATTTTAAAGTAAATAATCTTGGCAGTGGTTTGCAGGTAAGAGTATATGGACGTTCCCGGGAAAAAGATACAACCTTCATAATATTTGACCGGGTATTTTTCCCTTCTGAAACCAAAGAAATCAGGTTATTTGGTTTAAATGACGATGACAAATTTGTAATAGATTCCAATACATCTTCCAGAATTAAAATTCGCATAATAGGAGGTAAAGGGAATGATACTTTTGATTTAAAAGGAACCGTAGAAAGTTTGCTATACGATCTTAAATCAGAAGGGAATTTAATTTCAAATAACCGCAAGGCTAAAAACAGGTTTTCTACTGACTACCCCGTTAATGACCAAAACATACTTGGCTTTAATTATAATACAACCAAACTACCACAGCTAAACTTTAATTATAATGCTGATGATGGATTTATAATCCGGGGAGGTATTTCTATACGGACTTATGGTTTCAGAAACCTTCCTTATGCATCTGACCATCGGTTTTCTGTTTTATATGCTCCTTACAGAAATGCTTACCAATTCAGGTACGCAGGAGAACTTAATCATGTTACCCGTGATATTGACCTCGTTTTGAAAGGTCATTACGCAAATCCTGCATTAAGAAACTTTTTTGGCCTTGGCAATAATGCTGATGTGGATGATTCCAAAAAATTCTCCTTCTACCAAACCCGATATAGAACTTTTGAATTTGAAGCGTTGGTTCGTAAACGCCTGTTTGAACGATTGGAATTAATGGCAGGGCCGTGGTTCAATCTTTATAAGAGTAATTACAAAGACAATGTAGATAACATATCAGGTCTACGGGATAATACAGGTTTGCTTGATTCTGCAAGAGTATTCACAAAAAAATCATACCTCGGTGCAAAGTTTGCTCTCCGATTTGATAATAGAAATAATGAATTATTCCCTACCCGTGGGTTGCTTTGGAATAGCGAATTATTACTGGCAGATGGTATATCTGGCAATAGTTATAAATACATGAAGTTTCATTACGACATGGCTTTATATGCAAGCTTTAAAGAGCCTGCTAATCTTGTTTTAGCATTAAAAAT
>LNFM01013000.1_pt1 | contig 10755 bp, 8 predicted proteins | sample 596031 | NCBI WGS metagenome assembly LNFM01 (sample SAMN04254537, study PRJNA301005) | activated carbon metagenome | isolation source: dual media filters at the Ann Arbor, Michigan drinking water treatment plant | place: USA: Ann Arbor | reverse complement strand
GGCTTGCTCTAAGCTTATCCACAACTATGGCGCTGTCATCCCACCTTTATAGGATCAGGTTCGTCATGTTACCCTGCCCGCCTCATGTTCCATGAAGCCGGCCTCATCGCCATTTCCGTCATCGGCCTCGCCGCGCTGCTCTGCGGCATGGTGATGACCTGGCTGCGCCAGCCGGCCATCGTCGGCTACATCCTCGCCGGCGTCATTCTCGGCCCCTCCGTCCTCGGCCTCGTCGCCGAACGCGAGAACATCCGCCTGCTCGCCGAGATCGGCGTGCTGCTGCTGCTCTTCCTGATCGGCATGGAACTGTCGCTGAAATCCTTCCTGCGCGTGTGGAAGGTGGCGCTCGGCTGCATGCTGCTGCAGCTCGCCGGCGCGCTCGGCTTCAATTTCCTGCTCGGCTATTTCCTGAACTGGAATCCGGTCGCCGCCATGGTCGGCGGCTTCGTCATGGCGCTGTCCTCCACCGCCGTCGCCATCAAGATCCTGGAAGACATCGGCGAGCTCGACAGCGACAGCGGCCGCCTCACCGTCGCCGTGCTGATCGCCCAGGACCTCGCCGTGGTGCCGATGCTGCTGATCATCAGCAATCTCGGCGGCGAAACCGCGTTCGGCTGGACCGCGATCGCCCAGGTCGGCTTCGCCGTCGTCTTCCTCGTCGGCTTCCTCGCGGCGCTGGCGAAATACGGCACCGTCCGCATCCCCTTCATCGAGCGCATCGCCGGCCATGCCGATCTGCGGGCGCTCGCCGCGCTGGCGCTCTGCCTCGGCGCCGCCACCGCCTCGGGCCTGCTCGGCCTGTCGCCGGCCTACGGCGCCTTCCTCGCCGGCGTGCTGATCGGCAACAGCAGCGTGAGCGAGCCGATGGAGCGCGCGACGCAGCCGATCCAGAGCCTGCTGATGATGGTGTTCTTCCTGTCGATCGGCCTGTTGATCGACCTCGGCTTCATCTGGGACAATATCGGCGCCGTGGCGCTGTGGCTGCTCGTCGTCACCCTGTTCAAGACGATCCTCAACATCGGCATCCTGCGCGCGCTCGGCACGCCGTGGAACCAGGCCTTCCTCGCCGGCACGGTGATGGGGCAGATCGGCGAATTCTCCTTCGTCATCGCCGCCGCGGCCTTCACCGCCGGGCTGATCACCCCCGAAGGCCAGCGCATGGCCGTCGCCATCATCGCCCTGTCGCTCGTCGTCAGCCCGCTGTGGCAGGTGATGGCGCGGCGCATCGACGATGCCGCCGCCGTCGGCATCACCTCGTTCCGCGAGATTCTGCGCGCGCTCTACACCAGCGGCGAAAGCCCGAGCATCGCCAAGGTGGCCGCCGCCGCCGGCGAGGGACTGCAGCGCCGGCGCGAAGAGCGCGACGGCGCCGGCACGTAGACGGGGGCCCTGCAAATGCCGACCTACCGCTTCGAGACCGAATTGATGCGCGAGCATGACACGGCGCGCGTCTGCGGCATCGACGAGGTCGGGCGCGGCCCCTGGGCCGGGCCGGTCTTCGCCGTCGCCGTCCTGCTCGACGTGGAGCGGCTGCCGGCCGCGTTGGCGCGCAAGCTCGACGATTCCAAGGCGCTCAAGCGCGAGGCGCGCGAGGACATCGACGCGCGCCTGCGCGACCTGTTCGGCGCCGCCGTCTGGGCCGGCTTCGGCGAGGCGAGCGTCGGCGAGATCGACGAGATCAATATCCTGCAGGCGAGCTTCCTCGCCATGCGCCGCGCCTATGACCGCCTGGGCGAAGCCTTGCCCGTCGCGCCCGGCGCCGCGCTGGTCGACGGCAACAAATATCCCGCCGGCCTGCCCTGCCCCGGCCGCGCCGTGATCGGCGGCGACGGCCTGTCGCTGTCCATCGCCGCCGCCTCGATCCTCGCCAAGGTGGCGCGCGACAAGCTGATGGCCGAACTGTGCGAGGCGCATCCCGGCTACGGCTGGCGCACCAACGCCGGCTACGGCACGCCCGAGCATCAAGCCGGCCTGGCCAAGCTCGGCGTCACCGGACATCACCGCCGCAGCTTCGCGCCCATCGCCAAGTTGTTGGGCGCGGTCTAACTGCCTCCCACTCGTCACCCTCGGGCTTGACCCGAGGGTCCATGCTTCAAGCGCTCAAGCGCCGGATAGATGGATGCTCGGGTCGAGCCCGAGCATGACGAGAGAAGAAAGCCCCGCAAAAAAACGCCCGCCGGTTTGCGCCGGCGGGCGAAGTTATGTTGCGAAGAAGAAAAAATGCCGCGCGGAAGGTCCGAACGGCAGAACGAATAGGCACGGCGCAATCTAGGAAACCCGGCGACCCGACACGCAGCGGGACGCCGGGGCCTCGAACTACTTGGCGCTGGCGTCCACGTCGGCGCGCAGGCTGGCCGCACCGGGCGCGATGCCGATCTGGCCTTCGAACAGCAAATTGCTCTGCGCCAGCTCGGCGCGGATCTGTTGGCGCAGCACGTCGATGCTGACGGCTTTGCCCTCGGCGTCGAAATTCCAGAAGGTCCAGCCGTTGCAGGTGCTGGCGCTCTGCACATGGGCGCCGGCCTGATGGATCGAGCCGGTGAAGTCGGCGGTGACGATCTGGCCGTCGGCTCGGACTTTCGCGGTCCAGCGGCGGCGGTCGTCGAACAGGATGTCGCCGGGGTTCAAGAGGCCGCGCTCGACCACCCAGCCGAAGGGGATGCGCGCTTCCGTGCGCTTGCCCGGCGTGGTGACCAGCGTGGCATCGACCATCGGCTGCACCGCGGCGATGCGCTTGCGCGCGACATTGGCGTATTCGGGGCTGGCTTCGATGCCGATGAAGCCGCGGCCGAGCTTCTTGGCGACCGCGCCGGAGGTGCCGGTGCCGAAGAAGGGATCGAGGATGACGTCGCCCGGCTTGGTCGAAGCCATGATGACGCGATGGAGCAGCGCTTCGGGCTTCTGCGTCGGATGGGCCTTCACGCCCTCGTCGTTCTTCAGGCGCTCGCCGCCCGAGCAGAGCGGGATCAGCCAATCGCTGCGCATCTGCAGGCCGTCGTTCAGCGCCTTCATCGATTCGTAGTTGAAGGTGTATTTCGACCCTTGCGACTTCGAGCACCAGATCATCGTCTCGTGCGCGTTGGTGAAGCGCTTGCCGCGGAAGTTCGGCATCGGGTTGGACTTGCGCCACACCACGTCGTTCAGCATCCAGAAATCGAGGTCCTGCAGGATGGCGCCGACGCGGAAGATGTTGTGATAGCTGCCGATCACCCAGAGCGAGCCGTCGTCGCGCAGCACGCGGCGCGCCGCCTTGAGCCAGGCGCGGGTGAAGCGGTCGTACTCTTCGAAGCTGGCGAACTTGTCCCAGGCGTCGTCGACGCCGTCGACCACGCTGTCGTTCGGCCGGCGCAGGTCGCCCTTGAGCTGCAGGTTGTAGGGCGGATCGGCGAAGATCATGTCGACCGATTTCTCGGCCAGGCAGTTCATCGTCTCGATGCAGTCGCCTTCGAGAATTTGCTGGATTTGGCTGTCGCCGCTCATCGCTTTACGCCCCTGGGTTAAGGAGGCCATGGTGAGTCGGCCGCGAGTCCGCGTCAATCTCTTTTTAAAATCAATAGGTTACAGACTCTGTCCACACCACATATGGGAGTCGGTGGATAACCGGACTCAGGATTTAGTCCTGGCCGAAAGACGTAGTGGCCAGGACTCGGCTTTTCCGAATGACAAAAGGGCGGCGCCCGCGGCTCCGCCCTTTAACGTCGAACGATCTGGCGCGGCGGCTTCGCCAACGGCCCGATTTGGCCGAAGGATGGCTCGAACCTTTCTTGCACTCGAACCTTTCTTGCAGACGTCCGGATTCTCCGGCGGAGAGCGCCGGTCGGACGCGATGTGGCCACACAAATCAGGCCGGGCCAAACGCGGGATTCGCCAACAATTCGTGAACAAGGCTGCGCAGGACAGACACGGCTCACCACGGCTAGTCTCCCCCCATGAGATTCCTCCCATTCCGGCGATTCGTGACGCGGCGTTGCCTTTTGCCGGGCATTTTCCTGCTACTGGCCGCCACGGCTGCGCTCGCGCAATCCGTCGCGTCACCCCCCGTCCGGCAGATCGACATCGTCCTGGCCGACGGCCGGGCGAGCGGCGCGGATTTGACCGCCCCGGCGCGCGGCGCGCCCGTTCTGCGCCTCATCCAAGGCGCAGCGGTCGAACTGCGCGTCGCCAGCGACCGCGACGCCATCCTGCATCTGCACGGCTACCGCATCGAAACGCGCGCTGCGCCCGGCGCGCCTGCCGTCATGGTCTTCACCGCCCGCGCGGCCGGACGCTTTCCCGTCGAGACCCACGCGACGAACGGTCGCCATGTCGCGCTGTTTTATATCGAGGTCCATCCGAAATGAGCCGGGCGCTGTTGGTCGCCGCCTGCCTGCTGCTCCCCTCCGCCGCCGAGGCCCATGCCTTCGCCCAGCGCTACGATCTGCCGCTGCCGCTGTGGCACTACCTGATCGGCGCCGGCGCGGCGGTGGCGTTCTCCTTCGTCATCGCCGCGCTGGTTCTGCGCGCCCGCGTCGCCCTGCCGCAGGCGCGCCTCGATCCGGCGCCGCGCTTCATGTGCAGCGTCGCCGCCGCATTGCGCGCCTTCGGCGTCGCGAGCTTCGCGCTGCTGCTCGCGGCGGGATTCTTCGGCGAACAGGGCGATTGGGACAGCAACCTGCTGCCGGTCACCGTCTGGATCGTCTGGTGGGTCGGGCTCGTCTTCGCCTGCGCCGCGCTCGGCGATCTCTGGGCGGCGCTCGATCCCTGGCGCGCGATTGGCAAGGTCTTCGCGCGCGATCATGGACCCTGCGCCTGGCCGGCCAAACTCGGCGAATGGCCCGCCGTGGCGCTGTTCTTCGCCTTCGCCTGGTGCGAACTGGCCTGGACCGAGAACGCCATGCCGCAAAAGCTGGCCTGCGTCGTTCTCGCCTATTCGGCATTGACCTGGACCGGCATGGCGCTGTTCGGCGTCGAAACTTGGCGCGCCAAGGCTGATCCCTTCGCCCGCTTCTTCGCGCTGTTCGCCCGCTTCGCGCCGCTCGCCGTCGCGGGCGGCAAACTCCTGCTGCGCCCGTTCGGCGCCGGGCTGGCGCAGGACGCGCCGCCCTCGCCCGCCGTTTGCGGCTTCATCATCCTGATGCTCGCCACCGTCGCCTTCGACGGCATCGCCGAAACGCCGCTGTGGGACGGCATCGTCGGCGACGCCATGCGAATCCTATATGCCGGCGGCGTCATTCAACTGATCGGCTATACCTCGGCGGCGAGCCTGGTGAAGACGCTCGGGCTTATCGCGACGCCGCTGCTCTTCGCCGCCGCTTATCTGGCGGTTTGCGTACCGGTCGCGCGTCTCGGCGGCGACAGCGTCGGCCGCACGGCGCGCCGCTACATCCTGAGCTTGGTTCCCATCGCCATCGGCTATCACCTGGCGCATTACCTGTCCTATCTGCTGCTGCAGGGGCAGATGATCTGGCCGCTGCTGTCCGATCCGCTCAATCTCGGCTGGAACCTGTTCGGCGGACGCGGCTATGAGGTCGATATCGCCGCCGTCGGCATGGGCTTCGTCTGGCTGTTCGCCGTCGTCGCCATCGTGATCGGCCATGTCGCCGCCGTCGCGCTATCGCATGCCGAAGCCTTGCGAGACGCGCCGCCTCACATCGCCGTGAGGAGCCAAATCCCCATGATGATTTTCATGGTCGGCTATACGATGCTCAGCCTATGGATTCTGTCGCAGCCGATCGTCGAAAGCTGAAAGCCTAGCGCCGCTCCTTCGCCAATGCAGATGACCCAAGCCAGGAGACGTCCGATGCTGTCCATCCCCCTCGCGCCCGCGCTGTTGGCCGCGACCCTCGCTGTCGCCGCAGTCCCCGCGCTGGCGCAAAACAAAGCGGCGCCCGCCGTGCCCGGCGGCAATCCCGGCCCCGGCCAATGGAGCCAGAAGGCGCCGCTGATCGAAGCCAATTCCGAATTCACCCTCGCCAGCAGCGGCGGCAAGATCTACGTGCTCGGCGGCTATCCCGCCGGGCGCGTCAGCGTCAAGACCGTGCAGATCTACGATCTCGCCAGCGACACATGGACGCGCGGGCCCGACTTGCCCGAGGTCAACAACCACGGCATGGCCGCCGCCCATGACGGCGTGGTCTATCTGTTCGGCGGGCAGATCGATCCGCAAACCGCCTATGTCGACACGGTTTACGCGCTCGACACCAAGCAGGGCGCCGCCGCCAAGTGGGTGCAAAAGGCGAGCATGCCGACCAAGCGCAGCGCCGGTGCCGCGGTGGTCTATCAAGACAAGATCTATGTCGTCAGCGGCCGCCCGCCGCGCGGCCATGACTTCGCCGTTTACGATCCCAAGGCCGACAAGTGGGAGACGCTGCCCGAGCTGCCGAGCCAGCGCAACCACATCGCCGCCGAAGTGATCGCCGGCAAGATCCACGTCTTCGGCGGCCGCCTCGGCGGCGGCTTCCAGAGCGACAAGACGGCGGCCCACGAAATTTACGATCCGGCGACCAAGCGCTGGACCGTCGGCGCGCCGATGCTCAAGCCGCGCAGCGGCATCAACAGCACGATCGCTTACGGCTGCGTCCATGTCTGGGGCGGCGAGGAACAAGCCGGCGTCTTCCCCGACCATGACTATTACGATCCGCGCGCCGACAAATGGACCAAACTGCCCGACATGGCGCTGCCGATCCACGGCGTCACCGGCGCCACCTTCGCGAACGGCCTGATCTACGTCACCGGCGGCGGCGACAAGGTCGGCGGCAGCAGCGGCACCCTGCTCAATCAGGTCTATCGCCCGGACGTGAAGTGCGAGTGAGCATCTAGAATAAGTCGTCACCCTCGGGTCAAGCCCGAGGGTGACGACTATTTTTGAAGCCCGTAGGCCGCCGCCATCTCGCGGATGTCAGCGAGCTTGGCGTGGAAGGCCGACCAGTCGTCGCTCTCCCTGATCGGCGTCCAGACCGCCTCCATCTCGTCAATCAGCATGCTGCAGGGCGCGGCGCGCTGGAAATAGGCGGCGCCCAGGGCCTCGGCGCGGCGCGGCGCATGGCCGGCCCAGGCGCGGCGCACCGCGCGGAAATCGTCGCGCGCATAGAGCGCGGCGCTCGGGCTGCGCGCGGCGCGATCGGCGCTCGCCTCGCCGCCGAACCAGTCGAATAGAACCTGCTCGAAGGGCGCGGCGCTGGCGGCAAGAAAGTCGTAGAGCGCCGCCACCAAGGGATCGTCCTTGGCCGGTCCTTGCGCGATCAGGCCGGCCCGCGCGATCAGGGCATTGGCGAATTCGCGCTGCAGGGTCGGCGCGAAAACGCTCTGCGCCTGGGCGAGATCCTCCGCCGGGGCGAGTGGGGCGAGAGACTCGCCGAGCCGCGCCAGATTCCACGCCAAAGCCGTCGGCTGCCTGCCGAAGGCGTAGATCTTATTGCGGTCGAAATAGGCGGCGGTGAAATCCAGATCGAAGGTCGGAATGAAGCGCCAGGGCCCGTAGTCGAAGCTCTCGCCGGTGATGTTGATATTGTCCGTGTTCAGCACGCCATGGGCGAAGCCGGCGGCGAGCCAGCGTGCGCCGGTGACGGCGACGGATTTGCAAACGGCTTCGAGGAAGGCGACGGCGCGCGCCGACCCTTCTTTGCCGGCAAGCGCCGGGTAGTAATGCGCGACGCAGTGATCGACCAGCTTTTGCAAGCTGTCGCGGTCCTGGAAATAGGCGTAGCGCTGGAAGCTGCCGATGCGCATATGCGAATGGCTAAGCCGCACCAGCACGGCGGAGCGCGCCGGCGACGGCTCGTCGTTGCGTGCCAGCTGCTCGCCGGTCTCGATCAGGCTGAAGGCTTTCGACGTATCGACGCCGAGCGCTTCGAGCATTTCGGCGGCCAGCACCTCGCGAACGCCGCCCTTCAAGGTCAGGCGGCCATCGCCCTCGCGCGACCAGGGCGTCAGGCCGCTGCCCTTGGTCGCCAAGTCCAAGAGACGGCCGCTGCCCGGCTCGCGGACTTGCGCGAACAAAAAGCCGCGGCCGTCGCCGAGATTCGGGTTGTAGGCGCGAAACTGATGACCGTGATAGCGCAGCGCCAGCGGCGCCGGCAGGCTGCCCGGCAAGGGCGCAAAGCGGCCGAAATGCGCGAGCCATTCCGCATCGCGCAAAGAATCCAAGCCGACCGTGGCGGCAATGCGGTCATTGCGAAAGCGCAGGTCGAGCCGCGGAAAGTCGGCGGCGGCGACTTCATCATAGAACTCGTCGCCCAACGCGCGATGGGCGGCAGACGGTTGATAACGCGGACTGACAGGCATCGTCACGCTCGCTTCAGACGCGGAAAAACATCGCCGGGGCTAGACCTCAAAAACCACGCCCGACGCTTATCGAGACGAATCCCATTTTTAATCAACGCAGATCCTCTTTTTCATGTCCGCACATTTCGTCGCGTTCTCCTGAATAGAATTAGTGACTATTACTTCGAAATTATTTCGCAAGGCGAACCCTGAAAGCTCGCAGATGCGCGCGCCTTATGCATGCGGCGCGGAAATGAACAAACTATTGCCATGATAGCAGGCGACAGCCATTCGCTTCGTTCGCACACGAATGATTAAGCCGGCATTTTGCGCGCCGCGACCGCTGTACAAAAATTGGCATGATCATTGAGTTTGAGGCATGATCGGCGGACGGCGCCCCTCAACCCGCGCCGGTTTACAGTTCACTGGCATATGCTTTGCTACGCGTTCAAAGAGCGGCCCTTCTGACAAGGCCGCGCCTATCGCGTGCCTGCGCGTTCAACGATCCTTCGCGTTCAACAATACCATCGCTGTCTTCCGTTCCGGCGAAAGCCCGAACAGCCGTGTTGTGCCAGCCTACCGCCGATCCATCGCGAGTCTGATTTCGTTGCGATCGGCGTGTCGCCGCGAGAGTCCAACTTCCCTTCGCCTCTTTCGGCCCGTCAGTGTTCGTATCCTCCACCGTTACGCCACCCCACGCTTTTTCGAAACGCCTGTTCTTACGATCGATGACGCGCCCGTTTCGAAGGTCGCGGATTTCCAAGTCGGCTCCCGCAAGAGCAGCCCGTCCACATGATGATCGAACTGCCCCGCATTCCATAAACGCCCAAGGGCGACAGGCTTATTTCTTTCCCGCTCGCGCCACACCCACCCATATTCACCCGCATTTGAGGAAACGTGCATGCATAAGACCCTTCTCGGCCTCTCCGCCGCCTGCCTGGCGCAAGTCGCCCTGCTGACGATGTCCGCCACCGGCGCCTCGGCGCAAAGCGCGGAGGAAAAGAAGGTTGCCGACTTCTATCGCGGCAACACCCTTTATGTCGTGATCGGCTCGGCGGTCGGCGGCGGCTTCGACTTCTACGGCCGCGCCGTCGGCAAATACATGTCGAAATACCTGCCCGGCAACCCCACCGTCGTGCCGCAGAATCTGCCGGGCGCCGGCAGTTTCAACGCGGCGGCCCGCGTCGCCATCACGGCGCCGCAAGACGGCACCTATATCGGCGCGATCCAGCCGACCGCGATCCTCGATCCGGTCCTCGGCGATCCCAGCAAGGGCGCCAAGCGCCTGGACCTCGCTTTCCTCGGCAACGCCGCCGAGAACCTCGAGGGCTGCTTCCTGCGCACCGACGCGCCGGCCAAGTCCTTCGCTGACGTCTTCAACACCGAGGTCGTCCTCGGCGCCTCCAATGGCGCCTCGTCGACGCGCGAATATCCCTCGATCCTGAGGAACGTGCTCGGCATGAAGTTCAAGATCGTCACCGGCTATCCCGGCAATGCCGACATCTTCCTCGCCGTCGACCGCAACGAGGTGCATGGCTTCTGCGGCGCCAGCATCTTCAACGTCATCGCTTCGCGGCCGAAATGGTTCGCCGACGATATCGTGCGGATGGTCGCGCACCAGGGCACCAAGCCGCTGCCGAAGATGAAGGAGACGGAAGGCGTTCAGCCCAGCCTCAACTATGCCAAGACCGAGGAACAGAAGCAGATCCTCAATCTCTATGATCTGGGTGGCCGCTTCGGTCGGCCCTGGGTGACCGGAGGGACCGTGCCGGCGGATCGGATCGCCGCGCTGCGCACCGCCTTCATGAAGTCGCTCAACGATCCCGAACTCCAGAAGGAGATCATCGCGCGCGGCCTCGAGGTCGCGCCGATGAGCGGGGATGAAGTCCAAAAGCTCGTTTCCGCGGTTTATGCCATGCCGCCCGAGCTGCTGAAGAAGACCCGCGCCGCTCTGGGATACGAATAAGCCGCAGATTCGACTTGATCAAAAAGCCGCCGGCGATGCGCAAGCTCGCCGGCGGCTTTGTTTGCTCCCGGTCGCAGCGAAGGCGCTTGGGCAACCGCCCATAGCTGGCTATGCGCGTTTCGGCAGTTGGCCATTGCTTCGATCTGCGGAACGAACCGACGCAATTTCAAGTCGGCGGGTGCAATTGCGCAGGTTCAATTCGCGAACGCGGCGAAACGACCTGTCCGACCGGCGAAACGGGCGATAGCGAGCTTGACCTTATCCCCCTGTAAGACGAGAATTTTCCGCAGATTTGCCATTTAGTTTCGGAGTGCGTGCCTAAGACCAGACAAGCGATGGGCGACAAAACAGAAGCGCGCTTCCGAGTGCCATGCGCCAGCGAACGCCCCTCCCACCTTGAGAAGACTCTGAAATATTTTTTCATGACTTTGAAGGCGAGGCAGTCACATGCGTTCGAATGAGGGACATCATCATCTTTCCGGCGGCAACGTCGTCACTTTTGAAAAGCTTGCCGTGCTTTTTGGCGGCAGCGCCGACGCCGTCACCAA
>LNFM01012999.1_pt1 | contig 10756 bp, 11 predicted proteins | sample 596031 | NCBI WGS metagenome assembly LNFM01 (sample SAMN04254537, study PRJNA301005) | activated carbon metagenome | isolation source: dual media filters at the Ann Arbor, Michigan drinking water treatment plant | place: USA: Ann Arbor | reverse complement strand
GGCTTATGTGAGGCGGACAAGGAACAAATAATGGACAATATATTTTGGGCAGGCTATAGCAATGATGAAAGACATTCATCTATTAGTACAATAAAATCGGTGGTTGCAAAGTATGGTGATATTGTTGATTTTAAACTTTATTCTGACACTTCGTTAACTATGGTGATTGAAATTGAGGAATATAAAATAGTCAACCTGTATAGCGAATTGGCAGAGACGATAGTGATTGAAAAATATGAGTGTTTGAATTCAATTTCAAGAAAGGAAAGAAAAGTTTATTTGAATATTACCTTTGCTAAAGGAACTGGAAATTTAAGAATAGAAGTGCCTGCCGGGTGAGATTGATTAGTGAAGAACTGGAAAGCGTAGGCATATAGATGTTTCTGCTCACTACCTCCAACTTTTATTGTTATCTTCGTTAACCTTCTATAAGGTTAACCCACAAAAAATGAAAGACTTACGCCTGGCTGTGCTGATTGATGCCGATAATGTTCCGTATTCCCATATAAAGGAAATGCTGGAGGAAATTTCCAAGAATGGAACCCCTACCATTAAGAGGATTTATGCCGACTGGACAAAGCCCACTGTGTCGGGCTGGAAGAATGTGTTATTGGAAAATGCTATTACACCGATTCAACAATACAGCTATACCACAGGTAAAAACTCCAGCGACAGCGCGCTGATCATTGATGCCATGGATATTTTGTATTCTGAAAAGGTAGATGGCTTTTGCATTGTCTCCTCCGACAGTGATTTCACCCGACTGGCAACACGCTTGCGCGAAACCGGCATGAAAGTGATTGGTATTGGGGAAAAGAAAACACCCATACCATTTATTACTGCCTGTGATAAATTTATTTACCTCGAAATCTTACGGGCAAAAACTCAACCACAACCTACGGAGGAAGAGAAGCAGGTTAAAGTGAAACCAAAAGCCAGTCCGTTAAATAAGGTAGACAATGCCTTAATCAAATTGTTAACAGAGAGCGTATCCGATCTGGCAGACGAAAGTGGCTGGACCTTTTTAGGTGAATTGGGAAGTTTTATCCTGAAAAAGAAGGCAGACTTCGATCCCCGAAATTATGGATTTACCAAATTATTACCCTTGATAAAGAATACCGGAAAATTTGTGATTGACGAACGGGAATCAGGCAATAAGAACATCCGTCATATTTATGTGAAGGTGAAGTAGAGAGTAACATCAAAACCAATTCTTCTCACTAACCAAACGTCTGCACCAAACCATACACCGCCACCCACGCAATTGAGATAATACTAATCCAGAAAATGAGATTGTAAAATTTACCTGACGGCAGCGTTTGGATTCGACCATATTTAAAATACCATCCGGCATACAGAACTAATAGCAACATTACCGAACCAATGATTCCACCGGATAGCACCATCAGCACAGGTAACTCAATGTAACAAAAAAGGCAAGCCCAGATTAAGGGAAAGAGAAATGCCAACAGCGATACCAGGTTCTTTCTTTTCTTCAGGTTAGAAAAATCGAACCATCCCAGTTGACCAAGCAGATCCGGAAACACCCGTGTCCAATAAGCCAGCGTAGCATAAACACTTGAGAACAAAACAAAGAACGCACCCACGAGGTAAATTGTTCTTACACCCGCACCCAGGGATTGTGTATAGATCATCGCCAATGTTTCGATTACTGCATTACCGTTTGGTATACTCTCACGACCATGTAAAATGGCGGCACCTAATAAATAAAAGACTGTAGTTACCAGTGTATAAAGAATCATTGCCACTACGGCATCGAGGTACATCACATTGATCCAACCGTGCGCACGATTTTTCCACGCAGCCGACCCATCGGGTACACCTGCATAGCGGGCATAACCTTTTTCCAGACACCAATAATTATAGGCAATAATTTCATCGCTGGCAACACCGGTGATCCCGAACGCTCCAATGGCAATAGCAATTTCTTCACCCGAAAGGCGGAACCGAAACCCGGTTATCACTTCACCAAATGAAAAAGCAAATTCGGTAAACTGCACCGACACCAACGAGGCAATGGTGAAAATTGTAAACATCAGGATCATGAAGAGCGAAACTTTTTCCACCCATCCATATTTGCCATTAAAAATCAGAAGCGCAGCAACAATCGCGGTGGCAAAAGCCCATATATAGATAGATACAACCGGGAATAACAAGTTCAATACCACGGCAGCCCCACCTACAATGCCACCAATCTGAACCACTTTAAGAAATTGCAACACCAATAAAATCCAGATGGCCCAGGTTGCTTTTTTTAATCGCGGCCCGGGAAGTTTATTGAATGCCTGCACCGAAGTTTCTCCGGTAAGAATAGCATGCCGGCCAAACTCCAATTGCACGGCAACTTTCGCAAGGCAACTTACGATGATAATCCAGAGTGCAGCATACCCTGCCTTGGCACCAAGCACTGTTGTGGCAATTAATTCGCCCGAACCAACAATCGATGCGGAAAGTATAAACCCAGGCCCGAGAAATTTTAACCCACCCACCATGGATGAAGGTGGTTCCTGAATGGCTTCGTTATGAATGCGGTACGGGTCTGTGAGGAGCATGGAAAAGGAAGGTAGTCATCCTTTCAGAAAAAAGGAAATTCTGTTGTGCCATGAGCTTGAAAGAGTTTCAACTAATTTTGATTGTGCTTGCTTTTAACGAACTTGCTATTGATCGCTCCTTAAGAAATAACCACATAGTGTTGACATAGTAAAATTATTCTCATGAGAAATATCTTAGCATGCATTCTTTTAGTGTGGATAGCAGATAGTCACGCTGAACCGTTGCGTGTTGGTGTTGCAGGATTAACTCATACGCATGTACATTGGATTTTAGGTCGAGCCGATCGTGGGGATATTCAGATTGTAGGCATTGCCGAATCTAACAAAGCATTGGCGAAACGATTTCTGGAGCAACATGGGTTGCCGATGTCGTTGTTGTTTGATTCGTTGGATGAGATGATTGAGAAAACTAAACCTGAAGCAGTAACAGCTTTTGGTTCTATCTATGAACATCTCGCGGTAGTGAAGGCTTGCGCGCCACGGGGCATTCATGTGATGGTAGAAAAACCATTAGCTGTGAGTTTGGATCATGCCAGACAAATGCAAGCACTAGCTAAAAAACATAACATCCACTTGCTTACCAACTATGAAACTACCTGGTATGCTACCAACCACAAGGCCCATGAAATGGTTGAACAAAATCAGCTGGGTAAACTGAGAAAAGTAGTAGTGCATGATGGCCATGAGGGACCCAAAGAGATTGGTGTCAACTCCGAATTTCTGGAATGGCTTACGGATCCCAAACTTAACGGGGGTGGAGCCGTGATTGATTTTGGGTGTTATGGGGCCAACCTGATTACCTGGTTAACCCATGGAAAACGACCTACCTCTGTATTTGCTGTACTGCAACAATTTAAACCGGAGATTTACCCCAACGTAGATGATGAAGCAACCATTGTTGTTGAGTATCCCGGCATGCAAGGAATTATTCAGGCTTCGTGGAACTGGCCGTTCAGTAGAAAAGATATGGAAGTATATGGAGCTACTGGTTATGTATTAAGCGACAACCGTACAAAACTGCGCGTACGCTTAAAGGGAGAAGCCGCGGAGCGAACCGAAACCCTGAGTGAACGAGAAAATCCTAATGATGATCCGTTTGCCTTATTGGCAGCTGTAGTACAGAAGAAGATTAGCCTGCCCGCCTATGATTTATCGTCATTGGAAAATAATCTGATCGTAATGGAGATTCTGGATGCCGCACTGCAAAGCGCACGCACAGGGAAGAAAGTGAATTTAAAGTCCGGCAGATAAAATTTTGCCGATTTGATTTCATTGAATTTCCAGTAAAATTCAGGCTACCCGCCCGGATTATTCACTCTGTCTAATTTATAATCTTTCGTTTTCGACTTTGGCACAGGGGTTGCAAATATGCTCGTAGTGCAAAGTTTTTGTTTAACCAAACACTCAGAAGATGAAAACTGTTGGAAAAATTCTTTTCATGGCAATGATTATTATGATGAGCGTGTGGCAAGGAAATAACCACCTTCATAGAGAGCTAAACATGGAGAGCATAAGTAAGTTTGCTTACCGTGAGATTGATCCCAATGTTCATCCACTACCGAATACCGCTTTCAAACTTTATCCATATCACAATCGTCTTAATAGACGGCATGTAACTTAGAATTAACTTCAAACAAAAATATGTTAAAATGAGAAAAGGCCCTGCGGGGTCTTTTTGTTTGAAGGGTGAAGGCAACCTGTTATATTTATCGGAATAACAGAATAGAGCAAATGAATAAACTGTATACCGAAGACAAACAATTCAGTGGTATTAACTTTGCTGAAAACGGTCTTGGAAAAGGCGAATATGAACGATGTGGTTTTCGTAGTTGTAATTTTTCCGGACTGGATTTGAATGGCTTTGGTTTTTCGGAATGTGAATTTGAAGGTTGTGATCTTAGTATGGCTAAACTTACTAACACTTCGTTCAACAACGTGAAATTTAAGAATTGCAAGTTGTTGGGATTGCGTTTTGATGAGTGTAAAAAACTCTTGCTATCGTTTTCATTCGAAAGTTGTATCCTAAATTTCTCTTCTTTTTATAAGTTGAAATTAAAAGCCATAAAGTTTCTGGATTGTAAACTACAAGAGGTAGAGTTTATGGAAGCGGATTTAACACAGGCTAAATTTGATAATTGTGATTTGAGCCGGGCAACCTTTGAAAATACGATTATGGAAGGGGCTGATCTGCGTACGGCCTATAACTATTCCATTAAACCAACTATCAACCGAATCGCTAAAGCTAAATTTTCATTACCGGGAGTGGTGGGTTTATTGGATTCGCATAATATTGTTATAGAATAGATTCAAACGACTTAGAAAAAACTCTTACGGCTTACCCTAACCAAACTAGCATAACTCGTTATCTTTGGTATTTAGATTAAAATGTTCGTCCGTCTTCTTGTCCTACTAATTATCTTATTTTACAGTCAGTCGGGCTTCTCCCAAACTGATTTATTAGTGCTGGATGATGCTGATTCTAACTTTATCAAAAAACCCGTATTATCTAACGACTTGCGTTTATTTTATGGAGGGCAAGGCAATAATATCACACTGGGCTCCAACCGGGAGGGTGAACCAGTCTTGAGTGGAAACATCTACATCAATACCAATGATTATTTAGGTATTGGAATAACTTATAAATGGCTGGATGGTGATTTAAGTTATTCGCTGCCTGGTACTACCTACTTGAATGAAGAGCGTTCAAATCTTACGCAGTTTAAACTGGCTACCAGTTACACACTTCGGAAGATGGCGTTTCGGGCTTATTATTCGGATTCCAAAGGAGTTGTAGTTTCGGGTGTTGAAGATCAGTTTCAGTCCACACCTTCTTTACATGAAGTGAGGTTGGGTATACAGATGACTTATTTATTTAATGCCGATCGGTATTCTTACAGAGCTTCGATGTATCAATCCGAGTATCAACTCAAAACGGCAGGATCTTTTCTTCTCAGGCTCGAACCCTTTTATCGCAACCTGGGTGGTCAAGGCTCAAGCATGATTCCGGTTGCCTATGATGTCATTACCCGATTCGGGGATCAGGTTGGGTTAGCGTATGTAAAAGCGCCAGGTATTTTGCTATTGCCAGGTTATGGCATCAACGTAGTTATACCAAATTCCCGATTTTTTATTTCACCCATGATTTTTGCTGGTCTTGGCGCTGCGTTTAATACTTATCAATCGCAGAACGGAAAGAAAAATTATATAAATCCTGAGTATGCAGCCAGTTTCAATTTAAACATGGGCTACAATGGAAGTCGATATTATTCAAAAATTTTGTTTAACTGGAGCGCAGGATATGCACCACTCAATCCTTCTTACTTTACTTCAAATAATATTTCTGTTTCACTATGGGTCGGGATCCGTTTCCGGGATGTAGAGAAATTTATTCCGGGTTCTATTTTTTAGCTGGTGATTTTCTTTTCGGAGCTGATAATACTCTGAAGCTTTCGTTTAATTAATTCTGTTTCTTGAGGTGAAGTTGTTTTTGTCAAAGCTTTCTCTAACCATGTATTTGCGGCAACCGAATTGCCCAGAAGAAGATAAAAATTGCCAAGGGCAGTTAAATAGAGTGGATGGTCTTGAAGATCGGGAATTAAAAGCAGCTCTTTAATTCCAGCATCAAATGAACGTGCGTACCCTATTGCAATGGCTTTATTGAGTAGCACCATGGGCCCGGGTTTTAATTCCAGCAGCGTTTCATATAGTTCCAATAGTTTATCCCAACGGGTTTCTTCAAAATGTATAGCTAATGCATGAACCGAAGCAATAGCTGCTTCCACATGATATTCACTGAGCGAATTACCAGTCGAAGCTTTCTCCAGAAAACTTAACCCTTGCCGGATGAGTGGCTGACTCCATTTGTTACGATCCTGATCTTCGAGTAAAATGATTTCCCCAAGGGAAGTGATGCGCGCATCAAAACGGGATGACTGCAAACACATAAGTGCGATAAGCGCGTGTACTTTAGGTAAGGCGGTAGCTTTGTGTTGGGCAAGAAGATAGGTGAGGCGCATGGCTTCAGCGCAAAGATCTTCACGAATGAGGTTGTTGCTATGGATGGAATGATACCCTTCATTAAAAAGCAAATACAAAACATGAAGTACGCTATCCAGGCGGTGGGGGAGATCAAAGAATCCGGGCGGATCGAGTTTTATGTTCTCCTGCTTTATTTTTTCTTTTGCCCGGTAAATACGTTTGGCAATAGTGTCTTCTGATGTTAGAAAAGCATTGGCAATTTGGGCAACACTTAATCCACCCAATATTTTTAATGTTAACGCAATTTGAGATTCGATGGGGATAGCCGGGTGGCAGCAGGCAAACATCATCCGCAAGACACTATCCTCAATTTCATCAGCATGAAATAACTCTTCGACAGGAGATGATACATGCGACAATGAATTTGTTGTATCGACTTGCGTAGATAAAATTTTTGTTGTCCGCTGATTGGAACGCACCCAGTCGATGGCTTTGTTGTGCGCCACTTTATACAACCAGGCCGAAGGGTTATCGGGCACTCCGCGAAAGCGCCAGACTTCCATAGCCTTAAGCAAAGTATCTTGCACTATATCTTCAGCCGTATCTAAATGTTCGGTGCCTAACAATCTAGTAAGCACAGCGGCCATCTTTCCCGCCTCGTGGCGAAAAAGATGACCGACCAGTTGGTGCACATTTTCTGTAGACTGTGCCAATCGAAATGTTATATGTCCAGTTTTTGAACCGGCCTTACCTGAACTTTTCCGTTGAAGATAAAGTCTGGATAGTCTGCCGTGAGCGCTACGGCTTCGTCAATATCTTTTGCACTGATTATAAAATAGCCACCCACCAGTTCTTTACTTTCGGCAAAGGGTCCATCAGTAACGATCCGTTTCGGGCCGCTTACAAATTTTCCACTGGGTTCAAGTGCTTCGCCACCTTCATAGCGACCTTCTTTACGTAGTTTCTCCACCCAGGCAAACCACTTTTCCATGTGTTTTTGCATAGCTTCCGGGTTTTTCATTTCGGGTGCGATATCGCTGCCACCGTGAAAAATAAACATGAATTTTTCCATACGATTTTAAATTTAAGTTAGTTAAAATTTCCTCTATGACGAGCAGAGGACCCGAAACCGGACAGGATATTGTAATTTATTTTTTACTATTATCTGACATTCTATGAAGACAGTCTAACAATTGGTACCATTTTACATTAAATATGTTGTTAGAATAGTTGCCAACATCAGCACGGCATAAATATCAAGCCTTGTCCATTGTAGAAATTCTTTGATTTTATAATGAGTCCCGGGTGTGCATAAAATTTTAATTACGTGATTTATTTGCGCCTTGCGCTTTATCTGTTTTGTCATCGAATATGTTTTTGTCCCAACCTCGAAATTCATAATATTTTGATTTCGGTTCACCCGTCCAGCCGTTGATCCCTTTTTTCGGAAGCATCACTGCATGAATATAAATGACCGGGATAAAAGTTAACCCCAAAATTGTAAATGCAATTGTTCGCCCGAGAAATACGGAGAGTGAAATGATAATTGCTAGAGTGGCCAGATATTTTAATAATTTCCTCCATGCAGGGCTTCGCTCTTCAAAATGTCCTAAGAAAATATGCCCGAGTAAAATCAGGATACTCACTATTGCTATTTCAAACCATAATGAATTGGTGTTCCACATACTTGTTCGATTTTTGCTATTTTAAGAATTGTAGTCCCGCCTTTAACTTTAATATTTCTGCATACCTGAAATAGGCCGAGATTAAATTTCCACAGCCCGGCCATCTTCCCAGATTAAGCCAAACTGCGAACCGTATTTTTTCACCCAGTCTTTTTCTGTAGCAAAGTCAAATAATTCAACAAGGCCTTTAGACGCAAGTTGTTTTAGTTGTGGATCAGATAAACCTGAAACACTGATGTAGCCACCATCAGCAAAACGAAATCGAATGCCTGCGGTCGCGTTTCCATGATCAAGCCAGGCTTTGAGTTTTTGCAGGCGGTCGCTTATCTTATGATTAAGCTCAATAGCTTCTTTCAGTGTGGTTTCAATGTCTTTGATGTGACCATCGTTATTGAAATCATCACCGCGTAACGATCGGATAGGATTGATGTGAATCTCTCCCTCATAACGGTTCACCATGTCTATTTTAAATTAATGTGTATGGCAAATATAAAGAATCTAGTGTGAGATGACCTCTGTGCATTCTCTGTGGTAAAAAAATAGAATTACCACGGAGGACACAGAGGTACACAGAGTTATTTATCCTTTAATTCAATATCCAGTTGTTGAATCAACGCTTCTTTCTCGGGCGTGAGTGTGAAGAAAATGAATATGTTCTTTTTCTCACCCTCTAAAACAAAACTTCCCCGGAGTTGGTTTTCGGGTTCAAGTGCCTTAATACTTTTTATGGCACCCGCTTCTGCGAATATTTTTCTGGTGGCTTCTCTTCTTCTCTCTAGCGACTCATCCGGAAAGAAATTCTCAGCAAAGATGTTTGTTTGCTCTTCTTTCCATTCCGGCAATAGTTTTACAATCTCTTCTTTGCGCTGATTCAAAATATCAGAAGGTAAAAGTACCCGTGGTTTCAATCCGGCCATCGCAATTAATGTATCTAGGGCTACTGCATTGGGAAAACCCGGTGCGCCATAGGTGTGATTGCTGAATGACACAATGCCAATTCCATAATCGGGGTAGATGCGCCACTCACTGCCAAAGCCGGGTAATCCACCACTGTGTGAGATACGAACATTGCCCTTACAATCTTTTCGCCACCCTAAGCCATAGCCATAACCCACCGCTACAGGACAGACTTCTCCGCTTCTGGTTTTTGCATCGGCAAACAAATTAGTGAAACGCCACGGTTGATGCATCTCGCGGATGGAACTTCTGCGAACCGGTCCGCTCTCCACTTCATTGCGTGCCGGCCACGCAGCCAGGTGCAGCGCTACATATTTACTAAAATCTTCAATCGAACAAATCAGTCCGCCCATAGCGCCATACGATCCATCGTGTAGCAGTGGAATTTCTGTCCATGCGTTATCGATCCATTGATAACCCAATGCGAGTTGTTCTTTAGGCACTTCATCGTATTCCCATTTGGAATCATTCATACCAATAGGTTTCATAATATTATCGGTAATATATTTTTGATAGGGTGTGCCCGAAATGTTGGTAATGATTTTTCCGAGCAAGGCAAAACCGAGGTTGCTATACTCGAACGTAATCCCCGGCACATTCGAAAAGGAAATTCCTTCACCGACCTGCTTCAATAATTCTTCATCGGTGGCATCGAGTTGACGATCGCCCCATGGATTGTCTTCCGGAAATCCGGCCGACATGGTGAGTAGGTCTTGGATGGTAATCGCTGGAGCATCTTTGGTCAAGGCACCGGCCTGATTCATTTCAGGAATGTATTTCGAAGCCGGATCTGTTAAACTCAATTTTCCTTCATCCCTTAATTTTAAAATTGCCATGGCAGTAAAACTTTTGCTCATGGATGCAATGCGGAATAAACTTTTTGTTGTGGCAGGTGTATTGGTAGCAATATTGGCCGTACCCGCGCTTCCCGCATACACTAATTGCCCTCCGGCAATCACACCGAAGCTGATGGCAGGAAAGTGATTTTTCTCAGCGTAGTCGCGATAAAGTTTCTCAATCACGGGAAATGCCTTTTCCATGTTGCTGAAGGTAGTGGAGTCGGTAAAGCGAGGAATGGAATACTGCTGAACTGAGTTGTTGTTAACGGTTATTTCTTGTTTCTTTTCAATACAACTGATTAGTGTAACAATGAGTAGGGGGAGCAGGTATCTCATTTTTGTGGGATTATAATTAGAAAGATATAGAATCCTCAGCAGGCCCCAAAAGAGGCCAGAGTATTTGATACAAATTAACCAGGAGGAATAGTAAATTTGAATATGAGCCCTACTAACTGTGCCATCGCGCTTGCCTGGTTTGACGCCTTCAACTCGCACAAACTGGAGCAGCTTCTTGATCTTTATCATGACGATGCAGAGCATTACAGTCCCAAGCTGAAAATTCGACATCCCGAAACAAACGGATTGATCAAAGGAAAGCAGGCTTTGCGGACCTGGTGGCAGGATGCGTTTGATCGCTTGCCTTCGCTGCGGTATGAAGTGATATCACTCACTGCGAATAATGAGCGGGTGTTTATGGAGTATCATCGGCATGTGCAGGGTGAAG